>Ga0137368_10009240_pt1 | contig 10085 bp, 8 predicted proteins | sample SagtaG_13_FD_104917 | JGI IMG/M metagenome (GOLD analysis project Ga0137368, IMG submission 104917) | Vadose zone soil microbial communities from Sagehorn Ranch, Mendocino, California, USA - Sage1_L_100_16 metaG | ecosystem: Environmental > Terrestrial > Soil > Vadose zone | place: USA...
CTGCGAGAACCCGAGGTCGGCGCGAATCGACGGCAAGGCGACGTTCACGATCGTCCCGTCGAGGACGATCATGATGTCCCCGAGGCAGAGCACGTAGAGCGCGAGCCAACGGCTGCGGTTGTCCAGATTCACAGCTCGGCAGGGTACCGATCCCGTGCGCCGGCACGCGCTAGTCTCTCGGCATGTGCCGAAACATCCAGACGCTCTACAACTTCGAACCACCGGCGAAGGAAGAGGACGTCCACGCCGCGGCCCTGCAGTACGTGCGCAAGATCAGCGGCTTCACCAAGCCGTCGCAGGCGAACGCCGAGGCTTTCGACCGGGCAGTGCAGGCCGTCGCAGACGCGTCGAAGCGGCTCCTCGACGAGCTGGTGACGTCCGCGCCGCCGAGAGACCGCGAGGCTCAAGTCGCGCGGGCTCGGGCCCGCTGGGCCGAACGCCAGACGGCCTAGCGGCTCGCGGTCGCGGGCCGCGCGTGACTTCTAAAGGCTCGATTCCCGGAGGTCGATGGACATCCGATGGAGCCGAAGCCCCCGCGCATGATTCGCGAGGACGATACGAAGCTACGCGCGGCTCTCATCGCCATGGTCGTGCTCAACGCGCTCCTGCTCGCAGGTCTCGTCGTCACGGGAGGGGTCCTAATCAGCATGGCCGGCAGCGAGCGCTTCTCCCGGGCCGTGGCGGTCCGTTTGCACCTTGCGCCTCGGGAAGAGGTGCAGGCGGCAGAGGAGAGAGCCCAGGGTGCCCAGGCGGAAGCCTCACTAACCCGCCAGTTCGCGCAGCAAGAAGTCACGCGCTTCCAGGACATCGGCAACGAGATAACCGACTTCCGGGCAGTCGTCACTGATCTGCAAGGCCAGCTCAACTCGCTTCAAGACGTGGGTCGAATCGAAGACCTTGCAACGCAGATAGCCGATGTTCAGGGTCGGCTCGAGGCAGCGTGTGCCTGGGCAAGAGAAGCCGCACGGACCCGAGAAGAGAGCATAGAGGCCTCCTTCCGCGCCTACGTGGCCCGCGCCTGCTAACGCCCTCACGTACGAGCGACTGTCCTCGTACTCGTCGTGGCTGCGTGTCGGGACGCCTTTGGGTGTCCGGGGTCAGGTCTTGCAATCAAGCATTCTCGCTGCCGCGCGGCTCGGACGGTTCGAGAATCCGCAACCACGGCACGTTGCTCGGCAACTAGCGTCTCTAAGCGTCCAACGCAAGAGAGGGCGGCCTTCGGGCCGCCCTCTCGGTTTTTCAGTAGCCGCGCAAAGCGGGCAGGCTCGCAGCCGCGCGCCTAACCGGATTTCATCGGATCGAGGTAGACGTCGTCAATCCTCGGAGTGCCACTGGTCGCGACGAAGCGGAACTGGACGGACTGCGTCAACAGCGGCAACACGCCACCGAGCATGCCGATGGCCGGAGAGGGCTGCCAGGTTCCGTTGGTCGAGACAGTGCCACCATCGAAGATGCCGAGGACGCTCGATAGCAGGCCACGGTAGATGACTTGAACCTTCACCTTCGAGCCCGAGGGGCCGGTGACGACGAACCGCATCTTGCTCGAGATAAGCCCGATGCACATTGGGGGACTCGTCGCCGAGCTCCCCTGAGGTAGCGCGAGTGCGTACCGGTGGGAAGTGCTGCGGATGTAGAACACTTCGTTGCCGGCCACTACCTTCGCCCCCGAGGCTAGCTTCCAACCTGCTGCGCCCGCCTCGAATCCACCATCAGGGAGATACGCATAGTTCGCGTAGTCCGCCCAGCGCGAGAACGGCGTGGTGGTGGCGTCCGGGCAGGCGAGACCAAGACCGGCCGAGGCCGGTGCCGCTCCGAACACAAGCGAGATGACGCTAGCCGCGAAGCCGAACGCGAGAAGCGCCCGTGCGCGACGGACAAACGACCGAGTTGCCACAGACACTGATCCTCCTCGTAAACCGCAGAGCCGCAGAAAATGCGGTCCTACTCTGCGCGCTTGCGAACGAGAACGCTTCCCCTTTCGGAGTGATCAATGCGGAGGTCAAGGCGGGCGCGGAGAGAGCCGATACGGGGAAAATGGCGACTCCCGCCGGGACCAAGCGCGCGCCCAACCAACTCGGGGTTCAGACCACCGCCGCCGCGGACGGCAATGTCCTGATCGAACAGACGCGGCAAAACGTCGCGCGCCGTCTGGTGGACAAGGATCTTCGCGCCTCGCTGCTTCTCGGAGTCGCGTTCCTCGTCACCGCGCTCATCCTGGCTTTCACCGGCGACTCAGCGCGCCCATCTGACCCGCTCACGATGCTCCTACTCGTCGCCGGATATGCGGTGGCCTCCCGCGTGGACTTCGAGATCGGAACGGGTTATGCGTGCCCGACGCAGCTCGTGCTCGTTCCGATGCTGGTCCTGCTCCCGGTCCCGTTCGTGCCACTTTTCGTGCTGGCTGGGCTGCTTCTCGGGGGAGTCCCTGACTACGCGCGAGGACGCGTTCCGGTCGGCCGCAGCCTTCTGCGTCTGGTCAACTCGTGGCACGCCGTTGGCCCGGCGCTCATCCTCCTTGCTGCGGGCGAGCCTCGTCCAACCCCTGACCACCTGCCGGTCTACGCCGCAGCCCTTCTCGCGCAATTCGTCTTCGATTTCGCGAGCACCGCTGCGCGGGACCGGCTTGGCCTCGGCGTTCCGCCCCTGAGCCTGCTACCCGTCATGGCCTGGATCTGGGTGGTCGACTCAGCTCTCACGCCGATCGCGATCCTCGCGGCTCTCGGCTCGCTGGCGCATCCGGAACTCGTACTCTTCTCCCTGCCTCTGATAGGCCTGCTGGCTCATTTCGCGCGCGATCGGAAGTCGCACATCGACAAGGCGCTCGAGCTCTCAACCGCCTACCGCGGTACGGCCTTCTTGCTTGGCGACGTGGTCGAAGCCGATGACGCGTACACCGGCCTGCACAGCCAGGACGTCGTCTCACTCGTTCTAGCCGTGGGCGACGAGCTCAAGCTCGGTCCCGATGAACGCCGTTCGGCGGAGTTCACGGCGATCCTCCACGACGTGGGCAAGATCAAGATCCCGAAGGAGATCATCAACAAACCCGGTCCCCTGACGGATGAGGAGCGAGCGATCATCAACACGCACACGATCGAAGGCCAGCGCATGCTGGAAAAGGTCGGCGGCCTGCTTGGCGAGGTCGGATACCTCGTCCGCTCGTGCCACGAGCGCTGGGACGGAGCAGGCTACCCGGACGGGCTCGCGGGCGAGCAGACTCCGCTCGTCTCCAGAATCGTGTGCGCGTGCGACGCCTTCAGCGCCATGACGACCAACCGACCGTACCGGCAAGCAATGTCACATCCCGAGGCGATTGAAGAACTCCGCCGCTGCGCGGGCACCCAATTCGACCCGCAAGTCGTTGAGGCGTTGATCCTCGCAGCCGACGTTCAGCGTCCGGCTCAAATCCTGCCCGCGGCGTAACACTCGGTCATTGCCGGAAACTGAGCGGTTTCTCAGCTTCATCAAGGCCACCCAATTTCGGCAGCTCGATTCCTAAAGATTCCGGGGCAAATCGTCGATGGGTGGCGCATGAGCGTCTACCCGGACAGCCCCCGGTCCCGTTCAGCATCCCCGCGCTGGATCGATCGATGGCTGGCGGCCTGCAGCGAGCTGGCCGAGCTCGAGCGCTCCAATCCGATGACGGATGCCGTGATCGACGAAATCGACGGACGAATGATCCGCATCGGCGACCAGTGGTTGGCCGACTTCGCCTCCTGTAATTACCTCGGATTCGACCTCGATCCAGAGATCATCGCGAGCGTCCCTGAGTACCTCGAGAAATGGGGGACGCACCCAAGCTGGTCGCGCATGCTCGGCAGCCCCGTGCTCTACCCGCAGATCGAGGAGCGTCTGATCGAGCTGCTCGGGTGCGAGGACGCGCTCGTCATCCCAACGATCACCCTGATCCACTTGTCCGTGATCCCGGTGCTAGCCGGAGACGGCACGATCTTCGTCGACAACCGGGCGCACAAGACGATCTACGACGGCTGCCAGTTCGCCTCCGCGCGCGGGGCGACGGTAAAGCGCTTCCGGTTCGAGGACCCCGACGATCTCGAGCAACTGCTTCGCCAGGACCGCTCGACGACGCGGCTGATCTGCATGGACGGGGTCAACAGCATGACGGGGAACGCTCCAGACCTGCAGGAGTTCGCCCGGATCGCCCGGCGCTACGACGCCATGCTCTACGTCGACGACGCTCACGGCTTCGGGGTGATCGGCGAACGTAGCGGGGACGAGTCGAGCCCGTACGGCACGCGCGGGAACAGCGTCGTCCGCTACTGCGGCGAGTCGTACGACGGGATCGTGCTCGTCGGAGGCTTCTCCAAGTCCTACTCGTCGCTCGCGGCGTTCGTGGCCTGCCCGACTGAGCTGAAGGAACTGCTCAAGACGGCTGCGCCTCCCTACCTCTACTCGGGCCCTTCCCCAATTGCCTCGCTGGCAACTGTGCTCGCCGGCTTCGACGTCAACGAAGCCCGCGGGGACGCGATCCGTGCGGATCTGTGGCGCAAGACCGACCAGGTGCTCCAGAGCCTCGATCGACTCGGAGTCCACACCCCAAATCGCTCGGGCTTCCCGATCATCGAGGTTCCGCTCGCGCGACATGAAGACATCGATGCAGCCGGGCGGTTCCTCTTCGAGCACGGCGTGTACGTGACTCTTGCCGCCTACCCGCTCGTGCCGAAGAGCGAGGTCGGGTTCCGGATCCAGGTAACGGCCGCCAACTCGGAGGCCGAGATCGAGCAGCTCGTCGACACACTCGGCAAGCTCGCCAACACCTTCGATCTGCGGCCCGCGCGACAGGAATACGCAGCGTGAAGCGCCTCACCGGCATCAACTGGCGCGGGCGCCTCTGGATTGTCTTCCTCGCCGCCGGCAGCCTCCTCACAGCAGCGTATCTCTGGTTCCCGCCGCTGAAGGCAAGCGGTCCCCTGATCAACCTGCTCGGACTCTCCTCGTCGGTCGCGATCGCAGTCGGGATCTATCTCCACCGGCCGAAGGCGCGCGCTGCCTGGATCCTGTTCATCGTCGGCAACTTCCTCTTCTTTGCCGGCGACCTCTACACGTACAGCTACCCGAAGCTCTTCGGCGTCGAGGTCGAGTTTCCGTCGCTCGGGGATGCGATCTACCTGACCGTCTACCCGGCCCTCGTGGCGGGGCTATTCGTCCTCGTAAGGCGGCGCAACCCGCGAGGCGACCGCGCCGGAGTCATCGACTCCCTGATCTTGACCGTGGGCGTTGGTCTGCTCTCCTGGGTCTTCCTCGTCGCTCCGAACATCCACCTCTCGGGGCTCACGCTCCTCGAGAAGTCAGTGTCTGCGGCCTATCCGCTCGGCGACATCCTGCTCCTGGCCGCGGCAATCCGCCTCGCGGTCGACAGGGGCAAGCGCGCGCCGGCCTTCTACCTCCTCGTCGGGAGCATCGTCTCGCTCCTCGCGGTGGACTCGGCCTACACCTATGCACTGCTCACGGACGCATACAACCATCAGCTCAGTTACGACGTGGGCTGGATTGCGTACTACCTACTCTGGGGCGCGGCCGCGCTGCATCCGTCCATGCGCACGCTCGAGGAGCCTGCACTCGATTCGCGCACTCGGCTGACGCCGCTTCGGCTTGGACTGCTCGCCGGAGCCTGCCTGATCGCGCCCGGGGTCCGTTTCTATCAGGAGCTGGGCAACCCGGACACACTCGTTCTGATCGTGGCGTCAGGGTTGCTGTTCCTTCTCGTCGTATCCCGCATGGCGGGCCTGGTGCGTCAAGAGCAACGTGCGGCGTCGCGCGAGCTGGCGCTGCGCGGCGCAGGCGTCGAGCTGGTCGCGGCGGCCGGTCGGGAGCAGGTCAACGAGGCTGCCATCTCGGCCATCCTCGCTCTTGTCGAGAGGCCGGCGAGCGTTCGCCTCGTCCTCTTGGACGAAGACGGCGCGGTCGTCGCCGCCTCTTCGGAGGAAGATGGTGACTGGCCCGTCTCGAAAGCAGCCTCAGCGTGGCTTCGTGACTCCGCGAAGACGACGCAGCAGCTCGCGCTGACGAAACTGCCCGAGGACGTCCGAACACAGCTTCGGCTCGACGACGGCCACGTAGTACTGCTCCTACCTCTCTCGGTCCGTGACGCGTCGCGCGGACTCCTCGTCCTCTGCTCGCCGGAGGGCATACCTCGGGAGCTAGTTGATTCTCTCGAGTCGCTCGCATCACAGGTGTCCCTGGCCGTCGAGGGGGCGTTCCTGGCCGAGGACCTCCACCGGCGCCAGAGCGAAGCCCGATTCCGGTCGTTGGTGGCCCACTCGAGTGACCTCATCACCGTCCTCGACGCACACGGCACCGTGACCTCCCAGAGCCCGTCCGTCCAGCGCGTCCTCGGATATCGCGTCGACGAGATCGAAGGAAGCGACTTCGCCCGGTTGCTCAGCGAGCCCGATCGGCCACGCTTGGCCCAGATCGTCGCCGGCGTGGGAGAAGCCTACGTTGGCGGCGGCGCTGAAACCCACGTGATCGAGTGCTCCCTCAGGCACCGCGACGGCGCCTGGCTCCAGTTCGAGGTGCAACACACCGACCTGCTCCAGGACGAGCACGTCCGCGGCGTTGTCCTGAACAGCCGCGACGTCAGCGAGCGCAAGGCCTTCGAGGACCAACTCGCGCACCAAGCTTTCCACGACCCGGTCACGAGCCTCGCCAACCGGGCGCTGTTCGCAGACCGTGTCCAGCACTCGATCAAGCGCTCGAGCCGCGGCGGCCCGGCCATCGGAGTCATGTTCATCGATCTGGACGATTTCAAGACCGTCAACGACAGCCTCGGGCACGCGGCCGGAGACACGGTCCTGCAGGAGGTGGCGCGGCGTCTCCAGGGGGCCGTACGTCCGGGCGACACCGTGGCGCGTTTCGGGGGCGACGAGTTCGCCATCCTGCTCGACGGGGTCGCCGACACCGCGGAGGCGGCAGACGTGGCCGGGCGGATCCTGGGCGTCCTCGAACTCCAGTACGGCATCGAGGGCCAGCAGGTCTATCCTCGTGCGAGTGTCGGCATCTGCCTGGCCGGCGAGGAGTTCGGTTCCTCTGACGCGGAAGAGCTCCTCCGCAACGCGGACGTGGCGATGTACATGGCGAAGCGGGACAGCAAGGGTAGCTATCGTGTGTTTGAGCCCGCGATGCACGAGCGGGTGGTCGAGCGGCTCGAGCTCCAAACGGAACTGCAGCGCGCGCTCGAGCTGAACCAGCTCGAGGTCCACTATCAGCCCGTCGTTCGTCTCGACCTGCAGGCCGATTACGGCGTGGAGGCGCTGCTCCGGTGGATGCACCCGACGCGCGGCACGATTCCGCCCCTCCACTTCATCCCGCTCGCTGAGGAGACTGGGCAGATCATCCCCATCGGCCGCTGGGTCTTGGAGGAGGCCTGCCGTAAGGGCGCCCTCCTGCACGAGCAGTTCCCACGGACGCCACCGTTGACGATCAGCGTCAACCTCTCGGTCAAGCAACTCCAGTCGGAGACGATCGTCGACGACGTGCGACAGGCGCTCGCAGAGAGCAGCCTCCCTGCGTCCGCACTCGTTCTCGAGATCACGGAGTCGGTGATGATGGCCGACACGGACTTGGCGGTCCAGCGGCTGCAGGAGCTGAAGGCTCTCGGCGTTCTCCTCGCGATGGACGACTTCGGAACCGGCTACTCGTCACTCTCGTACCTCAGCCGCTTCCCCGTGGACATTCTCAAGATGGACCGCTCCTTCCTCTCCGACGAGCACGAGGAGTCGGGCCTGATTGCGGCGATCATCGCGCTCGGAACCAGCCTCAAACTCGACGTCGTCGCAGAAGGAATTGAAGTTCCCGCGCAGATGGCGTCCCTACGCGACCTCGGCTGCGATCTCGGCCAGGGCTTCCTCTTTGCCCGGCCGATGAACCATGAAGCGCTCGTCGAGTACCTCGTCAGGGGCGAGGAAGTGACCGGCGAGCCCCGGTCGCATGCAGCATAGCCACGAGGCGCTCGACCGCCCGGGGGGTTTTTCCCGCGTCAACCTGCTAGCGCCGCTGCGTCACCGGGACTTCCGTCTTCTCTGGCTGGGGATGACGGTCTCCCTCGTCGGCGACGGCATCTTCCTGATCGCGATGGCCTGGCAGGCCTACGAGCTTTGGAACGCTCCAGCCGCGCTGTCGCTGCTCGGGATCGGCATGACCATTCCGACGATCGCCTTCCTCTTGCCGGCTGGAGTCCTGAGCGACCGGCTCGACCGGCGTTCGCTCATGTTGTGCGCGGACATCGGCCGGGCGGTGATCATCGCCGCCCTCGCGGTCCTCTCTCTTACAGGCCTCCTCACCTTCTGGGAACTCATGGCCATCGTCGCCCTCTATGGCGTCGGGACCGCGTTCTTCACGCCGGCATTCGAGGCAATCGTCCCAGACATCGTCCCGGCCGCAGACCTCGCTGCCGCCAACTCGCTCGACCAGTTCGTCCGGCCGATCGCGCTTCGCCTCGCCGGACCGGCGCTCGGCGGTGCCCTGGTGGCCGGCGTGGGCACGGGCGCCGCCTTTGCCCTCGACGCCGGGTCCTTCGTCGCCTCCACCATCGCCATCTTCCTGATGCGCCCGCCGGCGCACGCCCGGTCGGAGCACGCCGAGTCATCCGTCAGGGCCGTCAAGGAGGGTCTCCATTTCGTCCGGCGGCGCGTCTGGCTTTGGGGGACCCTCCTCTCTGCGGCGGTCGCCTACCTCGCCTTCATGGGGCCCGCCGAGGTGCTGCTGCCGTACGTCGTCAAGAACGAGCTGCACGCCTCTGCCAGCGACCTCGGGCTCGTGTTTGCCGCCGGAGGGGTGGGCGCGATCGGCGCCGCCCTCTTCATGGGGCAACGCGGCCATCCAAACCGTGACGTGACGGTCATGTACGGAACATGGACAGTCGCGACGCTTGCCGTGGCGGGCTACGGCCTGGCGACGGCGTCCTGGCAGCTCATGGTGGCGTGCCTTTGCTTCAACGCGCTCGAAACGGCGGGCACCATTGTCTGGGCGACGATCAAGCAGCGCCACGTCCCGGCTTCGATGCTCGGTCGCGTTTCGAGCCTCGACTGGATGATCTCGATCGGACTGCTCCCTCTGTCCTTCGCCCTCACGGCTCCCGTCGCCGCCCTGGTAGGCGTGCGTGCGACGCTGATTGGAGCCGCCCTTATCGGCGGTGTGATCACACTCGGCGCACTCTTCCTTCCGGGCATGCGCGACATCGAGGGGAAAGCCTCGGAGGACCCGCAACGGGACACACCGCCGCGCGATCCCGAGTTTCTCAGACCGCCCGCCTTCGTCGATCTCCGACGCTAACCGACAGCCGCCATGGGATCACTTCCCCCGCGGCCGAAGAACGCCCTGAAGGGCTAGCGCCGCCCGGCGCTACGCGCCTGCGGCCACGTCGCCCTCGGGCGCAGAGGGGCCTGGCTCCGGCCCTCCCTGGTCGAGTCGGAAGGGCGGATAGACGTCGGTCATGAGCGCGGCGTACGCGACGACGCGGAATACCCACCGGTTCAGTCCCACGACGAAGTCGAAGATGCCCCGCGGGTAACGCGTCGTGAAGAGAAGCGCGATCGCGGCGATGAGCACCAGGAGAAGGATCAGGCCCGGGCCGCCGCTCGACCCACGGCCGTCGTCGTCCCAGCCCCTGCCCCAGGCGAACCAGCCTCCGCCGAGGAAGACGCCGAGGAGGAGGTAGTGCGGGATTGCGAGCAGCCACCACTTCACGAGCACGAGCCCCCGGGACAGCTGTTCCGGGTACTGCACGTCGAGAGTGGCCGGGTAGTCGGGCTCGGGCCCGAGCGTAAACGGGGGATAGCGGTCGGTCCCGAGGGCGTCGTACGTGTAGAAGCCGACGCGCCACGCCCAGCGCAGGACGCCGAGGTTGAAGTCGAAGATCGATCGCGGGTACCGCCCGGTGAAGAGGATCGCGAAGAACGCCACGATCGTCAGCACCACGAAGGCGATGAACAAGAGGAGCAGCACGATGAAGTGCGGGATCGCGAGGAGCCACTTGACCAGCCACAGCCAGCGACTCAACTGCGGATCGAGTCTTGCGTCAACGCGAACCGGGTTTGGTGAAACAGCGGACATGTCGACCTCCGATC
>Ga0137368_10009241_pt1 | contig 10084 bp, 12 predicted proteins | sample SagtaG_13_FD_104917 | JGI IMG/M metagenome (GOLD analysis project Ga0137368, IMG submission 104917) | Vadose zone soil microbial communities from Sagehorn Ranch, Mendocino, California, USA - Sage1_L_100_16 metaG | ecosystem: Environmental > Terrestrial > Soil > Vadose zone | place: USA...
CGCCGTCGCGAAGCTCTCCGACGGCTCGTTCTGGTACGACGCGGCGCCGATCGTGGTCACGCTTTCCGCCTGTCTCGACGAAAGCTGAGCCGGAAGGAAACGCAAACCGTGGCCGCAAGAATCCAGGTTCCCCGCGAGGCTAGGCGCGGCGAGGTGATCGAAGTCCGCATCCTCATCCAGCACCCGATGGAGACCGGCTACCGCCACGACGACATCGGACATCTCATCAAGCGCAACGTCATCAACGTCCTGTCGTGCCGCTACAACGGAGTGGAAGTGTTCCGCGCCGACCTGTCCTCGGGCATTTCAGCCAATCCCTACGTGCAGTTCTACACGGTCGCCGAGGCGAGCGGCGATCTCGAGTTCAACTGGATCGACGACGAGGGCCAGCGGGGCTCGGAGCGCCAGTCGATCATCGTAAAGGGATGACGCGCGCCCGGGGCTGGCTCGCCCTCGCCGCGGCAGCGCTCGCCGCCGGCGCCGCGCACGCCGAGGAGCGCGCGATTCCGCCCGGCGAGCTCAAGTCCGGGTCCGCGTTTCTCGGCTCCGACCTGCGCGCCCTGCAGAACGACGACTTCGCCAATCCCGGAATGCTGTGGGTGGAGCGTGGAGGAAAGCTCTGGAGCGAGCCTGCCGGAAAGAAAAACCTCGCCTGCGCGAGCTGTCACCAGGGCACGAGCATGCGCGGCGTGGCCGCAAGCTACCCGAAGATCGACAAGGCGAGCGGAAAGCTTGTCAACCTCGAAGGCCGCATCAATCTCTGCCGCACCGGGCGCATGGGCGCGCAGCCCCTGCGTTACGAATCCGAGGAGCTGCTCGCGCTCACCGCCTACCTCGCGCGCCAGTCGCTCGGCCTGCCGCTCGCGGCGCGCATCGACGGCGCCGCGCGCGCGCATTTCGAAGCCGGACGCGCCTCCTACCATCTGCGGCGCGGACAGATGAACCTGTCGTGCGCGCACTGTCACGACGCGCAATGGGGCAGGCGCCTGCTCTCCGAGACCATCAGCCAGGGCCACCCCAACGCCTACCCGGCGTATCGCATGGAGTGGCAGACGACGGGCTCGCTCGAGCGCCGCCTGCGCGCCTGCCTCTCCGGGATTCGCGCCGAGATGCTACCCTACGGCTCGCAGGAATATCTCGACCTCGAGCTGTTCCTCGCCTGGCGCGCGCAGGGGCTACCGATCGAGACTCCCGGCGTGCGGCGTTAGGTGGCAGGGGAGGGATGACGTGAAAATCGGTCTTTGGATGTCGTCGATCGTGTGCGCCCATGTGCTCGCGGCGGCCGCGCACGCACAGCAGTACGCTTACCGCGGCGCGTATGCGGGAGGCGCGGTGGGACCCTCGACGATGAGCATCGAGAACGATTCCCTGGTGGTGGCCAGCGCGACCGCGAGTTCGCTCTCCACCGAGCAGAGGAGCACCGCGTTCAAGGGTTATGGCGGCTACCGCTTCAACCCCAACTTCGCCGCCGAAGGCGGATTCGTGTATTTCGGAAAATTCCGCGCGACGCGCACCGTGACCGCTCCGATGGCCGGCACGGTGCGGTCCGATCTCACGGTGCTCGGGGCCTACGTCAACGCGGTCGGAATCGCCCCGATCACCGAAAATTTCGAGCTTTTCGGCAAGCTGGGGTTCATCGTCACGGGCACGGTGGCCGATCGCTCCTCGACGGGAGCGGTCGTGCTGGTCGGGGACTCCGTCGCCTCGCACGTCGAACGAAACCTGCACCTGGGGGCCGGCGCCGAACTGCGCTTCACGCGGAAGCTTGGAATGAGAGTGGAATACGAGAAAGCCTTCGGCGTCGGCGACGCCAAGACCATCGGCGAGGGCGATATCGGTGTTTTTTTCCTCGGGCTGACCTACCGCTTCTAGCCCGTCTCACGAAAAGGGAGAAACGGAAATGCCCGAAGCCCACGTGCACGTCGATCCCTCCAACAAGAAGGTCGCCCTCTTTATCGCCGTGCTCGCCTTGGTCCTCGCCTTCGCCGAGACTCTCGGCAAGGGGTCGCAAACGAGCGCGCTCGCCAGCCACATCGAGGCTTCGAACCTGTGGGCCTTCTTCCAGGCGAAGACCATCCGCCAGACGACCGTGCGCACTGCCGCCGAGGAGATGGAAGCGCAGTTCGGGAAGAAGGCGCCGGAAGGCGTGAAGAAGCAGATCGAGAGTTGGAAGAAGACCGCCGAGCGCTACCAGTCCGAGCCGGAGACGAACGAAGGCCGCAAGGAGCTCATGGCGCGTGCGAAGGAGATGGAGAAAAAGCGCGACCGCGCGATGGCGGCCTACCACAATTACGAGATCGCCTCCGCCGCCGTGCAGATCGCGATCGTGCTCGCCTCGGCCCAGATCATCACCGGAGTCGCGGCGCTGCTCTGGATCGCTTACGGCTTGGGCGCGATCGGCGTCGCGTTCAGCCTGATCGGCTTCTTCTGGCCGACCGCGGTGCACCTCTTCTAGGTACCTCGACCCTCCAGGTGAGCTTCGCAGGCAAACCGCCGCCACCCGGGCCGCCTGCCGCGCGCGGGGAGTCCGCCCGCGATCAGGCGTCAGGGGTGAGCGTCGCAGTGCTGCGCGATCTTCAGGCGCTGCAGGGAACCGGCGACGAGATCCTCGACGCGCTCGTGCCGCGCGCCCGGCTGCTGCAGCTCGGAGCGGGCCAGCGCCTGCTCCGGCGGGGTGAGCCGAATCTGCGCGTCTATGTCGTGATCTCGGGCCTGCTGCGTGTGGAATTGGATGACGGAAGCTCGCCGTTCGCGTACATAAACCGGGGCGAGACCGTCGGGGAGCTGTCGCTGCTCGCGGGCAGCGCCGCGACTGCGACGGTCTCGGCGGAAGAGCCGACGCAGCTCCTCGTGCTGGACGAAGAGACCTTCTGGTGGCTCGCCGAGTCGTCGCACGAGTTCTCCGTCGGGTTGCTGATCCGTCTGGCAAAGCGAATGCGCTCGAACAGCGACGCCGTGCAGGCGAACATCGACCTGCGCCGGCAATTCGAGCAGGCAGCCCTCAGCGACGCTCTCACCGGCTTCCGCAACCGGCGCTGGCTCGACCAGACGCTGCCCCGCATCGTCCAGCGCCACCTCCACGCGTCCGAGCCGCTGTGCCTCGCAATGATGGACGTCGACCATTTCAAGGGCGTCAACGACGCCTTCGGGCACGCCGCCGGGGACGCCGTGCTGGTGGAGGTCGGACGGCTCGTTCGCGGCAAGTTGAGGCCGGCCGACTTCGCGGCCCGCATCGGCGGCGAGGAGTTCGCGCTGATCTTCCCCCAGACTTCGCTGCCGGGCGCCATCAGCGCCGCGGAGCGGCTGCGCGAGGCAATCGCCTGCACAGCGTTCGAATACGATGGGCGCCTGCTGCCCCAGGTGACCGTTTCGCTCGGGCTGGTTGAGCTGGAACGGGCGGCGAATCCCTGGGAGCTGCTTGCGCAGGCGGATGCCGCGCTCTACGCGGCCAAGCGATCCGGCCGCAATCGGACCGAGTGGCCGGGGCGCGACCGTTAGGCAAACGCCTCCGCGACGAGGCGATACGAAGTCCGCCGGCTCTCGTAGTCGCCGGTGATGGTGATGACCATCACCTCGTCGGCGGCGAACTTTTCCTTCAGCTGCAGCAGCTTCTCGCGCACCTCTCCCGGATCGCCGTGCACCAGGCGCGAGCGCTGCTGCTCGATGTAGGCGCGCTCCTGGAGAGAGTAGCGGTAGCCCTTCGCTTCCTCGAGCGTCGGCACGGGCGCGTCTATGCCTTTCGCCATGTGCAGGCGGCGAAGATCGATGCTCCCGGCGAGGCGCTCGGCCTCCTCCCGGGTCTTTGCGCAGATCACGAAGACGCAGACGAGCGAACGGGGTTGGGGCTCGCGCTCCGAAGCCTGGTAGTGATCGCGGTAGGCGCGCGCCACGGCTTCGCCTCCGAACGCGCTGATGAAATGCGCGAACGCGAAGCGCAGGCCGAGCTGCGCGGCGAGCGCGCCGCCGTAATCCGAGGAGCCGAGCAGCCATATTTCGGGCGAAGTGTCTCCCGCGGGCTGGGCCTTGACCTTGACGTACGGATGGCCCGCGGGCAGCGTCCGGTCGAGAAAGCCGATCAGGTCCTGGACCTGCTGCGGCATGTGCTCCGCGCCCGGGTAGTCGCCGTCCGCCAAGGCGAGCGCAGTGCGCGGGTCCCCGCCCGGCGCGCGGCCGATGCCGAGATCGATGCGCCCGGGGAACAGGGCTTCGAGCATGCGGAACTGCTCGGCGATCTTCAGCGGGCTGTAATAGGGCAGCAGCACGCCGCCCGTTCCGACGCGAATTCGCGAGGTGGCGCTGGCGACGCGGGAGACGAGAATCTCGGGGCTGGGATCGGCGAGCGCCGCGATGGCGTGGTGCTCGGCGAGCCAGTAGCGGCGGTAGCCGAGCTCTTCGGCGAGCCGTGCGAGCGAGACGGTTTCAGCGATCGCTCTAGCGGGACTGTGTCCGCTGATGACGGGGGATTGATCGAGCACCCCCAGAGACACCCTCATCCGCTCAGTCCGGCGACATCCAGATCAATCCGCCGACCAGCAGGCTGAAGAAGATCGTGAGCCAGAAAATGCCGACGACGCGCTTCTTGTCGGTCGGGGTGAAGCCTTCCTTTTTCTTTTTCGCGAAGTGATATTCGATCCCCATGCGCGCGATGCCGCCGGCAAGGACGATTCCCATCCACTTGTAGATCGTGTTCACGCTTGGGCTCCACGAAGGCGAAGCGCTTAGTTTACCGGACTTCGGGAGCCGGGAAAGCGCAGCGCTCGCACTCAGCTCGGCTTTCCGCCGGCGAGCGACCAGCGGTGGACCGGAGGGAGGGCGAACGAAAACAGGAATGCAAAGACGCCCAGCGCGTAGAAGGCGGCCTGAATGCCGTACAGATCCTTCAGAGCGCCCAAGACGAGAGGCGTCGAGATGTGCGCAATGGTCCGCCGCCGCGGTTGCGTGTACCATGCGCCGTTGAGGAAGCGCCCCTTCCCGCCGACGGAAAACAAGGATGAAATCGAAACACGCCCTCGCCGCGATCGCAGCCGTCCTCGCCAGCGCCGCGCACGCCGCCGATCCGGCGTGCTCGACCTACAGCGGGACGCACACGACCGCGCTGGTCGAGCTGTATACGTCTGAAGGCTGCGACAGCTGCCCTGCCGCGGACCATTGGTTGTCCTCGCTCTTCGCCCAGGGCTTCCGGCCCGATCAGGTGGTGCCGCTTGCGCTCCACGTCGATTACTGGGACTACATCGGCTGGAAGGACCCGTTCGCGAAGGGGGAATTCTCCGTGCGGCAGCGCAAGCTCGCCCAGATGAAGCGCCCGGTGATCGTCTACACCCCGCAGGTGCTGCTGCAGGGGCAGGACTTCCGCCGCTGGTCGGGCGGCGAATTCGCCGGGCAGGTGATGCGCATCAATTCCCGCCCGGCGCGCGCAAGGATCGCGCTCGCGATCCGCGCGGTGGCGCCCGAGGCGATCCACGCCGAGCTTTCCGCGATGCTCATCGATCCGGCCGAGCAAAAGAACGCCGCGGTATATCTGGCCGCCTACGAGAACAGGCTCGCGAGCGACGTGGCCGCCGGAGAGAACCGCGGCAAGCGGCTCGAGCACGATTTCGTGGTGCGCGAGTGGATCGGCCCGATCGGCTTCGGCGAGGGCGCGAAGCTCGAGGAGAAGCGCGCGCTGCCGCTCCTGCGCGGCGCCAACGCGAAGAACCTTGGGGTGGCCGCATTCGTGCAGAACCGCGCGACGAGCGACGTGCTCCAGGCGCTGATGCTGCCGGTTTGCGGGAGCTAAGCCTTGTACCTGAACGGAGGAGGGGTCATGCGAAAACTACTGCTCGCGGCATTTCTGTTCGCCGCATCGTCTGCTTTTGCCCAGTATCCACAGCGCCCGATCCAGCTCATCGTGCCCTGGGGCGCGGGCGGCGGCACCGATGCGACGGCGCGCATCATCGGAAGCCTGCTGGAGAGGGAGCTCAAGCAGCCGGTGAACGTAGTGAACCGCACCGGCGGCTCGGGCGTGGTCGGCCATCAGGCGATCGCGTCTTCGGCGCCCGACGGCTACACGCTCGGCCTGATCACGGTCGAGATCACGATGATGCACCACGTGGGTCTCACGCAGCTCAGGCACACCGACTACACGCCCATCGGGCTGGTGAATGCGGATCCTGCGGGCGTCAACGTGCGCGTGGATTCGCCGTATAAATCGATGAAGGATCTGCTGCAGGCCATCAAGTCGAACCCGGGCAAGATGAAGGCCTCCGGCACCGGCCAGGGCGGCATCTGGCATCTCGCCATCGCCGGGCTCCTCAAGGACCAGGGAATCGATCCGAATGCGCTGCCGTGGGTGCCGTCCAACGGCGCCGCGCCCGGGTTGCAGGACATGGTCGCCGGCGGCGTCGACGTCGTGCCCTGCTCCATTCCCGAGGCGCGCTCGATGATCGACGCGGGCAAGGTGCGCGCGCTCGCCATCATGGATGCAAGCCCGCCCGCGCTTTACCCGGGCCTGCCGACGCTCAAGCAGGAGCTCGGCACCAACTGGCAGATCGCAGCCTGGCGTGTGATTGCCGCCCCGAAGGGAATTCCCGCCGACGCGCAGCGTACCCTCGTTACCGCCCTGAAGAAGGTCTATGACTCGAAGGAGTACAAGGACTTCATGGCGAGCCGCGGCTTCGGCGTGGTCTGGGCCGATCCCCAGGAAACCGCCAAGTTCATGGCCGCGTCGGACGCGAACCTCGGAGCCGCGCTCAAGGCAGTAGGGTTGGCAAAATAAAAATCAACGACGCCTTGACCGGCGCGGCGCTGGTCGCACTCGCCGCGGTCATTCTCTGGCATATCCAGGGGTTTCCCGCCATGCCGGGCCAGAAATTCGGCCCGGCCTGGTTTCCCGGGCTGATCGCCATCGGTCTCGCAATCTGCGGTGCGCTTCTCGTTCGCGCCGGCTTGCGTGAACGTGCGCCGCTCTTCGCGATGCCGGGGTGGATGCAGCGGCGGCGCCCGCGCCGCGCGGTTGCCGCGATCCTGGCGGGTCTCGTCGCCTACATCCTGCTCGCGGACGCGCTCGGCTTTCACATCACCGCGATCCTGATCCTCGCGGCGTGGATGCGCGCGCTCGGCGCCTCTTGGCGTCTGACCGCTGCGGTATCGATTCTCAGTACTTTGGTCATCCATTTGGCGTTTTACAAGGTGCTGCGCGTGCCGCTGCCTTGGGGCGTGCTCGAGCGATGGGCGTTCTAGGTCAAGCCTTCGCGCTGGTCTTCGACCCGTACGTGCTTTGGGTCATCCTCGCGTCGGCGGCCTTTGGTCTCTTCGTGGGGGCGGTGCCGGGGCTCACCGCGACGATGGCGACGGCGCTCCTCGTGCCGGTCACCTTCTTCATGCCGCCGGTTCCCGCGATCGCGTCGATCGTCACGGCGACCGCGATGGCGATCTTCGCGGGCGACATCCCGAGCTGCCTGCTGCGGATGCCGGGAACGCCCGCGTCGGCCGCCTATACCGATGAAGCGTACGCGCTGACGAAGAAAGGCCAGGGCGAGCTCGCGCTCGGCGCGGGGCTGGTGTTCTCGGTCATCGGCGGGCTCTTCGGCACCGCGGTATTGATCGCGGCGGCGCCCGCGCTCGCCGAGGTGGCGCTCAAGTTCTCGTCGTTCGAGTACTTCTGGCTGGTGGTGCTCGGACTTTTCAGCGCGGTGTTCCTCGCCCACGCCAATCCGCTGAAAGGCATCGTGTCGCTCCTGTTCGGCCTGCTCGTCTCGGCGATCGGCCTCGACAATCCGGCCGGGTTCCCGCGCTTCACCTTCGGCAACGCCGAGCTCGCCGGCGGCTTCACGCTGATCCCGATCATGATCGGCATGTTCGCGGTGTCGGAAATCATCCGCAATATCGGCTCGATCGACGAGCCCTGGGAAATGGCGCAGACGAAGATCGGCAATGTGTTCCGCGGCATGTGGACGCTCACGAAGCGCTATCCCATACAGACGCTGCGCGGCAGCGTGCTCGGCACCGCGATCGGCGCGCTGCCCGGCGCGGGCGCTGACATCGCGGCGTGGATGTCGTATGCGATGTCGAAGCGCTTCTCCAAGGAGCCCGAAAAGTTCGGCACCGGCCACATCGAGGGCATCATCGAGGCCGGCGCCTCCAACAACAGCGCGCTCGCGGGCGCGTGGATCCCGGCGCTGGTGTTCGGCATCCCGGGCGATTCGATCACCGCGATCGTGATCGGCGTGCTGTACATCAAGGGGCTGAACCCGGGGCCGACGATCTTCATGAACAACGCCGCCTCGATCTACGCCATCTTTCTCGTGTTCATCCTCGCCAACCTGCTGATGCTGCCGCTCGGAATCGCGGCGATCAAGAGCGCCAAGCAGATGCTGCGCGCGCCGCGCGAAGTGCTGATGCCGGTGATCCTGCTTTTCTGCGTGGTCGGTTCGTTCGCCATCAACAATTCGATCTTCGGCGTGGTGCTGATGCTCGCCTTCGGTCTGGTCGCCTACGTCATGGAAGAGAACGGCTTCCCGGTCGCGCCGGCGATCCTGGGCATGGTGCTCGGCGCCATGCTGGAGGAGAACTTCATCAGCTCCATGATCAAGGCGGACGGGCGGATATTCGCGTTCTTCGAGCGGCCGATCGCGGGCTCCCTGGGGATTCTGACCCTGGCGGTGGTTTCCGTCCCGCTGCTGCGGCGCTTGTATCGCGCTGCAAGATGAAATTTTTGACGCTTGCTGGGCCGGCGGGCCGTGTGGCGGGAGCGGCCCTAGAGTAGGATAGTCGCCGAGAACAACAATCTCCGCAGCGCCCATGGACCTTTCCCTCGCCTGGCTGATCGCCGCCTTCATCCTCGTCATCGCCGAGCTGGTGACGGGTACCTTCTACCTGCTCGTCCTCGGCATCGCGGCCCTGGTCGGCGCGGGAGTCGGCTATGCGAGCGGCGGGTTCGTCTGGCAGGCGATAGGCGCGGCGATCGTTGCCGTCGCCGGAGTGATCTGGGTGAATCAGTACAAGAAAAAGATGGCGCCGAAGCGTATGCGGGGGCTCGACGTTGGCCAGCCGGCCGCCTTCGACTCCTGGGTCAACAAGGGCGCCGGCCACGCGCGCGTGAAATACCGCGACGCGCTGTGGGACGCGCAGGTCGCGGGCGACGCCTCCGGCGAGCCCGGCGAAATCCTCTACATCACTTCGGTCGATGGCAGCACCCTCAAAGTTTCCAAGACGCGGCCCGCCTGATCTCGCGCACGCGGCGGAAGAAATCTCACGTTCAGCGGGAGGCAGCATGCTTTTCAAGATAATCGCCGTTCTCATCGCCACGATCCTCATCTATGGTTACGAGCCGCTCCGTCCGCTTTGGATCCCTTTCGCCATCATCGCGCTGGCGGTGGTGTTCGTCATCGAGGGCGTGCGCGTGGTGCCGCAGCAGAGCGCCTGGGTGGTCGAGCGGCTCGGCAAATTCCACCAGGTGCTCGAGCCGGGGCTGAACGTCATCATCCCGTTCATCGATCGCGTCGCCTACCGGCACTCGTTGAAGGAAGTGCCGCTCGACGTCGCCGAGCAGGTGTGCATCACCAAGGACAACACCCAGCTCGCGGTGGACGGCCTCATCTACTATCAGGTGACCGATCCGCGCCTGGCTTCATACGGGACGTCCGACTACGTCACCGCGATCGTGCAGCTCTCACAGACCACCCTGCGCTCCGAGGTCGGCAAGATGGAGCTCGACCAGTCGCTGCAGAGCCGCGACGTGATCAACCGCTCGATCGTCGCGGTGCTCGACGAGGCCGGCCGCTCCTGGGGCGTGAAAGTGCTGCGCTACGAGGTGAAGAACCTCACCCCGCCCGAGGCGATCCTGCGCGCGATGCAGGCGCAGATCACCGCCGAGCGCGAGAAGCGCGCGCTGATCGCCAAGTCCGAGGGCGAGAAGCAGCAGGAGATCAACCTCGCCGAGGGCGAGAAGCAGGCGGCGATCCTCACCTCCGAAGGCCAGAAGCAGTCGGCGATCAACAAGGCGCAGGGCGAGGCGACTGCGCTGCGCGTGGTGGCGGATGCGACCGCCGCGGCGGTGAACGTCGTCGCCGAGGCGATCGGCAAGGAAGGCGGGCTGCAGGCCGCG
>Ga0137368_10009243_pt1 | contig 10083 bp, 10 predicted proteins | sample SagtaG_13_FD_104917 | JGI IMG/M metagenome (GOLD analysis project Ga0137368, IMG submission 104917) | Vadose zone soil microbial communities from Sagehorn Ranch, Mendocino, California, USA - Sage1_L_100_16 metaG | ecosystem: Environmental > Terrestrial > Soil > Vadose zone | place: USA...
CTTCACGGTGACGGGGCGCGGCTGGCCGTCCTGACCGCGGGCGAGGAGGCGCGTGCCGACGACGTCCGCGCCCTTGGGGAGCGCATCCTTGGGCACCTCGGTCTCCGCCTTGGGATCTACCGAGCCATAGGCCTCTTCGGGCTTGATCGTGACCTTCTTCGTATCGCCGGCCTTCATGCCGATGATCGCCTTGTCGAGCCCCGGGATGATCTGCTGGGCCCCCTGGACGAAGCTGATGGGATCTTTGCCTTCGCTCGAATCGAGCACCTGGCCCTTGTCGTCCTTGAGCGTGTACTCCATCTTGACTGCGGAGCCTTTCTCGATGGCCGCCTTGGGCTGCGCCCCCGCAGGCGCCGCGGCCAGCAGCACCAGCAGCGCCACCAGATTACCGAGGAAACGCATCGTGCGACCTCCAGGACACCAACGTGGGAATGCCTGCAACTCGGCCAGCTTACACCCGCCCCCTCCGGGGCAGCAAGCTTGCGTATGGCGTGAGTGAGATCGTCGGACTTCACGCGACGCGGAGGGTGTTCCGGCGATGATGCTCTCGCAGTAAGGATAGGAGCCCGTGCCCTGGTTGCACTGTCCCGAGTTCAGGCACGATGCCCTGCGACACATCTGCGACGCGCCAGAACTCCACGGCTGCCATGGGGTCGCTCCCTGGCATTCCAGATGCTCGCACTTCGGCGAGGCCGGCGGAGTCTACAGCCTACAGGCAGCGTCGAGAAAGCGAGGAAGAGTATGCGTCCATCTCGTCCGCCTCAATCCAGTCGGAGGATACTCGCGAGTCGAGGGGGGACGTTCGTTCTGGCGGCCGCTCTCCTTGCGGCGTCTATCCTGCTCGTGGTCGGTCCGGGCACCAGCCAGCCCGTGGAGGCTCAATCGGCCGACCTCCGTACCGTGACTATGCGCGTCGCCGCCGATGATGCCTACCGGGCTCAGCCGAAGTGGGAGGCGAATCTGCCGCACTATCGTGTGGGATCGGCGTGATCGTCGCTGTTGCGCTCACCTTCTTCCCGGGAAGCTCTTCGAGAGCTGACGATCCAAGGACTCCGAGGTTCCTGGCGGCCCCTACGGCTGATACCGTATTCTTCATGGGCGAGGTCGACATCGTAGGGAGCGAGGGCAAGGTGGTTCGATGCAAGGACGTTGGGACCTACTGGCGGTACGTCGGGTAAAGAATTCAGCCCGGAGCAACTAGCCGGCAGGACGCCGTGCGGCGCTGGCGCCATCCCGCCACCGCCAGGTCCAACGAATCGTTCGCGGGCAACGAGGCTTCCCTCGCGGCGGGTCCGCGAGATCGATGAGGAAGAACGCCAGCGGATAGGCCACGAGCGGGTCCTTCGTGCGGCCGCGCGCCCGTTGCACGAGACAGCCATCTAGAAGATGATGAGGCGGAATGGCCATCGGGTGACGATCGGCACCCTGGTCAGCACCTTGTCCCGCTGAGGGCAGAGCGGATCGGTGCTCTGCCGCGTCCGTCCGAACGAGTTCGGTTTTCTTTCACAAGGGTGCGCGGAAAGCCGAGGGGTAGGAGCGGGTTACTGCGTCTCCCGTATCCATGTCTTGAGTTCTTCGAGGCCGCTGAATTGAGCTGCCGCGCGCTGAGCGCTATCGAGGTCAGACTGGTGGAATTGGAAGACCCCGCTGGGGTGTGGGCTCTCGACGGCGCTTCTCTCTCCGACGAGTCGATCCTTCCTCGCGCCCGGGCACGCTGCCCCGGTGAGCGGGAGGGTCGATTGATAGACCGGCGAACGCTTCTCGCTGGCACGGGTGCGGTGCTACTCCTTGGTCAGCCGCTGGCCGTCGACGCCCAGCAGACGGGCAGAGTCCATCGCGTCGGCTTCCTGTCCCTTCAATCCGGCCTGACTTCCACGACTGAGGCATTCCAACAGGGCTGCGCGAGCTGGGCTATGTGGAAGGGCGCAACCTCATCATCGAGTACCGCTGGGCGGCCAGGAAGGAAGAACGGCTGCCGGAGCTGGCGGCGGAGCTCGTGCGGCTCAAGGTGGAGGTCATCGTCACGGCAGCCGCCCCGACGATCGAGGCAGCCAGACGCGCGACCAGTGCCATCCCCATCGTCATGGCGGCGGTCGCTGATCCTCTCGGCAGCGGTCTCGTCGCCAGCCTCGCCCGTCCGGGCGGCAATATCACGGGCCTGACCGCGCTGTCCACCGAGCTCGCGGGCAAGCGGCTCCAGCTGGTGAGCGAGCTCGTTCCCAAGGTCACCCGGGTCGCGGTGCTCGCCCACCACGGTACCTCCGCCACGCGGATCTTCCTCGAGGAGATGCGGGCGGCGGCGCAGCATATCAAGATCCAGCTCGTGGTCCAAGAAGTGAACGAGACTGGGGACCTGCCCGGCGCCGTCGCGGCGATGCAGCGGGAGCGGGCCCAGGCGCTCATCGTACAGGTCACCCCGTTCAGCGCCGACAACGTCAAGCGGATCTTGGAGCTGGGGGTGCAGCACCGCCTACCCGCCATGTACGACGTTCGAAGCTTCGTGGCCGCGGGCGGGCTCGTCTCCTATGGGCCGAGCCTGTCCGAGATGTTCCGGCGCGCCGCCTTCTACGTGGACAGAATCCTCAAGGGGACCAAGCCCGGCGACCTGCCCATCGAACAGCCGACGAAGCTCGAGCTGGTGATTAATCTCAAGACCGCCAAGGCCCTCGGCCTGACCATCCCTCCGTCGCTGCTGTCCCGAGCGGATGAGGTCATCGAGTAACCGCGATGTGGCCGGCCTCTCGTGCGTGACGTGCCGTGACCGCCATCTCCGAGCCACGCGAGTCGCTGATCAAACTGACCCACGCCATCTATGCCCTGCACACGTTCAGCCTGGTCACGGGAATCGTCGGCGCGGCCACCGTCGTGGGCGCGTTTCTCACCGGCTGGCCTTCGATCATCGCCGTCATCCTGAACTACGTGAAGCGGAGCGAGGTGCGCGGGACGTGGCTCGAGACGCATTTTCGGTGGCAGATCCGCACCTTCTGGTTCGGGCTGCTGTGGGTGACGCTGTGCGGCCTGTTCGTTGTAGCCACACTCGGCATCGGCCTCCTCATCGCGTGGCTGCCGCTGATGCTCGTCGGATTGTGGTTCATCTATCGGATCGGGCGCGGATGGCTCCGGCTGACAGACCGCGGGCGAATGTACACGTAGCCAGATGAACCAGTGTGCCCTCCCTCGCGAGCTTGATGACGTCGAGCGACCCCTCGATGGGCAAGTCACGCGGTCACACCACGACGCGCCATGAGCCCTTGGGTCCGCCGGCGACTAGGTCACCGAAACAAGGGGCGCTGGCGATTCGATCTGGCCTTGGCGGCGGTAGCTTTTATTCTCGTGGTTACAGTGATCCGAATGTGCGGGCATTGAATGCGCCGCGGGCGCGGTTTCGGGCACAGTGGACGGCGTCGGGTTGACGCGCGGCTTGTAAGCCTGTAGATTTCCTGCCACGGACGATTAGCTCAGTTGGCAGAGCACCGGCCTCACATGCCGGGGGTCACTGGTTCAAGTCCAGTATCGTCCACCACTTGATTCGCTGAGAAGCCGGAGGGTCACACTGACCTCCGGCTTTTCATTTCTTGGCGAGCACCGTGCTAGTGGCACCTAGGGTGGCACTAGCGTGGAGATGGGTGAGACTTCCTACGGCCTCCCTCAGTCGAGCATCGGACAAGTGGGCATACCGCATTGTCATGCGAGGGTCGGCATGGCCTAGGAGCGTTTATGTCGCCCTGAGGTCCCCTAGACCCATCTGGACGTGACTGGCGAAGGTGTGTCGGAGGTCATGAAAGCGGAAGCCGGTAATATTGGCCTTCCTAAGGGTCGTCTTCTCTGGACGACGCCATCGCCGCCCGGAAGATGATCTCCTCGAGCGCCTTGTCGGTCACGGGCCCCGCCTGCGCCTGGATGCGGAAGGCGTCCAGCATGTCCCGGACGCTTGTGCTGATGGCTCGGTGGAGTTCTTCTGCCTCGCTGCTCATCCGACTACGGAGGTGGCTGCGATGTGACGCTGTATCGAACGAAGAGTCCGCGCTGGTCCATCAAGAAGATGAGCATTCCGTTCCGATTGCGAAGCGAAGCGTCGCGGAGCCACATGGGATAGGGTGGCCCCAAGGAGTGCATGTAATAGCTCAGAGCCTCGTTTCCGCTTCCTTGGGTCGACCGGTAGTCGGGCTCGCCGAAGAGCGCCAGAATCTCTTCTTTCGTGGTCTTCCCAGGGACAATCTCGACATACTGGTCTTCGGCGGGAGGGCGACGACCACTCGTGCATCCGTGGCCATTCCAGTAGGTGTTGCCGGGGCACACGAGGCCACGGGACGGAGGTGGCTCTTGTGCAAGGTGCCTCACTTCATTTCTAGCCTGTCGCCCCTCGGTGGTGAGCGGCGCGACAAGGAGCACCGCACCGGTGCCAGCCAGGAACGCACGCCGCTCCATCACTGAATGACCTCATCCGCCCGCCCCAGCACCGACGGCGGGATCGTCAGGCCGAGGGCCTTGGCCGTCTTGAGGTTGATGACCAGCTCGAACCTGGTGGGCTGCTCGACGGGCAGGTCGGCAGGCTTGGCCCCTCGGAGGAGTTTATCGACGTAGACGGCGGCTTGGCGATAGAGCGTGGAGGCGTGCGGCGAATAGGACATGAGACCGCCGGCCTCGACGTAAGGTCGCAGGGGGCCGACCGCGGGCCACCGGTGGACCATGGCGAACTCGATGATTCGCTGGCGCTGGGAAAAGATGAAGGACTCCGGCACCAGGAAAACAGCATTGACCGGCTCGCGGGTTAGCGCAGTGAGCGCCCGATCCAACTCATCGATCGTGTTCGCCTCGACCGGCCGGGCTTTGATGCCGAGCCGCGGAGCCACCGACATCAGGTCGGCGAGAAACGGCGCCGCCCCGGGGTTGGTCTGGTTTACGAACACCGCGACTCGCTCGGTCTTCGGGATCGCCTCCTTCAGCAGCTCGATCAGCTTGATGCTGACCTCGTTCACCAGGAACGACAGACCTGTCACGTTGCCCTCGGGCCGCGCCAGATTGCTGACCAGACCATACCGAACAGGATCGCCGTTGCCGAGCATGACGATGGGAATCGTGCCGCTGGCCTTCTTGGCGGCTTGCGTCGCAGGTGACTGGGAGGTCACCATGACGCTCACCCGCGCCTGGGCCAACTCGGCTGCGAGCTGCGGCAGGCGCTCGTTACGGCCCTCGGCCGCCCGGTGCTCGATGGTGATATTCCGCCCCGACACCCAGCCCCGCTCCCGCAAGGCGTCCTCGAATTCGCGGAGCAGGGACGGGGACGGCGTCCCGCCCCAGAGGAAGCCGATGCGCGGCGCCTGGGCGGCCTGCTGCGCCTGGGCGGTGAGCGGCGCGGCGAGGAGCACCGCACCAGTGCCAGCGAGGAACGAGCGCCGGGCTATCATTGGGTCACTTCATCCGTCAGCCCCAGGAGCCGACCTCTCGAGAAGGAGAATGGTCTCGGAGCCGTACTGGGTGGCCGAGGCGATCCGCTGCACGGTATGCCTCACGTCCGGGGGAAAACGATCGGTGATGTCGGCAAGCCGGAACGCGATGTCGGGAACACCGACGTCGGGCTGAAAGGAGATTTCTTCGGTCGCCGCCCTCTCCGGTGTGAACAGGATCAGAACCATTCGCTCGTTGAACGACGCGAGCGCATTGTCGAGAATCCGGACCCAGTCATAGTTGTGCTCGAGGACGTGCCGCATAAAAATGGCGGGAACGGTGCTCCGGTACGACACCAAGTCGACCACCTCGTCGCAGAAGGGGGAGGAGGTTCCGTCGATGCCGCGATACCGGTCCGGCGGAACCAACGTGCGCAGCCAGCCCGCGCCGCAGCCCCAATCCTCGATGAGAGCGCAGCCGTCGAGCCATGCCGCGCCAATCTCATAGGTCGTGGTGTCCCCATATGGCCATGGCTTCTCCACGCCCTGATACCAGTCCGCCCATTTCCCCTCATTCACCATCACCGCGCCTCCCGGGGATCCGGGGGTTACGTGGTCCTCACCGCGCTGATACGCACCCACCTCGCTGCAAGTGCTGAGCAGCTTGCTAGACGCGCGCTAGCGCCAAGACGCACGTAAGAACGCGTCGGAGTCGAGATATTCTCGTGCGAACTCCAGTGCCGCGCGCGCGTGCTGGGCATAGTCCCGGAGGGAGCCAATATGAATACTCTCCGGCGGCGGCCGCGCCGTCCGTGGCCCCCATCCCCGTGACGTTCACCTCCCAGACCTGGACGCGCCCGCCCCAGGAGCCGACGGCACAGCCAGGGCAAGTAGCAGACAGTTCTGCGAACCAGGAGCGAAGGAGTGTGGGCGGTCGGGCAACTGACTCGGTCCCATGGTATGAGCCCTCCTTGCAGGTTAGCGCGAGTCTAGCAGAAGGGCTGGGGAAGGACACCGGATGCTAAGTCTCTTGAGAATCCCAGCGGCGTAGGGAGGACACGCCCGCTTCCCCACGGGGATTCGTTATATTTTCGGCCGCTGATTTGTACGCTCAGGGGCCACGTGCGTCTCGATTAGCCGGTTTCAGACGTGGGACGCCGCACGCACGACCGCGCCCGTCCTAGCGGGTATGGGACCCGTTCCAGGGGGCCCCATTGACCGGAATGGGCGGGTTTCAGGTGGCACTTCAGGTGGGGGCTAAGGCCCACGGCGCCGGCCAGGTAGCCAATTCGAGGGATCGTGGCCGCCGGTTGGGCCTCGGCGGCGAGCGGCCAGCGAGGAGCACCGCACCAGTGCCAGCGAGAAACGTGCGCCGGCCTATCACTCAATCACCTCATCCGCGCGCCCCAGCAGCGACGGCGGGATCGTGAGACCGAGGACCTTGGCGGTCGCGAGATTGATGGTGAGGTAGTATCGGGTCGGCAGCTCGACCGGTAAGTCCCTCGGTGCGGCTCCCTTGAAAATACGATCGATGTAGCTCGCGGCCCGGCGATAGTTATCATCCGGGCTCGCCCCGTAAGACATCAATCCCCCGTCCCGGACGAGGAAGGCGAACTCGTACATGGCTGGAATCCGGTGCGTCCGCGCAAAGTCGATGATGCGCTTGCGGTTGAGTATCGTCAGCGCGTCCGTAACCAGGGAAAGCGCATCAGGACGGTTGAGGCTCATTGCCGAAAAGGCCGTATCGAAATCGTTCGGCTCGCGTACCCCGAGCGGCTGCACGGTGACGTGCAGCATCTGGGCGGCCTTTTCCGCTTCCCGGTAGCGCAAGGTCATCCCCCGATCGTCGGCGTTCCAGAGAACCGCGATGCGCGCCGCTCTCGGCACCGCTTCCTTGAGGAACTCCAGGCGCTTCGCGCTCAGATCCACAGATTGATCGGTGATCCCGGTCACGTTGCCCCCGGGCTGCGCGAGGCTCTGGATCAACCCGATGGCGACGGCCTCACCGACATTGGCCAACACGATCGGGATCGACGAGGTCGCCTGCTTGGCCGCCCCGGCCGCTGGTCGTCCCACCGTCACGATCGCGTCCACTTTGAGTCCGACGAGCTCGGCGGCGAGTCCGGGGAGCCGATCCTGTTTGGCCTCGGCCCACCGGCCGACATGAACGACGTTCTGCTGCTCGACATAGCCGAGCTCCTGTAAGGCCTGCCGCAGGGCCAGCGGCGGGGAACCGTCCGGCGGCCGCGCGCCACCTGCCAGGAACCCGACCCGCCACGTCTTGCCCCGCTTCTGCGCATCGGCGGCGAGCGGCGCGGCGAGCAGGCCGAGCCCCAGTGTGCCGACGAAGCTTCTGCGGTTCATTCGATGACCTGATCCGCCCGCCCCAGCAGCGACGGTGGGATCGTCAGGCCGAGGGCCTTGGCGGTCTTGAGGTTGATCACCAGCTCGTACTTCGTGGCCTGCTCGATGGGGAGGTCGCCGGGCTTCGCGCCTTTCAGGATCTTGTCCACGTAGACAGCGGCGCGGCGGAAATTGTCCAAGACGTTCGCGCCATAGGCCATGAGACCCCCTTCGTCCACAAACTGCCTGGTTGCGTAAATGGCCGGCAGGCGGCTCTTCGCCGCTAGGCTTGCCAGCCGCATTCGGTAAGTAGTGAACATGACATCGCCTAGGACGAGGAGCGCGCCTGCGCGCTTTGTGCTCATCGCCGCGAAAGCGCTCTCGAAGTCGTTGAGCCCGCGCGCCTCCAGGAGTTGAAGCTCTACCCTCAACGCCCGGGCCGCGATCCCCGCCTCTCTCAAAGCGAGTTCGTTGCCTGGAGTAGTGGGATTCCAGAGAACGGCCATCCGGGAGACCTTCGGGACGGTCTCCTTGAGCAGCGCCAATTGCTTTCCGGCTATCTCTGGACCGACAGCGCTGGTCAACCCTGTGATGTTCCCCCCTGGCTTGGCCAGACTGGCGACGAGCCCCAACCCAACAGGATCGGCGCCTCCCACCGTGACAATGGGGATCGTCTTGGTCGCGTTCTTCGCGGCCACCGCCGTTGGCGTTGACGGCGCAACAATGAGGTCCACACGGAGCCGAACCAACTCCACCGCGAGGCCGGGGAGCTGCTCCGCCCGCCCTCCCGCAAATCGCCACTCGATGACGATGTTCTGACCCTCAACCCAGCCGAGATCCTTCAGCCCTCGCTGGAATGTTCGGAGGAAAGGCTCCGCGGACTCGCGCGTGGGGCCGCCTAACCAACCTATGCGCGGAACTTTCCCTGGCTGCTGGGCCACGGCGGCGAGCGGCGCGACGACGATGCCGCCGGTGAGCATCGCCATGAAGGTGCGCCGCTCCATCACCGGGTCTTCCGGCAGGGGGTCTGCGGGTCAGGCGCGAGGGGATGCGGGGCGTGGGGCAATGGGTCCATGGAGGAGCCCGCTTACAGGCTGGGCGGGAGTCTAGCAGAAGCCTCAGCACTTTGCTGATACCCCGACGTCGGGTACGGCCGTATCCGGCTGGACTTCAGTCTCGTCCTTCTGGCAACGTCCGGCGACTTCCCGGGGCTTGGCGATCGGTATCGCGACGAACCGGACTCCTTGACGGGTGTCCGTGGTTTCCCCGACGGCGCAGGCAGATCCCGCAGTCGACGAGAGTTTTGCCTTCGATCTCCTCGCGTCCTGCGAGGGGAGAATCCGCAGACAGGGAAGGTTCGACTGAGGCAGGAACATCTTCCCAGTTAGATCCCATCAGGCACCGGCAGGGAACCGGATCGACCACCCAACGCCTTGGGGACAGAAACTGGTGACAACGCTGGCAATTGCCGTCGAATCGGGCGTGTGGGCCCTCGGCTCCAGGTGGTTGGGCGTACTGGCACTCACGATGCAGCCCGCGGGGGGCGAGGAGGTACTCGCCATGCGAAGAATCCGTTTCGCGCGCGCCGGCATAGTGATGCTGACCTCCATCGCGGCGGGGGTACTCCTGATCGGAATGGCATCCGCCCAAGGGACGAAATCGTCACGGATCCCTGGCACAATCGCTGCGACACCCGAGCACGTCCGCGAGCTTCAGGAGGCCCTCGCGAAGTCCGGGTATGATCCCGGACCCATCGATGGAATCATGGGGCCGCGAACCAAGGCGGCCCTCCGGAAGTACATGTCGGTGCCTCCCCCAGCGGTTCCCACCCAGGCCGACGAGGTCATCAGGCGTTTCAGGACCGAGCGGCGCGAGAGCCCGTAGATTCGGTCAAGGGACAGTCACCGAATTCTTCCATTGCGTCGCCGGTGCCCGCTCCCGGACCAATGTGAGCCTCCGCGGCTGGCGGCTGGGGTGCTTTTCAAGGACCTGATGGCAAAAACCGGAGGGCGAATCGCCCTCCGGTTTTGCGTGCCGCGTATCCGTCGAGACGAGTGGCGGCTCGCTCGGCGAGGGGATAGTCCGCGGCGCTCTACACCTCGGTGGGAGCCTGCGAGACGAGGACCTCGGCGATCTCGTGCAACGTGCTCGGCGCCGCCGCATTGCCCATGGCGGCCAGGAGGTCGTGAGCGTCGGCGGCGCTCATCACCACGGATTCCAGACCTGCCGACCCGTTATGCTGCTCCCGCATCCAGCGCGCCTGCTCCGGCGTGGTGGTGAGCCAGAGGAGCGGATCGGGAAGATACTCCACCTGAACTGCCAGGACTTCGCCTTGGGCGAGGAGCGCCTCGTA
>Ga0137368_10009244_pt1 | contig 10083 bp, 12 predicted proteins | sample SagtaG_13_FD_104917 | JGI IMG/M metagenome (GOLD analysis project Ga0137368, IMG submission 104917) | Vadose zone soil microbial communities from Sagehorn Ranch, Mendocino, California, USA - Sage1_L_100_16 metaG | ecosystem: Environmental > Terrestrial > Soil > Vadose zone | place: USA...
CGGCGGGACCTGCGGGTGGTGCTCGGCGGCGCCGACGACTGGCAGCAGGCCACCGGCCAGGCCCTGACCCGCCCGTGAGCCGGCCGGCGGCGACCCCGCCTGTCGGCCTCGCGATGAGTTTTTCCGGGCTGGGCGGTCTGTCCTCAAGAGATGCCAGCGAACCAGGGTCCGCGACCCCTCCCGGTGCCGAGCACGATCGTCCTTGCCATCGACGGTCGGATCGCTCGCGCGGACATCCCGGCGCTGTGCGAGCGCGTCCACGTGCTGCTGGAGGGCTGCGACGCTGAGCTGGTGGTGTGCGACGTGGGCGCGCTGGTCGACCCGGACGCCGTCACGGTCGATGCGCTGGCGCGGCTGCAACTGACCGCACGTCGGCTCGGGCGCCGGATCCGCCTGCGCGACCCGTGCGGCGAGCTGCAGGGCCTGCTCGCCCTGATGGGGCTCGGCGGCGTCCTGCTCGGCGCCGCGTCAGAGCTCCAGCCGGGGGGGCAGGCCGAAGAGCGGGAACAGGCTGGCGGTGTCCAGGAAGAAGCAGATCCCGTCGATCCGGTCGGCTGACACCTCCAGCACCTGCAGCGCCCACGGCTCGTGCCCGCCAGCGGCGCTCGGTTTGTACTGCCCGTACGCCGGCGACCCATTCGCCCCGGTCGGGACCAGGCGCGAACCGCGGCAGCCGATCCCGGGCCCGAGGCACCAGCGGCGGATGTCGTCGTGGCTGCGCAGCCACAGCTTGTAGGGCGGCATCGACCAGGTGGCGTCGTGGCGCAGCAGCGAGGTGAGCGCGTCGAGGTCGTACCGCTGGAAGGCATCGACGTAGCGGGCCAGGAGCGCGCGCTGCTGGTCGTCCATTGGCGACGACACGTCGGTGGCGGCGACGTCGGCGGCCGCCAGGGTCGAGCGGGCTCGCTGGAGCGCGCTGTTGACCGACGCGACGGTGGTGTCGAGCAGCTCGGCGACCTCGGTCGCCTTCCAGCGCAGAACCTCCCGCAGGATCAGCACCGCCCGCTGCCTGGGCGGGAGGTGCTGCAACGCGGCGACGAAGGCCAGACGGATCGTCTCCCGCGACTCGGCCACCTCGGCCGGATCGTCATGCTCATGCAGGACGCGGTTGTCGGGGAACGGCAGGATCCAGGTGGCCTCCGGAAGCGCGTCGCCGAGGGGCGCGTCGGCCCCTCTCGCCGGCGCCAGGTCCATGGGGCGGGCCCGGCGCTCCTTCCCGGTGAGCATGTCGAGGCACACGTTGGTGGCGATGCGGTACAGCCAGGAGCGCAGCGCCGCTCGGCCCTCGAAGCGATCGAAGCCGCGCCATGCCCGCAGCAGCGTCTCCTGCACGGCGTCCTCAGCCTCGAACGACGAGCCCAGCATCCGGTAGGCGTAGCCGGTGAGCTCCGCCCGATGCTCCTCCAGCCGGAGCTCCAGCTCCCTGGACCCGTCCGTTGGCGTCTTCCGGGCAACCTTGTCCGTCGTCGCCAACCTAACCATCCCGGTCGCTCCTTTCCGCCCTGGTGGCGGTGCGATGGATCTGTCCGAGGAACCATCATAGGCGGCCCCCCCGACGGACCGATGAGTTTCCCCCGCCCCGCGGTCCAAGACACAGTGACCATGAAGCACAGGGAGGCAACCACGTGCAGTCTTCACCCTCTCCGACCACCACCCTCTCGATCCCGCAGCTCCGCGCCGCCCTGAACGGTCGGGTGATCGCCCCCGGCGACCCCGGCTACGACCAGGCTCGCACCGTCTTCGTCGGCGGGTTCGACCAGCGGCCGGCGGTGATCGTCCGGGTGGCCGACGCCGCCGACGTCGCCCGTGTCGTGGCGCTGGCGCGCGAGACCGGGCTGGAGCTGGCGGTCCGCAGCGGCGGCCACAGCGGTGCCGGGCACAGCACCACCGAAGGCGGGATCGTGCTCGACCTTCGGGACATGAAGGCGCTGGACATCGACGCGGACCGGCGGACGGCGTGGGCCGAGGCGGGCCTGACCGCCGGCGAGTACAGCGTCGCCGCGGCAGCCCACGGGCTGGCGACCGGGTTCGGCGACACCGGCTCGGTCGGGATCGGCGGGATCACCCTCGGCGGCGGCATCGGCTACCTGGTCCGCAAGCACGGCATGACGATCGACAACCTGCTGGCCGCCGACATCGTCACGGCGGACGGCCGGCTGCTCCGGGTGGACGAGCAGACCCATCCGGACCTGTTCTGGGCGATCCGCGGCGGCGGCGGCAACTTCGGGGTGGCGACCCGCTTCCAGTTCCGGCTGCACGAGGTCCCCACGTTCGTGGGTGGCATGCTGATGCTGCCGGCCAGCGCCGAGCTGGTCGCCGAGTTCATCGCCCTGGCCGACGCGGCCCCCGAGGAGCTGTCGACCATCGCCAACGTCATGCCGGCGCCGCCGATGCCGTTCGTGCCCGCCGAGCAGCACGGCCGGCTGGCGGTGCTGGCCCTGTTGGCCTACGCCGGTGACACCGAGGCAGGCGAGCGTGCCCTCGCGCCGTTCAAGGCGCTGGCCACCCCGCTCGTCGACATGGTCAAGCCGATGCCCTACCCGGAGATCTATCCGCCCGAGGAGGAGGACTACCACCCGACCGCGGTGGGACACACGATGTTCGTCGACGCCATCGACCGTGGCGTGGCCGAGACGATCATGGAGCACCTCCAGGCGTCGGATGCGACCATGCGGGTGGCGCAGCTGCGGGTGCTCGGCGGGGCGATGGCCCGCGTGCCCGCCGAGGCCACCGCGTTCGCCCACCGCCGATCCCGCATCATGGTGAACCTCGCCGCCTTCTACGACGGCCCAGCGGACCAGGCGGTGCGCCAGGCCTGGGTCGACGAGTTCGCGGTGGCGCTGCAGCAGGGCGACACCGGCGCCTACGTCGGCTTCATCAACGACGAAGGCGAGGCGCGGGTCCGCGACGCCTACCCGGGGTCGACCTGGGAGCGGCTGGCGGCGGTCAAGGGCCGCTACGACCCAGCCAACCTGTTCCGCCGCAACCAGAACATCACGCCGCGGCCTCCAGCGCCAGCAGAGCCCGCTTGACGTCGGCGCCGCCGGCGTACTGGCCGAGGGTCCCGTCGCTGCGCACCACGCGGTGGCAGGGCACGACCACCGGGAGGGGGTTGGTCCTGCACGCCGTCCCGACGGCGCGCACCGCTCTGGGGTTGCCGGCGGCGGCGGCGATGGCGGCGTAGCTGGCGGTCTTGCCGTAGCCGATCTCGCTCAGGTGGGACAGGACGGTGCGTCGGAAGCCGTGCGAGAGCCGGAAGTCCAGCGGGACGTCGAACCGGCTGCGCCGGCCGGCGAAGTACTCGTCGAGCTCCCTTGCGGCCCTCTCCAGGCGGGCCGGGGCGCGCAGCACCCGGGGGCTGACCCTGTCCGCGAGCTGCTCGAGGACCAGCTCGTGGCCCTCGACGTCGTAGGCGACGCGGACCAGGCCCCGCTCGGTCGCGGCCAGCAGCAGCCCCCCGACGGGGGTGTCGATCGTGCGGTAGGCGACGTCGAGGATCCCGGCCTCGTCGGCGGCGGCGGCGAGGCGGGCGTGCAGCCGGTGTTGCGCCTCCTCGTCGACCTCCGGGAGCGCGGCGAACAGGTCGTGGTCGGCGCTGGTGCCGGGTGCGGTCATGATGCGGCCGCTCCTTTCAGGTAGGTCCTTCGTAGTGCGGCGATGCCGTCGGCGGCCGCCCTCCTGGCCGCGTCCGGGCTGCCGCCGAGGAGCTCGGCGATCTCCGCGTACGGCAGGCCGGCGAGATAGTGGTAGGCGACGGTCTGGCGTTGCTTGAGCGGCAGGGCCTCCAGCGCGGCCCACAGGTCGGTCTCCCAACCGCCGGGCACGCCGTCCCTGCTCGGCCGCTCCGGAAGGTCGCCGGTGGGGATCGCCCGCCGGGACTCGGCGCGTCGCTGGTCGATGGCCTTCCTGTGGGCGATCGTGACCAGCCACGCCTCGACGTTGCTGTCCGGTCGAAGGTCCGGGTAGGCCCGCATCGCCGACAGGAACGTCTCCGACCAGGCGTCGTCGGCGGCCGTGGGGCCGAGCACGGCGCGGCACACCCGCAGCACGGTCGGCCCGTACCTGGCCACCACCGCCTCGAAGGGCGGCCGTCGCATCCTGGCAGGTGGCGGGCTCAGAACAGCCGCCCCGCCAGCGCGCCGGAGGGGCGCTCCAGGTCGAGCAGGAAGCGCTTGCGGGCCAGCCCGCCGGCGTAGCCGGTGAGGCTGCCGTCGCTGCCCACCACGCGGTGGCAGGGGACCACCACGGCGATCGGGTTCCTGCCGTTCGCCGCGGCCACCGCGCGGATCCGGTCGGGCCGGCCGACCGCGCCGGCCAGCTCGGCATAGGTCCAGGTCTGCCCGTACGGGATCGCGGCCACCGTGTGCCAGACGCGGCGCTGGAAGTCGCTGCCGGTCAACACGGTGGGGAGCGTGAACCGGGTGCGCCGGCCCGCGAAGTACTCCCCGAGCTGCTCGGCGGCCTGCTCGAAGCCGGAGCCGACCCGCGGGCCGAAGCTGGAGGGGTCTGGCATGGCGTGGTGATCCTCCACGTAGACGCCGCTCAGGGCGCCGTCGGTGGCGACGAGGGTCAGCGCCCCCATCGGCGAGTCGATCATCGTATGGGTCCGCATTCGTGTCGTCTCCCGGTGCAGCTTCCTCTCATCTGGCTAACGCCCGGGAGCCGGCGAACGTGAGGTCATCGTCCTCGAGGCGCTGCGCCACTGACCGCGGGATCCCTGGCGGGGGACGGTCAGGGGCAGGCGCGGCGGACGTACGGGTAGGGGTTGACCGGCGTGCTGCCGGCCCCGCCCGGATGCACCTCGAAGTGCGTGTGCGGCGCGGTGTAGCGGGCGTTGCCCGACTGGCCGTTGTAGGCGACCAGCTGACCGGCCCGCACCCGGGTGCCGGCCGGGACGGCGTAGCCGGACAGGTGGGCGTAGAAGTACTCGACGCCGTCGTCGCCGAGCAGGTAGAGGCTGATCCCCCCGGCCACGCTGGTGGAGTGGCGGCTGACGACGCCGCCGGTGTAGGCGAGCACCTTGGCGCCGTACGGCGCCATGATGTCGGTGCCCTGGTGGCTGCGGCCGCCCGACCGGGGCGCGCCCCAGGAGTCGATGTAGGTGTAGGGCGGCGCGACGGGACAGGCGATCCCTCCGCGTGCCGGCGCGGCCGCCGGCGGGCCCGGCCGGGGCCGTGCCTGCGCGGCCCGCTCCGCGGCGGCGAGGCGGGTGGTGACCGTCTTGGCCGCCTCGAGGCGGGTGGTCAGGCGCCCGACCGCCGCCCTGGTCTCGTCGCGCAACCGCCTGGCCTGCTGCTCGCCGTCGCGGACCCGCCGCAGCGCCGCCTCGTGGGCGTCCCTGGCAACCTCCGCGGTGGCGATCACCTCGGACTGGCGTGACACCAGCAGTGTCGCCATCTCCACGCGGTCGGGGATCAGCGCGGCGTCGTGCCGCAGGAACGCGTCGGCGATGGTCAGCCCGCCCGTGCGGTACATGGCCGCCACCTGCCCGGCGAGCGCCACCCTGGCGGCGCCGAGCCGTGCGCGGGCCGCCGCCAGCTGCCGCCGGTCGAAGGCGAGCTGCTCCTCGGCGCGGACGGCGGCGACCTGCCTGGCCTCCAGCTCCGAGGTGACGGCCTGCAGCTCCGACCGGAGCGCCCGCTCGCGCTGGCGGGCGTCGCCGAGCGGGCTGGCGGCGGCGGAGGAGGCGGCGAGGCCGAACGCGAACGCGAGCACGACGACACCGATGCCTCGATGCATCCGGGGCGCGACTTCCTTCCGTCTTGGGGGCGACGGGGCTGTCGGGTATGGAGGTGGGGGGGAGACGAGTCTAACCCACCGGGCGCGCCGGTCAAAACCGGCGCCATCACGACCCGGGGGCCTCGATGCCGGCGCGGTCGAAGGCGGCCTTGATGCGGGCCCGCAGCTCCCTCGCCACGCTCCACTGCTCCAGCGGGCGGGTCTTGACCACCAGCCGGACCCTGACGCCGGCCGGGCCCAGCTCCTCGACCCCCCACAGCTCCGGCTCCTCCAGCAGGCGGGCCGTCCAGTGCTGGTCGTGCCACAGGTCGTCGGCGACCCGCTCGATCGCCCGGGTGGCGTCCTGGAGGTCGGCCGAGTAGGCGACCTCGACGTCGACCAGCGCCCGCGCCCAGCCCTGGGAGCTGTTGCCGATCCGCTGGATCTCGCCGTTGGGGAGGTGCCAGAGGGTGCCGTTGACGTCCCGCAGGCGGGTGGTGCGCAGCCCGACCCCCTCGACGGTGCCCCGCACCACCCCGGTGGGGGCGGCCGCGTCGATCACGTCGCCGACGCCGTACTGGTCCTCCAGCAGCATGAAGATGCCCGAGATGAAGTCGCGGACCAGGTTCTGGGAGCCGAACCCGAGGGCGACGCCGACGATCCCCGCGCCGGCGATCAGCGGTGCGAGGTCGAGCCCGAGGGTGCCGAGGGCGCTCAGCCCGGCCAGCGACCAGATCGTCAGTGAGGCGATGCTGGCCAGCAGCGCGCCGATCGTCTCGGCCCGCTGCAGCCGCCGCAGGCTCGGCAGCTCCTGGGTCCTGGCCAGCGCCTTGGGGGCGCGCAGCGAGGCGAGACGGCGCTGCTCGCCCATGCTGCCGACCAGGCGGCGGATGGCCCGGCGGACCAGCCGATTGGCCACCCACGCGACCGCCAGGATGAGGACGACCTTGAGCGGGGCGGCCGCCAGCGGCAGCACATCCTGGAACAGACGATCACCTTCGCGACGGAGGGTTCGGGCTGGGGGGCACCCCCACCCTAGCGAAGGTGCTCGGCGCGGTGTCAACCGAGGCCGCTATCCTGCGCGGATGACCCGCACCGCGGCGGCCGGGGCCGGCCCGGTCGTCGGGCCCACCCGGGTGACCTTCCGCGTGGCAGACCCCGAAGGGGCCATGCGGGAGGTGCGGCTGTACCAGGAGGTCCAGCGACCCCGGGTCGGCCCGGCGTTCGCCCGTTCCCGGGCGTCCGGCGGCTGGGAGCTGGAGTTCCCAAGGCCCGCCGTGGACCGGATGGAGTACCAGCTGCAGCTCCGCCTCGGCGACGCCGGGCCGGTGCTGGTGCCCGACCCGGCCAACCCGCTACGGGCGCAGGGGCCGTTCGGGGAGAAATCGGTGGTCGAGTTCCCCGGCTACCGGCCACCGGCGTGGCTGGCCGCCGCGCGGGCCCGCCAGCGGACCACCCGGCTGGCGGTGCCGAGCCGGGTGCTGCGCGCCAGGGTCCCGGTGGAGCTGTGGCGCAGCCCCGACCGGCGGCGCGGCGGCCGCCGCGAGCGCCTGCCCCTGCTGGTGGTCCACGACGGCCCCGAGTACGCCCGCCTCGCCTGGCTGCTGGCCTACCTGGGGCAGGCCACCGCCGCCGGCCGCCTGCCACGCATGCGGGCCGCGCTGCTGGCCCCGGTGGACCGCAACGAGCACTACTCGGCCTCGCCGGCCTGGTCGCGTGCGCTGGTCAGCGAGGTGCTGCCCGCCCTGCAGACGCTCGCGCCGAGCCCGCCTGGCCGCCGCTTCGTGGCCGGCATGGGGGCGAGCCTCGGCGCCCTGGCCACCCTGGCCGCGGCCGGCACCGACCCTGCGACCTTCGGGGGGTTGTTCCTGCAGTCCGGCAGCTTCTTCCGGCAGGGCGTCGACGACCACGAGCGCGGCCTGCCGCGGTTCCGGCGGATCTGTCGATATGTCGATGAGGTGCTGGCCGGCGCCTGGCCGGGGGAGCCGACCGGGGTGGTGCTGACCTGCGGCACGGTGGAGGAGAACCTGCCCGGCAACCGGGCGCTGCGCGACGCCCTGGCCGCCCAGGGCGGCCAGGTGGAGCTGCACGAGCACCGCGACGCCCACAACTGGGTCGCCTGGCGCGATAGCTTTGATCCCTGGCTGGCCGACCTGCTCGGGGAGCTCTGGTCTTGAGACGCGAGTACCTGTCCCTGTGGTCGCCGGCGATCGGGGCCGAAGGCGGCCTGCTCGCCTACGGTCACCACGGCAAGCCGCTGCTGGTGTTCCAGTCCGAGCAGGGCCGCTGCTCCGACTACGAGGACCGCGGCATGATCCACGCGGTCGCCGGCCTGATCGAGGCGGGCCGGGTCAAGGTCTACTCGGTCGACAGCTACGACGCGGCCAGCTGGTGCGACCCGGACCTGCCGCTGGAGGCAAGGGCGGAACGGCACGGCCGCTACGAGGACTGGATCCTCAACCAGGTCGTGCCGTTCGTCTACGACGACTGCCAGGGACGCCTGGACATCATGGTCACCGGCTGCAGCTTCGGCGCCTTCCACGCCGCCAACTTCGCCTTCCGGCGGGCCGACCTGTTCCCGTTCGCGCTGTGCCAGAGCGGCGTCTACGACGCCGGGCAGCTCGGCTGGGGCGAGCGGGGCGAGGCGCTGTACTTCAACAGCCCGATGGACTACGTGGCCAACCTGCACGGCGACCACCTGGAGTGGCTGCAGGGCCGGCTGTCGCTGCTGCTGGTCTGCGGGCAGGGCCAGTGGGAGGACACCACCGGGGCGCTGGCCTCCACGATCGCCTTCGGCCGGCTGCTGGGCGAGAAGGGCCTCAGGCACGAGACCGACCTGTGGGGCCACGACGTCCCCCACGACTGGCCGTCCTGGCGGGCCCAGCTCGCCCACCACCTGCCGCGCTTCTGCTGAGCTGCTTGACAGGCTAACAGCGTTCTCCTACAGTGGCTAACAACGTTAGCCACTGTAGGAGGCGCCTGATGGCCAAGCAGCTCCGCACCGAGATCGAGATCGACGCCACCCCCGAGCGGGTCTGGCAGATCCTCACCGACTTCGACGCCTACCCAGACTGGAACCCGTTCATCACCCGCGTCAGCGGCACCGCCCACGTCGGCCAGCGCCTGACCAACCGCATGCAGCCCCCGGGCGGACGTGCCGTGACCTTCCGGCCCACGGTGCTGGAGGCCGACCCTGGCCGCCGCCTGCGCTGGCTTGGCCATCTGCTGGTCCCCGGCATCTTCGACGGCGAGCACAGCTTCACCATCCAGCCCCTGGGAGAGCGGCGGGTCCGTCTCGTCCAGGAGGAGCAGTTCCGCGGGATCCTCGTGCCGCTCGCGGCCAGGTCGCTCGACCGCCACACCCTGGCCGGGTTCCAGCAGCTCAACCAGGCGCTCAAGCGCCGCGCCGAGCAGTCCCGGTCATGACCAGGATCTCGCTGACCTCTGAGGAGGAGCACATGCAACCGACGATCCTGCCTGGCCGCGCTCGCGAAGGGCGGTCCGTCGCCCGCCGCCTCGCCTGGCTCGTGCTCGGCCTGTTCGCCACCGCGTTCGCGGTCTTCGAGGTCGCCAAGCACGGCGGCGGCGCGCTGGCGCTGGCGGTCGCCTTCGCGCTGGCGCCCGACCTGACCATGCTCATCGGCGCCAACCGCAGGCTCGCCCGCGACCAGCTGGCACCCTTGGCGGCCCCGTTCTACAACGCCGTCCACCGCATCTGGGGGCCGCTGGTGCTCCTGGTGGCCTGCACCTTCTGGATCGACTCGGCGCCGCTGTTCACCGGCAGCCTGGCGTGGCTGGCCCACATCGGCCTTGATCGGAGCCTCGGCTTCGGGCTGCGCACGCCGCAAGGGTTCCAGCGTGGCTGAACCGCTCAGCCCGCGCGCCGGCCAGATCGTCGCCGCCGCCAGGGAGCTGCTGGAGGAGGAGGGGGCGGAGGCCCTGACGATGCGCCGGCTCGCCGAGCGCCTGGGCATCCGCGCTCCCTCCCTCTACAAGCACCTGCCCGACAAGGCAACCCTGGAGGCGGCCATCATCGCCGCCGGGCTGGAGGAGTCGGCCGCCGCCTTCGAGGCTGCGGTCGAGGGGGCGAGCCGGCCGCTGGCCGCCCTGGCCGGCGCCTACCGCGCCTTCGCGCTGGACCATCCGCACCTGTACCGGCTGATGACCGAGCGGCCCCTGCCGCGCGAGCGGCTGCCCGACGGGGTGGAAGCGCGTGCTGCCGCACCCCTGCTGCGGGTCACCGGGGACCCCGACCGCGCCAGGGCCATCTGGGCCTTCGCCCACGGCATGGTCATCCTGGAGCTCAACGGCCGCTTCCCGGCCGACGCCGACCTGGACGCCGCCTGGCGGGAAGGGATCGCCGCC
>Ga0137368_10009248_pt1 | contig 10079 bp, 7 predicted proteins | sample SagtaG_13_FD_104917 | JGI IMG/M metagenome (GOLD analysis project Ga0137368, IMG submission 104917) | Vadose zone soil microbial communities from Sagehorn Ranch, Mendocino, California, USA - Sage1_L_100_16 metaG | ecosystem: Environmental > Terrestrial > Soil > Vadose zone | place: USA...
ATGATGCCTGTTGGAGCTAGACGAGTACTCGGTTAGACGAATAGTGGAACGCCGCTCGTGGCCGCTGTCAACCCCAGCCCGCCGGCTGCGCTCCGCTCCGGGTCGGCACCGATCATGGAGCGCTCGGTGGCCCGCAGAAGCTTCCAATCCGCCGCCGGGCTCGGCGACGGCGGGACGGTCAGGGCTAGACTGTATCAGGCCACGGACGCGCGGGCCGAGGAGCTACTATTTCTCATCTTCGGTCACCTGCAACGGCCCAGCTTGTTAAGCGTGGCGCTCGGTCTGCACACCTTCGCGGCGAAGTACGAAGTCAAGCCGCGACGACGGGCCGAGGTGCCACGATCACAGGTGGGCTGGCCACCGGCTCCGGATCGGGCACCAGGACACAGCCTGACGTGCCCGCGACCTTCTCGCGGCGGTGATGCGTTTCGGTCAGTCACGCTCGGCACGGGACCGGTCGGCCTTCTGGGAAGCGCGAGCGGCGGGGACCTTCGCACGGGTGAGTTCCTTATCCAGCGGTTCGGCTCCCTCGATAGGCTCGAGCCGCCAACCCAGGGCCTTGGCCGAGAGTTGCGTCATCTCGGCGCCAAAGAGAAAGATGATGGACGAGTAGTACACCCACATGAGGATGACGATCATGGATCCAGCGGCGCCGTAGACGGAGGCGATGGACTGCTGCCCCAGATACATGCCGATCAGCTCCTTGCCGACCGTGAAGAGCAGGGCCGTCACGGCGCCGCCGAACCAGACGACGCGCCAACTGACGCGCACGTCGGGAAGGATCTTGAAGGCCGCGCCGAAGAGGAACGTGAGCACGCCAAACGAGATCATGCCGTTGGCGATGCGCATGAGCAGCTCCTGTTCGGGGACGAGCCCGGTACTCCACCGGGCGAGGGCGGAGAGAGCCGCGCTGACGACCAGCGAGGCGAGCAGAAGGAAGGCGACCACGAGAATCATCGCGAACGAGACCACTCTGCCCCAGATCAGCCGCATCAGCGTTTCGCGCGGCTTCTCGGATTTGATCTGCACCCCCCAGACCTGATTGAGCGCGGCCTTGAGCTGCACAAACGCACCGGTCGCGCCGAAGATGAGCGTGCCGATGCTCACCGCCGCGGCCACACCGGCGCCCTGGCCGGCGCGCGCGATAACTCCGGCGATGAACTGCGCGCTGTCGGCACCCATGAGGGATTCGAACTGGCTCTGGATCTCGGCGCGCGTCTGGTCCTGCCCGAAGACAAAGCCAGCGAGGGCGACGACCAGCAGCAGCAGAGGGGCGAGGGAGAAGATCGTGAAGAACGCGATCGACGCAGCGAGGGCAAAGCCGTCGTCCGCGATCAGCTCGGTGACCGCGCCGTAGAGCACCTCCCACGCGCGCCGCAGCTTCTTGAGCATCAGGTGACAGCAACGGTGCAGACTGTCAAAGGTTCCTTGGCATCGACGAGCCGCCGGGCGGCCCCGGGGGCCCAAGACGGTCGCCTGCCGCGTGACAGCGCTCCGAAGGCGTTTGGACGTCCAGCCAACCGGCAGCAGAAGCGCGACGCCTGCGAGGGGATTGTGACGACGGGCCTGCTGATGTTGGAGGTCTACCTACTGACCAACGACGAGAGCCGCGCGTCGCCTCCAGTGTGATGAGGAGCAGGCGTCCGAAGCCGTCGGGGCGACAGCCGAGGTGGTCCGTCACGGGCCGCGCTACTCAATCACCTGAGCCGCCTGCAGGAGCAGCGTCTGCGGGATCGTCAGCCCAAGGGCTTTGGCGGTCTTGAGATTGATCACCAGCTCGAAGTTCGTGGGCTGCTCCACCGCAAGATAGCCTGGCTTGGCGCCTCGGAGGATCTTGTCGACGTACACCGCGGCGCGCCGGAACTGGTGAGCCACGTTCGACCCATAGGACATGAGGCCCCCGCTTTCCGCGTGCTCCCTGGAAATACATTGCGGGCAGGCGGTGCCTCGCCGCCAGACGGGCGACCTGATTTCGCGCCGAAAACGGCACGGGGTCCGGAAGCACCACGACCCCATCAGCATACTGCCGCACCATAGCGGCGAACGCGCCCTCGAAGTCGTTGTGTCCACGGACCTCTACGGGCAGCAATGGGTACGCCCAGCTTCCGGGCGGCACTCTCGACCGCGTTCCGGTAGGTACCCGCGCCCGGAGGGACAGGATTCCACAACAGGGCCACGCGAGAGGCTCTTGGTATAGCCTCCTTCAAGAGCTCGAGATTCTTGCCGAGTATTTCGGGGGCGGGATCGTTGGCCAGTCCCGTAATGTTTCCCCCTGGACGGGCCACGCTCGCGATGAACCCCGAGCCTACAGGATCTCTCGATGCCGCCATGACGACCGGGATCTTCGCCGTTGCTTGCTTAACCGCCGCGATCACGTAGCCAAGCTCCCGTAGCCCCTCGTCCAGCGCCTTGACGAGATGCCCCGCTTCATCAGGCGCCGCGGTCAGGATGAAACCGATCCGGTACACCTTTCCCGCTGACTCCGCTTCGGCGGCGAGCGGCGTAAGAGTGAGGCCGGCAGTGAGAATAACCGCGAGCCCGATCAGTCGCATCGGCACCTCGGTTGATGACGGCTGCCAGGGAGTCTAGCCGAAGGCCACGACGCGCACCAGACGGCGCCGCACGCGCACGCGCTACTCGATCACGTGGTCCGCCCGCAGCCGCCGCCTGCTCTTGGGGCAGCGTCCTTGAGGACCTCCAGTTGCTTCGCGGTGAACGCCTCCCACTCGATGCTGGTCAGGCCAGTGACATTTCCGCCGGGCCGGGCAAGGCTCCTGACGACCTTTCGCTCCGAGAACCGGCGTTCGATGTGATGTCCCTCGACGTAGCCGTGCTCGCGGAGGCCCAGCGCGACAGCGCTCCCAATCGCGGACTGAGGGTCCATCGGGAACGTGCCGAGATACCCGATTCGCCACATCTTCCCCGGCTGCTGCCCGTCGGCAGCAAGCGGCGCAGCGAGGAGACCGACGCGCAGGAGCATAGACGCGCGGAGGCGGCCACAACGAGGTTGGTCTGCCGTGATACAAATGAATCGGTGCGCAGAGGACGAACAAAGCGAGGGAGGCATCATGGGCGGCACCGGCCTCATGAAAGTGGACCCGCGCGCGGGAACGCTCGCAGTGCCGACTATGCTGGTGAACATTCCGCGCCTGATGACGGCATACTACACGAGGCGGCCCGATCCCAAGCGGCGCGAGCAGAGGGTGGCGTTCGGAACGTCGGGCCATCGTGGCTCCGCGCTCGTGGGCTCGTTCAACGAGACCCACATCCTCGCTATCACTGAGGCCATCTGCGCATATCGACGTGCGCAGGGCATCGACGGGCCCCTGTTCCTCGGAATCGATACTCACGCCCTCTCCGAGTCGGCCTTGGCCAGCGCCCTCGAGGTGCTGGCGGCCCACGGGGTCGACGTGATGATCGACGACCGCGATGGGTACACGCCCACGCCCGTCATCTCCTACGCGATCCTCACGTACAACCGCGGGCGGACGAGCGGCCTCGCCGACGGCATCGTCGTGACGCCCTCGCACAACCCGCCCGAGGACGGCGGCTTCAAGTACAACCCACCGCATGGCGGGCCCGCCGACACCCACGTCACCGGATGGATCCAGGATCGGGCGAACGCGCTCCTCGCCGACGGTCTCGCGGGCGTGGAGCGGATCCCGTTCGAGCGAGCGCGCCGTGCATCCACCACCCACGGCTTCGACTACATGGGCGCGTACATCGCTGATCTGGGAAGCGTGATCGACATGGAAGTCGTGCGCGGCGCTCGGGTCGCCCTCGCGGTCGATCCGTTGGGAGGTGCCGGGGTCGACTATTGGTCAGTGATCTGTGACCGCTACCGCTTGCCGATGACGGTGGTGAGTGACACAGTCGATCCGACATTCGCGTTCATGACGGTCGACTGGGACGGCAAGATCCGTATGGACTGCTCGTCGCCCTATGCGATGCGGCGCCTCGTCGGGCTCAAGGATCGCTTCGACGTCGCGTGGGCGTGCGATACCGACCACGACCGGCACGGCATCGCAGCCCGGAGCGCCGGTCTCATGAATCCGAACCACTATCTCGCCGTGGCGATCTCCTACCTTTTCCGACATCGCCCCGCGTGGCCACGAGTCGCCGGAATCGGCAAGACACTCGTGAGCAGCAGCATGATCGACCGTGTGGCCGCCGGGCTCGGGCGATCGCTGCTGGAGGTGCCGGTCGGGTTCAAGTGGTTCGTCGACGGACTCATCGCAGGGTCGCTGGGGTTCGGGGGCGAGGAGAGCGCGGGAGCCTCGTTCCTGCGTCGCGACGGCACGGTGTGGACCACCGACAAGGACGGAATCATCCTCGGCCTCCTTTCCGCGGAGATGACCGCGGTGACGGGCCGCGACCCCGGAGAGCTCCACCGCGAGCTCACGGCGGATTACGGTGAGTGTGCCTACGAGCGCATCGACGCGCCCGCGGCTCCCGAGGAGAAGACGCGGCTCGCCCGGCTATCGCCGGAGCAGATCACGACCTCCGAGCTGGCGGGTGAGCGGATTACGGCGCTGCTGACGACCGCGCCGGGGAACAACGCTCCCATCGGCGGGTTGAAAGTGGTCGCTCCGAGCGGCTGGTTCGCGGCGCGGCCCTCGGGCACCGAAGATGTCTACAAGCTCTATGCGGAGAGTTTCAAGGGGAGCGACCACCTTCGCCGCATCCAGGAGGAGGCGCTGGCGATCATTCAGAACGCCCTCCGGAGCGGGCCTTGAGCGAAGATCCCGTCAGCTCGCCGGCGCCGGTGGGTCCTTGAAGAAGCTGCCGGTGAAGACGATCGAGTTGGGAAAGACGACGACGCGCCTCGACGGTCGGAGCGGGTCGCCGGCCAGCTCCTGCAGCTTGATTCGCACGAAGCCGATCTCCGTGACCTCGCCGTGCACGTACCCGAAGGGCCCTTGCAGGCTCACGCGGTCTCCCACGCGAATCCCGTTCGGCGCGACCATCGTGAAGTAGCCGGCGACCGCCAGGATGACGTTCTGGAGCGCGAACGCGATCCCGGCCGCGGCAAAGCCGAGCGCGGTCACCAGCGCCGTCATTTCGCTGGTGAAGTGAAAGATGAGCACCAGCGCGACGGCGACCGTCACGACGACGCTCCGAACGGTCAGGAGCAGCCGCCGGCGCGTCGCGTCCGTCACATAGCGGATCACCGCCACCCGCCACAGCACTCCGCCGACGAAGACGACGGCGAGCGCGACGACGACCCCGACGAGGTCCAGCGCCAGGCCCTGGAGCGCCTGGCGGGACTCACGGTCGATCACCTCATTCCAGCCCTTGAGATCGGCGGCGTACCGGCGGGCGAGCGCGGACTCCTCCCGCAACGGCAGCACGACCGCCGCCAGGAGCTTCTGGCGCTCGAGCAAGTCGCGAAATTCCCGCTGACTGTCCTTCAACGATATCCCGGAGTCCGTGGGATCCTTCGCCAGCACTCCCAACCTGGCGATGATCGGCTTGATGCTCGCCCGGACGGCGGTGATATCGTCGTCCACGCCGCGCACCAGGTCGTTGGTCGCCGCCTCCAGCTCGTCGAGGTTGCTGCGGTTCCTCTGCACGGCGAGCAGACGCTGGACCATCGCCCACGTGCCCGAGGTGGCCGGCTGCGGTGGCGCTGCGGAGACCGGCGGCGCCGCAGTCGGCGTACGCAGCTCGGGCACGGCTGCCTGGAGCGCCTCGATCTGGTGCTCGAGATCGTCGTCGGAACCAGTACGAGACGACTCGAGCTCTCGCAGCTGGGTGAGAAATGCGAGGCGGGCTCGGTCGAGCTCGAGTCGGTTGTTCGCGGCGACGGACGCCCGTTCCAGCGCCGGTCGTTGCCCGGGCGCGGCCTCGCGAAGGCGCGCCCGAAGGCTCGCGACCTCCTGCTCGCCCTGCCGGACGGTCGCTTCGAGCTTCACCCGCCTCTCGCCACGACGCCCGTCCGCGCTCGCCGGAGCGCCCGTCTCCCGGCCGAGTAGCGCGGCCTGCGCACGCGCGGTGTCGAACGCGCGGCCGAGGAGACGCACAGCGGTCTGCTCGTCGGTGTTGGCGAAGACGCCGGTGCCATCGATGGATCGCATGACGATCCGGGCCTGGCGATACCAGGCCATCGCCCGGTTCAGCGACGCCAGCACCTGCTCTGGGGAACGCGGGGAGCCATGACTCACCGTCGACCGCGCGTCCGGCGCCGCCTTGGGCTTCTCCTCGTCGGCGCGCGCTTCTGACAGCGCGATCGTTCCGACCGTCGCCCCCAGGGCGATCAGCGCGACCAACAGTCGACCCGACGTCGTCCCCGTCGATAGCATCTCTTTGCAGCTTACGACCTCGATCGGGGCTGGCGCCACCGACCGTTGGTTCGCCTCCCCGGCCGGCTCAGCCCTCTCGGCGCCCGTCCCTTTCAGTCGACATGCGCACCGTCCTGGGGCACGGGGTGGGGTCCGCGGAGCCCGAGCGCCGCGCGCGTACGCAGCGTGGCCCGCCCCACCGCCACACGGAAGCGCTCCATGTAGAGATAGATGACCGGCGTCGTGTAGAGCGTGAGCAGCTGGCTCAACAGGAGGCCGCCGACGACGGTGATGCCGAGCGGGCGGCGAAGCTCGGAGCCCGTGCCCGTCCCGAGCGCCAGTGGCAGCGCGCCCAGGAGCGCGGCCATCGTCGTCATTAGAATTGGCCGGAACCGCCGGAGACACGCCTGGTGGACGGCGTCCCTGGCGCCGAGGCCGTGGTTGCGCTCGAGGTCGAGCGCGACGTCGATCACCATGATCGCGTTTTTCTTCACGATGCCGATGAGCAGGATGATTCCGATCATCGCGATGACCGAGAGATCCATCCCGCAGATCAGCAGCGCGAGTAGCGCGCCGACACCGGCCGACGGCAGCGTGGAGAGGATCGTGACCGGGTGAATCAGGCTCTCGTAGAGGACGCCCAGGACGATGTAAACCGTGATTAGCGCCGCCAGGATGAGCAGCGGCTGGTTGGCGAGCGCGGCCTGGAAGGCCTGCGCCGTGCCCGTGAACTTCCCGCTGATGTTGGTCGGGAAGCCCATCTTCCGCTCCGCGGCGTCGATGGCCTTGACGGCATCGCCGAGCGCCACGTTCGGCGCCAGGTTGAAGAACACGGTGACCGACGGGAACAGTCCCTGGTGGTTCACCTGGATGGGACCGGTGCCCATCTGGAACTTCGTGACGGCGGTCAGCGGTACGGTCTGGCCGGTGGTCGACCGCACGTAGATGTTCGAGAGCGCGTCGGGACGCTCCCAGTAGCGCGGCTCGAGCTCCATCACCACGTGGTACTGGTTCAGCGAGGTGTAGATGGTCGACACCTGGCGCTGCCCGAACGCGTCGTAGAGCGTCTCGTCGATCATTCGCGTGCTGACGCCGAGCCGCGCGGCCGTCGCGCGGTCGATGACGACCGGCACCTCGAGGCCGCGATTCTGCTGATCGCTGCTGACGTCGCGCAGCTCGGGCATCTCCCGCATGGCGCGGACCAGGCGGGGCGCCCACGTATTCAGCAACTCTAGATCATCGCTCTGCAGGGTGAACTGGTACTGCGCGTTGCTGCTTCGTCCGCCGAGGCGCACGTCCTGCACGGCCTGCAGATAGAGCGTGGCTCCCGGCACCTGCGCGAGCTTCGGCCTGAGACGCGTGATGACCGCGTCGGCGGAGATCTTTCGCTCCTCGCGCGGCTTCAGCGAGATGAAGCCGCGGCCGGTGTTCGCGGTCGTGCCGCGCCCGCCACCGCCGCCCGTGAACAGGGTCACTGTGTCGACCGCGGGATCGGATTTCAAGATTTCCGCGTAGCGCATCATCTTTTCGTGGATGGCCGCGAACGAGACGTCCTGCTGAGCGACGATGTTGGCGGCCAGCCGTCCGTTGTCCTGCTGGGGGAAGAAGCCCTTCGGCACGAGGTTGAAGAGGTAGGCGTTCACGGCGAAGGTGGCGAGGAAGATGATCATCGTGATCGCGGGATGTCGCAGCGCGACGGTCAACGTCCGATCGTACACGTGGGTGATGCCATCGAAGATTCGCTCGCCCAGGACCGCGAGGCGCGGGCGGTGCCGCGGGTCGTGAGGCCGGAGCAGGAGGGCGCACATCATCGGCGTCGTCGTGAGCGAGATCGCCAGCGACACGAGGACCGCGACCGAAAGCACCACCGCGAACTCGCGGAAGAGACGCCCCACGATCCCGCCCATCAGGAGGATGGGGATGAACACCGCCACGAGCGAGATGCTCATCGACAGCACCGTGAAGCCGATCTCCTTGGCGCCGGTCAGTGTCGCCTCGAGCACCGAGGCGCCGCGCTCGATGTGGCGCATGACGTTCTCGACCACGACGATGGCATCGTCGACGACGAAGCCGGTGGCGACGGTCAGCGCCATCAGCGAGAGGTTGTCGATGCTGTACCCGACCAGATACATGATCGCGAAGGTGCCGATCAGCGAGACCGGCACCACGACGCCGGGGATGATCGTCGCGCGGACGTTTCTGAGGAACACGAAGACGACGAGCACGACGAGGCCGATCGAGATCAGGAGCGCCTCTTCGACGTTCTTGACCGACGCTCGGATCGTCACGGTCTGGTCGAGCACGGGCCTGAGCGCGACCTCCGCCGGCACGAGCGCGCGAAGGTATGGCAGCTCAGCTCGAATCCGGTCGACGGTCTCGATGATGTTGACGCCGGGCTGGCGGAAGATGACGAGGACGACGGCGGTCTCGCCGTTGGACACCGCGCCGGCGCGGAGGTCTTCGACGGCGCCGTGTACGCGGGCCACGTCGATCAGACGCACGGGCGCGCCGTTCCGCCACGCGACGATCAAGGGCTCGTAGCGCGCCGGCTCGCGCAGCTGGTCCGTGGCGTTGATTTCCCAGGTGAACCGGCCGTCGTCGAGCTGGCCCTTGGGGCGGTTGACGTTCGCGGCCGCGAGTGTCCGCCGGACCTCGTCGAGACCGATGCCGTAGCGCGCGAGCGCCATCGGATTCAGGTCCACGCGGACCGCCGGCAAGGAGCTGCCGCCGATGAAGATCCGCCCGACGCCTTCGAGCCGCGCGATCTTCTGTTGCAGGATCGTGGAGGCGATGTCGTACATCCGTCCCTTGTCCACGGTCTTCGAGGTGAGCGCCAGGATCAGGATCGGCGCGTCGGCCGGGTTCACCTTCTGGTACGTGGGCAGGCTCGGCAGATTCGGCGGGAGCTGACCGGCGGCCGCGGCGATCGCCGACTGGACGTCCCGTGCGGCGCCGTTGATGTCACGCGCCAGGTCGAACTGCAGCGCGATCGTCGTGGCGCCGAGGAAGCTGACGGACGTCATCTCCGAGACGCCGGCGATGCGGCCGAACTGGCGCTCGAGGGGCGTGGCGACGGCGGACGCCATCGTCGCGGGACTCGCGCCGGGCAGACCCGCGACGACCGAGATCGTCGGGAAGTCCACTTGTGGCAGCGGCGCGACCGGGAGGAGCCGGAACGACATCGCCCCCGCGATGACCAGCGCGATGGTTATCAAGGTCGTGCCGACGGGCCGGCGAACGAACGGGCTGGACAGGCTCACGGCGTGGTCACCGGCTGACCGGCGCGGCTACGCTCGGGCGCGCGACGGCGCGCGAGCCGTTCGGCGAGGCGGTCGAACGCCAGATAGATGACCGGCGTGGTGTAGAGCGTGAGCACCTGGCTCACGATGAGCCCGCCCACGATAGCGACGCCCAGCGGCTCGCGGAGCTCGGAGCCCACGCCGTGCCCGAATGCCAGCGGAACGCCGCCCAGCAGCGCCGCCATCGTCGTCATGATGATCGGACGGAAGCGGAGGAGCGAGGCCTGCTCGATCGCCTCGCGCGCCGGGCGCCCCTGGGAACGCTGCGTGTCGAGCGCGAAGTCGATCATCATGATCGCGTTCTTCATGACGATACCGATCAAGAGAATGATGCCGATCAGCGCGATGACGGAGAGGTCGAGGCGCACGAGGAGGAGCGCCAGCAACGCCCCGAGCCCCGCCGAGGGCAAGGTGGAGAGGATCGTGATCGGGTGGATCCAGCTCTCGTACAGCACGCCGAGCACGATGTAGACGGTGACGATCGCCGCCAGGATCAGGA
>Ga0137368_10009257_pt1 | contig 10077 bp, 10 predicted proteins | sample SagtaG_13_FD_104917 | JGI IMG/M metagenome (GOLD analysis project Ga0137368, IMG submission 104917) | Vadose zone soil microbial communities from Sagehorn Ranch, Mendocino, California, USA - Sage1_L_100_16 metaG | ecosystem: Environmental > Terrestrial > Soil > Vadose zone | place: USA...
GATCACCCCGGCTGCGACCACGGCCGAGCTCCTCCTCAACTGCCTGAACCTCACGGTCTATCGGGCCCGGGCATTGCCGGTTGTGACCGATGTCGCCTCGGCGGCCCAGGGCTACAGGCTGATCTCGGGGGACCTACAGGGGGCCGTCCGAGCCGTGGTCGACCTCACCGGCTCGGCCCGGGCGGCGCCCACGCCATCCACCCGGTCCGGTCAGGCTCATTAGGTCGCACCATACCTGATACGGCTGGAGCGCTGATTGCACCGTAGGAAACCTACTCACGGGCGAGGAGAAAGTTACCGCCGTCGGACGATGCCCCGCCCGGTTCTCCAGAAGCACACTCTGTGCGCTCCACTGGAACCGGAAGGGGGTGACAGATGGAACCAGAAGAGCTTCATGGCGAGATAAACGAAAGGGCAATCCCTCGTAGGAAGATGCTCAAGCGGATCGGGGCCGGAGCGGCCATCGCCTGGACGGCGCCGGTCCTGACCAGCCTTCGGACCCCGGCCTTCGCCCAATACCGCCTGTGTAACGACGGTCCTGGCGTGGGCTGTGCGGTTGGGGGTGACGACTGTTTGGGCCAGGTCGCTTGCGGGCCTGCTGGAAGTCCCTGCGGGTGCGTGAGGACTACTTCGGGCACCTGCTTCTGTCACGCGTTCTCGTTCTGCGCAAACGTGACGCCGTGCACCAGCAGCAGCCAGTGCCCGCCGGACTTCGCGTGCGCACACTCCTGCTGCGACCCCTCCCTGGGCAGCGCGGCATGCTTGCCGAGCTGTGCACACGGCGGTCTCACCACCGCGGGAGCCGGAGCGACGACCAACCCGTCGTAGGCGTCGTCCGGCACGTTTCCAAGGAAAGGGGCCTTCGGGCCCCTTTCCTCTTTCTCCCTAACTGGTGACGCCGCTCCACAAGCCCGGTCATGCGTTCACCGTAGCCCGGATACGCCGCCGGGCGCGTGCTTCGCGCGGTCCTCACCTCCTACGCTGCCGTCTCACCGTTTCCTTTCAGCATGGGGGCCACGTGGCGGATGGAGGAACGATCCTTCGGATCGTGCTCGCAGACGAACAGTCGCTGTTTCGAGAAGCGGTGAAGGTCGTCCTGGAGAGCCAGGTGGACATCGAGGTCGTCGCGGAGGCCAGGGACGGACAGCAGGCCGTCGCCGCGGTGGAGCAGACCAAGCCCGACGTAGCCCTCCTCGACGTCAACCTGCCCAACTGCGACGGGATCCGAGCCACCTCCCTGATCAAGGAGCGGGTCCCGGACTGCCGGGTGCTGGTCCTGACAGGGGAGGAGGATCAAGCCACTCTGGTTGAGGCCCTGGAGGCCGGGGCCAGTGGCTACCTGACCAAGGAATGCCCCCTGTCGGAGTTGATCGAGGCGACCCGGGCAGTCCACAGGGGGGAGACGCTGATCCCGCCCCGCATGCTGGGGTCCCTGCTCTCACGGCTGATCCACCGGCGCCGCGAGCAGGACGATGCCCTCCAGCGCATCTCCAAGCTCACCAAGCGGGAAAAGGAGGTCCTGGCCTTTCTAGCCGAGGGCCGGGACAACGACGGAATCGCCCAGGCCCTGGTGATCAGCCCCGAGACGGCCCGCACCCACATCCAGAACGTGTTGGGAAAGCTCGAAGTGCATTCCCGACTGGAGGCGGCCGCCTTCGTGATCCAGAACGGGATCCTGGACGACCTGGCGGGGGTGCACCGATGAGCCTTTCCGTGAGGCAGGGCAGGCCGGCCCGGCGCAAGGACGTGTGGCTTCGGCAGTCGGGCCAGGAGAACGCCGTGTTCAGCCCGGCCACCGGGGACGTGTACCTGATGAACGATACCGCCCTGGCGATCTGGGACCTGTGCGACGGCGAGACCCGCCCCGAGGAGATGCTCACCGCCATCTGCGAGGTGACGGGGTTGCCGGCAGAGATCGTGGCGGAGGACCTGGAGCGCATCCTCCTGGAATTCGATCACGCCGAACTGATCGACTGGCTGGACTGAGCGATGCCCGCTTTGAAGCCCAAGGTCTGCGAGGACCTGACCGTCGTCGAGCTCGACGGGGAAGCAGTGGTGTACGACGAGGAGAATAACCGGCTGCACCATCTCAACTCCACCGCCTCCCTGGAGTTCGGCTTTGTGCGATGGAGGATCGACCATCAGAGAGCTCTCCCGCGACATCGCCGACGCCTTCGGCCAAGACCCGACCGGGGTCGAGCGCCAGGTGCGGGCGCTGCTGCGCGAGTTCCGCAAGGCCGGTTTCCTGAACGAAGCCAAGGCCACGAAGCCGTCCTGAGCAGGCCGTCTTGGACGAGAGAACGAGGGAGGGATCTCCACAAATGGCAACTGAGGAGCTGACCGACGAGCCGGAGCAGGTTGAAGAACCTGGTGACTCCGGGATGCGGGCCGACGACATCGACGAAGCCTTCATCCCGATCCCCAAGGAGAACGTGGTCGGCGTGGAGATCGACGGCGAGGCCGTCCTGCTCATCGAGGGAACCACGAGCGTCCACTGGCTCAATGCCGTGGGGACCGTCGTGTGGAGCTCGTTCGACGGGATGACCACGGTAGGGGAGATCGCCGCCGCCCTCAGCCAACAGTACGCCGCCGATCCCGAGACTGTGCTGAACGACGTGTTGGAGCTGACCCGTGGAACGGGAAGGGCCGGACTGCTCGAGGGAGTGGCCGAGGAGGCGCCTCGTCCCCAGGCATGGGTCCCGCCCGAGACCCTGAACGTGGGCGAGGAGATCCCGGCTTTCGAGCTGTCCGACCTGGACGGGCAGCGGGTGAAAGCCGAAGACCTGCGGGGCCGGCGGACGCTGCTGGTGAACTGGAGCCCCTACTGCGGCTTCTGTCAGCAGATCGCCCCCGAGCTCTCGGAGCTCACCCCGGAGCTGCGTCAACGCGGCGTCGAGCTGGTTCTCCTCACGATCGGGAACAAGGACGACAACCGCAAGGTGGCCCAAGCCCACGGCCTCGATGCCCTCATCCTCCTGCAGGACGAGCAAGAGGAGGTCGGGATCTTCCCCGCGTTGGGGACCCCGGTCGCCTACCTCATCGACGAGGAGGGGAAGGTGGCCTCGGACCTGGCCCACGGCGCCCAGGAGGTCCCGGTGCTGGCCCAACGTCTGGCGGGCCGGGAGGAGGCTCCTCAGCATGGTTAGTGCGGTCGACGAGCGCGAAGAGATCAGGGAGAGGAGCGGGCCGTTGGCTGAATAGACAAGCTGGACCGCCTCGGGTGGGTGGCGCAGGGTTCATACAGAATCGGCTAAGGAGCCGTCCAGATCCGGACGACCTCAAACGCGTTCATCGGATGGTTGGATGACGTGCTTGGGAGGTATGAGATCCGGGATGATGCGTCCCTCGGCTACTCGGTGGTCGTGGCCGACGAGAAGCTGGAAGGCCCTCGCCCTCCGAGGCAGATCCGTCTCCTGTACCGCGGACCGGTGCAGCTGGCCAGGACCAAGAACCTCGCCACCATGGCGGAGGTCATATTCGCGGAGCTGGAGACCATCCTGTACGGCGAGCGCGACGATGCCATCTACCTGGATCTGGCCTGCCTGTTCACGGAAGGAGCCGGGGGCCTGATCCCATCGGCGTACCCCCCTACCTGGCCAAGCAGGGCCGCCGGGTGGACGAGGCCGGAATCAGGCTACCTGTGTCCAAGACGGTCGCCGTCGACCCGCGGTCCGGACGGCTCATCCCTACCCGCCCCCACGTCCAGATCCCGGTGCAATCTCGCGGCTCCAGGAGATTTTCGGCGGGAACGGCCGGTCCGATCGGCTGAGCATGCGGGAACCGACCCCCATCACGTGATCTTCGCCCCGGGCAGCTCGCAGGGACCCCTACAGCCGGTCAGTCGAGCGTTCGCCCTCTACCAACTGGCGGGGTCAGACGATGAACATGCCCAGTCTGAGGGACCGGGCCATCCGCGGTCTGGCCAATCTCGTCGAGCGCAGCCGCTGCTACGGGCTGGGCGGCGGGAGCCCTCGTGAGATGCTCCAGGCGGTGGCGACGGCACTCAACGCGGCCTGACTGCGTCTGGTACCGGCTTCCGACCGAGTCGAACGCCAGCCCTCCTGCCAGCTCGTCGTGACGTCGGGGCATAGCCCCTGAAAACAATCCTACGCGAGCTGCAGTACGGAATATACGTACCGCGGTGCATGAGCGGCGCAGGCCCTCTCCGTAGACTGCGACCTCCACCGCTGACCAAATGCCAGCTCCAAAGGGGGCAAACAGGCTGACGATGCTCCACGGTCACGACGGGACGGCTTCGGTCGGCTGGCCCAGCCGGATTGTAGTTCTGGTACGCCGCGACGTTGCCCTGGTCACTCTCGACGTGGGCGTTGTCCTTGTCGCCTATCTCGCCCCTCTCGTTCTCCGTTTCAACGGGAGCGTACCCCGGGCATACTGGCAGAACTTCCGCTGGTTCGTGGTGGTTGCAGCGACTGTCCATCTCCTATCCAACTACCTGTTCGGCTTGTACGGTCAGATGTGGCGGTACGCCAGTGACCGCGAGGCTCGGCAGGTCGTTCTTTCCGGGGTCTTCGCCGGAGCCGTTCTCTTCTTTACAGCATGGCTCACCGGAAGACGTTTCGTCCCGCTCTCCGTGGTCGCGTTGGGCTCGGCCATGTGTCTCATGGGGTTCGGAGCGATCCGCTTCCAGAGCCGGCTGTTCGGATTCCGCCGGCGCTCGGCAGAGATTCAGCCATCTCGGGTCCTGCTGGTAGGGGCAGGGGACGCCGGCTCACTGGTCGTGAGAGATCTGCGGCGGAACCCCTCCGTGGGCCTGATACCGGTGGGGGTATTTGACGACGACCCCAGAAAGGCGGGGAAATCGCTACACGGCGTCCCGGTACTGGGTGCACACTCGGCCATCCCTGGCCTTGTGCCCAGGCTTCACATCGACCAGGTCCTCCTGACCATCCCTTCTGCCACCAGCGAGCTCGTGCGTGACGTGGCAGCGCTCTGCGAGCGAGCCAACGTCCCTCTCCGGGTTCTCCCTTCGATCCGGGAGGTCGTGGGAGGGAGGATCACCGCCCGCGATATCAGGGATCTGCGGATCTAAGGCCTCCTCGGGCGGCAGCGGGTGACAGTCGACATGGAAGCGGTGGGGGCGATCATCCGGGGGCGACGGGTGCTCGTCTCAGGGGCCGGCGGATCGATCGGTTCGGAGATCACCCGCCAAGTTGCGTCCTTCGAGCCCGCATCTCTCATACTGCTCGACCACGACGAGACCCACCTCCACGACCTCCTCAGCGAACTTGACGCCCGACAACCCGTCGAGCTCGCCCTCACCGATATTCGCGACCAGGACGGGATCTTCTCGGTGTTCACGCGATACCGGCCCGACGTGGTGTTTCACGCCGCAGCCCACAAGCACGTGGACGTCATGGAGGTGCATCCCGAGGAAGCCCTCCGCACGAACATCATCGGCACGGCCAACCTGACCGATGCGGCCGTCGCTACAGGGGTGGAGCGATTCGTGTTGATCTCGACGGACAAAGCCGTTCGGCCCAAGAGCGTGATGGGGGCCTCGAAGTGGTTCGCCGAGCAGATTGTGCGGTCCGTCGATGGTGGGTGCGTCTTTTGCGCCGTGCGCTTCGGCAATGTGCTGGGCAGCAGAGGAAGTGTCATCCCCACTTTCCTGCGCCAGATCGAGCGGGGTGGGCCGGTCACAGTCACACACCGCGATATGGCCAGGTACTTCATGAGCATCCCAGAGGCAGTTCTCTTGGTGATGCAGGCCGCCGCTCTCTCGAGGGGTGGGGAGGTATTCACCCTGGACATGGGGGACCCGGTAAACATCGTCGAGTTGGCCCGTCGCCTCATCCGACTATCCGGGCGAGTTCCGGGGCGGGACATACCTATCGACTTCATCGGCATCCGACCGGGAGAGAAACTGGTCGAGGACGTTGTGGATCCGGCCGATGAATCTGTGCCGAGCGATCACCCCAGTATCGTGGTCTCAAAGCCTCCCCAGCCAGATCGCCCACTCCTCCGGCAGGCCATGCGAGAGCTGGAGCGGTTGGCACAGGCGGGACAAGGAAATGAGCTGGCGGCTCGGATGAAGTCGCTGGCCTACGAGCGGTTCCATGCTCCGGCCGTGGAGGTGGGGCCGTGAGCCTTCGTCGAGGCGTGGTGGTGGCCCACAAGGAGATGATGGTCGCCGAAGGGATCGCAGCTGCGTTGACCCGGTACCCCAGCGTCGTGCCGGTCGTCGCCACCACTTCCGTCGACGCGCTGGCCCGATTGACCGATCGGGCCCAAGCGGTGGCGCTCGATCCCGAGATCCCAGGAGCGGAGGAGGCAGCGAGACAGCTTCGGCGTGACGGCATCCGGGTGGTGTTCATCGGCGGAGTTGGTGACGACGAAGGCATCAGGGTGTCGACCGGCATGCCCGTAGCGTCCCTGGCCTCGGCGCTGATTCCCGCGACCGGGCGCCGCGCCGCGGCGCCGCTTCCCTTGACCAAGCGGCAGCGGGAGATCTTGGCCCTGGTGGCCCAGGGCCTCGCCGGGAAGCAGGTGGCCCGGCACCTGGGGATCAGCCCAAAGACCGTGGAACGACACAAGACCAAGATGTTCGCCAGGTTGGGCGTCCCCAACCAGACGGCGGCGGTGTCCTTGGCCATGACCAGAGAGTAATAGAGGAGCCGTTCGTGGACCCCATCGAGTACATAAGGGCGGTCCGTCGCCGCTGGGTCCTGGTCGTCTTGGCAGTAGCCCTCGCCTGTGGGGTGGCATGGATCACAACCACGGTAGCCCCAGTGGGCGTCGGCGCTCCGGTCCGTACCTATCAGGCAACGACGGTCCTCCTCAGCACAGGAGGCGGTGTGACCTCGGCAGTCGGCAACCTGAAAACTCTGGCCGCACTGGCGAATATCCCCGAGATCTCCAAACGGGTGGCGGGGGACATCCACTACAGGGGCGACCCGACAGCTCTTGGGGCTCGGATCCAGGCAGTCGGCGACCAGGAGACAGGGCTACTCCGGATCTCGGCCACATCGAATGGTCCAAGAACGGCCCAAGTCATGGCCGACAAGTTCGCTGCCGAACTCCTCGGTTTCCTGAAAGAGAGGGCCGAGGCCACTATCGTCGCCGAGTCCACGACGCTGACCAAAGCACTGAACGAGCTGAAAAAGCAGATCGCTGCGCTCGACGCCAGGGTCACGCGGGCGTCGGGAACCCAGGCAGACTTGTTGACTGCTCAACGTAACGCGAAGGTCCAGATCTACGGCACTTTGTCGTCGCAGCTCCAGAACATCTCCTCATCCACGGACTTCACGGCAGGACTGGTCATCATCCAGGACGCCGTACCCGAACTGATCCAAACTCCTGCAGGGTTCCAGCCGCCTCGTAGTAAGGAGTCGAGGCTCGTCTTCGCGGCTATCCTGGGACTGATCGCCGGGGTCGCTCTGTCACTTGTAGCGGAACGGTTCGACACACGGATCAAGACCAAGAAGGCGGCCGAGCGGCACTTCGGGTTCCCTGTCCTGGCGGAGATCCCCTTCATCCCTAAGCGAAAGCAGAGGCGTCTTCCCGTTGGGGCGGCCAGGAAGCGCAAGAGGCCCCGCTTGATCCCTCCCTATCACCCTGAGGTGGCTAATTCCTTCCGACTGCTTGGCGCTGGCCTCTCTCTCGGGGTACGGAACGGGCAGGAGGGAGCCAAGAACGCTGTGGGAGCGGACACATCGTGGGCGACCGAGTGGAACCGCGACGCGGGAGAAGACTCACCCGGACGTGGCTTTACCATCCTGGTGACCAGCCCGCGCCCCGCAGACGGAAAGACCACGGTAGTGGCCCACCTGGCTTTCACATTCGCCCAGTTAGGGAAGAAGGTGATAGTACTCTCGTGCGACCTCAGACGGCCCCTCGTCCACCAAATCTTCGGCGTTCAGAACAAGAACGGTCTGGTGGAGGCCCTCAGGTCGAACGCTCCCGGACCGATCCTGAACGGTCACATCAAGGTTACGCCCATCGAACGGATCCGGCTCGTCCCCAGCGGCTTGGCCACAGAGAACCCTGCAGGGCTTCTGAGCTCGGAGCGGATGAAGCGTGCTGTGGCTGAGGCCAGTGAGCGGGCGGATATCGTCTTGCTGGACACCGCTCCCATTCTCGCCTCTGCGGACATCACTCACCTTTTTCCAGTGGTAGATGCGGTCCTCCTGGTCGCACGGGTCAAGAAGACCACGGAGGAACTGGCACAACGGGCCAGCGAAGTCCTCACCCGGTTGCATGCTCCCATGGCAGGGGTTGCCCTGAATGCCGTCAACGAAGCGGCCATCCCTGGCAGCTACTACCAATACAAGCCCGTGGGGAGGGGGAAGGGGGGCAAGCATGCTGATAACTCCTCTCGGGGAGATCAGCCCGGACGTGTGGGGGATTCCAGAGGTGTGGGGGATTCCCCCGACTAGAACGTCACTCTCGAGGCGACTACTTTCGAATCTGGTGGATCGTGTCTGAGTTGCCTGTCACGTTCCGATCCCCTAAGGATGTGGTCTGGGGACTCCTCACGTACACCGACTGGTGGCAGCCGGTCACCTCCTCCACACTTCAGGTAGGGGCCGCTCGCCGGGCCAGTGAGTCGCAAGACGGCATCCATCCAGGGCTCCTCGACACACTCGACGAACGCACCGAGCTATGTCGCAGGATGCGGCAGATCTCGGAGGTGGACCGGCAGATCCTCTTCCTCTGGTATGTGAAGCAGTTGTCAGCCCGGGACATCGCCCGTGCAGTGGGCATCTCCCGCCGGCAATGCTTCCGCCACCGAGCCAGCGCCATCAAAGCACTCATCGATCCGGACGAATCGGTGAGCGCGATCCAGCCTTGGCACACTGCCTAGAACGCAAGTCTTGGGACTCGCGCTCGCAGCCACAAGAAAGGGATCACCATGAAGAACACGGCCTTGCTTCGGCGAAAGATCCTCGCTCGCAAGGCCTCGGTTGGCGTTCTGGGTCAGGGATACGTAGGCGTGTCGCTCGCCTGTGCTGCCGCGGAAGCCGGCTTCAACGTGACGGGCATCGATACAGACCAGGTCCGTGTCCAGAATCTCCAAAGGGGACTACTGACGGTTCCCGGAGTGAACGAGCTGACATTCCGAGGCGGCCTCGCCACCGGGCACATTAGTTTCACCACCGATCTCGAGCCACTCGGCCAAAGTGAGGTCATCCTGATCTGCCTCCCCACGCCTGTTCGGGATCACACTCCGGACCTCTCTTACGTTGAGCGAGGATGTCGGGAAGTCGCCGCTCGCTTGGCAGCAGGGAAGCTCATCGTGCTGGAGTCGACCACCTACCCGGGAACTACGGACGAGCTGATCCAACCTATCCTCCAGACGTCCGGCCTTCGCGCCGGGCGAGACTTCCTGCTGGCCTATTCGCCAGAGCGAATCGATCCCGGGAACGAAGAGTTCTACTTGGCCAATACCCCGAAGGTCGTGGGGGGATCCACTCCGGAGGGCACGGGCATCGCTGCAACGTTCTATGGCCAGTTCATCGACAAGGTCGTGCTGGTGTCGTCGTGCCGTGCGGCGGAGCTGGCCAAGCTCCTAGAGAACACGTTCAGGCACGTCAACGTGGCGTTGGTGAACGAGATGGCTATGTTGTGTCACGAGATCGGCATCGACGTGTGGGAAGTGATCGATGCCGCCGCCACCAAGCCGTTCGGGTTCATGCCTTTCTACCCCGGTCCGGGGGTGGGAGGCCACTGCATCCCTCTTGATCCAACCTATCTGGCCTGGCAGGTACGCCGAGACGCGGGCCATCAATTCCGCATCTTGGAGCAGGCCCAGGACATCAATGCCCAGATGCCGAGCTATGTCGCGTCGCGAATCACCGAGTGTCTCAACGAGGCCAGCAAGTCCACCAAAGGCGCCAGTATTCTTGTCCTGGGGGTCGCGTACAAGCCGGACGTCGGGGACATCCGGGAGTCTCCTGCTCTCAAGGTGATGGCCTACCTCGAACGCCGGGGAGCCCGGGTGAGCTTCCACGATCCATACGTGGAACGAATCACCTTGAACGGGAGATTGCTTTCCCGATCCGAGCTCACACGCCGTACTGTTGAACGGGCAGACTGCGTAACCCTTCTCACTCCGCA
>Ga0137368_10009264_pt1 | contig 10074 bp, 12 predicted proteins | sample SagtaG_13_FD_104917 | JGI IMG/M metagenome (GOLD analysis project Ga0137368, IMG submission 104917) | Vadose zone soil microbial communities from Sagehorn Ranch, Mendocino, California, USA - Sage1_L_100_16 metaG | ecosystem: Environmental > Terrestrial > Soil > Vadose zone | place: USA...
TCATTCCGGGATAATAATGATTTTGAGTTGGTTAATCGGATTTTTAATCATAACTCCAGTGAATATAGTATTCATTAAACTCGCTCAAAATTACCAAGAGAGCGGATCTGGATACAGTTATCTCAGAAACGAAGGATGAAATAAAGCCGCACTTTACTTTGGGTGGATAAATGCGCTATTTTTAGATCCTCTTTGCCTTTCAATCTTACTTAATAAACTAAAAAACTTCATTCAGCAAATTTTTTTCCTAATAACCCCGCTTCTTTTTAATGGGGCCATAATAGCAGGAATAATTAGCGTTTGTATTTTTCTCCTCACAGTCCAAATACACCTTCGGCCAATCAAATTAGGAGGAAAATATAATTCTATTGCCACACTTATCAAGATCAGCTTCGTAATCCTTTTAATAATAAGCGCCTTTCTAATAAACTTTGATCCAAAATTAATCTGAAATAGTTACCAACGTACATCTATTTCTCCTCAATTTGCTAAGCAAATTCTCGAAGGAGGAGTTAAAACTGTTCTTGCTTATGCCGGAATCAATTATATGTGCTATATGAGCTCAGAATTCAATTTCACGAGAAAAAATCTATTTCTAACCACTATTACCTCAATTTGTTCGGCAGCAATTATCTATTTATTATTAGCAGTAGCTTGTGCTGGCCATTTAACACCTGAAACTTCCCTAGGTAAAAACGAAGATATAATTATTTTGTTATTCTCGAAATCAAAATTAAGAGAATGATGAGCTATTATTATTCCTTTTTTCGGAGTCTGATTATCTATATCAACTATTTCAAGCCTACTTCAATTGATGCCACGATTAAGTTATCAAATGGCAAAAAAAGGTGATCTTCCAAAAGCATTATCTAAAATCAACAAAGCGAAAGTTCCCTACCTAGCAGTCTTATTAGTTTCAGGACTGACTTTGTTACTAAGATTTACCCTAAAAGAAGAAGAGAGCTTACAATTATTCTCGCGCCTTATCTACGGAACCTTTGCACTAACTTGTCTTGGATATTTTTCTCTTTGTCACCGAAAAAAAAAAAGAAAAGAGACACTTTTTAGTGTATTCGCTTTCATCATTACCGCGGGAGTAAGCAGCGTTATATTCTTGGCCGACTTTCACCTGTATTATTTAATCATTTTAGGAATCTTTATAGTAGCGGTAGAAATTAAACAAATTATCCCTATCAATCTAGGCAGAAAATAAGCTTTTTTTTCTCCACTTTGCGTGAGAAGCCAATGCCCGCCGATGAGCCTCTTCCTGACAATAACTTAAAAAGATAGCCAAATCTGAATCTAAAGAAGTAAGTGATATCGTTATTCACTTCTTCTTTTGGGTAGAAAAAAATAATAGCCTATCGGAATGATGATGTTCATCTTTCACAAGCCCAACAACTCGTAGTGTAGGCATTTTCCTTTCCGTGATGAAATTTTCAATTGATTTTATCTGAGATTTGCCTCCATCAACTATTATCATTTGGGAAGAGGGTAAAGGAAAGATTGTAAAATGAATTTCACAAAGCTTCTTTAAAAAAGCTACATCCCCTCCTTTTCCCTTCTTAAACAATCTATACACACCACTAAACCTATCTTCTTCCCTCCCTTTCACAATCACAACTGCAGAACCAGAAACCAAGTCCCCAACTAAATTAGAAACATCCAAGCAGTCTATTCTTTCTAATTTTTTCAGCCCGAACAAGGCAGAAAGTTTTTTAACTTCCAGGGACCACTCTTTTTTTAAAGGAGATCGGAACAACTTCAGACTGGAAAAGACAGGTTCACCACTCAAATATTTTTTAATTGAGGAAGGAGCCCTTTGTAAATTTGGAATAGACAATCTAATTTTATGAGACTTTAAAATAAATTCTTCTAATTCAGATTCAACTTCAAGATATACACTGACCAAAGGAGCCAAAAAATGATAATTGCGATTAACAAACGAGAAGAAAGCATTTTCTAAAGTAGCCTTATCTTTTTCCGAACAAACTAATTCCTGTTTATCTAGTCAAACTAGAGAACCAAAACGATAAATAAAAAGGAAAAATAAAATTTTTTCAGCTTCTCGACGGATACAAAAATAATCGAGAGTCACATTTATTCCCAACTCTATCCCTTGAGGAGCAACAATTTCTTCAAGGAGAGTTAACAACTTTTTTGTTGACTTTGATCGTTCGAAGGCAAGTTGAGAAATCTCCTTTTCCATTTTCTTCTTTAATCTATCTTCAATCAATTTTACGTTGCCCGCAAAAAAATCCCGAATCCCACGAATCTGCTTGCGATAATAAGCCTCTGGAACTTCGCGGAAACATCAACCAGAACATCTACCTAATTGAAAATAAAAACAAGGCATTTTTAGCCTTCCGTCACACTTAGCAAGCGGAAAAGCATTTTCAAGCACCTCTAATAGCTGACGGCTTTTAAACCCAGCAGAAAAAAGGCCACAGGAAAATGAATCGGGAGTCACGATTCCTGGATTGCCATAATAAAGTTTGTAGCTATATCCCTGTCTGGAATTTGAAAAAACTGAAATAACTAGCAAATAATACAAAACTTTACTTTGTCGCGAGAGAAAATTAAATTTTGGTTTCAGAAAACTAATTAAATTTTGTTCAAGTAAAATCGCAGATTTGATATTCGGAGTAGCGATAATTCTAAGCTTATTCGATTCAGTGAATCTGGGAGAATCACTATTTACATGACTTTTTATTCTTTTATACAAATCTTGAGCTTTTCCAACATATAATGGGACCGTGTGAAAATAAAAAAGATAACAACCAGGAAGGTGAGGAGCTTTCTCTATCTGTTTAGGATCTAACTCGAAAATTTTATACGAAGATAAATTAACTTTTTTTTTCATTTTGTTCTTGAAAACATTTTTCTAAATCAAAAAGAGAATCTCGGTACATAATTGATAAATCAAAATCATGTCGTTTTGCAGCACTTTTCATCCTTCTTTTTAATTGTCTCGTTCAGGAAACAAATTCCGAAGGATTAATAAATTGTTGTTTTTCTTGACACTTTTGACGCACTTGTGCCGTTAATTCATCCTCCTCTTCTCTTCCTGGAAGGTAACCGATTGGTTTTCTTATTGTCAAAGGAACAATATTATTCTCGGAATTATAAACTGCCTGAATCGCCCTTCTTCTCTCAGTTTCCTCTAATGCTTTTCTTAAATTTTCTCCCATCAAATTAGCATAAAGTATCACTCGTCCTTTAGAATTTCGTGCTGCTCTTCCTATCATTTGAATTAAAGAAGAAGTAGATCTAAGAAACCCAGCTCTATCCGCCTCAAATATTCCAATTAAAGATACTTCCGGAAGATCAATTCCTTCCCGTAGAAGATTAACACCCACCACAAGTTCGAATACCCCTCTTCTTAAACCAAGCAAAATACTATGACGGTTAAAAACGTTTATCCGATTGTGCAAACATGCTGTTTTTACACCTCGGTCCGCGAAATAAACAGTGGCTGCTTCAGCCTCTTCGATAGTTAACACATAAAGCAAACTTCTTTCATTACCTTCGGACAAATGACGAATTTCAGTAAGGAAATCCTCTAAACAATTTTCTTTCGAACGGATTTCAAGCAATGGATCCAATAAACCAGTAGGTCTAATAATCTGTTCTACCGGAGAGGAAGGAGAAAGAGAAAAGTCAAAAGAAGAAGGGGTGGCGGACACTAATAACAAATTTTCGCAGCGATCTAAAAACTCTTTTAATCTCAAAGGACGATTATCAAGACAAGAAGGAAGTCGGAAACCAAAATTAATTAATGTGTCTTTTCGCCGGCTGTCAGTATTAGCCATTGCCTTAATTTGAGGAATCGCAATATGAGATTCATCTAAAACAACAAGAAATTTTTTTCTAAATACTTTTCGGAAATAATCTAAAATAGTAAAGGGGGGTTCACCTTGCTGCCTTTTTTCTAAGTAGGAAGAATAATTTTCTATTCCATAGCAATAGCCTGTCTCGAGAAGATCATTCAAATCTCTCTTAACAATTTCATTAATCCGATCGGAAATCTCCTTTCTTCCATCTCTAATAAACTTTTCGCGTTGGATTTTCAATTCTTTCCTAATTAACCCTACCGTTTGTCTCAAATCTTCTTTTTCGACTCCAACTCGATCTGTCATCGGTAAAATCAAAAGATCATTTAAATTTTTAGACGACTTCTCAGACTCAGAATCAAATCTAGATATCTCAATCACCCTCAAAGCAGAGGAGTCGATCAAAACCAAAAAATAATCAGTCTGATTATCCCGAAGGGTAATTTTAATTCGTAAAAATCCCTTTTCCAAAATTACGAAACTAAATTTTCCAATTTCATGATTTTTGAGAAAAAAACTTTCTTTTACTTCCTCAAAGCCAAATCTGATCAATAATTTTCGTAATCCAACGATGGAACCGGATTCCAAACCTGAAATATGAGAAGATATTGAGAGAAATAAATAATTACTCTCATAATCATCGGGGGAAGCAGTGGGATAAATAGCAGCCACCGAGGCAACTATTACCACCTTTTCTTTTTTTACCAACCGGTCTAAAGCCTTGAGACGAAGGGCCATTAAATCCTTATTACGTTGAGTTCTTTTTTCAAAAAACAAATCAAGATGGGGTTTATAAGCTTCCGGACGATAAAAATCAAAATAAGAAACGTAATACTCAACTGTCTTTTTGTTAAAATAACTGGCAAGATCTTGAAAAATTTGTAAAGCTAGAGTTTTATTAGGAACAATGATAAGAGTAGGAATATCTAGAGAAGCAATTAGATTAGCGATAGTAAAGGTTTTTCCTGTTCCCGTAGCACCTAATAAAATATTTATCCTTACTCCTGAAAGAAACCTGGAAATAAGCTCTTGTACTGCCCGAGGCTGATCACCCGCTAATTTAAGATTAGTTTGTAGTTTCATTTATCGAGAAACTAATTTCTTTGATTTTGGATTAAGATCTTGTTTTTTAAAGAGTTTAATAGTCTAATAAAAAAAATAAAAAAAAAATGAAAACACGAATATTCAATCAGAAAATAATTTTACCAGAAAAACAGATTCTTAATGGCACAAAAGTTCTACTATTTATTATAGACGGTCTTCCTTCTAATCTCTTTACAAGAGATAAACTGGAAAAAACCAGTAGCAAATTAAAGCAAAATATCTTCATTAACTTAAAACACCGAGCTCTAATTCCTAATACTCCACTAGTTAATTTAGCCTCAATTCTTTCAGGAAGTGGTTTTGAAGCCCATGAAATAAGAGGAGAGAATGAAAATCCGCAAAAAATTAATTCACAAATTAAAACCGGGCATCGACAAGTTTACCCGAGTATTTTCCGCTTGCTTAACGAACAACCCGCCGTCTTCATATCCGACAAGGAAAATTTTCTCAACCTCCAACTGGATCTTGGAAGGGTTATTACTAAAAAATTGCAATTAGAAGATCATACTCAGATAATGAAAATTCTCATCAACGAATCTCCGAAAATAATGGTGATTCACCAAAATAAATTATTTGATCACGGGATGAAAATGGGATTTCAAAGTGATGTATTTAAAAAAATATCAGAAGAAAAAGTAGATGAAGCTATCGAAATAATTCATAAAATCTCCAAGGGTACTGACGATTATCTTTCGATTATTGTGTCATCTACCGCATCCTATGGTCAAGGGGAGCTTGCATCAGCAGCTGTTGAAGAAAGAAATCTCTTTATACCCATATTAATTCTTAGTAAACCAACCAAGAAAGAAAAAGAAAAAATCATCTTTTTTGATTCCGAAACAGACGATCAAACGAATATATTAGCCACTATTGCCCCTATATTAGGAATAGAACACCTTTTTTATCCCTCTAACCCTTTTCCTCTTTCGCTTTATAAAAAGCTTAAACTACCATCCCAAAAAAAATATCCCCGTAACAAGATTATATTCCTCGCTCTCGATAGTTTAGGAACTCAAATGTACAAGGATCACCAAAAAGAACTAACCGAAATTACAAAAATGATCGGTTCATCAACATTTACCTTCAAAAACAGATCAGTCTTTCCAACTACAAGCAAAACTAATTGAGCTTCTATGTTTTCTGGTCTTTCTCCTAACAAACATCTCATTCTAGATATCAACGAACACATAAAAAAAGATTGGAATGGAAAAAATAACTCCTATCAAAAATCATTAATGACTATCTTCGACCTTTTCCAAAAACACAACCGTTCTACGGCGGTATTCTCCTCTAAAAAACTAGACTTCGCCGGAAAAATTAATCTTCAAGGAACAACTTGATGATATTCAAAAAATAAAACTAATCCAATAATAGACACAATTGATACAGCATTACAAGAGATAAAAAAAAATTATCCTGATATCACTGTAATCTATCTCCACGAACCCGATCAGACTCTTCACGAAAAAAAAAAAGAACTTCCCCAAGTTTTAAACTTCTTAAACTTGGCAATCAAAAAGATTCGTGAAAAAATATTTAGTTTTAACCCTGCTCCGATACTTATTCTTACCTCAGATCACGGAAGTATCAAAGGAGACACCATCCATGGAAGCTGGCTGGAGGAAACAAAATACACTCCATTAATTATTGAAACAAAAAAAGGAAATCAAAAAGAAATTGCCTACCCTACCTCGAAGTTAAATATATTTCCAACTCTAAATTTTCTAGCAGGAATCTCTCCACGTCACTACTATTCAAGAGGAAAAATAATCTTCGAGAGCATTGGAGAGAAAAGTCCAGACTTAATCTTTAACGAACCGGTAACAACTCAAGAACAAAACTACCTAAAAAAAACAATTTGGGTAATCGAAGAAAAATTTAAAGTTTTCACAATAAAAACACCGGATTTACCACCCCGAAAATGACAGGCGTTAGGGCTGAAATCAGCTCTTGAAAAAGCATGATTAATCACAAAAGAACAAGAAAGATTCAAAGTAATTACCGTTATTTACCTCAACGGAAAGACTCAGACAATTTTAAAAAGCCGTTGATACTAAAGGAAAAAATTAGATTACTGAAAAAGATTTATGAAAAAAAACATCTTGATGGTACTGCTTTTTTTTAAAGCGGACGGCTTCAGCAACCTCTCGAGAATCAGGACTACCGGCAGCAACTATCAAAACCGGGCGGAATTCATTTATTAACTCTTTGGGAAGAAAATTTTTCAATATCTCCTTAAGAAATAAGGGAGAAAATCCTTCTAAAGGAGCAGAAATTAGTCCTGCAGAAGAAAGAAGAAGAAGAAGATTTTGAACCACCATGAATACCTGTCTCTCAGATCACAAGGTTAAATTTCTCGAATTTTTTCTACTAAACAAATCACGAACACTTTTCCGACGGAAACTAGACAAGGAGTTATGAATGAGAAAATGCTCCATAAAATCCAAGTTATCTCATTGAAGGTAACTATTTTCCCGACAAAAAATAACAAAAATAGCCGCCGAAGTTAATATTTGAGTATTTTTTCGATTCACCGCAGTTATATAGATAGCCTGGCGGAGAGGATAATCAACAACCAGTACCACATGTCAAGGGTGAATAGAAAAGGAAGAAGGAGCAAAGAGAGATGCCTGACCAATTTCCTTGAGTAAACCTAGCGAAGGAGGAGAAGGGGAAAATGAACGCACCGTCACTCTCGACCTCAAAATTAGTTTGACCAACTCAAGAGAATTAACCATATCTTATAAGATATTATTAGTATATTATTAGTCAGATAGAATAAAAAATTTTTTTTACTCAAGTATTTCTTCAACTGTGCCATAACCAACCGTCTTCCCCCCTTCTCGGAAAGAAAAACGGATTCCTTCTTCAATTGCTACAGGGTATAGAAGATCAATTGTCGCTGAATAAGTAAGCGCCTCGTTAGTTGAACCTTCTATTTTTTTTCCTCCTCCTGGTTCAGCCACCACTCCTTCTGGAAGAGTAATAGTGCCTGTGACATCGGCGGTATTAAAAAAAAACTGAGGCTTATAGCCAGAAAGAACAGTTTTTGCACGAGCATTTTCACTATCCTCTTTTGTGAGAATATAAACGAGAGAATTAAACTTCTTACAAAGTTTAATAAGCTTATCGCCAGGCTCTGCTAAAACTTGCCCACGGTGAACCTCATTATGAGCTACATCTCTTAATCGGGCTCCTACATTATCTCCAGCTTGGGCTAAATCAAGAGATTTTCGATTTATCTCAAAGCTGATCACAAATACCTTTCTTGGTTTAGAGTTAAATCCTAATAATTCAAGTTCTGTTCCAGGTTTACAACTTCCTCTCGTTACCACTCCAGTAACTACAGTTCCTACTCCTTTTGGAGACATTACTTTTTCTATTTGAAGTAAAAAGGGTTTGTCGATACTCCGAACTGGTATCGGAATATAATCGTCAAGAGTTTCAATTAATTTTTTTACCGAATTTACTCCTTCGGGGTCTCCTTCAACCGCTTTTAAAGCCGAACCACGAACAATCGGAGTATCGTTCGGAAATCCATGAGCTTCTAATTCACGACGAACCTCCATTTCGATAAAATCTTGCTGGATCGGACTAACAAGATCACATTTATTTAAGAAAACAACAATTTTTTTTATTCCAATCTGGCGGGCAAGAGTAAGATGTTCAGTTGTTTGCCGCATTATATTTTTTTCATCAGCAGCGATCACAAAAATCGCACTATCCATTTGAGAAGTCCCGGTAATCATATTTCTTACATAATCTTCATGCCCAGGGCAGTCAATGTGAGAATAATGCCGTTTTTTCGTCTGATACTCGATGTAAGCTGTATTGACAGTTACTATTTTCCCCTTTCTCGCTTTTCCTCGATCCAAAATGGAGGCTTTGCTAATTGCTTCATAACTTTTGTATTCTGCCCCTCCTTCTGCAGCGAGAATCTTAGTTATCGCCTCGGTCAATTTAGTTTTTCCATGATCAATATGACCTAAAGTACCAATATTTACATGCGGTAAAGTTCTAATATATTTCTCCGTTGCCATCATCCAAATTTTTCCTTTTCCTTTCTATTTTTATCCCTAAAACAAAAACTCCGAACGACAATCTAGTCTTCAGAAATCACACGTTGATACTTCCAAAATGCCATCGAACTAACACCTCTTCCCTTAGTTAAAGAACGCAAAGTAGTCGTATACCCAAAAAGATTAGCTAAAGGAACAAGAGCCTCAATTCTGAAATAATGTAAAACCTGCTCAGTAAGAATTACCTTTCCTTTTCTTGTTCCGATATCCTTTATTATATCACCAAAGTAGTTGTCCGGAACTTTAACCTGAAGTCTCATTATGGGTTCAAGAAGAACTACCAATTGTTTTAATTCTGGGGAAGAAAGAGCGTTAAAAGCAGCAATTTCAAAAGATTTTTCACTCGAATCAACTGGATGGAAGGATCCGTCATAAAGAGTCGCCTGAACATTAATCACTGGATAACCAGCTTTTATTCCATCATTAAATTTTCGTCGAATTCCTTTTTCTACTCCAGGAATAAATTGAATCGGAATTCTTCCCTGGGTAATTTTGTTAACAAAAGAAAAATCACTCCTAGATCACGGTTCCAATTTAAGAAAAATATGAGCAAATTGTCCATGCCCTCCGGTTTGTCTCTTGTACCGTTCTTCAAGATGAATAATTTTTGTAATGGTTTCCTTGTAGGCCACCCGTTGATTAACTATATTGACCTTGACATTAAAATCGCGCGCGAGTCGTTCAGTTATCACCATTAAGTGTAACTCACCCATTCCAGAAATGATTATTTGATTAATCTCTTCTTTAATTTCAGTGGTAAACGTAGGATCCTCAAAAGCTATTTTTTCCAACGCCCGAGGTAATTTCTCATTATCTATCGCCGAGATAGGTTCAATAGCAAAAGAAATAACCGGATTAGTAAACTTCATTTTTTCCAAAGGAGCACATTGATCAGGGGAATGAGTTAACGTATCACCAGTAAAAGTATTTTTTAATCCGATTAAACCCACAACGTCACCGGCAAACGCCTCATTAATTTCCTCTTTTTTGTTAGCATGTATTAATAAAATTCGTGATATCCTTTCCCGACAGTTCCGGGAAACATTGTATACATACGA
>Ga0137368_10009266_pt1 | contig 10072 bp, 10 predicted proteins | sample SagtaG_13_FD_104917 | JGI IMG/M metagenome (GOLD analysis project Ga0137368, IMG submission 104917) | Vadose zone soil microbial communities from Sagehorn Ranch, Mendocino, California, USA - Sage1_L_100_16 metaG | ecosystem: Environmental > Terrestrial > Soil > Vadose zone | place: USA...
AATGTGCGCGGACGCGCGAGCCCCCGACCGTCGCCGCGCCGGTCGCGAATGCACCGTCGCCAGTCACGACAACGTCGAGCGCGTTGTCGGCGCCCATGAAGCCGGCGACGAACGCCGATGTCGGACGGTGAAAAATTTCCTCTGGAGCGCCGGTCTGCACGATGCGCCCGGCGTCGATCACCGCAATGCGATCGGAGAGCGTCAGCGCCTCTTCGCGGTCGTGCGTAACGTATACCGCAGTGATGCCGATGCGCTGCTGCAGCGCGCGCAGCTCATGCCGCAGCTCGAGCCGCACCTTGTAGTCGAGATTCGACATCGGCTCGTCGAGCAGCAGGACATGCGGGCTCACCGCCAGCGCGCGTCCGAGTGCAACCCGCTGCCGCTGGCCGCCGGAGAGTTGCGTCACCGATCGCGACCCGAAGCCTTCGAGCTGGAGCAGCTTGAGCATCTCCTCGATGCGCCCGGCGATCGCGTCCTTCTTCCAGCTGCGCATCCGCAAGCCGTAGCCGATGTTGTCGGCCACGCTCATGTGCGGCCACAGTGCGTACGACTGGAACATCATCGCGGTCCCGCGCGCTTCGGGCGGCAGATGCGCGATGTCGCGGCCTTCGATGCGAATCATGCCCGAGTCGGGGATGACGAAGCCCGCGATCGCGCGTAGGAGCGTCGTCTTGCCGCAACCGCTGCTGCCCAGCAATGCGACCATCTCGCCGCGCTCGACGCCCAGGCTGACGCGATCGAGCACCGACGGACCGCCATATGACACCGTCAGTGCTTCGATCGAAAGGTAGGACGGCATTGGGAACGCAGCAGATATGTGAACGCTACGGCGCAAGTATGACTCGGATATGTCCCCCCGGCCAACAGCCCCCGCCGGTATCGTATTTGGTGCATCGCACCATGCCCGGAATAAACGGCGTGGCCCCGCGGTAGGACGGGATAAGGCGGCCTGCCTTCCTCAGCATTTCGATTTCCTATGGAGAATCACGATGCCGTATCCGATCGATCGACGAGAATTCTTGAAGCTGGCCGGGTTGGGCGCTGCGGTGCTGGTATGCGGCGGCGCGGCCGCGGCGGAAAAAGCCAGCGCCGCTGTGGGCGACGAGTTCTACTTCGTTCAGCTTTCGGACACCCACTGGGGGTTCGAAGGCCCCGTCCAGAATCCTGATGCCAGCGGCACGCTCAAGAAAGCGGTCGCCGCGGTCAATAGCCTGAAGCAGCCGCCGGACTTCATCGTCTTCACCGGCGACCTCACGCACACGACCGAGGACGCGCAGATCCGGCGCAGGCGCATGGCTGAATTCCGCGACATCGTCAGCGAGCTCAAGGTCAGAGACTTGAAATTCATGCCCGGCGAGCACGACGCCTCGCTCGACCGAGGCAAAGCGTTTCAGGAATTCTTCGGCGCGACCCACTACACCTTCGATCACAAGGGCGTGCACTTCGTCGCCCTCGACAACGTCTCGGATCCGGGGGCTTCGATCGGCGCCGAGCAACTGGCGTGGCTGGCAGCGGATCTCGAGCGCCAGCCCAAGGACGCGCGCATCATCGTCCTGACTCACCGGCCGCTGTTTGACTTGTATCCACAATGGGATTGGGCGACGACCGACGCCGCGAAGGCGATCGAGCTACTGCAGACGCACGACAACGTGACCGTTTTTTACGGCCACATTCATCAGGAACATCATCACACGACCGGACACATCGAGCACCATGCTGCCAAGGGATTGATGTTCGCACTTCCGGCGCCGGGCTCGCAGCCCAAGCGCGTGCCGGTCGCGTGGGACTCGCAAGTGCCCTACAAGGGACTGGGTTTCCGCGAGATCGAGGCCGAAGCGCACCCGCCGCGCTACGCGCTCAACGAGTTGCCTGTCGCCTAGGACCGCATGGCCTCGCTACGCAGAAGAGCAGTGCTGGCCGGGATCGCGGCAGCCGCGCTGGGCGGAATCACCGGTGCGATCAGCGTGCGCTCGGAGCCCTCGGAGCGGGTCATCTCCATCCTGGCCCGCAAGTTCGCGTTCGATCCCAAAGAGTTGACGCTGAAGCGCAATGAACCTGTGATCCTCGAGTTCACCAGCACGGACGTGAACATGGGCTTTCGCGCGCCGGATCTTGGCGTGCGCACCGACATCTTTCCGGGACGGGCGACTCGGCTCCGCCTTGTACCCGACAGACTCGGCAGCTTCGAATTCCGCTGCGACGTTTTTTGCGGCGACGGCCACGAAGACATGGACGGCACTATCCACGTGGTCGCGTAGGGCCGGAAAACGCGCAAGTTTCTGCCGCGACGCGGCAGCCGGCCAACCCCGAGGGGACTACGGTCGGAACTGTGTGCTGCGAGTATAAGCACCAAACTCCAGTTCCTAACCCTCTCCGCAGAGGGGGCGCCTCGGCAGGTCTCCTCCGCGCCTGGCTCGGTTCGGAGTCCTGGCACAGCCTTTGCTAGCTGTAGGACAAGGGCGAAGGCCTGAAATCTTCCCCTCAGTAACTCATCGATTTAGCTCAGCAAGCTGATCGAGTAATTATGAGTGAACGATAAGTTACTGAAACAAAGCTTTAATTCGCATAATACTATAAGGAGTTGATATCATGGTCTCGATGAAGCTCAGTAAGATTTCGAACGCTCTTGTGCTTGCTTCTCTGCTCGGCGTCGGCGCCGCAATGCTTTCGTCATCGCCGGCCCACGCCGGCAGCGCGCCCGCCAACCTGTCGGTGACCGCTTCCGTCAGTGCCAATTGCACGATTAGTACCACTGCAGTCGCTTTCGGCGCCTACGATCCGGTCGTGGCCAACGCCTCGACGGCCCTGAACGCCAGCGGTTCCGTCTCCATCGCCTGCACCAAGGGATCGGCTCCGAACATCACCATGGATCTGGGCGCCAACGCCAGCGGCTCGCAGCGAAACATGCTGGTCACCGGCGGCGGCACTGACGTCCTCGCATACCAACTCTATCAGCCGCCGAACACGACCCCCGGCACAGCCTGCACGTTCCCGGGCAGCACGGTATGGGGTACGTCGGTCGCAACGACGTTCACGCCGACCGCGCCGTCCAGCAAAGCCGCACGCAGCTACAGCGTCTGCGGCACGGTTGCCGCAGGTCAGGACGTGAGCGTCGGTTCGTACCAAGACACAGTCGTCGCCACGGTCAACTTCTAAGCTTGCGGGCGCGATGAACGCGCCCCGCCCTTGCGGCAGGCGGCGCGTTCCGCGACCGCCTGCGCTTGGTTCGCGAGCGACGCGAAGTCGCGGCCCGATGCCGCGACTTCGGTTCTCGGGAAGCGGATTTGTCATGCCTTTCGACCGACGCAAGCAGCGACCCCGAACCGGCCATGCCGGCCTGGCGGCGGCTGCGCTGACGCTGGCGTTGGCCGTCCCGCCGCAAGCGGGCAGCACAACCGCAGTATTCACTGTGAGCGCAATTGTCAACCCGAACTGCACGATCAGCACGAGCGCGGTGAGCTTCGGCCGATACGAATCGCTGCTGGCCAACGCAACGACTCCTCTCAATGCCGCAGGCACGGTGAGCATCGCCTGCACTAAAGGTTCGGCGCCGAAAATCACCATGGACCTGGGCCGAAATCCCAACGGCGGAAGACGCTACATGGCGTTGGCGGCCGGTGGCGCATCCGGGCCCGCCGATACGCTTTACTACGAGCTCTATCAACCGCCGAGCTCCGCGCCGGGAACCGCCTGCAGCTTTCCCGGGACTGCGGCTTGGGGCCCGTCAGGCGCGCAAACCTTCACCCCCGGTGCTCCGAACGGCCGGGGCCCGCGCAGCTACAGCGTCTGCGGGACGATTCCTGCCGGCCAAGGTGTGAGCATGGGTTCCTATGCCGATACGGTCGTGGCAACGGTAAACTTCTGACCTCGTCGACTACGCGGCGCATGATGGCTGCCGATCCCGCATGCAAACGACCGTCACCGCCCGCCGCAGTGTCCCCTGGATCGCCCTCGCGCTGTCGCTCGCCGCCGCAGAGGTTCCGGCCGGGTCATTCCAGGTCAATCCCATCCGCGTCGACATGACCAAGGGCGCCACGACTGCGGCCATTACCGTGCGCAACGATGGCGAGGATGCGATCGTCGTCCAGTCGAGCGTGGTGGCGTGGACGCAGGACAATGGCCAGGAGATCTATACACCCACGACCGAAGCGCTCGTCACTCCGCCGATCATGACCGTGCCGCCCGGCGGCGAGCAGATCGTTCGTGTGGGCTTAAGGCGCGGGCCCGACCCGCAGCGGGAGCTTGCGTACCGCCTCTACCTGCAGGAGGTTCCCCCGCCGCCCAAGCCGGGTTTCACAGGGCTGCAAGTGGCGTTGCGTGTCGGCTTGCCGGTGTTCGTCGCTCCGGCGGCGCCGGGTATGCGGCGGCTCGAGTGGTCGGCGCAGATCGGACCAGACGGCGCGATCCGCCTCGCCGCACAAAACACCGGAAACGCACACGTGCAGGTCACCGATTTCGAGCTCGGCCTTCCGGGCGCCGGAGACCCGATTGCGCACGAATCGACGCTCGCCTATGTCCTTGCCGGACAGCGTCGAATGTGGACGTTCCCGGCGCCACCAGACCGCGTCAAATCGGTCAGCGAGTTCCGCCTCAAGGCCTATACCGATGCCGGCGAGATCGACACCGCGGTCAAAGTCGAGCGCTAGGCGAGCCGTATCGTGGGCCCTCATCATGCTTGCCGTCGCCGGCCTCGTTAATGCTCAGCCCAAGGCGGCGGAGCCCGTTCTTCCGGCCGCCCCGCCGCTTGTCACGCCGGCCGCGCGGGTGGAAGAGCTCCTGCTGCTGGTCGACGTCAACGCGCAGGGTCTCGCCGACACGGTTCTGGTACTGCGCGATGTCGACGGGCGAATCGCGGTGCCGGTCGACAGCCTCGATCGGTGGCGGCTGCGGCGGCCCGGCGTTGCCCCACGCTTCCACAACGGAACGCCGTATTACCCGCTTGATGCGATTCCCGGCGTGACTTACGCCTATGACGCCGCCAAACAGTGGCTCACGATCACCGCGCCGCCACGGGCGTTCACGGATACTCAGTTCGCAAATGCGGCGTCACGCTATCCCGACCCCTCCGTTTCGCAGCTTGGCGGATTTCTGAACTACAACCTGTTTGCGTCGCGCGCCTCGGGCGAGTCGCAGTACGCCGGTCAATTCGAGACGGGATTATTCAGCGCCTACGGCGTTCTCGTCGCGGGCCTGCTCGTGCAGGACAACGCCGGCGCAAAGAACGCGGTGCGGCTGGATACGACCTGGACCAGCGATTTTCCCCAGCGCTTGACGACGCTGCGCGTGGGCGATGCGATCAACGTGCCTGGAGCATGGGGCCGGGCGGTGCGCTTCGGTGGGGTCCAGTACGGAACCAATTTCGCGACGCAGCCCGGCTACATCACGTTCCCGGCGATCGCCGCCAACGGCCAAGCGGCGTTGCCCTCGACGGTCGACGTGTTCGTCAACAACGCGCTGGTGGCGCAGCGGCCCGTCCCACCAGGTCCGTTCTCCATCACCAATATTCCGACGGTCAACGGCAGCGGCAACGTTCAGCTCGTCGTGCGAGACCTCTTCGGCCGCGAGCAGATCATTTCCCAGCCGTTCTACGCCAGCGTGAACCTCCTCAAGGCGGGCCTTGAGGATTATTCCTACGAAGCAGGCTTCGAACGCAACAACTTTGGCGTCGAAAGCTTCGATTACGGGCGCGCGGTAGCGAGCGCGACCTACCGCCGCGGGCTGACCGACCAGCTCACCGGGGAGGTTCATGGCGAGTTCGCGCGCGACTTGGCTGCTGCAGGCATTGCGGCGAATTACCTGATCACCGACATCGGCGTCGTCAGCGCCACGGGTGCGGTCAGCGGCGGCGGCATGGGAGCCGGCGCACTCGGCGGCGTAGGCTTTCAGCGGCAAACCGGCCAGTTCAGCATCGCCGCCCAGGCGCAATGGACCAGCGCCGAGTTTCGCGAGATCGGTTCCACCCCGGAAAATCCGCTGCCGTTGCGGCAGTGGAGCGCTTCCTTCGGCTATCAGTTCCAGCGCTTCGGCAGTGCCGGCATCACCTATGTTGCGCAGGATTTCCGCACCAAGCCCAATATCCACGTGCTGTCGCTGGGCTATTCGGTCGGCCTCGGGCCGTGGGCTTTCTTGAGCCTGTCCGCCGCGAAGACCTTCGGTACCGGCGGCAACATCGCGCTCGGTGCGACGGTCACGGTGCCGTTGGGCGAGCGCACGCTCGCTGGGGCGAGTTACAACGGCACGCGGAGCTCGACCCAGGGCAACACCAGCGACACCAGCTTCACCCTGCAGCGCAGCGTCCCCGCAGGCGAGGGTTACGGCTACCGCGTCATCGCGCACACCGACGGCGAGATCCAGGCGAGCGGAACCTGGCAGAACAATATCGGTACCTATACCGCGGATGTGTCGCGCTTTCAGGGCGCCAATGCCGCCCGGCTGAGCGTCGCCGGCGGCATCGGCTACGTCGGTGGTCATGCATTCTTGAGCCGCCAGATCACCGACAGCTTCGGCGTGGTGCGCGTCGCCGATTATCCGGGCGTCGGGGTCCTGCAGGACAATCAGCCGGTCGGCCGCACGAACGCCGACGGTTACGCGGTGTTGCCGCAATTGCGCGCCTATGACGTCAACCGGATATCGATCGAGGAGCGCGATCTGCCGCTCGATGCCCAGGTCGACAAACTCAAGATGGAACCGGTGCCGTATTACCGCAGCGGACTGTTGCTCGATTTCCCGGTGCGCCGCTCGCACGGCGCGACGCTGCGCATCCGCCTCGACGACGGCGCGCCTATTCCCTCGGGCGCGATCGTCCAGGTGACGGGCCGCGACGAGGATTTCCCGGTAGGACTCGACGGCGAGGCGTACGTGACCGGTCTCGAGGAGCACAACCACCTGCGCGCGACGTGGAAGGGCAAGAGCTGCGAGTTCGATGCCGCGTTCCCGCGCTCGCCCGATCCCCTGCCGAGCCTGGGGACGTTCGTTTGTCACGGAGTAGCGCGATGATGCGAGTCGAATCTGTTTCTGCAGGGTGGCCATGGCGCGACAAGCGCTCGTCTTGGAATGCCGGCGCGACAGGCGTCGCGCTGTGGCTTTGCCTCACGACGAGTGCCGTTGCGACACCTAGCTGCAATGTCTCTACGCCCGGGCTGAGCTTCGGCAGTTACGATGTCTTCGCCACCGGCGTAACGAACGGCAATGCCACGCTGACCATCTCCTGCGACCTCAACCCTCCCCCTGGCAACGCCGACATCAACTACACGATCAGCCTATCCACCGGCAGCGGGAACAGCTTCGTACAGCGGCAGATGAAGAGCGGCGCCAACACATTCGGCTACAACCTCTACACGACCAACGCTTACTCGGTCGTCTGGGGCGATGGGACGGGCAGCAGCGCGACAGTCACAGGGAGCATGCGGCTTACGACCCCGAGCCCAAGCCAGACGAAGATCCATACGGTGTACGGTCAGATCCCCGCGTTGCAGGATGTCGGCGTCGCCAGCGATTACGGGGACAACGTCACGGTCACCGTGACGTATTGACGCACGCGTTCAGAGCGGTCGCACGTTGAGTGCGAGCGGCCAGGCGTAGGTTCCGGGCTGGACCTGCGCGGCCAGATTGAAACGGTACGAAAGATTGAGCGGTATGTCGCGGCCCTGTCGCCCGCGCTCGATGATCGTCCCGCCGTCGGGTCCGAGGTCCGCAGCGCCGCCGGTCGAGCTGACGCGCACGGAGGTGAAAATCGGCAGCCGGCTGAAGAAGTCGATGACGTAGCCGGCCGGGTTGTTGGACGTCACGCGCAACTGCGATGCGGCCGGAACCTCGACATAGCCGCGGGCGATATCCGCGTCGGTGATCGTTATCTCGGAGCGTTGCTGCACGAGCTGGCTCACGGTCTGGGCGGGTACGAACGCGGTCACCGCGATCTGACTGCGCGCCGCGGCATGGATGTGTGGCGACATTGTCGCTGCCGCCAACGTGGTGAGCGCACCGAAAACGATGCGACGCTGGATGCGCAGTGCCCGGCTGACGACTGAACGCTTCACGAAGCCTGCCTTGACGAGCTCCTCGCCCAGCCGACGACCGCTGGTCTTCTGCCGCTCCAGCGCGATCGCGAGCTGTTCCTGCGTTATCTTACCCTGTGCGACCAGGATCTCGCCCAGTTTTGGCGCGCGGTCGGCCACGGCGGGGCCCTCGCCCTGTTGCGCTTGCGCGGCCGTATCGCGCGCGTGGGCAGCGGCGGCGGGCGCAATTTCGGCGTGATGCAGACGTTTCTTGTCCATGGGTCGGCCTGGTCTTGGTTTTCGGGGTCGTCCCGAACCGAACGCAAGACCTGTGCCCGTGGCTTCAAGATGCGCGGCATCAAGCTGTACCCCACACCTCCCGCGCCGTTTCGACGATTAGCTTGAGCTTCGCGGACTGCGACTCGCGTGCGATCTCGTTGCCGTGCACCGTGCTCGAGAAGCCGCATTGCGGGGACAGGCAGAGCTGCTCCAGCGGCACGATGCCCGCGGCTTCATCGATACGGCGCTTGAGCGCATCTTTGGATTCGAGCTCGCCGACCTTGGTCGTCACTAAGCCGAGCACGACGGTCTTGGCCTTGGGAACGAAGCGCAGCGGCGAAAAATCGCCCGAGCGGGCATCGTCGTATTCCAGGAAATAGCCGTCGACGCCGAGCTCGTTGAAAAGAACTTCCGCCACAGGCTCGTATCCGCCTTCGGCGACCCAGGCGCTCTTGAAGTTCCCGCGACACAAATGGGTGCAGATCGTCATCCCGGCGGGCCGGTCGGCAATCGCCGCATTGATCAGCCGCGCGTAGCGCCGCGGCAGCTCGTCCGGATCGTCGCCGCGCGCACGCGCACCCTCGCGCATCTTCGGATCGCACAGATAGGCGAGATTGGTGTCGTCGAGCTGGACGTACGTGCAACCCGCATCGCCCAGCGCCTTCAGCTCGGCTCGATACGCCGTGGCGACGTCGGCAAAGAATTCCTCGAGGTCCGGATACGCCTCGCGGCTGATCGCGTCGCGGCCGCCGCGGAAGTGCAGCATGGTCGGCGAAGGGATCGTCACCTTCGGCGTGCGCCGCGTCGCCGACTTAAGGAACATGAAATCAGCGACCTGGATCGGTCGCACGTGGCGTACTTTCCTGGTCACGTGCAGCACGGGCGGAGCGAAGTCGACGTCGCCCTTGGCGCTGTGGAAATGCGCCGTCAGACCGCCGCGGGCCTCGACGCCTTCCAACTGCTCGAGGAAATCGATGTGAAAGTAAGTCCGCCGGAACTCGCCGTCGGTGATGCCCTGCAATCCGACGTCTTCCTGGAACCGCACGATGTCGGCGATCGCCGCGTCTTCGACAGCGCGCAGCGCCGCCTTCCCGATCTCGCCCTTCTGGCAACGCTCGCGCGCGGTCAGGAGCTGCGCCGGCCGCAGGAAGCTGCCGACGTGATCGGCGCGGAAGGGCGGTTTCGTGCGCTGGCTCATGGCAAGGTCACACGCCCGGATCCTTGAAGTTCTCCACCTTGTCGAACTCCACGTTCCAGTAGTGCCCATCCTTCATCTCGACCTTGCGGATGTAGACGTTCTGCACAACGTCGCGCGTCGCCGGATCGATCGACATCGGGCCACGGGGGCTGACCCACGCCATGCCTTTCATCGCCTCGACCAGCTTCTCGCCATCGGTCGCGCCGCCCGTCTTTTTCAGCGCTTCGTAGATCAGATGCATCCCGTCGTAGCCGCCGACCGACATGAAGTTCGGCCGCATGCCGTTGTTGGCCTTCATGAAGGCATCGACGTAAGCCTTGTTCTCGGGGGAGGGATGCGCGGCCGAATAGTGGAACGATGTGATCACCCCGAGCGCCGGTGCGCCGATGGTATCGAGGATATCGTCGTCGACCACGTCGCCAGGGCCGATGAGGGCGATCCCGGCGTCCTTCAAGCCGCGCTCTGCGAATTGCTTCATCACGGCGGTGCCCTGTCCCGAAGGCACGAAAACGAACAGCGCGTCGGGCTTGGCGTCCTTGGCGCGCTGCAGGAACGGCGCGAAGTCGGGATTGCTTAAAGGCGAACGGATCGAATCGACGAT
>Ga0137368_10009273_pt1 | contig 10069 bp, 11 predicted proteins | sample SagtaG_13_FD_104917 | JGI IMG/M metagenome (GOLD analysis project Ga0137368, IMG submission 104917) | Vadose zone soil microbial communities from Sagehorn Ranch, Mendocino, California, USA - Sage1_L_100_16 metaG | ecosystem: Environmental > Terrestrial > Soil > Vadose zone | place: USA...
CGGCAGCCATTGGCTGTCGCCCACTTCGTGGGCTCTGATCGCTTTGCTGCCGCTCTCCTGGGGCTTACGCCCCAGGCTTTATGCTGCCGCCTGCTCCGCAGGCTCAAAGCAAAGGTTTTAAAATACAGAATATCAAACAACTTAGTTTACAGAGTACTCAGTACTCTGCTAACTATGTTGTTTAGCGTTTTCCCGTATCGAAACAAACGGCATAAGAGCCATTCGGTTTAACCACAAACGCTCACGAGAGAGTGTTTAGAGTACCGGCTTGCGGCCGGCAGTGTTGGGGATCCAAGCCAGGCCGGCTAAAGCCGGTACTCTGAACACCGTATGAGCGATTCTGCAGTCTCATTCGGTGTACCGATGTTTCCTGTTTCGATTTAGATCAAAACACACGAGGATGGCGCCGCGCCGCGCGTGACTGCTGCGATGCTGTCTCATCGGTCAGCCGCTTGCTTAGGCGCGCGGTAATGTACCAGTGGTAATAGGGTTGGTTTGAAATTAAGGGGGTTATTAAATGGACAAGAAGGCCAGTTCTCCGATTTTGGCTCTTTCCATACAACGCCGAAGGGCGAAAACGTTGAGACTACATCCCGCTGGAAAGGCTCGCAGCTTGTGGTAGTGACTCAGAGGGCCAATGGGGGTAAGCTGACACAAACTTACACGCTGGATCAAGGCGCCGGACATATGATCATTTCAACGCAGATCACCGGGGGAGCGCCTTGATCGCCCAATCGAGTTGCGTTTTGTCTACGACGCTGAAGCCGGGCGATAAGCGCGACGTGGTGGGTATCGTGATCCCGTGATAAAAAGGCGTGGAGTTCAAGCTTTGTCTTGTCGCTTCCATTTTCGACGGTTAAAGCCTGAACTCCATGAGCTTTTTTCGGAGAAGGAGAACAGACGACAATGAAAGCATCTGCGCAGTCGGCGCTTCTTGCTCTCGTTATCTCTCTGACGAGTCATATGAGCGACGCGCAAAGTCTGGCCGGGAATTCGGCGAAACAGGTCGAACGCGCCGGGGAGAGAGCGAAGGCTCCGGCCTGGGACTTCGATCTGCTCGACGCCGCAGGGCGGAGACATACGGCGCGGGAATGGAAGGAGGCGCGTGCGGTGGCGCTCTTCTTCATCGCCGCCGAATGCCCCATCTCGAACCGCTACGCGCCGGAGATCAATCGCATCGTAGCTGATTATGCGACGCGGGGCGTCGCCTTCTACGGCGTGCATTCCGACCAGGATGTCGGAGCTGAGGCCTCTCGCCGCCACGCGCGGGATTACGGCTTCGACTTTCCGGTGTTGCTGGATCCGGCTCAGACGTTGGCCAACCAGACGGGCGTCACCCTGACGCCGACGGCCGTGATTCTGTCGCCTGCGGGCGAACTGCTCTATCGCGGGCGTATAGACAATCGCTACCTCGACTTCGGGAAATATCGCGACGCCGGCGTCAAGCCTGATCTGCGGCTCGCGCTCGACGCGGTGATCGCAGGCAAACCCGTCGCGGAGAAGTATACGAAAGCCATCGGATGCGCATTGCCGCCTCCGGGAGGACAATCAACGCGCCGCCAGGCGCAGTGATCAACAGGGGAATGGGAGTTTCGTTTATGAAGATAAAATCGTTTCTGGCGACCGCGATCCTGCTCGGCGCGGTTTTCGGGCTCGGTCGGCCTGAGAGTCAAACAGGGGCGTGGGCCGGAGCGCGGTCGAACGACGGCGCGTCGGCTGAAGCCTCCTACGAGTCGAAGACGCCGGGCGCTCTGACATTCAACAAAGACATCGCGCCGATAATATTCAACAACTGCGCCTCTTGTCATCGTCCTAACGCAGTCGCGCCGTTTTCGCTACTAAGTTATCAGGATGTGAAGAAGCGCGCGAAGCAGATCGCGTATGTCACTGAAAAGCGGATAATGCCTCCGTGGAAGGCCGATCAAGGCGATTACGAATTCAAGGACGCGCGGCGATTGACCGGCGAACAGATCGGGATGATCAGGCGATGGGTCGAGGCAGGCGCGCCGGAAGGCGATCCGAAAGTCGCGCCCTCGCCGCCCGCATTCAACGATGGTTGGCGTCTCGGCAAGCCCGATCTGATCGTGAAGATGGGCGAGGCGTATTCAGTGCCGGCGGACGGGCCGGACATTTATCGCAATTTCGCGTTACCGCTCGACCTCGCCGAAGACAAATGGGTCAAGGCGATTGAGTTTCGGCCCGGCGCCCGCTCCGTCGTCCACCATAGTCTCTTCTTTTACGACGCCACGGGCAGCGCGCGCAAACAGGATGAAGAGGACCCGCTGCCCGGCTACAGCGGGGGAATGGGCGGACTTCCACGCGGCATTATCAACCTTGGGAGTCTAAGGCGTGTGGCCAGTGGCCAAGCGGCGCCGGTCGGCGGCCTGGGCGGATGGGCCGTCGGCGCGCAGGCGCGCGCTCTGCCCGAAGGTCTGGCCTGGTATCTTCCCAAGGACGCGGACCTGATCCTCTCAACCCACTTCCACCCTTCCGGCAAGCCCGAAATGGAAGAGTCGACGGTTGGCGTCTACTTCGCGGATAGGGCTCCGACTAAAAAATTCACGGGCATCCAATTGCCTCCCTTGTTCGGCGTCTTCAAAGGGATTGATATTCCGGCGGGCGCGAAAGAGTACGCCATTGAGGACTCCTTCACGCTGCCCGTAGATGTGAAGGCCTTTGGCGCGAGCGCGCATGCGCATTATCTGGCCAAACAGATGAAGCTGACCGCGCGACTGCCCGGAGGTCAGACCAGGACGTTGTTGTGGATCAGCGATTGGGATTTCGCCTGGCAGGACCAGTATCAATTCAAAGAGTTCGTCTCTCTGCCTAAAGGCACGCGCCTCGACGTGAAGATCACATATGACAATTCCGCCGACAACCCTCGTAATCCGGCAAGCCCGCCGAAGCGTGTTCGTTGGGGCGAAGGCTCGAATGACGAGATGGGCAGCATGGGTTTGGCGGTCGTCGCGGCGGATGAAGCTGAAATGCCTCAATTGCAGCAGGCCTACCGCCAACACCTGTGGTCGGCGCTCACGAGCAAAGAAGGTTTGTCGTCCCTTCGAAACAGAGCAAATTCGGGCGCCAGGCAATAACTCAAACCGTGACGATAAAGACCTGTGTCACTGGGGGAGCGACGGGACGGCCGCCGGCCAATGCCATAGAGTGGCTCACACATATGCCGTGTAGGTTGCGAAGTGAGCCTCAACCTCATCTGCGATCTCCTCTGCCGTGCGCTGACCGTCGACTTTGATGGAATGTAACCCGAGCCGCGCAACCTCACTCTCGATATACTCCGCCAGCAGGCGTTCGCGCGCCAGAAAGTTCTCGCGCAATCGCTCTGGGTTACTTGACCCATAACGCCCTGACGGCTTGTCTCTTCGCTCCTGAGATGCGTGGGCGAAGTCCGCTGTCGGGATCAACCAGATGGCTTGATTCAGACTGGTAAGGACGGGGACGACCAACTTCGGAAACAGGCGTGGCCCCTCTACCAGCACAGGTGGTTTGCGTGGCGTCAGTCGAAGGTCGTCACAGATCATCGGAAACCGCTCATCGTTGGTGGCCAGGATGTGCTCGAACAATTGTTGCGGCGTGGGGTGGAGCCAGGTTTCATCCAGGGAGCGACCAATAGACTGATAAATGACGGGATGCAATATGGGATCGGCCCGAGCGATCAAATGGTTATGTTCATGGAAATCACAGGGATACCGCTGCCAACGACGCCGCTGGACTATGATATTCATAACCGATGTCTTGCCGGAGTCGGAAGGCCCTCCGAGCCAGAAGACGTGGGTTAAGGATCGACAGAGATCATTTTCGGAGAGTGTCACAAGTTCGCTCATCGTCGTGATTGCCTGACGGTGTTCATGTGTGCTGTCATCTGCCATTATGAGGGAATGGATCACAGTCACTCACAGCGCAGCGCAATCAGCGGATCCACTCTCGTCGCGCGCCTCGCCGGCAGCCAACACGCGAGCAACGCCACGCATAACAGTAGCAGAGAGATCAGGATGAATGTCGACGGATCAACGGCGCTAACGCCGTACAGGAGCGGCGACATGAGGCGCGTTAGCGTGAATGCTCCCGCCAGTCCCAGCGCGAGCCCGATCAGCGTAAGTTTCAACCCCTGTCCCGCGATCAGCCGCAGAATGTTCCAAGGTTGCGCGCCAAGCGCCAGACGAACCCCGATCTCGTGTGTGCGCTGGCTGACGGAATAAGACATTACGCCGAAGAGGCCGATCGCCGAGATGAGTAAGGCCAGAAGACCGAAGCTACCGAGCAGCGCCGCGGCGACGCGAGCGGGGAAGAGCGGCCAATTCATATGCTGATCCATCGTCTTCACATTGAAGACCGGCAGGTTGCGGTCGAGGCGCCCGAATTCGTGGCGAATCGCGGCGATTACGCTACGTGGCTCACTCGCAGTTCGTACGACAAGATTTAGACTCAATCCGTTCCCGCCTTTGTCATCCTCCAGATTGGTATAGACAAACAGTCTCCCTTCTTCGCCCAGGCTCAAGTATTTGCCATCTTGAATCACGCCGATGACCTCGATCCAAGGGCCTTCCGGGCCGAAAAAACTGAAGCGTTTACCGACTGCCGTGGCGCCCTTCCATATGCGTCGCGCAAAGGTCTCGTTCACGACGGCCACACTCCGTTTCGTTTCATTATCGGCCGCCGTGAAATCGCGTCCCTGTAACAAGCGAGCGCCCAGGCCCTGAAGAAAGCCAGGACTGGCGGAGCCCCTCAACGCCGATGGTGGATTCACGCCGCGCTCTAGCGGCTGGCCTTCGGCATGGATGTAACTGTCTCTGGTCATCAAGTCGAACTGAACATAATCGGCTAGGCCCGCGGATTGCACACCCGGCAATGCGCGCACGCGCTCGAGCAACCGCTGCTTGAAGATTTTACTGCTGGCGCCGTCATACCCCTGCAGTCCCACAGAGAATAAGCCAGCAGCAATCCAATGGCCCCGCTCATGAATGCCAGCAGTAGACTTTCAGTCAACAATTGCCGGGCAATGCGCATCCGGCCGGCGCCAATCGCCAGACGAATGGCAATCTCTTTGCGCCTTTCCATAGCGCGCGCAAGCAACAGATTCGCCAGATTCAAGCAGGCAAGCAGCAGAACGAACCCGGCCGCGATCATCAATACGCCGACAAAGCTCAAAACCGGCCCGCGGAAATAGGAGCCGAAAAGACCCGGCGGTGAAAGCAGAATGGTTCTGCCACTGTTTTCATTCGGATATTCGTGCGCAAGTTGCGCCATGGCGGTTTTGAGCGAGGCTTCCGCTTGCACAATGTCGACGCCGGATTTCAATCGTCCCTGCGCCAGGTATGATAGCCCGCTGCGGTCCCACAGATCATTGCCCCACTTTATGATTTGATCCAGCATCATGATCGGAAACCACATTTCCGCCACATACCCGATCTCTGTGCCGTAAAAATCCCGCGGGGCGACGCCGATAATCGTGAAGCTGCGCGCGTTGACCAGCACGCCGCGGCCCACGACATTCGGATCGCCGGCGAAGCGCTTTTGCCAGCAGTCGTAGCTGATGACCATCACCGGATGCGCTCCCGGGGCTTTGTCGTCTTCCGGTGTGAGCAAACGGCCGAGCGCGGGTTTCACTCCCAACACGTCGAAGTAATTGCCCGTAGCCAGATATCCCCAGGCGCGTTCGCTGATTCCATCGTGGCTCAGGCTGATCGGCGCCATACGGTAGGCGATCAACCCGTCGACCGCATTGTTCCGATCGCGGAGGTCGCGGTAGTTTAAGTAGGAAAATGTAGGGAAGGCGTCATCGCCTTTCTCTGAAGCGTAATTCAAAGAAACGAGTCGTTCCGGATTTTCGACCGGCAGAGGCCGTAACAAAACGGTATTGACCAGACTGAAGATCGCTGTGTTGGCCCCAATCCCGAGCGCCAACGAGAGCACGGCCACAGCCGTGAAACCAGGACTCTTGCGCAGTGTCCGCAGCCCGTAGCGGAGATCCTGTATCAGGTCTTCAATCAACCTCACGCGTCGCATATCGCGGCACTCCTCCTTCCGTTGCTCGACGCCGCCCATGGCGCGCAGCGCGGCATAACGCGCCTCCTCTGGCGTCATGCCTTTGGCGATATGTTCCTCAACCTGCCGCTCAATGTGATAACGGAGTTCCTCGTTCAGTTCCTGCTCGACTTGTCTGCGGCGAAAGAGTGATCGCAAGCGCAGCGGCAGAGTGTAAACCCAATGTTCGAAACGCATCTCTCAAGCCTCCTTGAGCTTCACCACACGCGAGATGGCGGCAGAGAGTCGATTCCAATTGGCGGCCTCTTTTTCCAACTCCTTGCGGCCGAGCCGCGTTAGCGAATAGAACTTGGCGCGACGATTATTCTCGCTGGGTCTCCACTCTGCAGTAATCCAACCCTCTTGCTCCAGCTTGTGCAGGGCGGGGTAGAGCGATCCGTCGCTGACCTGCAGGACGTCGTCGGAGACCTGCTTCAGGCGTTGCCCGATCGCCCAGCCGTTGAGCGGCTCTAAGGCCAGAATCTTCAGGATAAGCAGGTCCAGGGCGCCCTGGACCAGGTCTGTCGGTTTGCTCATATGATCCTCCTCGGTTACCGAGACGAGTATAGTCATGTCCCTCTCGGTAAGCAAGGGGAAAGTGAAAGGCCCCCCGCTGAAGTCGGCTTATCGCCGCTCATCGCCACACTCTTGTTCGATTATATTCGCGCGCGCCGATAGCGCCCGTTGTACAAGGGACAGGCTCAGATTCATGGTGGGTAAAGGCTGCGATGAAGAACTGATCGCGTATGCTTCTTAATGCGCCTCTTGCCGAGACTGCGCGCTGGAAGCGACGCGTACCCAGGGCGCGCCTTCTGATTTATGCGCAGGCTTCAGATAACTGCTCACTGTCAGATTAAGTCCTGATTTTTACAAACTACGCCTCGAAACTTTCCGTCGGCGCTTATTTAGCCCTCACTTTTTTTAGTTCCACCTGTCGGCTCAATCCTTTAACCATTAATCCGGCGACTTTATCGGCCTCGAGGTTGAAGATGCAGGTGACATCCGTCATGCCATCAACCTCAAAAGTGTGTTTGTCTACCGAAATCAAAGCTAACTCCTCCCCCACGGGCCCGCCGACCAGCTTTCCCTCTTTTATTTTGAGGGTGACTTCTACTTCCTCGTTTTTGTAGACGCCTTCGTAAATCTTCAACGTCTCGGCATCGACCTTGTATTCGACTTTCGGCGCCGATTTTTTCGTGTATCCGTAATTATACAGAGACATTCTGTCACCCCGGAAGATCACGGCTTCGCCATCGGCGGTGAAAAAAATGCCGGGTTTATGCTCATCTAGCTTAAGACCTCCCAAACGATCTAAGTATAGATATCCGTTTTTGATCATTACACTGACGTTAAATGTGTCGCCATCAGCTTCACGTGAATATTTACCGACGAAATCTTGCCATTCTCTCTTATTAGGTCCCGCCTCCTCATCTGGGTTGTCGTTAAATGGCATGAATTCGACATTGGAATCGTAACCGGCAGAACTGAGAACCTGGACACCTTTTGGTCTCCCTTTCTCGTCTAAAATGAAAGTAAATTTGGAGCCGCGGAACGAAAATTCAGTAGGACTATGAGCATTCAATCTCCCCTCGTTAGTTCCGGAAACTACGTAGAGGCCGTCTTCCTTGACTTTGAAAGGCGCCAACAATTCTTCTCTGAGTTGGTAAGTCCCTGCGAGCCGCTGTAACAACTTGGTATCCACCGTTATTATCGGTTTATCTGTAAATTTGGCGGAACCCGTTCGAGAATCAGGGCCGTACTTGGCTTCAATCATTTGCTGGAAAACGTCCAATGCGATTCGCTGAGGATCACCCGACTCAGAATTCATTAGGACAACAACGCCGATTTGATATTCGGGGGTCCACATATGATATGTTCTATAGCCGGCTCCAGCGCCCGCATGAGCAAGGAGAGTTCCACTACGCAGAGGCGCGCTCACAATGCCGAGACCGTATCCATAGACTTGTCCTTCGATCGGAAACTGCTGCGTATACATCTCTTTCAGCAAATTTTCCCCGATGATTTGCTTGCCACCGATCTTACCGCCGGCAAGATGGAATGAGATATACCTGGCCATATCTTTCGCGGTTGAATACATGCTTCCGGCCGATGTATGCCTACCTCCGGCTGGAATCATAAAAATCCACGGCGCCGGCAAGATTCTATCTCGTATATGGCCTTTAGCCACTGATGGATGATTTGCCGCAACTTTGCGATTGAAGGTGCTGGACGTCATCCCCAGCGGTCTAAATAGCTCTTCATTCATGAACTCATCAAGTGGCTTTCCAGAACGCAGTTCCAAGGCATACCCTACCAGGTCGATACCAAGATTTGAGTAGCTATATCTCTCGCCAACAGGAAACTTGAGCCAAGTCTCTGAGATGCCTCGAATGTGATCTACATACGAACAGCCACGACGATAGAAGTGTTTACCGCAGGGAGCTATATGCGTAAGTCCAGACCAATGACTTAACAGATGTCGAAAAGTGATTCTGTTCGCTTCTTCCGATCCGAAGCGGCTATTCACAGTAAACTCTGGATAGTATTTTTTCAGGGGATCGTCAAGCTTCATCAATCCCTTCTCCACTGCGATTAAGAAACCTGTCGCAGTATAGGTTTTAGAGATGGACTGCATGCTGAAGAGTGTATCTGCTGTGACTTTCGTCTGGCTGGAGCGATCCGTGGTACCAAACCCCTCGGCCCAAACAAGCTTATCACCATCCACCAGCGCAATCGCCAGGCCCGGCACATTCATTTGCGTCATCTGTTGCGGCAATTGTTCTTTCAGTTTGGCGATGATCGGAGAATAATCAACGGTAGGTCGAACGGGAGGCGCCGCCTTTTCCTGGGCAATCACAAAGCAAACAAGCCCTAGGGAACTGATACAAACCAATAGGAGTGGCAAGTAGATATAATGTTGGATGTTCCGCAACATTGTTTCCTTTCTTATGTGTCCCTCCATGATCTATTGTGACCCTTCGGTGAGCAGGTTTGACATCCTGTAATGCGTCAAACCTGCTCACCGAAGGGTCACGAACTGATCGCGTGCCAGGATATCACCGGTCTCTTGGGAGACTTGCTTAAAATGGGGAGATCAGGCTCGGGGACGTCAGCGCAGCCGATCTACTGCTGGCATCCTTTGTGTGTCATAAATGTATCGTATACCTTTCTCAGCTCCTCAGAGATTTTCCCTGCAGTAGCATCATCCCAGTAGGCAATGTACGTTCTTACTATCCCGGCGCCTTCACGGCGCTGCAGCACTATCGCAGTTACATAACAGTCTGAGCAAACCCTAGACGGGCGCCCGACCCACTTGGAAGCGTCAGCCGAGAAAGCCGTTTGGGTCAATATCTGTAACACATCATCTCGCAGCTTAACGTTGCATTGATTTTTTATCTCATTCCAGACAAGGTGGCCCTGAGATGTTATCGTCAAGTCACCTTTCCCTTTTCCGGCGAACCCGCCTCTAGTAATAATCTGAACTGCCCAGGAATTGGCTTCCGGCGATAATCCTACTATCTGGAATGCGCCCATACCGGCAGGAAGCACAACAGTTGGATTTTGACCCTGCGCGGAATTTGGCCTTTGCAACTCTGTTTCCGGCTTTTGAGCAGGCGAAGTAGACGGGGTCTTATTGGCGCCTTCCTGCGCGAAGCACAAACAGCTCGGTATCAAATTGATAATGACGATAAGGTGTCTCAATAGTTGACTCATAGTAAAGCTCCTTTAGTAGAACGGTTCAACTGCTAACAACCAACTTTTACCCTACTCAAGCGCCCTAGCTAGAGCGGTTATCAAATGGATGTACGGGTTCATAGAACGCTGATGACGCGGATAGAGCGGATTGACGCTGGTCTTTTTGGGTTTTATCCGCTTGCTGGGAGCGCGCTAGCGTATGGAGTGCGGCGAGTCCTGATACCGCTGGCGAATTCCTTTAGCACGTTAAAGGCTCCGGCCGCATTAGCTTAACAAAGGGCGACCGACGAGTCTTCGCCAGAGGGACATCCGTCACCCAGTTGATAATACGCAC
>Ga0137368_10009276_pt1 | contig 10068 bp, 12 predicted proteins | sample SagtaG_13_FD_104917 | JGI IMG/M metagenome (GOLD analysis project Ga0137368, IMG submission 104917) | Vadose zone soil microbial communities from Sagehorn Ranch, Mendocino, California, USA - Sage1_L_100_16 metaG | ecosystem: Environmental > Terrestrial > Soil > Vadose zone | place: USA...
GCTCAGGGCCGAGCGTTTTTTCGCAGATTGCCAGCGCATCGCGAAGCAGTGGCGCGGCTTGAGAGTAAGCTGCGCGCCCGTGGAAGTACTCGCCTGTCCGACCCAACAGATGAAAGACCGAAGCGTCATCAGCGCCACGCCGAGCCAGCAAATGTGGCGTCAGCTTTGCGCACAGCGGCCACGACTGGGGATTGTCGTAGCCGTCCTCTGGGTAGCTCGCCGTCAGCCGCCCAATCAGTTTCCCGACGGTCTCCTGCGCCGAACCATTTGCCTCCGACCGCGCTCGCGCCACAGCCTGGACGAGACGATGCACCGTCACCGCAGGGGTCCTGTCGTCAAACTGGTCGTGCTTCAGGAGCGAGACCTCGGCGAGCGCGGCGAGCGCTTCCATGCGCTCCAATTCGTCCTCAACCGCGCCCCCGACCAGTGTCATTGGGATGCGCTCAGGCGCGCACTGCGCGAGATAGGCCATGAGCGTTTCTGCCGCTCGGCATTGTTCCACGGCCTCGGTGATGGCGAGGTCAAAGGTCGCGCCGACGCTCCTGGGATAACCCGCGCCACGCGGTGCAGCATCAATGAGGCTCCAAGCCTTCCTCGCATAGTCGGCGAACCGCATTTGCGTGCGCTTGCAGTAGGCCGCCGCATGGTCGAGAGCGAGCGGTAGGCAATCGAGGACCTGCGCAAGCGTCTGCGCACCAGCATAGCCACGTCCCGTGCGGCTCCGAAGCAGAGCTACGGCTTCCTCAATCGCCAGCACGTCAAGCGCGACCTCATCGGCTAGTTCACTCCAATCCGAAAAACGCGACGTGATGAGCACCCGCGCCCCCGCGGACGGCAGAAGGTCTGCTACAGCATCTGGCGCAGGGACGTTGTCGTAAACGAGGAGCCATGTCGCGTGTAATTCTGCCAATCGGCGCAGCGCAGCCTTCGCCGCTTTCTCAACATCAGCTTCTTCCGCCGTTGCTGCCCTCAAGGTGACAGAAAGGTTTGCAAGGGCACTCAAGAGCCCTGTGCGCGTTTCGGCCGGACACCAACACACACCCGCATACAGACCTCTGAAGCGGTGCGCATACTCGACGGCCAACGAAGTCTTACCCACACCGCCCATGCCCTGCACCGCCGCGCGGCCGACCGACGCCTGCGTCACCGCAGCGGGCTTGTCCTGCATCAAGATGGCGTCCAGCCTGTCCAGTCGTTGAGCGCGGCCTATGAAGCTTGCGATACGCAGCGGCACCCCGATGAAGGGTCGAGGCGGCGGCTCTAACGCCTGCGAATGCCCTTCCAGAGCGGAAAGGATACGGCTTCTACGCTCCTCTGCGTCCCCGATGCCGACAAGGTCCTGATAGACATGGGGCGCGAACAGACCGAGCAAGGGCGCGTCTTCGCAACGCAGGATGACCATGCGTCGATGTTCCGCGCTTTGGGCAGCAGTCGCCTCAAAGCTCGTGAACTCCATTCGAGTGTAAGGTGACTGCTCGTAGTCGCGCGTGAACAGCACAACGAGGTCTCTCGCATTCTTAATGGCGTCGTGCATCTCCTCGACGAAGTTCGCAGCAATCGGAATGTCGTAGTCCTGAACGAAGACCCTGTAGCCCTTCTCCGTAAGAACGTCGGTGACCTCCTGCGCAATAGCGGCCACCGAGCCGCGACGGCTCAGGAAGAAATCGTAGCGCTCCTCGGGACCGCGTGCCATGGCAGCCACCCTCGTGTCCAACAGCAATGGCGACCGAGCGCGCCGCGGCTTCTATGCCCTCGGTTTGAATTTGTAGATCGGGCGGCTCGGGTTCAGCAGCACGCCGAGCGGCCCGCCAGATGCCGTCAGTTCGTGCAGCAGCTCGAGTCGTTTCGGATCGAGCTCGATGGTGAGGGCGGCGACCCCGGTAATGTTGCCGCCGGGCCGGTTGAAACTCGCGACCATGCCGCTGCGGACCGGGTCGGGTATCGGTGCAAACACGATCGGGATCGTCGTTGTCGCCGCTTTCGCCACCAGCGTCGGCCTAGGACCGCCGGAGGTCACGATCACGGCGGCGGGAATCCCGACCAGCTCGGCGGCCAGCGCCGGCAGCCGATCGAGTTGGTTGTTCGCATAGCGATATTCCATTCGTACCGTTCGGCCGAGTTCGTATCCGGCCTGCTTCAATCCAAGATGGATGGCGGCGACCGGGCCCGACGGCGCGTCGGCGGACGAAGAAGCGAGGAAGCCGACCACACCGGCACCGCCGGCTGCGCACGGGCCACGAGCGGCCACGCCGCCGCCCCGCCGAGGAGCGTGATGAACGCGCGCCGTCCGATGTCTGCCATCCGACCCTCCCAGCCGAAGGTGCAGGCTGGTGACCATAGCACATTGCAGTGCGTTGCGGCGCCGCCCGTGAATTTGCATCTTCTCACACAAATTCTGGAGGCAAAACGATGCGGAAGCGTGAGCAAGTCAGCGTGCCTCTCGATCCGGCGCTGCGGCAGTACGTCGAGCGCGTTGCGGCGCAAGAGGATCGCCCGGTGGCCAGTGTAATTCGGCGGCTGATCGCCGAGGCAGCGCGCAATTCGGAGACGCACGAGGCTGCGGCATGAGCGATCCATGGGGAGGCGAACTCAGTCCCGGCTCGGCATCGCAATCGCAGCCCTCGTCAGCGATGACCCCGAACGAGGTTGTGGCGCGCGCGGTCGAGGCTGCGCCGTTCTTCGAACGCTGACGCCCTGGAGGAGGCAATACTGCCGTCAGAAGCCCCGGCCGACGAGCCTGTGAAGGTGCTCGCCGTCATCGACGGCTACGGCTCGCTCCATGCCGCGTTGCGCTCGCGTCGCGAGCAGCTCAATATCAGCTACGAAACAGTTGACCGCGCCGCTCGTCTGACCCGCGCGCATGCAAGCAAACTATTGGCGCCGCAGCCGATCAAAAAAGCAGGTTGGGAAACGCTTTCGTTCTTGCTGCCTGCTCTTGGCGCTCGATTAATCCTCGCCGAAGACCTTGAGGCGCTGCCACAACTCAAGAAATTCTCCACGCGCGTGGTCAAAACGCCGGCCCGGTCCGTGCCTTGGGGGCGACCAGGCACGCAGATGGTTGTTAGCCTGCGTTTTGTGAAACGAATCGCGCGCCAGGGTGGAGAGGCCCGAGCTCAAAAGCTCACGCCGGCGCAGCGCAGTGCCAGCGCGCGGAAGGCAGCGAAGGCGCGCTGGAGCAGGCCGAAGGTCGCCTCAGCAGACAAAAGCGGAGCTTGGTAGACTTGAAGTTAGTACTAGGGCGCGCACCCATAAATCGCGATCATTACTTTGCCTTCCGCGTCGACAATCGAGCGACGCTTCGCGGGCCTCAATAAGCGCTTGCCAGGCTTACTAGCCTTTGAAACTTCCTTGTATTAGCAAGACGCGGCGCGTGTTCACGGATGCGGTCCAGCACTTTCATCAAATCATAGTCCACTCGGGTAGAGGCATCGCCGACAACAGCCGCAACGAGATCGAGCATTTTGTCAGGAGAGGATGCGTATATGACGTCGTCTGCGTTCGAAATCGAATAGATGCTCGGGTGCTGGTGCGGGTCCTCTGGCCGGATGAAGGGAACGATCACCTCCGCTGCCTTCGGAAACGCATCACCGCTCTCGCGCAGAATTTGTACGAGCTTAAAGGCAGAACTAGGTGATTGGAGCTCCGCGTCCAACGGCCAAATGGATTCAAAAACCGGGCCAACGACATTTTGCCAATGCGCGATCTTTTCTTCGGGCTTGGCGGTCTCCATTTCAACCGCCAAACGGTCGCCGACGCTGGACAGGGCTCTCACGCCCGCGGCACGCAATGCTGACCGCGCTTCTGTCGGCGTTATCGGGTAGCCCGCGTTTTTAGAGCGGTTTGCTATCATAATGATGGCCAGCCATTCGCCATAGACGCGCAAATCATCTTCGGCCATTTCAGGCCGGCCAAACAGCTCAAGAAAGGACGCCTTCGTTAATTCAAACAGCCTGGGCGAGCCGATATAGTTCGAATACTTCCGCGCGTTCCATACATTGGCGGCGTCGGGCGAATTCCAGTCGAACAGCGGAATGATTCTTTCCGCGGTCCAGATGGGCGCTCTCTCGAAAAGCAAGGACACTTCCGCCGCGAAGCGAACGCGAGCGAGTTCGCCAAACCCTCCCGGGGCAGAAGCCAACGTGTCGAAGCGTTGCCGTATGGCGTCCGGCATCTCCTCACCGCTCCCGCCTTTTGTCATCCTCTTGATGAGCACTTCGGCAAGACGACCGGCTGGCGCATTGAGGGCATCCATCAGCGCATCATGCATCGTTCGCCTCTGTGGACTCTAGCGCTGTCGCGGCTTCAATCTTGTCCCAAAGCGGCCACAAGTGATTCTCATCTAAAGCCTTCGCCTTTTCGTTCAGCCACCATGAAGCGGTATTTGCGACCTTGGAAAAGTCTTTGTCGGGGAACATCAAAAGTAGCTCGCTCGTAAGAGCGATGCTGTCCTGACTATCAAGCCTCTGGGCGGCCCACAAAAACGGATTCCACGCCCAATCCGGACACTCTCCTTTGCGTGCTTTTACCTCCAACCCACCGAGGGCGTGTTGGGGGTCGCTTTGGCAGAGCGCCTGCCAGTCATCTCCATCCATGAAGTCCGCATTGTCGGCGGCCTTTCTGGCTTCATCGACTAGCGACTCGACCGATACATTTTGAAGCTTTTGAGAATTGCCAACGATGCCGCTGCCGCTCTCGTGCCAGATATGAAATCCCGCTTGTGCGGGAGGGCTCAGTTCCCATTTGGGATGCTTCTTTTTAATCTCCGCCAGCACAGATCTAGCTGTACCGCCAAGCTCCAAGCCCGCGCGCTCCATTTCGCCCAGGAGGTCGAACCGGGACCGCTCCACGTAGATATTGGCGTCGGATCGGAACCAATCCGGCGGCGGACCGGCCGCAATCCGGTCTTCGACTTTGACCCTTTTTGCCGCAGGCAGCTCTTTCCACCGTTCGCGCATCAAGCGGAAGACTTCAACGCTTGTGTTTGTGAGAAATAAAAGTTCCTGCGGCAACGCCAAAAGAACGTCCGCCGCCTCGTCCGCCGCGATCGCCTTGTCTGCCGCCGCAAACAGCGCCAACCGTTTATTCAACTTTAAAAGACTTGATGACCATCGCAGCACGAACGACAGAGCCAAAGTGGCATCCTTGTGCGCAAGGCGGGTCCAGGTTTCGGCGATGACTCGGACGAGCGGAAGAAAACCCGTCCGGTATTCGTTCTGTCGATGAGCAGCGATTGAAGGAACATCGGTATCCGAAATGCTGTAGCGAATATTGCTTTCAACCTCCATCTCGATAGCGTCTGCTAGCGCACCATCCAAAGCATCCGCCAAGGCAGTCAGAAGTTTTTGTTCAAGCTCCGCTGGAGCATCTTTCGGCCACGCTGCTAGAACTTCGGCCTCGGTAATGCCGACCTCAACCTCGTAGTCGATCGACATCAGGTCAGTAGGTCTTTGCGGCACACGCTCGCCATTGCCGTCGTCGTACCAAGAAATGCGCTTGCTGACTTTCGGCTTCGGCCGGAGAACGCGCGCAAGCCTTCCAAGCAATTCGGCCGAATGCTCACCCGCTTTGACACGCGGTCGGATTTCAAACCACTCGCTTCGCAGCACGCCTCGTGGATTGTCGCGGAGATGCCGAATGATGAGTTGCCAGCTCTTGGCAAGAAGCGGCGGCAGGGTGTCGCGCCTGCGGTTGAGCCGCAACTCAAGCAGTTCGGCCGCTCTCTCATCAAAGAAATCCAAGTTTACAGAGACTTCGCGTACGGCTTCTGGGTCGTCGAAATTCCGTTCGATCCACGGTGTGAGCTGAACCGCTGATTGAATCACTTTCATCCGCGCGAGCTCAGGAAGCCACGCGAGCGATGGATTCAATTCCGCAAGCTTGTCGGCAACGTCCTCCCGGCTGAGGAAGAAGCGCAGCTGCTCGCGCTCAAAATCCGTGGTGTCTTTGGGCGTTTTCTTTTTTGTCAGTCCCATGGCGATCTCTCACAGCGCCTTGGCCGGCGGGGCCACGCCGAGAATCGCGCGCAGCTTTGCACCGCCGTACGCAGCCGGGTCCATCGCGTACGTCGCCCACTCTCCGAGCGTCTTGTAGAGCTGGTCGTAATCAGCAAACTCGATCGGCACGATGCCTTTAGCATTCCAGATCGACGCGGAGACCAGTGTCTGCCGCTCGATGGCGTAGATTTTCTTGAGATCGCGGAAACGCTCGCGGTCGGCGTCAAGCGTCTCAAGCAGGAGGCGCATAGCGATGTCTTCGGCGGCATAGCCGACGAGAACAAGGGTATTCAGTCGCATCCGGTCTTCGATGTATTGTGACGCCCATCCGTCCCGAAGATAGGCATCGCCGAAGTCTGCGCTGGTCAGGATCAGGTCTGACTGTGGGATATTCCTGGGACCATAAGCGATGCGGCCGTGCAGATGCAGGATCCCGTGGTCCTCGGGCGTTCCAGGCCGGGGTATCGCCTTGCCCGCGTGGCTCGGGACCGTTTGGCCATCCGCGTGAGCCGCGCATTCGAACAACGGATCGAAGTTGGTGGTAAGCAGTCTGACCCGTCCCTCCGCGTCCCGCGACAGCCGCAGCAGGTTGAGATGGTCAGGAACCGCAAGACCGGACATCGGCGTGAGCAACTTCGTAGTCGCCGTACGTACCCGCGACGGCGCCTTGGGCAGGCGTGTCCTTCGTTCGAGTGACCGGAGCGCGCGGTCGTACTCGCCGCGTTTTAACGCCTCTTCTTCCGCCGCCTCGTTTTTGGGCGTCTCGCCAATATCGGCGTAAATCTGTTCCGTGAGCGGGCCGAACAACGGCATGCCGACGCGCATGGAGACACCCGCGCCGCAGATGAACACGGCGTGGCCCTCGGCCACGTCTTTGATCAGTTCATCTGGAATATCCGGGGTGCCTAGAATGAATCTCACACTGCCACCTGCGAAAGCTCTGGAAGCACTGGTCGCGCATTATATCCTATCGGCAGATTGTCAATGCGCTCGAACCCAAGGACTTCCTTGTATATCCGCTCGATTTCATCAGACGTTATGATCCTGCCCTCGAAGACGCGAGGCTGATAGGTGCGGCGTTTGTTCCCGCCGCCAACTCTTTGCGAATGCCGTCGTAGCGGCCTCGCGCGTCGGCTCGTAGTGCGTCGGCGTGCGATCTTCGTGATGCCCGAAGGCGAGCATCCAAACCCACGGCGAACCTCCGGGCGACGCCGGGGCGCGGAAGATGCGGCCGACCACGACGCCGTCGCCGAGCACGTTGTAATCGTCATGTCCATTCGCCCGACGGGCGGGAGGTCAATGCGCGCTTGAAGATTAGTTGAGTCATGTCAATTGAAGAGGCGCAAATGACGCGACCGCCAAGGCACGTCAGCTCAACTGCGCACGGTCGATTGCGCGGCCTCCAAATTCGATAGTGACCGCGCGTACGTTCGCATCGCCGCTAACCAGTATCAGGCCGTTCTTGATGGCCGTCTCCGCGATGAGGATGTCGCAAAGCCGATTCAGGCGGCGCTTCTCGCTGGCCTTATCACGTGCTTCAAGACTGGCGAGCATCTGATCGAAGACGCTGCCGTTAGCGGGCCATTTTGCTTGATCCCATCTGCTGACGTCGAATACGGCACTCTCCGTGGGTAAGTTCTCGGTCGCAACTTCCTTGAACGATGCACGAAGTTCAGCCCGCAATTGCTTGCAAGGAGTCTTATGAAGCTCGTCCAATTGCACATGGGTGGCAAACAACCGTCGACCCGCGAACACAGAGATGGGGACATGCCCCTTTGCCACAGCATTAAATTCAGTTGTGTCGAGCATGTCATGCTTGGCCGACGCAGCTTCAGTCATCATTTGAACGTTTCTCCAGGTCTCCGCACTACCTCGCTTCTATTCGGGTGCCGCGACGCGCTCGTCCGTCGCGTTCGCCAGCGCGCCGCGGACCAGCTCGACATCAGCTCGATCGAGAAGCCGTGCGCGAGCATGATCGCCTCGGTGCAGCGGTCCCGACTGCGTGCAAGCGATTTGAGCGCGCGCTCGGGGACGTTTACACACCTTGCAGCGTGATCAGCGTCTCCTTCTCCATATCCACTGCCGATTGCCGGAGCGGGATTAGCGGCTGGTACTCTGGCGCGGTGTAGAATGCATTCAGCGCGGCCATATCGGGAAACTCGACAATCATAACCCGATCTGGAGGGCGACGTGATGTCTCCAGGAGCTTATGGCTACCGCCCTTCGTCAGGTAGCGGCCGCCGTGCTTGGCGATTATCGGCCCCACCTTGGCTCGATATTCCTCGAATTTGGCCGGGTCTGTGATCGTGTGCTCAACCACTAGGTAGGCGGGCATGTTGCTCTCTACGGCAGTGTGAAATTGGCGCGCGGCATGCATGATTATCCGCAGCCAGGAGAGATGCAATCACATTGCCCCCGCGCGCCTGCTGACCTGATCGATGGGATGCGGCGAGACCGCCGTGCTCCAGCATTTCCAGGCGCGCATGCCCTATGGACTGGTCGTGACGGAGGCGGAGAGGCCGCCCGATGATGGCTGACAGCGATGCGGCCGTTAGCCCGCCGGCACCGGACCAACAGGGCCGCCGTCGGCGCCGCGGCAACACGAAGTGGAAGCGGATCTTAATTTCTGCTGAATGCGTGGCGGCGAACTTGCGCTGCCGATTTGCAGCTTCGCGTGCCTGCATATGCCCGGTCGATGGGGGGTGGTACTTAGGGACGTGCCGGAGGGGCATGCCACCCGCCGCGGCGTCACCGGGCGGACGCGCTGCTACGCACTCCGGCGCGCGTTTGACAGTTTAGTCCGCCTGCAATCGCGCTTTACTTCGGCAACCTGAGGCTGGACGAGATAAAGCACGATCAGTCTCGCTTCCCTACAGCCGGGCCTCTGCGAATTTATGCGTCGCATTGAGTCCCAAACGTAAAAGCATTACCACATCGCGTCGTCGATACGCGGTAGTCGTGGCATCCAGTGATATGTTCAGCCGGTCAATTGTCGTCGTTTCCGGCCTTGTTGACGAACCCGCTGAGACTTCGAAGCTTCTAGCTCCCACCGCTCGATGTGTCAGGATATTCCGAATATCTCGTAATTCTTCAAACGCAAAATCTTTCGCGATGTTGTCTAGCACGTTCAATATCGGGTCAGCCGGAAACGCGCTGCGGTAAGTTTCCCGCATTTTACCCCAGCTTACTTTTCGCTCATCGTCGTTAGTTGCAAGTGGAAACTTCGCTGAGGCGGTGCTTAGCGCACCGATCGCGAAAAGAGCGAAGCAAAGGGCCTCAAAAACCGAAAATACGTTACTAAAGAACCCAAACAAATCGCGCTCTTGCCTATGGCGAAAGGGCTGGCCGGGGCCTGTTCCGTGTGCAGCGATTAAAGCCCTAAAGCTCTCGTCATACTCGGCAAGGGCCGTAAAACGGTATGCGATAGCGTTTAGCGCGCCAATGATAAACACGCGGTACTCATCACGCCCCCCGTACGTGCTGCCCAGTTTCGTATACACAGCTTCAAATTGGTCGGCTGGGAAGTCGTCGGGGACAGCTAATCCGTTGATCGATAAGACTCGTCCCATGACCTCCTCCGATTGGCTGTGATGGCGACGCTCTTTGCGTCCGAACGTTCCATACAAGACTGAAACGATCCCAAATACAAAAACCACTGCACCAAGGACGAGAATTGTCGCTTCCATCACTCGGACTCCACAGTGCTAGTTTGTGGTGCACGCCCCAGGTCTTAGCCGACGGGCTCGTCGTCGAGCACGATGATCCCCGTGCACAAGATCGAGCGCGCGGCGGCATGTGCGCTAGTGGAATGGTTGACGAAACGTTTGCGATTCTCCCAGCACGCGCTGACCGGCCCTTTTGCCAGATACTCGCCTTGCCTCGGTTCGGTTCGTGGGTCACTTTGCGGGAATGTCCGATGCTTATTAGCTAAGCCATTGAAATCACGAGACGAGTGGAGGAAGAGGTTGACTTCTGCTAGCGCCGATGTCGGCGCGCGCACCATCTTATGCGCCGGGATCATCGTGCTCGACGAGGTATTCCGGGTCGACCGCTTTCCGCAGCCCGACGCAAAAAC
>Ga0137368_10009280_pt1 | contig 10066 bp, 11 predicted proteins | sample SagtaG_13_FD_104917 | JGI IMG/M metagenome (GOLD analysis project Ga0137368, IMG submission 104917) | Vadose zone soil microbial communities from Sagehorn Ranch, Mendocino, California, USA - Sage1_L_100_16 metaG | ecosystem: Environmental > Terrestrial > Soil > Vadose zone | place: USA...
ATGGCGGGCGGCCCGCGAGAAGACGCTGAGTTGACCCGGAAGGGGGCTAGGCCCCCCTTCCGACACCTCCCCCCAGGATGCGGTGGGAGCTGCAGGACGTCGCGGGGCTGGGGGCCCCCCGTCCGAGGCGAGCAATCCGGAAAACTTGCGCCGGCAAAGCCGGCGCTCGAACGCAGGTCGGTCCGACACGCATCGGCGACAGGAGCGACAGGACCGGGTGGCTGCCGGAGCATTGCGGCTTTGCTAGACTGGGGCCCGTGCGGAGGGTGATCGCGCTGCTTTGTCTCGCTTCGTGCCTGGGCCTGGGCGTGGTGGCTATGTCGGCCGAAGGCCCGGCGCCGCCGGCCCTGGTGCCCGCGCCGGTGGTCAGGCTGTCTGCCGAATCCCGGGATCGCTTCCTGACGGCGCTCGGCGCGTTCAGAACGAGCGACTGGAACGCGGCGGCGAGCGAGTTCGGAGATCGGGGCTGGGCCTCCACGCCGCTCTCGGAGTACGCGATCCTGTTCCAGGCCGAGAGCCTGCTCCGGACCGGCGACGCGGAGGCCGCGCGGGCGGCGGCGCTCCGCGCCGCTGACGCCACACCCGAGAGCCGTCTCGCTCCTTCCGCGTTCCTCCAGGCGGCGATGGTATTGTCGAGCGCGGGCGATGACGCCGCGGCGGTGACGCACTTTCGCCGCTTCCTCGCTCGCCACGGCGATCATCCCGAGGCGGCGCGCGCGCGCCTGGCGCTTGCCCAGGCGCTCCTGGCCGCCGGCCGGACGGCGGAAGCGGCGCGGGTGCTCAACGACCTCTGGATCCTGTCGCCCGCAGCGCCCGAGGCGGCGAGCGCCGCCCAGCAGCTCCAGGTCCTCGCCGATCGGGGGCTCGCTGGCCCGCCACCCACCGCCCGGGAGCGAGTGGAGCGGGCCGAGCGGTTGCTGGCCGCCGGGCTCGCGGAGCTGGCGCAGAGCGAGGCCCAGGCGCTCTGGGCCGACGCGCTTCCCGCGGATCTTCGGGGGCGCGCCCTCAAGATAGTGCTGGACGTCTCTCGGCGTGCCGGGCGGTACGAGGCCGCGATAGCAGCCATCGGCCGCGCACTGTCCTCGCTCCCGCCCGAGCGGCGTCCGCCCTGGCTTCTCGAGCTGGCCCGGCTTCAGAATCGTCGGAGCCGGGATCTGGCCCTGACGACCCTCGACAGGCTGACGCGCGAATACCCGAAGAGCCAGGAGGTGGCGGAAGCGCTGCTCCTGAAAGGGCGGCTTCTCGAGGAGGCCTCCAGAGTTTCGGACGCCCAAACAGTCTATCGGAAGCTGGCCGCCGGCCATCCGGACAGCGAGGAGGCGGGCGCAGCCCTGTGGCGACTGGGCTGGCTCGCCTGGTTCCGCGGCGCCTATGACGAGGCCGCGGGATCGTGGGCGCGCATTCTCGCGATCCGCGGGGGTCACCCATACCGGGAGGCCACTACCTATTGGATCGGCCGAGCCGACGAGCTGCGAGGAGGAGCAAAGCTCGCGGCGCGGCGCTTCGACCAGCTCCAGGGTGAGGCGCCGAGGAGCTACTACGGCGTCCTGGCGAGTCAGCGGAGCGGCCACCGGAGCCCGGGAGTCCGCTCGTCGCCGACACCGGTCACGCTGCCGGCCGATCCGCTCGAGCCCCTCCAGGCCGACGCGGGTTACGCGAGAGTCGAGGCGCTGCGGGCCGTCGGGCTCGGAACCTTCGCCGACGAGGAGATGGCCGAGATGACCCGGCGCGCCCTCGGTGACGCGGCGCTTCTCTACGCCCTCTCCGCGGCCTATGTGCAGGAATCTCGCTACCATCTGGCGCTTCGCATCTTGCGCCGCCACTTTCAGTCCCTCGCGCGGACCGGGGTCGATACGGTGCCGCGCGCCTTCTGGGAGATGCTCTATCCCATCGGATGGCGGGGCGAGCTGATGGAAGCGGCCGGCCGCGCCGCCATCGATCCTCTCCTCGTGGCCGCGGTCGTGCGCGAGGAGTCGTCGTTCCATCCCCAGGCCCGCTCCCGCGTCGGCGCGCGCGGGCTGATGCAGCTCATGCCGGAGACGGCGCGCCCGATCGCCCAGGGGCGCCGCTTGCCCTTCAACAACGCCGAGCTGCTCGACGATCCCGCCGCCAACCTCGAGCTCGGCACCACGTACCTCGCCGCACTCCTCCGCGAGTTCCCGGACGCTCGCCTGGCCGCCGCCGCCTACAATGCGGGCCCGGCCCGGGTGCGGGAGTGGTGGGGGACGCGGCGCTCGGACGATCTCGAGGTGTGGGTCGAGCAGATCCCGTTCGACGAGACCCGCGCCTTTGTCAAGCGCGTGATGCTCTCGTGGGACGAGTACCGCCGTCTCTACGGCGCGTCGGTGCCGGCGGAGGCAGCCGCCCCGGAAGACGGAAGCGGCCAGCCGTGATGGACCTCGAGCCGGCCGGGGTCTGGCGGCGTTTCGCCGCCCGTCTCGTCGACTGTCTGCTGGGCACGCTGGTCTGGAGCCTCGCGGCGATGTGGCTCGTGATCGCCGCGTGGGCCTTCCGGCGCTCGCCGCTCGAGCTCCGGGAGGCAGCGCTGCTCATCCTCGCGATCGTGATCCTCGGGGTCGCCCTTCACGTCGTGTACCACGTGGCGTTCGTCGGCGGCTGCGGCCAGACGCCCGGGAAGATGGCGCTCGGCATCGCCGTGGTGAGACGCGACGGAGGCCGCACGGGCTACGCGCGCGCGTTGGTGCGTTGCCTGGCCGGCGCCCTCTCGGTGCTCACGCTCGGGCTCTCCTCGCTCGTTGTGCTGTTCACCCGCGAGCGGCGCGGATTAGCCGACCGGCTGGCGGGGACGCGGGTCGTGCGGATCTAGCGGATACACTCGCCAAGCAACCGTTTGGCGCCTCCGGGCCGCGAAAGACTTGACAACCGTGTGACATCGGCCCGGTTGCGGGCCTGGTAGACTGGTTGGTGGAGTGCGAGTCACAGGACGCCGCAGGGGCTAGGCTCCGCCGTCCGAGGCGAGCAAATCCTGAGGAGGGCACACGATGCTCATCAAGCGGGGCGGAGGGTTTAAGGAGAGCGAGATTACCCCGTATGACGTCTATCTCAACCGTCGCGCCTTCATGGTGGGCGCCGCCGCCCTCGCGCTGGGGCCCCGGGTCGGGGAAGCCACCCCTCCGCCGGCCGGCCAGGCCCTCAAGGCCGCGCCCAATCCCGTGTACCGGCTCGGGGACTCGCCGACTCCCTTCAAGGACGTGACGAGCTACAACAACTTCTATGAGTTCGGCGTGAACAAAGACGACCCCGCGCGCCTGGCCGGCACGCTCAAGCCGCGCCCGTGGACCGTCAAGGTGGACGGCCTGTGCGCCAGGCCCGGGACCTACGACTTCGATGAGATCCTGCGCATGGCGCCGCTCGAGGAGCGCATCTACGCGCTACGCTGCGTGGAGGGCTGGTCCATGGTGATCCCGTGGATCGGGTTGCCGATGGCGACGCTGGTCAAGCGCGTGGAGCCCACGAGCCAGGCCAAATACGTGGAGTTCACGACGCTGCTCGACCCCGGGCAGTTCCCCGCCCAAAAGAAGGGGTTCTTCAACTTCGCCTCGCTGAACTGGCCCTATACCGAGGGACTCCGGCTCGACGAGGCGCTTCACCCGCTCACCCTGCTCACGGTGGGCCTCTACGGCCAGGTGCTCCCGAACCAGAACGGCGCGCCCATCCGGGTGGTCGTGCCGTGGAAGTACGGGTTCAAGAGCGCCAAGTCCATTGTCCGGATCCGCCTCGTGGACCAGGAACCCAAGACGGCCTGGAACATTGCGGCCCCACAGGAGTACGGCTTCTATTCCAACGTGAACCCGAACGTGGATCACCCCCGCTGGAGCCAGGCGACCGAGCGCCGGATCGGCGAGTTCCGCCGCCGGAAGACCCTGATGTTCAACGGCTACTCCGACCAGGTCGCCTCGCTCTACACGGGGTTGGATTTGCGGAAGTTCTACTGAACAGGGACTCATGACTTGGAGTGACGCCAACGCCGCAGCATTCTAGTGTCCTGTCCCAGAAGCTTGTGGACGAAGCGCCGGGCGGGGCGGAGGGCCCCAACGCGGAACGCGCTGAATCGCAAACCGCACCGGGCACTCGTAAGGAGTCACGAGAGTGAGGCTTTCGCCTCTGGCAACGCGCAGAAGCCACGGTTCCGCGGAGGGGCCCCCCCCGCCCCGCCCGCCTCAGGCGTGATCTGGTCGTGAATCATGTGGGCTAGGCGAATGTCGTCGCGCTCCCGCGTCGCGCTGAAGGCTGCGGCCTGGACCCTGTGCCTGGCGCCGCTCGTCTTGCTGCTCTCCCGCGCGGCCACGGGCGACCTGAGCGCCAATCCTATCACCTTCGTCACCCACTGGCTGGGCGACTGGACGTTCAGGCTCCTGCTCGCGAGCCTCGCCATGACCCCGCTGCGCATCCTGTTCCGTGCCTCGTGGCCCCTCGCGCTGCGGCGGCTCCTCGGGCTGTTCGCGTTCTTCTACGCGGGGCTGCACTTCAGCATCTGGCTCGTGGTGGATCACTTCTTCGACTGGCAGGAGATGGGCGCCGATATTGTCAAGCGGCCCTATATCACGGTGGGGATGACCGCGCTCACCCTGATGCTGCCACTGGCGGCCACCTCGACCACGGCCGCGATCAAGAAGCTCGGCGGGAGGAACTGGCAGCGGCTGCATCGGCTGGTCTATGTGATCGGAGTCTGCGGCGCGCTTCACTACCTGTGGCTCGCCAAGAAGGCCAACCCCGCCCCGTACTACTACGCGGCGGCGCTGGCGCTGCTCCTCGCGATCCGCGCCTGGGACTGGGGACGCCGGCGATTCGCGCGGCTCAGGGCGGCCACCGCCATTCCCGCCAGCGGCCCGCCAGCACTCGGAGCCCTCTCCCCGCAGGGGAGAGGGCAGGGTGGGGCGCGGTAGGCCGAGGGACGCCGCTACTTGCCGGGGACGTAGTAGGGATTCGCGCCCGCGGCGTGATCCGTCGTGTCCAGCACTTCCTCGATCTCGGGGAGCTCTTCCCTGATCAGCCGCTCGATGCCGGCCTTCAACGTGATGTCCGCGGCGCCGCAGCCCTGGCAGCCTCCCCCCAGCTGGAGATAGACCTTGTTGTCCTTGACGTCGATCAGCTGGACGTAGCCGCCATGCCCCGCCACCGCCGGGTTGATGGTGGAATCGAGCAACTCTTGCACCTTGGTCGCCAGATCTGTGCTCATGGTGTCACCTCTCAGATCAGTACTGTACTCGATTTCCCGCTCAGGGCCAACTGGCCCCGTGTGGGCTCGGCTCAGCAGAACCAGGGCTCCGTGAGCCGTGGGGGGCGCGGCCGGTCGGGGGCGAGCAGGGCCGCCGCGCTCGGATGGCGGGCCTCGCCGGCCGCCTCATCGGCCAATCCCCGCACCCGGTCGAACGTCAGGGCGGCGTCCTCGCCGCGCTCCGCCGCCCCGGCTACCGCGGCGGCCACGGCCTCCTGGAGCCTGTCCATCCGCGGGTCTGGGTGGGTCCAGCGGTAGGAGAAGATCTCCTGCTCGAGCGCACCGAGATAGGGGCGCAGGGCCGGACTCCGGAGGAGCAAGGAGCCCGGCGGAACGAGGAGCCGGAGCGAGTACTGAACCGGATCCACGTGGTCGATGATTCCCTCGGCCTCGATGAAGTCGAGCAGCTCCCGGTAGTCCTCGAGCCTCGTCCACGGCGTGAAGGCCACCCAGGTCGGCCGCAGCTCGATCCCGGCCTCGCGCGTCGCCCCGAGCGCGATGACGATATCGGCGCGCGTGTGGCCCTTGTCGAGATGGGCCAGCACCGCATCGCTCAACGACTCGGCGGCGGAGACGATGAACGCGCAACCGAGCTCGGCCAGCTCGCGCAGACGCGCCCGGTGCCGGAGCAGGTGCTCGATCTTCGCCGTGAAGTCGAACGTGAGCTGCGGGAACTCCGCGTGCAGGCCGCGCGCCAGCCTGAGCGCGTGGGTGGGGCCGTTGAGGAAGTCCGGATCGCCGAAGGTGATGTGCCTCGCTCCCGCCGCCACCTGCTGGCGGATATCGGCCAGGACCACGTCGGCGGGCACGGCGAAAAAGCGGCCGCCGTAGACGGGCGGGATGGGGCAGTGGCGGCAGAGATGCAGGCAGCCGCGGCTCGCCTCGACGGACCCCACCGGCTCATGGCGCCCGCCGCGCTCGAGATGGGCGTAGCTCTTGAGCGGCGGGAGCTGGGCGCGGCTCGGCAGGGCGAAGTCGAGCCGCCGGAGATGTGGCGCGGCCTCGCGCCCCGGTCCCTGGACGAATGGCAGGGACCGCGCGTCGCCCGCCTCGAGGGCCTGCACCAGGTCGACCAGGGGGGCCTCGGCCTCGCCGCTGATCACGCTCTGAGCGCCGTGGGCGAAGAGGTACTCCGCGTTGAGACCGGCGTAGAGCCCGAAGAAGCAGACATGGCAGCCGGGATTCACGGCGCGCACGCGCTCGGCCACCGTCACACCCAGGCGCAGCGCCGTGTGCATGGGCACCGAGATGGCGACCACCTTCGCGCGCGCGACCCGATCGGCGTCGAACGCCTCGACCGAGACATCCATCACCGCCGGCCGGTAGCCCATCCGCTCGAGGAAGGCCGCCGACCAGGCTACGGCGAGCGGCTGATGCCCGAGCTCGTAGCAGGCAACGAGGAGGATCTCGCCAGGGTCCTTCATGGAGTTCTCAGTCTACACCCATGCCGGGATTGGAGATCGTGTAGACGAGCCGCGCGCCGCTTCAAGTCCATGCGATAATCGGCCCGGAGGAGCCCCTCGGGAGGACGGAGGCCCATGGCGCACGGTGGTGGGAGACGCGAATCCGAGCAGCGCGTGGCTGAGGCTCCGGGCACAGACTGGCTCGTGGTGGCCCTGTCAGCGGCGGGCCTGCTCGTCTCGGGCTATCTGACCTGGCTCAAGTTGGCCGGCCGGGGCGCCGTCTTCTGCGTGGCGGGGAGCGGCTGCGATCTCGTGCAGGCGAGCCGCTATGCGGTCTTCTTGGGCGTGCCCACGGCGCTCTGGGGGGCCGCGCTCTACACGGCGATCGGCATTCTGGGCGGCCTCGGCCTGACGGCGCAGCGATGGCTGGCCGCCTTCCTGCTGGCGAGCGCAGGGGTCGGGTTCTCCGCGTACATGACCTACCTGTCTCTGGTCGACGTGAAGGCCGCCTGCGTGTACTGTCTCACGTCGGTGGCGATCGTCCTCACGCTCCTCATGGTGCTGCTCTGGCGCCGCCCCCCCGCGCGCGGCCGGAAGTCCCCCCTCCGCCCGGTTCGCCTGGCGACCTACGGGAGCCTGATGGCCGCCGCGAGCATCGTGTTCGGCGCCTTCGTGTTCGCCGCGCCCGCGTCGATCCCGCCCGATTTCCAGACGGCCCTCGCGCGCCATCTCAGGGACACGGGGGCGGTGATGTATGGCGCTTACTGGTGACCCGCGTGCAAGGAGCAAAAGGCCCGGTTCGGGCCTGCCGCGGACGAGGTGCCGTATGTGGAGTGCGACCCGAAGGGGATCAATCCCCGTCCCGATGTCTGCAGCCAGAAAGCGGTGAAGGCCTACCCAACCTGGATCGTGAGTAACGAGCGGCGGGAGGGTGTGCTCTCGCTCGACCAGCTCGCGGAGATGTCGCGGTTCCGCTACGCGACCAAGGCGGGAGGAGGTTAGCCGACCGACGCGGCACCGCGACGGGAGAGGGCCGCTCATGAGGCCGACGCGCTACGTCTCGTGATGCGCGCGACGGGTCCTCGCGAGGCACCACGGGAGCGTCTCTGGGGCGGGGTGGCCTCAGGTGAGGTGTCCGGGCACCAGCCGCCGACCACGGGCTTCCGTTAACTCGTTGATCCCTTGTGGGTCTTGTAGTGACGCATTCCGGCACCGGCCTTGCATGATTTCCCCAGTGTTCTGGTCAACGCAGGCAGGAGGCGCCGCTATGGATTGGACGCTAGGATGGTCGGGTGCGGAAGTCCGCGAGGCGTGGATCCGGGGCTTCACGGATGTCCTGGGCTGGGGCTTGCTCGGAGCGCTGCTGTTTCTGCTTCCGCTCGCCGTCCTCTTCTCCCGCGCGACACGGCAGCGCCACTTCTGGTGCGCCCAGAGCCGGCGCGAGGTGGAGGTGGCGTTCGAGGAGCGCGGGCTCCCGGGATTCCGGCGGGCAACGGCCGTGATGAGTTGCAGCGTGTTCGATCCCCCCACGGCGGTGGCCTGTCGTCGCCGCTGCCTGGATGCCGACTTCCGGTGCCAGTGGGAGCCGGCGCTGCCGCTTGGACGCCTGGAATAGGCCGGGCGACCGGGGATGCCCCACGGGCTCCTGGACAAGGAACGGAACATGATCGACGAACACAAGACGACGACAGGAGCGCAGGGATTCGATCCTGACAGTTGGTGGGAGGTCGACCGGGAGATCCTGGAGTGTCTGGCGGGCCACGGCGCGATGACGCTGGCGGAGATCTCCCGCCAGCTCGGTCTGTCCGAGGGGGAGGCCACGTCGTTGCTGGCCATGCTGGCCCGGGAGGGCAGGGTGCGGATCTGCCAGGTGGCGCTCGCCGCCTGAGGCGGTGGCTCGACCGGGCATGATCATCGATTGCCACGCCCATCTGCTCCCGCCCGAGCGGATGCGGAAACTGATTCGGTGGTCGCGCCGGTTCAATGCGGCCCATCCCGTTCCCGAGGACGTCTCCCTCGAGGCGCTGCTGCAGGAGTACTCGGAGGCGGGCATCACGTCGATCTGGAACTTCCCACACGCCATCTTCCCGGAGGAAACCGACGGGCTCAATGACTGGAGCCATCGGCTCGCCCGGGATCATCCGCAGGTGATCGCCTTCGGCACTTGTCACCCGCGAACGCCCGAGCCGCTCGCGGTGATCGACCGTTGCTTCGGAGACTACCGGTTCCCCGGGATCAAGTTCCACCCATTCGTCCAGCAGTTCACGCCCTGGGATGAGCGCTTCTTCCGCATCTACGAGCGTATCGCCGCCCACGGCGGCATCGCCGTCTTCCACACGGGCTTCGAGGAGTTCTACGGCGCTGCGCTCCCGCTGGCGGGCTTCGAGGCGATCCTGCGCGCCTTCCCGCGGCTCTTCACCGTGTTCACCCATTCCAACTACCCGAACGTCGCCCAGGCTTTCGACCTGCTGGCTCGCTACCCGAACCTCTACCTCGACACCGTGCACGTGTTCGCTGCGCTGTCCCGATCGTGGGAGCCCGGCGCCGACCAGGCCGCGGCCTGGGCCGCGCTGCGCCGTGGACTTGAGGCCTTCCCGGACCGCGTGATGTTCGGTACCGATCACCCCTCGGGCGCGGGCACCCTCAAGGAGATCTATCAGGAGTTCCACGACTTCGGCCTCGCGCCACACCTCGAGCGAGCCCTGCTGAGCGGCACAGCGGGGGCGCTCATGGAGCGCATCCGGACAGCTTGTTGAGGCGCCCGTGTTCCTTAAGGGGGGTCCCGGGGCGCCTAAGAGTTCCCATCGTGTTCGGCGACCGTCCCGGGCCACTCGCCATCAAAACTACAGGGTGTAACCGGCCGGGTATTGGACGGTCCCTTGACGTGGCGTGGCATGGATCCGTCCTGGCCTCGGTCCCTGGCGAATCAGGCAGATTGTCATGGGGGCCCTTCGCTGAGCGCCGGGCAGAACGCCCCTTGCAGACCATAAAAACGTGGATGAATTCTTACGCAACTAGCTGAATTAAAAAGTATTCTCTCTTGTTTGTACCCGCTGGCATTGCTCCTGCACAAGTCTCTTGTGGCGGTTGGATTTGGCCGGCCGACAAGAAGTCAGCGTTGCGGAGCAGAAGGGCCCCAGAGCTAGTGCTCGGGGGCGGTTGGGCGGTAGGGTCACATTAACCAGTATGAAAGGACGGCAATGATGAAGAAAGTACTCGTAGCGGTCATGAGTTTGGCGTTTCTTGTATCGTTCTATCCGGCGGTCAGCGCGGCTGATACCGCCTGCCCTGAGGTGGACGCGGCCAAGGCCATGCTGAAGCAGCAGGCGTCCCGGCCAGCCGACACCCAGGCTCCGCGCTCGCTCGCGGGCGCCCGGACCCAGGATATCCAGGCGCCGCGCAGCCAGGACGTGCAGGCCCCGCG
>Ga0137368_10009287_pt1 | contig 10061 bp, 10 predicted proteins | sample SagtaG_13_FD_104917 | JGI IMG/M metagenome (GOLD analysis project Ga0137368, IMG submission 104917) | Vadose zone soil microbial communities from Sagehorn Ranch, Mendocino, California, USA - Sage1_L_100_16 metaG | ecosystem: Environmental > Terrestrial > Soil > Vadose zone | place: USA...
CGGTTACGCAGGGTCGGCAAGTCCAGTAGCGCGGCGCGCGCCGCGCTGTTCAGTGGCACCCGACGAGCCTGACCATTCTTGACGAGCCGCACGGTGAGGAAGCCAGTCAGCACGTCCACGTCCTGCCACCGCAGGCTCGCCTGTTCGGACCACCGCAGGCCGGTATTGATCGCCATGAGGACGAGAGCGTGACGCTCTGCCGGCAGCGCGGCCAAGAGCGCGCTTTCCCCCACCGGACTCAGGAACACTAGGCGCCCGCCCGCCTCCTTGAGCTTCGGGATGTCCTTCACGGGATTTTCGGTAGCGAGTCCGAGGCGCCGAGCCCGTTTGAACATTCCCGAGAGCCGGTCGCGCAGGCGATTTACGCTCGCGGGCGCCAGTGTCTCCCCGAGCGCGCGCACGCACCGCTCTACGTGAGCGGACGTGACCGCGTCGAGCGGGGTAGCCCCGAGCATCGTGACGAGCCGGCGAACCTCGTACTGCGCCGTTCGCTGCGAGCGGTGGACGCCGGCAGACCACGCGAGGTAGTCATCGGCGTACTGACGGAACGTCATTCGCCGTCGCTCGCGCTCCTGCTCGGCACGCGCTCGCTCCCGAGCCTCACAGCGCTTCACGGCTGGACACCACGCGGGATCCTCGTGGACCTGTTGCCTTCGGGCCGCGTGGAAGCGCACTGCATCGCCCTTGAGCGCGCCCATGGTCTCCTCGTGCGTGTGCCCCTGGCCGCAGACAAAGCGAATCGCCCAGAGCTTCGGCGCTCGGCGGAACACGCCCCTAGGGGCATCGTCACGCTTGGCGGTGATGACGCCGATCACGCTCCGGTGCGGGACGCCCAGTGGGCTGGGCTGACGTGGGAGCAGGCGAGACAGGCTCAGGCGCTCCTCGCGCGCGCCATCCGACGGCGGGGCCGTCTGAGAGATGCTCAGCACGCTGGACGCATTGCCCGCATCAAGCGGGCCGTGCTCAGCGGAGTAGTGGGGGACTCAGGGTGGGGGCGGCGGATGCTGGCCTGTCGCGGGGGACGCGCCATGAAGCTCCACGGGCCCCACATCCTTCAAGAGAACCAGCCAAAGGCGGTGCATGCCGCAATGGTCGCTGCTCGGCAGCGGAAGGCGGCCGAGGCGTTCGAACGAGACCGAGTTCGCGGAGTGCCACTACCTATGCCGCCGAGGCCGCGCTCGTTCCTCGCGCTATGACACGACGCGCGTAGCGGCTCCGGACCCTACCGGGCGTGGACGTTCACCCGATGTCGGGGGCCCGGGTCCATAGGCCTCGCAGCCAATGATGCGAACCCATGCGAAGGTCTTTCTTGGCCGCATCGACAAGAAGCTTGTATGCTCGTGCTGTGGCACCTGCCCGCCTATCCAAGTAGCTAAAGTAAGTGTTCTCATTTTTGGCCTTGGACCATTCCGCCTGGAGCCCGTTCAGTGCCTGGAGCGCTTCGTCACTCAACATGATTGCAGCAATGGATGTGGCCCGACGAATGGCTTCAACGGCGGCGGCGTCTTGCTTCGACAGGTCCTCTATTCGGTCCTTCCGGTACTTCACCACGGACTCAATCCCAGAATGAGGGTCATTGACTTCGAGGTCCCAAAGACTATCCTGTCCAGCTTTAGCTTCGCCCAGGCTCTCAAGCAAGCGCGTGTACAGGTCCCGTCTCAGATTCCAGCGCTCACGCCGAGTGGTGAGCAAGGCATTTAGCCAGGCGCCGATGATGATGCCTATCAGCCCTGCAAGAGTCGTGAGTAAGACGTTGCTACCTATCATCACAGCGATGCGGAGGGCTTAAGCGCGTCCAGGGTGGATCCGGTCATGGTGGGCCTCCCTCTGCCTTCTGGATCACCTTGTCTGCACGCGCCAGAAGCAATGGCGGGCTCGTCAACCCCTCTTCATCTGCACTCTTCTTTCTCAGCGGGCTCCGTTTGATATACCCATCTGTCAGTTACGGCCTGCAGCTGATAAGTCACACTGAACTGGTAGCTGGGCGTGCACCAGAACCGGAACACTCCTGATAGACCTTCATAGGAAATAACTACCTCTTCAAGGAGGACGTGCTTGCCTGGGTCGAAGCTTCTCAGGTGCTCGTCAGGAACATGAACTCCGTGGACGAGCGTTCGGTTTGCCGGGAGGACCCCAGAAGATTGGTTGACATCTTGATGGACGATGCTGCCATCGAACCTCGTGATCGCTGTCACCTTTACCCCTTTAGCCGGAACGGAACCCGCATTGCGGATCGCAAGCATATGTGATCGTTGCCCGTATACCTTCTTCACCGCGCTGCTCTCTGGCACAACCTCAACTCCTACGCTCGGCCGGAGGAGAATTGAAGAAGAATAGTATTGGCCGTAAGTGCTCCACGCAGTGAACACGGAAATCAACGCGGCCCACACGGCAAAGAGGATTCTCATCCGCATCCCCCGTTTCTGAGTTTGGAGCTGTGCTCTTGGAGGCACGCACCTATACGAACGCTCATACCTAATAGTTACGATGCAAGAGGATCACGCATGCCCGCCACGGCTCAAGCTCCCCGAACCCGCCCCATACAGCACCCAAACTTGATCACTTGTATCACAACGTTGCGAAGGCGCGGGCCACTAAGATCGTCATACTTCTTCCAAACGCTCCCACGCCAAGTCCTGAGCAGGGGTGTTTGCAGTGATGGCGCGGCCCCTTTTCGTACGCTGGCCCTCCGCGTCGTCAGCGAACTTAGGGTGTCACGGGCGACATTTCAAAGAGTTCTCCCTCGATCAGCAACTTGATCTGGACAAGTTGTCTATTCCCGGTGCTTGTGCGTTTCGCTAGGACGATCACTTCCGGCGAATATGCGTAGCTGTAGTTGTATTCGGCACAAACAAAGACGGAACCATCCTGAAGCCGGATGCGTCTTCCATACTCGCAACCGTTAAAGTCGCCATCTACCGACGTTTCGGCGACGATCGTCCAACCGACCAATCGCCGAAGCATTCGATGACAGCGATCAGCGAAGGCGATGTCAGGGAGAAGGATGAGAAACAACAACGCTGCGAATATCGACCGCCGCATTGACCCCCTCCTCACGCCTCCAAATTCTGCGAAGGTGGTCGTTCCATCTAGCGCACCTGAAAGCTCGTCCTTAACTCCCCTTGATTGCCATCCTGCTCACAGGTCACAACGATAGGCCACTGGCCAGGTGTCGTATTGGAGCCGACCCGCCATTGCCACTCGACGAAACCTGAGCGGTCTGCGGTCTTCGGGACAAGCCCCTTGGCCCGCGACGGGCCTGACTTGTAGGCCACCGTGATAGTGCAGGCAGCGCCGGGGGCAGTCTTGATTTGGATTGTGGCGTCAGCGAACGGCGCAACAGGCGACGAGATATGGACGAGGGAGACAGGCAGGCCTGCAGCCCAAGCAAGGCTGTGGAAGGCAAGGAGCACTAGCGCCGCTATCGTGTGCGGCCATTGGGCACGTTCCGCAGTCTGCATCGCAGATCCTCGCCTCGTCCTGGCCTGGAGACTAGCAGAGGTGCGGGCGGGAGGCAGCCGTGAAGATGTGCTTACTGGGTGGGCCCCCCCCCCGCTAGGATTCTGGACAGCAAAATCCTCGTGTGTTGTGCTGTCCCCTACTCGAAGGACATGCGCCTGTGCGCGTTGGGCGAGTATTGCGCTCGTGGCGTCTTTGCAGGGAAGGAATGATCCATTGAATCCCCCTGTGGAGTCGGGAGGCCGGAGAGAACCTTGGCGACGCAGGCCGGCGAGAACCGCAATGAATGGGAACCTGCCCGCTGGCGGTGCAGCTAGTACGGTGCCTTGAGTAGGAGCTTGTCGCCGTCGGGAACGAGATCACCGAGAGTGGGGCCGTGCTCCCTCCACCACATCCCCAGAAGCCGTACGTCTTCGGGAAGGAGTGACCGGAGGGTATTGTAGTAGCGCTTCACAGGAAACTCGCTTCCGAGGATGATGGCGACAAGCGACGAGTCGACGTTAATTTCGGTCGGTGAAGGGCCTGAGCCGACGAGGAGGTAGCGGTACTCGCACTCGCTAGCCCAATCGCTGTTCTTCACGAAGAACAGCGACCGATGATGGAGTGCAAGCAGCTCGGCGATGTAGGCGTCCCATCCTTTAGAGTTGGCCTCGTTGAGGTTCAGCGTTCGAGCCAAGAAGTCGTCGGACCGTAGCCTATCTCGGTACTCGACCGGGCCGGACCAGATCTGGTCGCCGTACGCCGACGCCTGCGCTCTTACTCTCGCCTCCAGTTCGGGGCGGTTGAAGACAAGACACACCCCCTTGTGTCCTGATGCGTATTGGGTCCACATACGTGAGTGGTTCCATCCTCGAAGCCAGGAGCCGGAGGGCCGGTTTGAGGCCTCGGGGCTGTCGGCCGTGAAGCAGCCGAGTCGAGCCCGGTCCGTGAGCCTCCGGTTCGCTTCCGCATTGATCTCTTTCCGTTGCTCCGGGGCGTCAATCCTCACCTCGTCGAGCGGCTCCCCGCTGGCGGTGAGACCGAACTCGAAGGGCTCACTGTCCCTGGGATCATTCATGTCCTTCACCGGAGAAAACCGCAGCGCTCGTGGGGTCGAAAGGACGATGTCCAGAAAGCGCTCCATCGCCACGTATTTGTAGAGCCAGTCCCCACTTTGGGAGGAAGGGCGGAAGGCCCACTGGCGCAGAACGGGACGTTCGATGGGGATTTCGGCTGATGCGCGGGGCTCCCGTTCATGCATACGCGGCGGCTCCTTTGTCACTGCCTCTGCCGCACCGGCTGACATGAGTCCGGTCGACAGCGACCGGCAGTCGTACACTTGCCCCATGTCCTCGCACCCGTTTCCGCTGGCTCAGAGGATGGTTATCGACCTGCTGGGCCCGCTTGTCGGCGCTCGCGGCAAGATCGGCTTCCATCATCTGGGCCCTTTGGAAGCCTTCATGTACCACCTATGGATACATCGCGCAAACGTGGAGGAGCGCCTGCGCGGCGTGCGGGCGGCCCTCCTGCTCCTGGAGCGATCCTTCGACGAACGACCGGGCATCATTGCGCCGATTGCGTATGCGACCTTCGACAAGCTTGGCCGCGTTCAGATGGAGATCTTTGGGCTCGTCCCTGAAGCGTGGAACGGGTCCGCCCAACAGCCGGACGCGCGATTTCGCCCGCTCCTGAATCTGTACGCCGCCCTGTATGAGCGTCTGTACCCTCTATTGGCGGCGCCTCTCATCGCCGCGGACGCGGTACTCCGGACGGGCGAAGACCCACAGACATTGATTCGCAACGACGGCCGTGTGCATCCTACAACCGTCGAGAGAATGGAAACAGCTCGCGACTATCCACCAGGGCTCCTGACGGGGGGGCTCGACCGGCATCTGCGCAACTCCATCGGACACGGCCGTTACGACGTGCTTTCGCGTGATCGGATTCGGATGGAGGACCGAGATCCGAGAACAGGCGAGATGACTTGGGGTCCGCATGAATTCTCATACCGCGAACTGCGCGAGCGGGTCTTCGAGCTCTACCTGACCTGCGAGACCCTTCTTGCCACGCTCGTCATGTTCGATGTGAACAATCATGAGGTAATTCGAGCCCGTGGCTATGCCAGTCCCGCCCAGTTGCGCCCGCGGCTCGACGTGATCGAAGCAACGATGTGGGCATGGGCCAGTGGCTATGGTTTCCGACTAGAAGAGGTACGGGAGCAGGACAACCAAACCCTATTCATGAAGCTTAGGATCACCGGCGAGCGGCAGGAGCACCCGGCGGAGATCCTGGTCGGTGGCTCTCGGGGAGCCCGACGCTACCTTCAGGACAGCCGAACAGAGGATGTCCCGACTAGCCGGCAGGTGTACGGACTACTCCAAGTCACGCTCGATATGCACGACACGTATGACGTCGTCGTCGTTGAAACCCTTAAGCAGGACGGCAGCGCCGCCGGACGGCTCGTTGTCGATCGAGCCGCTCGGCAGGAAATCTTCGAAGGTCTCCGGTCATTCGATGAGGTTCGGCGTCTTTCAGCGGAGGATACCCTCATTGATGAAACCATGCCTGTCATCTTCACGGATTCACCGCGACCGGCCTAGGTAGCCCGCTGCTCCGAGCGGTGCGACGCGGACGCTGACCCGTGGACGTCGTGCTACCTGCGTCGTCGCCGATCTTGGGTCTGCCCGCCCCAGTGCGCCCCGCCACCCAGACTCGGGCCGGACCACGGCACCACAGCCGGGTTGCCGACACGGCGACGAGAGACTACCTATCGACCACCTGAAAACAGGCTCGCGATGGCGTTGACGATCAATGCGACAACGGCAAGGCCCAGGCCGACCGCGAAGATCACGAGGAGGGATCCCCCTTCCCATCGTAGCCAAGACGGCTCCACGGTTAACGTGGGTTTGGACTGGAGGCGGCGCCGTGTCCGCCATTCGCGCCACACGGCAAGCGCCACCAGCGCAGTCGTCGCTGCCACCAACTCAAGCGCGAGGCGGGTGAGGTCGATGCTGGCCGCCTCCTTCGGTGGGTTCCAGACGAACCAGTACCCCAGATCCCACCCGCCGCCGTATCGACCGGGTCCTCTCCACGGCACGTAGATGCACAGCCATCCGACGACGAGGGCGTAGATCAGGAGGAGTCGATCGGCGCCGAGTATGAGTCGGTTCATGGTGCTCTCCTTCGACGCGGATGGTGTCCCCGGCCAGGCGAAGCGGTGTCCACATTGCGGGCATCGAGCCGCTTGCCCCGCGCGCTCGTCCGATGCCCGAAGCGTTGTGCGGCACACAGGGCAGGTATGCCCAGACTCTGTCAGAGTCTTCCTCCGACTTCCCCATGCGACGCCCCTGACCCGCCAGTGCGAGTAGGACCCAACCACTCGAGAGTGATCCTCACGCGTGATATTCACATGTGAATGGCGTGATCCGCAAGTGTCGAGGCTATGGACTTGTCTCGACAGCTTGCGGAATCCCTACGGCGGCTACGCGAGGAGGCTAACCTAACTCAAACGCAGATGGCCAAGCGACTTGGGATTAGCCAGCCGACGTTGAACCGGCTGGAGAGCGCGAGCCAGAATACCACCCTGAAGACGCTCACCCAGATCTGCCGGGCGCTCCGGTGCGCGCCCGGTGATCTCTTGCCCGACCACGTCAAGACGACTTCAAGGCGGAGCAGACGATAGGAAGCTCACGCGCGCTTTCAGCAGTTTGCTGGTGATGCGGCGGATCCAGAGCACTCAAGTTCTTCCTTTCTCACGCGCGTCGGCACCGGCCACGCCGACGAGACACCGCCCACGGAACTCCGACGGGCCGTCGACCAGAGCCCAGGGCGGCCCGTTCGTTGCACCAGCTGGCACTGGCGAGCCCCCTGTGACGATCCTGGCCGACGGGTGATCGCGGTTTGATATACCCGAATGACTCAAGGCGTGCTATCGTCCTGCACATGGGCGACAGTTCCGCGATCGAGTGGACGGACGCGACCTGGAATCCCGTCACGGGCTGCACCAAAGTCAGCCCTGGCTGCAAGAACTGCTATGCAGAACGTCTAGCTCTGCGCCTTCAAGCGATGGGGAACCCTCGCTATCGCGCCGGCTTCACGGTCACTCTTCACTCTGACCAACTGGGATTACCACTTCGTTGGCGCCAGCCGAAGCGCATCTTCGTCAACAGCATGAGCGATCTCTTCCACGAAGAGGTGCCCGACGACTTTATTCAATCTGTTTTCGAGGTCATGGCTCGCGCGCACTGGCACACCTTTCAAGTCTTGACGAAGCGAGCGGACCGGCTTCTCACCCTCGCCCCGCACTTGTCGTGGGCGCCGAACATTTGGCAGGGCGTATCGGTGGAAACGGTGCAGTACTTCTGGCGGATAGAAGGGCTGAGGAAAGTTCAAGCCGCTGTCAGGTTCCTATCTCTCGAACCTCTTCTCGGAGCGTTGCCTGATATCCCGCTCGACGGGATCCACTGGGCCATCGTGGGCGGCGAAAGTGGGCCAAAACATCGGCCGATCCGGGCCGAGTGGGTCCGGGCCATTCGTGAACAGTGCAACGCGGCCGGGGTCAAGTTCTTCTTCAAACAATGGGGCGGGTCGACGCCAAAGACCGGGGGTCGAACGCTCGACGGGCGCGAATGGGACGCCATGCCGGCAATCCCTCAACTCGCGCTCACGGAAACATAATCTGTGTCTTGTCGGCGATCGTGACCTGGCCCTTCCTCTTCGGACGAAGATCTGCTGGCGGATTCGCCCTGATCCGGCCGTCGAGTTCCAGACTTCGTAGTACCTCCTTGTAGTTCTCGAGCAGATAGCGCTTTCCGATGCTGTCCGCTTCGAAGATCTGCCGAACGCTGAGCGTCCTTCCGGAGTAAGCCTTCAGCAAATGTGCCTTTAGATCGTCGATCGGGTGCTCCAGGGGAAGCTCCGGGCTCAATTCGTTCAGCTCCTTCAGGCTGTGCTCGAGTGATGGGACGTTGTCCACGACCCGGGTACTATGGCGCGCCATGATAGCCCGCATGATCTCGTACCCCTTGAAATGCTTCGTGACCGAAATCAGGTAATGGGTTGTTCGTCCGTGTTTGTTTCGAAAACAGAACGGGAGAACAAACTTTCCACCGAGATCCTTGAGCGCCGCCGTTAAGGCTTCCAGAATCAGTTTCTCCCGGAGGGCGGATGACAGGCCCTCAACCTGATCACGGAGGTGCGCGACTCTGCCGGCGCCAAAGATGGCATCCATGTGTTCAGAAACCATGGCGTTCGCCAATCCCATGTTGATTCGGTTGTAGTTGAAGAAGAAGACGCAATCGCAGCCCCAATCCTTCAGAACCGACCGGAGGAGCGGCACGGAGAGACCTTTGTAGCCCCACGGGTCAATGAACACGAGACTCGGGATTAAGGTCACTTTTGAAAAGAGTTCGACGATCGCGTCCCCAACCTCGGACGTGTAGACTTTCGGCTCGTGTTTCAGCTTGTCGATGCCGGGCAGGGCCTTGATCTCTGCCTCGAGTGGGGCGGCGTGCCCTTCGGCCGAGTCGTTGAACATCGCCACAAGCGTCTGGCTGAGCTTCGGGTCTGCGATGGCAGTCTCTAGAACGAGCAGAGGCGTCGACTTGGTGCCGTCTTGGTAGCGGCCAGGCCCAGCGAAGAGATCGATGTACCCGACCCGAGTCCCTCCCCAGCTCCTCGTGGTCGGAAGGATAACGTTTGCCCACGCCTTGAAGTAGTGGGCGACAATCTCGGCCTTGACCCGCGACTGCTCGACACTCTCCACGAAGAAAGGATCGATCGGTGGCATGGTCTTACGTGCTCCTCGACCCGATCAGGGGGTGAGGCCCCGTCAATTTTCAGACTCACGTCAGCGCTGCAATCACGCCCCTGCGCAATCTCGTCCGGGAGCGGTTCTGGCCAGTCGTTACCCGGGACGGTCCAAGTCTAGTCCAAGTGCGAGGGCTCACTCAAGGCTAGTGGGGACCACGAGAGCGCACGACAGCGATGGATGCACAGACACGAATCCCCACGATTGACGCGGGGACTCGTGATATGGAGTGAGCAGCAGTGGTCTAGCGTGACACGCCAAGGGGCGATTTCGAGTCGGACGCCTTCAACCGGGCTCGGCCACCCCTCCGGACCAGTCTTTCGATCATTTCACCGCTCGCCTGTTCAACTCAGCCCTCGGCTCGCGCCTTCGGCGCTTACCTCGAACGGCCACGCTCGTGCCTGCGGCAGCTCGGCCGTCGCTCAGCTCGCACTACCCTATTCTCTTTTCGCTCTGAAGAACTCGCTCAGCAGCGCGGCGCATTCCGCGCTCTTGACGCCCCCGCTGACCGCGATCTGGTGATTGAGCCGCGCGTCTTCCAGCAGCCGGAAGAGGCTGCGCGCCGCGCCTGCCTTCGGGTCGTCTGCGCCGTATACCACACGCGCCACCCGCGCCTGGAGGGCCGCGCCGCAGCACATCGGGCACGGCTCCACCGTCGCGAACAGCGCCGCGCCGGGCAGGCGGTAATTCTTCATCTGCCGCGCCGCGGCTCTCAACGCCACGATCTCGGCATGCGCCGTCGGGTCGCTCGCGCCGATCGGCTGATTGTGCCCGCTGCCGATCACGCGCCCCTCGAGCACCACCACGGCGCCGA
>Ga0137368_10009288_pt1 | contig 10061 bp, 11 predicted proteins | sample SagtaG_13_FD_104917 | JGI IMG/M metagenome (GOLD analysis project Ga0137368, IMG submission 104917) | Vadose zone soil microbial communities from Sagehorn Ranch, Mendocino, California, USA - Sage1_L_100_16 metaG | ecosystem: Environmental > Terrestrial > Soil > Vadose zone | place: USA...
CTAGTGGGGATGATCGCGGGCACGCTCGCCGGCGTCGTCGTCGGCGGCCTGTGCACCGCCGCCAGCTTCGGGGTCGGCGCGGTCGGCTGCGGCATCATCGCGGGTGCCATCGGAGGCGCCATCTCCGGCGCCGTCACCCATGGCTTGCAGGTCGCCTCCGGACAGGCCAAGGGCGGCTGGGGCGGCTGGCTGAGCGCGGTCGGCGGCGGCGCCCTGCTCGGGGCCGCTGGTGGAGCGCTCGGCGGAGCCATCGGCGGCAAACTCCTGGGCGTCCTGGGCGGCAAGATGCTCGGCGGCGCGACGTCCCTGGGCGCCCGCGTCCTCGCCAACGCCGCCGCAGGCGGCATCGCCGGCACCATCACCGGCGGCGCCATGGGCGCCCTGAACTACGGCCTCTCCTGCGGTAAGCGTTGCAGCTGGAGCGGAGCCGTGAGCGCCGCCGGCCAAGGCGCCATCACCGGCGCGGTGCTCGGCACCGCAGGCGGCGCCATCACCGGCGCCGTGGGCGGCCGTCCAACCAGGTCAACGCCGCTCCCGGCGCACGTCGCGGCCCATGCCGACGTCTCGACGGCGCCGGACACCGCGTTCTTCTGGTCGGGTATGGCCGAGCGGGATGCGGGTGCGATTGCGCAACGGATGGGTGGCACGACGTTGGAGCAGCTCGCCAAGACCCGCGGATTCGACATGCCGGAGTGGGACCCGAACGATCCGAATGTCGCGGAGGCGTGGTACATGATTTCGGGCCGGTACGCGGGAAAGGCGTCAGGCGTTGTACGGGCGATTCTCGGCCCGAAGGTCCGCGACGACACAGTATGGAACCTGATCGAACTACCTACTCTCAAGGCGAACCCTAACGTCACGGAGATCATCGGGGTCGACCCGGCCGCCGGGCCCGAATACACGATCTTCTCGAGGAGATAATGTGGGTCTCAAATGGGTACATCGGGGCCTGGTGGTCTTCGAAGCCGACGGCCGGACGCTCAACGTCTGGGGAGAGGCATTATTGAACCACGATCCCGACTTCCTCATCTATGCGCGCGCCATCACCCAGTGGGAAGATGGTTCGCCGATCTCAGACGAGGAGAAAGAGGAAATACTCGACCGGGTAGTCCGAGAGGCGGCCGGACGCGGCTGGAAATTCGACGTGGAGTGGTAGCGGGGTGAGCGTTGAGGTTCTGGGAGCTGACATCGGACTGCCGGACGGAGCCGCACCTCCTGGAGCGTGTGGGGTGCCATTACTCGGCCAAGCCCGTGACCTGGGCATTGTCCGAGGCCTGCCCAGCGATGGCGCTCTGCAGATGAACGCGTTCAAGCTACGAGGGCGCGGTTCCTGAACGTGTTCAAGTTGATCACGTAGGTTGATCGAGGTGGAAGACGGAGTGCCAGCTCACAGGCTCGGCCGAGTTTTTGCGCCCCACAGGGCATCCGCCGCTCGTGGGCGCAGCTGTGCTCAGGATGCGACCGCCGGTTCAAGGCCGCCGGCCGACCGTTCGAGGAGTTCGTGGCGACGGCGTCGGGCAAGGCGAACTGGAACGAGCGGATCTGCCGGGTGACCAACTGCCCGCGACCGACCCGGGCCCGCGACCGGTTGTGTCGCAGCCACTCCGCGCACCGGCGCACTCGTCTGGACCTGTCGGTGGAGGCATGGCTGCAGCTGCCTTCGGTGCGAGCGTTGGCCTCCTTCGGCGACTGCCGGGTGACCTCCTGCGTCCGGGCGGCCGACGGGCAGCGGGGCCTGTGCGGCGCCCACGACAAGCGCTGGGCCGAACACCGCCAGGCGTGCCCGGACGCCGACTTCGACACCTGGGCGGCCGTCAACGGCCCGGCGGGTGTCGACCACATCGTGGTCCTCAAGGGCCTGCCGATACGGGTCCAGCGCGAACTGCTCGTCATGGTGCAGCAGCGCACCGACGAGGGGCTGCGCACATTCCTGACCGACGTACGCTACCTGGCCGAACTGCTGCGAGCCCGCGGCGACGTCCCAGCCGAAGCCGACCCCGCCGAACAACCCCACGACCTTCCCGCCACCGTCCTGCGCACGATCAACGAGCACCTGCCCGTCCTGCAGACGCGCAGCGGCCTCGCCGAACGCCGCATCGTCGAACTGCTCATCGACACCGGCCGACGCCCCGACGAAGTCTGCACCCTGCCCTGGGACTGCCTGGACCGCGACGACAACGGCAAGCCGGTCCTCGTCTACACCGACTCCAAGAACAACCGCCCCGGTCGGCGCCTGCCGATCGCCGAGACCACCGCACAGCTGATCGGAGTGCAGAAAAACGAGACACGGCAACGATTCCCACACACGCCACCCGACCAGCTCGTCCTCCTCCCGTGCGACAACGCCAACCCCGACGGCACCAAGCCGATGCACGCCGAAACCTTCGGCAACGCCCACCGGGAGTTCATCGACCAGATCGCAGACCTGCTCCTCGACGAGGACAACACCCCGTTCGACCGGCGCCGGGTCGTGCCCTACGCCTACCGGCACAGCTACGCCCAACGCCACGCCGACCAAGGCGTCGCCCCCGACGTCCTGCGTGAGCTCATGGGCCACCGATCGATGCGCACCACTTTCATCTACTACCGCATCACCGAAACCCGCACCCGCGCCGCCGTGGAAAAGGTTGCCCGCCACCAATTCGACGGCACAGGACGACGCGTCTTCCACAGCATCAGCGGCCTGCTCGCCGACGAACACGCCCGCCTACGGATAGGGCAGGTCGCCGTCCCGTTCGGCATGTGCACCGAGCCGTCCAACGTCAAGGCCGGCGGTCAGGCATGCCCCTACAAGTACACCTGCGTGGGCTGCGGGTTCTTCCGCAGCGACCCGTCCTACCTGGCCGAGCTCAAGTCCTACCTACAGCAGCTGCTCGCCGACCCGGAACGCATCCGCGCCGCCACCGACCTCGAGGACTGGGCCCGCCAACACCTGGCCCCACCCGACGAACAGATCGACCAGCTGCGGGCGTTGATCCGCCGCATCGAGGACGACCTGACCAGCCTCAGCGACGACGACCGAGACCAGATCCGGCAGGCCATCACCGTGATCCGCCAGACCCGCCAGAGCGTCACGCTCGGGATGCCGGGCCTGCGCCCACGCACAGCAGACCGCAGGTGAAGCAATGACCGCGCCGCATCCGCTGACCCAGGCCCGCCACCGCGACGTCGCGCGCCGCCGCGAACGCGTGCACCAGGCCATCGCCGCCATGACCGCCGACGCGGCCGAGATCAGCGTCTCCGCCGTAGCGGCCCGGGCCCGGGTGCACCGCTCGTTCATCCACCGCCACCCGGACCTGTACGCCGCCGTGCTGGCCGCCGCCGATCCGCCTGCGGCGGGTACCGATCCCGGCCAGGCCCCGACGACCGTCAGCCGCCGATCCCTGCTGGCCGACGCCAACCTGCACGAACACGCCCGCCGCCTCCAGCGGCGCATCAACGACCTCGAAGCCCGCCTGTCCGAGCTGCTCGGCGCCCACACAGCCGAGTGCAGCGGCTTCGGCCCGCTCGATACCGCAGACACCCAGAGCGAAATCGACGACCTGCGCCAACGGGTCCTCGACCTGCAACGCATCCTTGAGGAACGCGACGAGGAACTCGGCGCCGCCCGCGAGGCCCATCGTCGGCTGATGGCCGAGATCAACCGCGCCTGATCACCTCGTCAGCGTCCGAGTTGGCCGCCGCTGACTGAGAATTTCATCGCGCGGGTCTTGTGAGAGCCGGCTCACGCCCGTTGGTGCTGGTGGGCTGTCGATAGTGGCACCGCAGCGCCGGTTTCCGTTCGGGAGTCGATCTACGGACAGTCGCCATCATCGTCCAGGTCGGGCTCATCCTCCTGGTACCAACACACCGGATTCTGGCGGTGACCCCGGGCCGGTATACACCCGGTGTCCGTCGGTCAGACGTCGACCGCGCGCCGGGTGGCGAGCTGGGCCTGGTCGGCTGCGGCCCGGCCTGATGCCCACCCGTCCCGGTTGGTGACCGCCACTGGCCGGCCGACGAGGTCGGGGAACAGATCGTCGGCCATCGCACCGACCGCGCCCTGCCGGGAGGCGAGGATCGGCAGCAGCCGGTCTGCCCCGGGTTGGCCGGCCAGGTCCCGGCTGGCCTGTTCGGTGGCCTGCTTGGTCGCCGTGGCTAGGCGCTCGCCGATACGCTGGGCGAACGCGGTGAGGAACGACTGGCGAAACGAGCGGGTCGTTGACCGGCCGTGGGCGTCGCGGCGTGACCCGGCGTGCATCATCGCCGTGGTGGCCTGTACCAGCAGCGAGGTGAACAGCAGCTCGACGGCGGCGATGTCGGCGGCGAATCCGAGTACCGTGACGAATCCGAAGGAGCTGGACCAGATTGCCCGGCAGCGGTTGGCGCCGGCCACCGCGTCGAGCAGGAGCACCTTGGGCGCCTCGTACGGGTTCTCGATCCCGATGCGCCGCCCGACCGGCTCGTCACGGGCGCCGGACCCCACCGACAGCAGCGCAGTGTCGATGCTGTGGCGGGCCATCAGCTCCTGCGCCTTGGCGGTGTACGCTTCGGCCTCCTCCGGGAAGCCGGTCGACTCCGCCTTGGCCAGCAACGCCCGTACCCGCTCAAGCTGGCGCGGGTCGGCCGCCCGACCGCCGCCCGCGTCCGCTGCGAGCGAACCACGCCGCGCCCGCCCCGGCGGCGGGCACAAGACCTGGATCTGCGGGCAGGCACTGAAGACGTGCAGCACCTGCAGCAGGCAGTGGATCAACTCGGGCCGGGCCACGCCCTCGCGCTCACCCAGCGCCGACAGGTACTCGTCGTCGCGCGCCCACCAGACCGTCGCGCCGAGCTCACGCAGCTGAGCCTCCCAACGCTCATCCACGCTCGCGGCAGCGTAGCCGCGTATCTCCGCGGCGATGACATCGACGACAATCCGCCCGTGGCGGGCACCGTAGTCGCGCCGGGCGGCTCGGACCACATCGGCGGGCTGCCAGCCCCGAGTCCACACCGCTGACAGCTCACGTTGCGCGATCGTCGTCAACGCCGAGTCCACCGCCCGCCGCCCGCCGGCCCAGCCCGGGCCGTCGGCCAGCACGGCGCAGCACCGCCGCACGGTGTCATCGTCCTTGCCGTGCAGGGCGAAGACCGCTTCGCGGGCCACCGGCTCCACCAGGTGCGCAGGCAGTACCCCACCCTCGGCCCGACCGAACAATCCCGCCGACGGCGACCCGGCCGCCGCAGCGTGCCCGGGCCCCGGCTCGTAGCCGACCCGCTCCTGCCGGCGCCGCTGCTGATCCTGACGCGCCTTCTGCTTGGCCCGCCGCCGTTCACGATTCTTCGCGCCCACCGTCACCGCCGATCAACCCGAGGTCACCCGAGCTGCGACCCTACCCACCACAGCGCGGCGATCATCCTGCGGCCCGTATCGCGGGGCGGTCCCGTCGTAACCAACAACGGAGCAGGCGATACGCCCCTGGACGAAATCCGGGCATGGGGCCTCCGGCACATCGGCAACGACTCATCATCCCGGCACGTTGCTGACCTGGCCGGGTGGCGCTACTCGGTGACGCGGGCCCGCGGTCACCAGCGACGCACGCCGAAGCGGAGACAGGCCATCGCATACGCCCAGGTACGACACGACGGCCTCCGGCGCCGGCACCCAAGCCATCCGGCGCCTTCGCCGCGTGACATCAACCCGGACCTCCCGGTGATCGGCTTCTACACCGTGGTCCGTGGACGCGCCCGCAGAGCCAGACCCCAGCTGCCGTCGACCCGCTGGACTCGGACCCCCGGCCGTCCGGGCCCGTTGGAACGGGTCCCGACGATGATCATCGCGTCTGCGAACTTTGAGCGGCAGGTGCCTGCCACATTGGTCCCCCAAGCCGTCCGTTGACGGGTTCCGTATCGAAACAGTTGCATGCTATTTATAGTTGATCTCGCAGGTCATTCCGAGGCAGCGGAGCCTCGCGGACGGCAGCACCGTTTGTACTTCGCGCCGGAAGAACACCAGCACAGGGCATTTCGCTCTGGCGGCCACGACGTCATGGCTGAGACGTCGACTGTACGCAGGTCCGGATAGGCGAGCAGATCCTCCTCGGACGGTTCGGCGACGCCCCTGGCAGCGAGTAACGTCTCGAACTCGCCAGCGTTCCCGGGGAGCTGACGTGCCCTGAAGCCGTTGTTGTCCACAAGCACGCAGTACCGCTCGGTACGCTGCCGGCACGCGTCCCACGTCGCGCCCAGCACCGCCGTCAGCCGTGGCCATCGCGTGATCATCGCCCGGTGTTCGGACCGGGACCAGAACACCGCCAGGGCCACCGGTGGTTGCGGCTGGGGACCGTCGGGCAGGAACCGGACCAGAGTCTCGTCACTGGCCACGGGTATCTCCTGTCATGCGAGCAAGCGCCCGTTGCGCCCGGGCCTGCAGATCATCGGGTGTGTCACCGGTAGCGGCCAGGCTCGTGGCTCGCAACGCGACGAGCTGTTCCAAGGCGGACTCGGGGTTGCCGGTGCGTAGCGCCAGCTCCATCCCCGGGGTCAGCCAGGCCAGCGCCGTTGGGTGATCGCCGAGGTCGCTGTACTCAATCCCGGCCTGCACGTAGATCCACACATCGTCGGGAAAGGCGGCCAGGGCCTGGCTCCACAGGCATCTGGCCCGTGGTTCGTGCCCGGCATCAGTTTCTCCCCGAGCGCACACAGCATCTCGGCGCCCTCGCTCTGTCCGCCCCGGGTCGCGTCGGTGACGACCCGGACCGCGTCGTCCACCCGCCCCAACGCCAGGTGCTGTCGGCGAGGGTCTGGCTGAAGGCCCCGGTGTCGAAGAAGAACCCTTCCTTGCCCACCCCTTCGGCGTGGGCGAGCCGCAGGTACTCCTCCAGCACGGCGACCAGCTGCACGTGGTCGTCACCCGCCTGGTGGACCCGCTCCATCATCGCGTCGACACGCCGTTCCAGCGCTGACTTCCTCGGCCACATCCGGTAGACCGTACTGGAGCGGGCCCCGCGGGCGAATCCGAGGAGTGGCGCCTGAACGGGACCGAACCCGATGGCGCCCATGACCGCGCGCGCACCCAGGTCCTACGGGTGGCACGATCAACGACGGCGGGTCGAGGACCGCACCTGCCCCACAAGACGTGTCTACGGATCCGACCTGTGGCACGTCACTTCCGATCGACATCCTCCTCGACGTCGGCTGGCGCAGCCGCGTTCGGCGAGCGAGTGCGGCTGCGGCGGCGGACGTGACGCGCCGTTCGAGCTTGCGGGCACTGACAGGTTCATCGAGGGCTGCGCCGCGTGCCGGCACCGCGCCAGATGTCGAGAACATCGTCGATGTCGGGCCGGACCTGTCGGCGGGCCTCGGGGCGGGGGACGCCGGACATGAGCAACGCGTCGTAGCGGGTGTCGTCGTGGCGTACCGAGGCGACGACGGCGTTGGTGACCGCGTCGGTGTCCAGGGCGCGGGCGGCGGCGCTGCGCCCGACCCGGCCGCTGCCGGGGGTGGCGGTGTGGCCGGCGATCGCGGCGGCGCGGGCGGCCGGGCAGCCCGGGAACAGCCGGCAGATCTCCGCTGCCAGCTGGGCCTGGAACTGCACGTCGGCGTCGGCGCGGCGGTCGCGGTCACGCTCGCGGCGCCGGGCGCGGGCGGCTTCGTCGGACAGGCACTGCCGCTCGGCCTGTTCGAGGGCGGCGTCCTCGACGAGAAGGCCCTGCCGTTCGTAGCGTTTGCGAGTGCGGCTGAAGCGCACGACCACGGCGGACAGGCGGCTGGCCTGATTGGCGCGGCGGGTCAGCGCGGCGTCGCCGGCGGGTAGGAAGACGAGGTGGTCGAGGTCGGCGCAGGCCAGGCACAGCGGTCCGGCGTCGTCCATGGTGAGCAGGTCTGCGTCGCTACCGCCGCAGCCGGCGCAGGTGAAGGTGTCCAGTGGCTGGATGACGACCAGGTCGGGTGGGCGGCTGTGCCGCGCGGCGAGCCGTTCCCGCTGGGGTTCGGGCAGCTCGGGTGGCGTCCAGTGGGTGCGGTAGGCGCGTTCGGTAGCCGGGTCGCCGTCGGCGGTGAAGCGCAGCGGCCGGTGGTCGCGGGTCGCGGCCAGGTAGGCCACCTCATTCGGTATCAGGTGCGCCGACCGGGTGAAGCGGTGGAAAGGCCGCCAGCGCGGTGGCGAGCCGTTGCGGGGGTACCGCCGCGACCGCCTCCAGGTGCTCGACGCGCCCCCGCCGCCAGTCGGTGACCAGCCCGGCCGGCAGCCAGCCGATGCCGATCAGCACATCGAGCGGGCAGACGAACCTCTGCTGGGCCAGCGCCGCCCGCGCGGCGGCGACGACGCGACGTTCCAGCTTCGACACGAGGTCCTGGCCTGCCGTGGTCGGGTTGGTGGACAGCATCGTCGCGCTCCCACATGTCGCTCGTCGCCTGACAGCACCGTATCGCGTGACTCGCAGCACCAGGCAGTCCGAAGTGGCGCCCGTACGGCGGTCGGGTTGGATCGGGTTGTCGATCGAAGATCTGCGGCCCTCCGCCCACGCTGTGGGTCGACCAACAGCGCGGGACGCCCGGCCGGCAGGCTGTTCGAGCCGCGGGCCGGAAATGATTCCCGGGTTCCGAGCCGGCACACAGCTGGTTGCCGTGTCAGGAGAGCAGCGTATGGCGAGGAAGAAGCCCGTCCGTGTTCCACCCGCTACCGCTGACCGGCTCGTCAGCGGGTGGGCCGGACCGGGCGGCACTCATACGACTTGCCCGCCACGGGTGATACCGAGCAGATCACGGGGCTGCTCGCGCTGGCTGGCATTCCTTTGGATCCAGTGGTAGGCGCGGTGATCGAGGCGGGAACCCTGGCATCCACCCTGTTACTGGGTCTGGACCACGGCCCCGAAGGCATGCTGCGTCCGCTGGCTGAGGCCGTCGCCGCCGACAGACCTGACCAGGCCATGCCGGGGCTGGTGTTGGTGCTGGTCGCGGAGGATCGCGACGGGTTCGTGCGCGGGGTGCTGCAAGCCGTTCCGCCCGACAACGTCCTGGCCGACGGCATCAAAGCCGGCGTACCTGTGCTGAACGCGGTCGTCGGCGCGACCAAAGTCGCCAAGATACGGGCCGTCGCGGTCGCCGAGGACGCCCGCGGTAACAGGATCGGCGAGACGCTGATCCGACGTACCGTACGAACCCACCTACAACTCGGGTTCCTTCTGATCTATGGTCAGTTTCCCGTCGGGTCGGGTCTCGAGAAGTACTACGCCCGTCAGGGCTTCACCGTGCTCGACGAGGGCCAGGACATCGACCTAAGGCGAATTAACCTACCCATCCTCATCCGCACGGATCCCTCGGATCCGGAACGACTGTTCGTCCGTTGGCGTTGACGGCAGACCAGACCGCGAGACCCCCTTCTTGCGGTAAGCGCATGCGTCCGGAAACGATCCCGACGAGCGGCCAGTACCTGACGTTGAACGGCAGATAGCCGTCACCATGTCTTCCACGCTGTCCGTTGGGGTTCCCCCAACGGACACCCGCCAGGGGCATCACTCGTCGTCGGTGTCGGGCCCGGCGGGATGACGCAGCAAACGGCGGCCGATGGAACCCCAGGTCGACCCTTTGTGCCAGGCCGTCGCCGTGGTCACGGGCGTCAACAGCCGGGGCCGGGCCATAGTCGCAAGTGCCCGACACGTATCGGGCACTACAACACGCCAGTCTCCCGGCCTTGGCCTGCAGGAACGGCACCGTGTCGACCGGCCTCCCGGCGCCGACCCGATAGAAAGGCCCATCAACCATTCCACGAATGCCGGCGCGAGCACCGGCTTGCCGTGCTTGCCCGGCTGGGTCGGTGTCGGGGCCGGGCGGCCGAGCAGGTGCTCCCAGCGGGCCACCGCCTGCGCGTAGGGGCCCCAGATCCGGGGCTGCGCGGGTGGCTGCCACGCGGCGGGTGCCTCGTCCCACGAGCCGAGCTCCCGGGGCAGGGTGCCCTCGGCGATCTCAGCCGCCTGCTCCAGGGACGGCCTGGACCGGGAGGCCGGCGAGATGGCGGCGTGTCGTGCGGTGCGGGTGGCGGCCACCCGTGGCGTGGGCAACAACCGGCCGCCGCCCGCCGAGCCACCGCCGGCCGGGCCACC
>Ga0137368_10009293_pt1 | contig 10057 bp, 10 predicted proteins | sample SagtaG_13_FD_104917 | JGI IMG/M metagenome (GOLD analysis project Ga0137368, IMG submission 104917) | Vadose zone soil microbial communities from Sagehorn Ranch, Mendocino, California, USA - Sage1_L_100_16 metaG | ecosystem: Environmental > Terrestrial > Soil > Vadose zone | place: USA...
AAGCCGCAGGGCGGACGTCCCGGCGAGCATCTGCCGAGCGTGGACCTGGCCGCGACCGCTGCCGAGCTGGAAAAGAAGATCGGCCGGGAGGCCGCGCGCGACGAAGTGCTCAGCTACCTGATGTATCCCGACGTCTTCGTGAAGTTCGCGCAAAACCTGCAGCGCTGGGGCGAGGTGGACGTGCTTCCAACGCCGCTCTTCTATTACGGCATGCAGCGCGGCACGGAGGTGAGCGTCGAGATCGAACCCGGCAAGGCGCTCAACATCAACTTTCTCGCCCTTGGCGAACCACACCCGGACGGCACGCGCACTCTGTTCTTCGAATTAAATGGGCAGCCGCGCGAAATCGTTGTGCGCGATAGCAAACTCGAGGTCAAGGCGCCGCAGCGCCCCAAGGCCGACGCAGACAAGCCCGGAGAAATCGGCGCACCGATCCCCGGAGTGGTCTCCAGCGTGGCGATTGAGCTGAACCTGAAGGTTGAAAAGGGAGACCGCCTGCTGGTGATGGAGGCGATGAAGATGCAGAGCACCGTCTATTCGCCCGTTGCCGGCATGGTGAAACATCTGCTCGTCAAGGCCGGGCAGCACGTCGAATCCAAGGACCTGCTTGTGGTCATCGAGCCGTAGCCGGCTTCCGCCCGCTGAATTCACGAAGCAGCGGGCGCGATATGGCGCGCAACAAGGCTTTGAAATCTGTTCACCACCAGCGGCGCCAGTTCTTCGCGATTCCGGCTCGTGAGCAGCTCGTGCCCGGCGCCCATGACCGGCAGCAGTTCGGTCATAGCTGGAATCAATTTCAGCACCTCAGTCAACTCTGCGATCGAGCCAAATCCATCGCGCGTGCCATGCACAAAGAGCGCCGGTGTCCGGAGTCCCGGAAAGTGATCGATCCGCAGCTGCTCTGGCCGCTTGGGCGGATGAAGCGGATAGGAAAGAAGCAGAAGTCCCTCCACAAGCCCCGGATCGGACGCGGCCAGAATTGAACTCTGCCGCCCACCATACGAGTGTCCGCCGAGATAGATGCGCCCGTGGACCTGCTGCCGCATGGCCTCAACGGCCCGCAGCAGCCCGGCGCGGTCCTGCTCTGCGCTGCCGCGCGGCGGTGGGCCATGCGGATGCAGCTGCCGGAACGGGAGATCGCAGCGGAGCACCTGCAGGCCGGCATCGCAGAACCGAGTGGCCACTGCGACGAGCAGCGGCGCGCGGCAGTCTGATCCTGCGCCGTGGCTCAGCACGAGCCCATCGCCCGATGATCTCGCGCCAGACGGACTCGCCGGAAGATGCAGGAAGCCTCGCACCGGCGGTTCGCCCGCCTTCTCGAAGGACCGGACTTCAGAGGAGCTTTGGTTCAAGCCGCGCGCCTCTGATCTCCGAAGGCGGCGCGACGCCTGCGGCCGCTCAGCAGGTAGACGTCCGAGCGCACGTCGGTCAGCGGATCGCCCGCGGAAGCGATGCCGTCCACCCTCGGGACGGGAGCGAAGATGATCTTGCGAAGCTCCGGCTGCTGATCAGCGACACGGGCCGTCAGCGTGATGGTGCCGAACCGGACCTCGGCGCGCGTCTCCGGCCACGGCACAGTGGAGTCCGTAACGTCGTCGCCCGGCTCGGCGATCTGCACAAGGACGCCGAGTCTGATCGGCCCCTTGGCCAGACGTTCTCCGATCTCATCGAAGAGGAAGTTCTGCGGCTTGGCCGCTGCTTCTTCGTCGGAGAGGTACTCGGTCCCTGCTTCAGGAATTATGCGAAATCTCCCATGGCGGATCACTCCGGCCATGTTGGTGAACTTAAACGCGGTGATCGCGAAAAATGCCTCACGCGCAAAGCTGGTTGGAATCGGCTTGGCGGCCTCCACAAATCGCTTGGCGCCCGGATGCGACGCAAGAAAAGCGCCAAGCGCCTCGGGGCGGCCCGCTGCAAACTCTGTCGCGGCGCGAAGAAACTCCAGGAACTCCTCGCCGGTCCGGGCCGGGAAGCTATTCGTGGACTGCGCGACGATGTCTGTGTGCGCGTGCTCCGCCAGGTGGAAGCGAACGGCGAATCCCCGCGGGCTGGAGCGCGCCGGGTCGTTGTCGACTATGTCCGGCAAGCCCGTTGCGTTCGAGAAGCGAACCGTAACGGGCGTGGAGGTCCTGCTCGCGTGCGGGGCGCGCGTCAGCGTCGCCGCCTCGTGCGAGGGCGTGAAGGTTCCCGAGCACATCAACCCTTTGGCATGGGCCGGCCGAAATCCAGGATGCAGCCCGAAGGCCGCATCGAAGGCCTCGAGCAGTTGCTGGGCAAGAGCTTGGTTTTTGATTGTGCCGGTCGCCATAACTTTTCTCCTCGGAAGATGGGGTCAGCAGCCGACGCGGTTTTTCCACGGACCGCTGTGGCAGCTCAGAACATCTTTTCGTGTTAAATCGCTTTTCTGGCTGCGACGTCAGCAGCGAACTGTTATGTGCCATTGCCGCTAAGCTCCCAGAAGGGCCGAATTTCAATCACACCTCTTGCTCGAGCGCACGGCGTATTGGATACCAGTTCGACAACCTCATTCAGACTCTCGGCTTCAATCACCGAGAACCCTGCAAGTGGGAGCTTGTGTTGAGCATAGGGTTCATCTGTTACTTCAAGGCTTTTATTCCAGTTCCGTACAGATGTGACCTTTGTTTGAACCGCCGACATAAGGTTCCCTCGGCCCCGTATCGCTGCGTCTTGAGCAAGAACTTCGCGTCTTTCTTGTTCGCTCAACGAGTTCCAGCCGTCTTCGTCTCCATAGGCAAGGCACAGAAACTTCATCTTCCGATCCTCCGCTTGAAAAGGCGGCCTGATTGTCTGTCTGCGGTCCTGCGTTGCTGATATTGGATCTGTTTGGGCGGGAGAAGGATGCGCCCAGGAGATTTTTGACGTGCCAAGGGCTGCAGAGCAAAGGAGCTCCGCTCTCCCGTGCTCTGCCCAGCTCTGCCGCGTCCGGGGTCCCCGGCAAGCCCGTTTTGGCCTGCTGGGGCAGACTCAGCGCTTGCCGCGATAGTCCACAAAAAGCTCCGGAAACTGCTTCTTCAGCGATTCGATCTTGGGACGATCGCAGACCTGGATGTAGGGATTTTCAGGATGATGGAGTGCGTAGTCCTGGTGGTAGTCCTCGGCGCGATAAAAGCCCTTCAGCGGAGTCACCTGTGTGGCGATCGGTTTGGCAAAAACCTTGGCCTGATCGAGTTGCGCAATATAGGCATCCGCGATGCGCTTCTGGTCCTCGTTCGCGTAAAAGATTGCAGAGCGATATGAGGGTCCTACGTCAGGCCCCTGGCGGTTGAGCTGCGTCGGATCATGGGCGACTGAGAAGAAGATGCGCAGCAGTTGGCCATAGGTAATTCGTGCCGGATCGTAAACCACCTCGACCGATTCCGCATGCCCGGTCTTTTCCGTCGTCACCTGATCGTAGCTTGCCGTTGACGCTGATCCGCCGGCGTATCCCGCCGTTGTCTTCGCGACGCCCTTCACTCGTTGGAAGACCGCTTGAGTTCCCCAGAAGCATCCTCCGGCAAATACCGCCGTTTGCCGGCCGGAACTCGAAGCCAAGGGAACATCCGTCTTCGGCGGAGGAATGGGTGTTGTGGATGCAGCACGTACATGCAGGAGGGACAGCGCTAAGACGCACACCAGAATCACAGAGCCAACAAACACGAGCGCCCGCATAGAGAGCACCTCCCACTCAAGCTAGATCTTGAGACGCTGCTTCGGACAAATCGTCACCAAAGTTATTCAAGAAAGCAGACCGGCTCCCGAGATGGCCGCGAGCCAATCGCCGCGAGCCGCGGATAACCAGGGTGAATCAATCTACGCGGGCTTTTTCTCCAGCGCTGCATCCGCCACCGGAAGCCAGACCTGAAAACAGGTATCACCGGGCTTCGAGTTGACCTGAATACTGCCCCGATGTTTTTTTACGATCCGCTGCACCGCATCGAGCCCCAGCCCAGTGCCCTCGCCCACTCCCTTGGTGGTAAAGAATGGTTCGAAGATATGCGGCCTGACCTCCGGCGAAATTCCCGGGCCGTTATCGCCGATCTCGACGACCACGCAGCCGTTGTCGCGATAAGTCCGCACGCGAAGCTCCCCGCTGCCATTCATGGCGTCGATGGCGTTGTCGATCAGGTTCGTCCAGACCTGATTGAGCTCGCTTCCGAACGAATCCACAAGGAGCGGCACGCGCTGGTAGTCACGCCGGACGGAGATCCCCTTTTTGAGCTTGTAATGCAGGATGGTGAGGGTCGTCTCGAGACTCTTCACCACGTCCACATTCTGCACGGGCGACTGGTCCATGTACGTGTATTCCTTAATCGCGCCGACCAGGTCGGAGATTCGCAAAGTGCTGCTCTCGATCTCGTGCAGCAGGTTCGCAATCTCAACCGAAGCGGAGATTCTGACCAGGGCTGCTCGTGCGGTGTCTGCATCCAGGGTCTCAAAGAGGGACTCGAGGGCCGCAGGTTTGATGCCCCTTTGCGCCAGCTCGGCCGCGAGCTGCCACAGATCATTCTGCCCGTGACTCCGCAGCAAAGAATCGATCTGGTCCTCCAGGTCGCTGACGGTGAGGGCATCGGCTACGGGCTCGTCCCGCTGCGTGAACGAAGCTTCCAGCTTCTCGATCTCGGACCTCTGCGCCGCCGTCAGTTCACGCCGGCCTAGTTCGTGGCTTGCATCCTTGATGCGCTTCAGTGTGTCGCGCAACTGCGCCACCGCGCGTTTGGCAGCCGAAGCAGGATTGTTCAGCTCATGGGCGAGCCCAGCGGCAAGTTTTCCCAGTCCGGCCAGCCGATCGCGCTGTTGTTCCAGGCGGGTGATTTCGCGGATGCGGTCCGACATCACGCCGACCAGACGCTTGGCCAGCTCCGGAATCTTCTGAATCAGCTCCGGAAAGAGCGCTGCCGGAAAGCGCAACATACGCCCGTCGGTGAGTGCTCTGCCGGTCACCGCGAACTGCTTCATACGTGAAAACGGCAGCGCGCCATTCACGTTGCCCGCCGTGTTATTGATCGCGACGGTCTCGCCGCCAAATTCGCCTCGCCACTGAAATTCGCCCTCGAGAAGAACGAACATGGTATCGGCAGGATCGCCTTGCCGCACGTACACGTCTCCTGCCCGCAGAGTGCGTTCCTCCGCGTGGCTGAGGAACCACTCGATCTGGTCTTCCGGCAAATCCGCAAATGCCGGGACGCGCAACAGCTCCGATGAGGTCACCATTAGACCTTACTCAAATACTGATGAATGAACTGCACAGCCACAGAGCCCTCGCCCACGCCGGAGGCTACGCGCTTCACCGAACCGTGGCGGACATCTCCCACGGCAAACAGGCCGGGAACATTGGTCTCCAGCAAAAACGGATCGCGGTCGAGCGGCCACCCCTTGGGCCGCTCTCCATCGCGTATCAGATCCGGGCCGGTCAGGATAAAGCCGTGATCGTCTCTCTCGACCAGATCGCCGAGCCAGTCGGTTTGCGGCTGCGCTCCGATGAAGATGAACATCGAAGTGGCCGGCACGCTCTCCACTTTGTTCGTATCCGAGCAAAGCACGCGGAGCTCCTCCAACCGCGTCTCGCCATACACCCCGGCGACGCTGGCATGGGCCCAAATCTGAATGTTCGGTGTCTGGTGAATCTGGTCGATCAGGTATTGCGACATGGTGCTGGAGAGCCCGTCTCCGCGCACCAGAAGCACCACCCGCTCGGCGTATTTGGAAAAGTTCATCGCTGCCTGTCCCGCCGAGTTCGCGCCGCCCACAACAAACACGGTTTCTCCCCGGCATGAGAGGGCCTCGGTCGCGCCACCGCCGTAGTAGACGCCGGCCCCCTGCAGCTTGTCGAGCCCCGGCGCCTCCAATCGCCGCCACTGCACCCCCGTCGCCACCAACAGCGCATGGCAGGAGATCTCGTTTCCGTCCGCCAGCTTGACGATGCGATAGGGGCCTTCCGTGCGAACGCTCACCGCCTCCTGCGGCGACAGGATCTCCACTCCAAAGCGCTGGGCCTGCACCACCGCGCGACGCGCCAGGTCTCCTCCGCTCAGCCCGGCCGGAAATCCCAGATAGTTTTCTATGCGCGCGCTCAGCCCTGCCTGGCCGCCTGGGGCTTCCCGCTCGATCATGACTGTGTGCAGGCCCTCGGAGGCGCCATAGACCGCCGCTGCCAGACCAGCAGGTCCTCCACCGATGATCGCCAGATCATAAAAGTTGGTTTGAGCTCGCGTGCGCAGGCCCACGCGTTGCGCGACCTCGGACGGAACGCTTTCCAGCAGCTTCGTTCCATCGGGAAACAGCACCACCGGGAGCTTGGCCGCCTCCGGCCCAAGAGCATCCAGGAGATTTTTCGTTTCAGGATCGCCAGCGGAGAGCTCAATGTCGATCCACTGATAGGGGACGTGATTGCGAGCCAGGAAGTTGCGCAGCTCATAGCTGCGAGGCGACCAGCGCGTGCCCAGGACCCGTATGCCTTCGAATGCAGGACGATAGGAGGCCCGCCAGTCGTCGAGCAAATCATCCAATTGGGGATAAAGATGATCGGCCGGAGGGTCCCAGGGCTTCAGAAAAAAATAGTTGAGGTTCGCCTCATTGATTGCTGCGATGGCGGCGTTTATATCGGCATAGGCAGTCAGCAGTGCCCGCTTGGCCGACGGAAAGAGGCGCATTCCCTGCTGCAGAAACTCTATGCCCGTCATTCGGGGCATGCGCTGATCGGCCAGCAGCAACGCCACGCTCTGATTGCGCAGTTTAAGCTCTTTCAGCAGCTCCAGCGCTCCCTCCGGCGAATCGCTCCCGATCACCCGGTACTCAGAGCCATACTTCGACCGAAGATCGCGCTCAATGGCGCGCAACACATCGGAATCATCATCCACACTGAGCAGAACCGGCTTAGCCATGATGAATTCAGCCTCGGATCGAGAACTCGCCCAACCCGCTTAGAGGAATGCGTATATAGATACAAAAGCGGGCAGTTGGTCACTTTAACTGATTCGAGACCTGCAGGTACGCCGTTCATCTCTTCGCTGTAGCTTTCGCTCGCTCCGCTGCCACCAATCCAAGTTTCTTGAGGGCCTCGTAGGTCCGCTGCTTCTCGTCTTCGGACAGCACGGAGACGAGGGCTTCGAGGTCTTTGGCATGTCTTTCGAAGCACGATGAGGCCACTCGCTTGCCCTCTGCCGTCAGCTCAACGAGCCGCGCGCGCCGGTCTTTTGCGCTCGGCTTGCGGACCACGAGCCCGAGTTTCTCGAGGCGATCGATTGCGGCGGTCATGGAGCCGCTGGCCAGCAGCACCTTTTGCTGGATCTCCGAAATCGTGAGCGGCCCCTTGTGCAACAGCGCCTCCAGCGCCGCGAAATCGCTGAGGCATAGGCCCGCGTTTGCGATGCTCCGCTCCGCCAACCGGCTCAGAGCGTGGTGACTCTTCGCCATCACCATCCAGAGCTGGGGCGCGGTGATGCGACGGCTGCCTTTTGTCACGGCATTTCCTCTCAGGCAGGCTGGGCGTGAGGCCGGCTGATTGCGCGCGATTGCAGCAGCCGGTCGAGGGAAGCCGCGCCGCCGCCGCGAATCATCAGGAAGACCGTGACAGCGACCACGAGCAGGTGGTACTCGTAGCCTTCCCCTTTCTGCGTTCCCATCCAGTTCATAAAGAACCCGTTCGGGAGATGGACCATCAGGACCGCCACCACCATGTTGCAGAAGATGCCGAAGGCCGCGACCCGCGTCAGAAAGCCGACGATCAGGCCCAGTCCGCCAAAGAATTCCGCGGCGATCGCGAGGAACGCAAGCGGCGCCGGAATATGCATACCACCTGTGAACGCCCCCATCGTAGCGCTAAAACCTTGGCCTCCGAACCAGCCCAACATCTTCTGCGCACCGTGAGCGAAGAAGACTATCCCGAGAACCAGGCGAAGTATTGTCGTCCCAGTGTTGTCGTCCGTTGCAATCAATTTGCGAAGCATAACGTGCTCTCCTTGCGGATCTTTAAAATTCTCTACTGCGGGCGCCGGCCCAAGCGGAGCCCACAAATGATGAGACCATTTGTACTTGTAAAAGGATTCTTTATATCGAGATATATTCCTGGTCAGGGCAGCTCAGCAGTCCTTTCGAGTTGCCTGTGTTGCTGCGGTCTCGAGGTCAGCCGAAATTTCCGTGCAGCGGTTCGACGCTGGAGGAAATCCAATGGGCAAGGCCTACATTCGAGAAAAAGATCGAGAGGACACACTCCTATGCCCCCTGCGTATACTGCGGCCCAAGAGGTCGTCCGGCGAGTTCAGCCGCATTACGCACGCCACCTTGCCGCGGCCGGCCGCACAACGGGGTCCCCGGCAGGCGCGTCTTTGGCCTGCTGGGGCGAAAACCAGGCGCTCGCTGCGCTGCCGGGCAACGATGTTATGGCCGCGATCATTGATGCGGCCTTCTGGACAAGCCTGAGGCGGGAGGAAGGATTCGTTCCCAGGATCTCGCTGGCCTTCCTGCGCCCGGAGCGCTCTGCCAGCCCGCTGTTTTTTGCGCAGCCGATTCCACTGGCTCCCGAGGCGCTCACTCGCGTGGCGCCGGCCGTGGAGCGGCCCGGCATTCACCTTGGCGTCTGGAACAATGCGGAAGAGCTTTCGGTTTGGGGAACCACGCGCAGCCTGCCTCCCTACTGTTTCGTCTTGGAGGTCGTTTCACCCGGGGTGCTCGTGCTCAAACATAGTCCCGGCAGTGACTCCGGAAAATTCGGCAACGTCGCCGTGCTTGAAGGAGACCAGATCAAGATCCTGGCCGAGAGCTCCGACATGCCGGAGCACTGCCCTGCTCGCGTGCATTCGCTTCTGGAGATCGGCTCGCCTTCGGACCCTGAGGCAGCACACAACCCGCTTCCGGAGCTGGCGGTATCCATGCGTGCGCATCGGCGCGGAGGAGCACTGATCATTGTGCCGGACGGCTCCTCGGAGTGGCTCGAGTCGATCCATTCGGTCTCCTATCCCGTATATCCTCCGTTTGTGGAACTCGCCGAGCTGGTGAAGAGCAGCAGCTCCGAAAGGACCGGATCGCGCTGGAAAAGGTGCTTCCAGCGCACCGTTGACGCCATGGCGGGCTTGACCGCCGTGGACGGAGCAACTGTGATCACGCATGATTACCGGCTGCTGGCCTTCGGGGCCAAAATCAGGCGTCGCGCCGATTTTCCTCCCGTGGAGAAGGTGCTGCTCACCGAACCGGTCGAGAATGCAGACGCCCAGGCCATCGACGCGGCACAGCTCGGCGGCACTCGCCATCTTTCAGCGGCACAGTTTACGCAGGACCAGCACGACGCCTGCGCGCTGGTGGCTTCGCAGGACGGCCGCTTTACGCTGCTCGCGTGGTCGGACTGCGATGCAATGGTCCATGCTCACCGGATCGAGACGCTGCTGATGTAGTTCCGCTGATGGTCAACTCGGTGCTGTATGGTGAGCTCGGTTTTCGATGAACTCGATTCTATGAATACGACACGCTGCGACTGGGTAACCCGGACGACCCACTGATGCTGCACTACCACGACTGCGAATGGGGAGTCCCGGTCCACGATGACCGAAGGCATTTTGAGTTTCTCGTCCTGGAAGCAGCGCAAGCCGGGCTCAGCTGGTCAACCGTGCTCAGGAAGCGCGAGGGCTACCGGCGGGCGTTCAGCGGCTTCGATCCGGCCCAGGTGGCGCGATACACCGCGAAGCGGATTGAAAAGCTCCTGTCGAATCCGGAGATCATTCGCAATCGGCTGAAGATCGAATCCGCGGTGCGCAATGCGCAGGCCTTCCTTGCAATTCAAGAAAGCCACGGCAGCTTTGACGGCTACTGCTGGCGCTTCGTCGATGGGCATTCAAAACTAAATCGATGGATGTCGATGCGAGAGATTCCGGCCACATCAGCCGAATCCGATGCCTTCAGCAAGGACCTGAAGCAGCGCGGCTTCAGCTTTGTCGGACCAACAGTCATTTATGCGCATATGCAAGCCGTGGGCATGGTCAACGATCACCTGGTCGCCTGTTATCGCCATCGTGAAATCCAGCAATGTGTTACGAGCCTGCTATAAAGTTCACGATCACTCCGAGGC
>Ga0137368_10009295_pt1 | contig 10055 bp, 9 predicted proteins | sample SagtaG_13_FD_104917 | JGI IMG/M metagenome (GOLD analysis project Ga0137368, IMG submission 104917) | Vadose zone soil microbial communities from Sagehorn Ranch, Mendocino, California, USA - Sage1_L_100_16 metaG | ecosystem: Environmental > Terrestrial > Soil > Vadose zone | place: USA...
GACGAAGCCGATCCCGACCATCATCAGTCCTATGCCGATCGTGCGCCCGAGCACGGTCGTCGGGTACACGTCGCCGTAGCCGACGGTAGTCATCGTCGTCACGGCCCACCAGACGCCGTCCCAGGTGGATCGCTTGTCCTCGACTGACGCGAACGCAGCGCCGCCCACGAGCGCCGTCAACGCGGCGACGATCGCCACGTAGCGCAGCCCTTCGAGCGAGAAGACGCCGCGCGCGAGCTTCGCGAGTCGCAGCAACCGCAGCAAGCGCAAGAGCCGAAGCACGCGCGCCGCCTGCAAGGTCGCCGGCAGGAACGGCGGCGTCAGCACCACGATCGCGACTTCGAGCGAATGCGAAAGCAGCCATCGCCCTCTCTCGCGCACGACGGCGAGCATCGCAACAAGCTCGAACGCAAAGGCGAGCCAGATCGCCCAGTTGGTGACGGTGGCGACCGTCCGCCACGGCTCGCCCACGCTCGACTCCTCGACGACGATCACGGGCACGACGAGCAGCGCCGCGATCAGCATCGGCACCTGTAACGCCCGCTCGACCCGCTTCGCCCGCGTGTCCATGCCTGGTCGGTTCGACGCCGTCCGGCATCCGCCTACGTCGCATCGCTCCTCTTCGGTCGATGCTTCCGCCACGCCGCGCCTCCCTGCTTCTGCTCCCCGAGCCATGCGAAAGCGGCGTCGCGACGGTAGCGGACGTAATGCCCGGGGCGGACGTGCGGGATCAGCCCCGAGCGCGTGTGCTCTCGCACCCACCGCGGCAGAACCGCGAGCAGCGCCGCGACCTCCTCGGCCGTCAGGAGACGATCGGCGGCGACGCTCACGCGAGTCAGCGACAAGCGCATTTCTGCGCAGGTCGCCGTCGTCTGCACGCACGGACGGTGCTCGGGCCGGTGCCGGACGACGGCGTGGCGGCGGAGGTCGAGGTCGGGGCGCGGTCAGGTGGGATCGCATCGCCGCGAGTCCGGGCGGTGGGGCTCGAACGCCCGCGGGACGACCGTGGTCCCGAGGAGCGGAGTCGGCCGCTCGACGCGCCCGGACTCCGCGCTCTCGTGGACGCTGCCGATGGTCAGCTCGCCCGTGCCCTGCTCGTAACGGCCGCGATGACTGGAATGCGCCGCGGCGAGCTGCTCGGGCTGCGCTGGCGCGACATCGACAATACGAACAGGCGCGCTGGGTCCGGCGCAGCATCGGCCTGGGCGGAGTAGTGAAAGAGCCGAAGACTCGCAAGAGCGTCCGCGCGACCGCGCTACCGCGGATGGTCGCGGACGAGCAGGCGTGGCAAGCGGCCGAAACTGCAAGCGGTTCTGCAACCATTCGAGCGCAAAACCGTGCCGCGCCGTTCCGCGTCGCCGCAGTCGCTCCGGGCGAAATCGCCGCAAATACGGCGTTTAGAGGAAAGCGGCGGAACGCGGTTACCCCTCGGTCGCGGGCCTTTTTTGGCCGGCCTGGCGACGAAGGTCAGCGCGGGCAAGAATGCCCGTACCCGGCGCTCCCCAGACGGCCAGTAGTCGACCAGACACTGCAGTCGTACCATCGACAACATGCCGCGCCTCCGTATCGTCGTGTTTGCCGCCGCGGCTGCCATGGTCTTCGGGGTTCCAGCGTCATACGCCGCGACTGTCACTGTCGCGACTGACCCGACCCCCTCGAAGTCCACGACGATCTTCACCGCCGAACCCGGCGAGACGAATGATCTCGACGTGTCCCTACTCATGGTCTTCACAGATTTGGGAGCTCCACTCACCGCCGGGGAGGGGTGCACATCTCTGGGACCGAACTCGGCTTACTGCTTCGCACCCAACGTCGACGCGTATCTGCGAGACGGCGACGACAACGCCCGCGTCCTCGTGAACGGCATCGGCAGAGTGTTCGCCGGCAGCGGCAACGACACAGTTGTGGCCGATTCGTTCGGCGCCTACACCGTTGTCTATGGCGAGGGTGGCGCCGACGACATCGCGGCGAACGGTGAGGGTGGGCAGATCGCTGACGGTGGTCCGGGCGACGACGTCATCCACGCCGGCGGTTTCGCCGGGGACGCATCGGCGTTCGGCCGCGGCGGGAGCGACACCATCTACTTCTCGACGTACATCGGCGGAGTTGCCACCCTGGACGGAGGTGACGGCGCCGACACGATCATCGCTCGGCCCTCCGGCTACCCGAGCACAGCAGTGGGCGGAAACGGAGATGACACGATCATCGTGCAGGGCGTCTCCCTTTTCACGCCCGGTGGCTCGTACAGCGTGATTGGCGGCGCCGGAGATGACACGCTGACCGGTGGGGCGTACGACGACACGATTGACGGAGGCAATGGACGCGACTCGATCGACGTCCAGGGGGGAGGAGTCGACACGGTAACCTGCGGAGCCGGCGTCGACGTCGTTCATTTCGACGCAAGCGACACCATCGCAGCAGACTGCGAAGTCGCGCTGAGCTAGCGGCTCAACAGCCCCTCAGGGCCCTTCCGCAGCCAGCTCGCGCGAGCGTTCCATCGCCGCCTGGATCGCGTTCAGGAACGCCGCCCGGACGCCCGCCTGCTCGAGCTCGCGGATCGCCTGGATGGTCGTGCCGCCCGGCGAGGTCACCGCTTCACGGAGCTCGACGGGATGGACCTTCTCGTCCCGTAGGAGCTTCGCCGTCCCGAGCATCGTCTGCACGACGAGCTGGGTCGACGTCTCGCGGCCGAGGCCGAGCAGGATTCCCGCCTCGATCATCGCCTCCGCGAGCAGCGCGAAATAGGCCGGCCCCGAGCCCGACACGGCCGTGACGGCGTCCATGTACGGCTCGGGTACGCGGACCACGAAGCCGAGGTGCAACAGCGCCTCCTCCGCGAGCGCGAGATGCTCGTCTTTCGCGTGCGCGCCTGCGCAGATGCCGGCGATCCCTTCGTGCACCGTGGCGGGTGCGTTCGGCATCGCGCGGACGACGGGCACGTTCGCCTTCAGACGGCGTTCGATCGCCACGGTCGGGATCGCGGCCGCAACGGAGAGCACGGTCTGCTCCGGCGTGAGCACTTCTCCGATCTCCTGGAGCAGCACCTCCAGATCCTGTGGCTTGACGGCGATCACGACGAGGCTCGCGTCGGCAACTGCGTCCGCGTTCGACACCGTCGCCGGGACGCCGTGGCGCGCCGCGAGCTCGTCGACCCGCTCCTGCCTTCTGCCTGTGACCACCACCTCACCGGGCTCCCGCCACCCGGCCGAAAGCAATCCCGCGAGCAGCGACTCGCCGATCTTGCCGCCGCCGAGAATCGCCACCTTGCGTTCGTCCACGGCACGAGTCTAGGTGCGGCTCGTGCGCTTCCGCCGCTTCTTGACACCGCCTGGTGCATCTGCGCGAAATCGCGTCCCGATGCTTCTTCGCGAGGTCGAGTATGTGCGCCCAGGGACCGTCGAGGAGGCGATCGCCGCCCTCGGTGAAAACGACGGCGCGCGGGCGCTTGCGGGCGGACAGACGTTGATCAACGTGATGAAGGCGCGCGCGGCGTCGCCCGACGTCCTCGTCGACCTCCAGGATCTCGACGAGCTGCGCGGGATCACCGAGACGGGAAATGGCGGCCTCGAGATCGGCGCGATGACGACCTACGCGGAGCTGAATTCTCTCGACGCAGCCGGCGCGCGCTCGATCCTCGGCGAGGTCGCATCGACGATCGCCGATGTGCAGGTGCGGAATCGCGGCACGATCGGCGGCAACGTCTGCTCGAATGACCCGACGAACCACTTTCCGCCGCTGCTCGCGGCGATGAATGCCGAGTTCACGATTCGCGGCCGTGACGGCGAGCGCACGGTCAGTGCGGACGACTTCTTCCTCGGCGTCTACATGACCGCTGCCGGCCCCGGAGAGCTGCTGACGAAGATCACGATTCCGCCCGGCGGGCAGGACGGATTTGCCGCGGTGACGATCGGACGCGACGGCACCGGCATCGTGACCGCCGCCGCATCGCTCAACGGCGGCGCGCGTGTCGCGATCGGTTGCGTGGACGCGGTGCCGGTGCGCGCCCGCGAGATGGAGCAGCGAATCGGGGACAACTTCTCGGACGACAACGTGCGTGCTGCCGTGCAGGGGCTCGGGGCGTCTCTCGATCCGCCTTCGGACGTGCACGCGTCGGCCGACTACCGGCGCGCCCTTGCCGAGGTGCTCGCAGTTCGCGCAGTCGTCGCGGCGAGGGAGAGGAGATAGGTGGAAGCCGCGACGAGCAAGCGCATCACCCTGGAGGTGAACGGCGAGCAGATCGAGTACGACGTCGACGCCCGCCGGCTGCTCGTGCATTTCCTCCGAGATGACCTCGATCTCACCGGGACGCACGTCGGCTGCGACACGGGAAATTGCGGCGCGTGCTCGGTCATCTACGACGGCCGGCTCGTGAAGAGCTGCATGCTGCTCGCGATCCAGGCGGACGGCGCGAAGATCGAGACCGTGGAGTCCCTCTCTCCGGACGGCGAGCTGACGCCGCTCCAGCAGGCGTTCGGCGACCACCATGCCCTTCAGTGCGGCTACTGCACGCCGGGAATGCTGATGAGCGCGACGGCCCTCCTCCGCGAGCACGAGCGGCCGACGGAGGAGCAGATCCGGAAGGCGATCCAAGGCAACATCTGCCGCTGCACCGGCTACGTGAACATCGTCAAGGCCATACAGGCCGCGTCCGGTCAGGACGTCGAAGTATGACGCCGTACCGGGTACGTACCTGGCACATACCTGGCACGTACCGGGTACGAGGGAGAGCACGTTGACAGAAACGCAAACTGAGCCGCTCATTGTGGAAGAGACCGAGACGAAGCCCGGCTTCGTCGGGACGAACGTGCCGCGCAAGGAGGACAAGCGCCTCGTCCAGGGTCAGGGCGTCTTCTTCGACGACGTGAAGCGGCACGGGATGGGCTACGTGCACTTCGTACGCTCGTCGTACGCGCACGCGAAGATCGTCCACGTCGACGTCTCGAAGGCGCTCGAGCTCCAGGGCGTCTACGGCACCCTGACCGGCGACGAGGTCGCGATCCTGACCGATCCGTTCTTCGAGCTGTCCACCGCGCCGGGCGCGCACATCAAGGACTACGCCCTCGCCGTCGGCCGCGTGCGCCACGTCGGCGATCCGGTCGCGGCCGTCGTCGCCTCTTCGCGCGAGCTCGCGCGCGACGCGGCAGAGCTGGTCGAGGTCGAGTACGAGCCGCTGCCCGTGCTGACCGACGGGGAGGAAGCGCTGAAGGACGAGACGATCCTCCACGAGGACGCCGGCTCGAACGTCGTCTGGTCCGGCGTCTTCGACTGGGGCGACTGGGAAGGCGCGAAGGCCGAGGCGGACAAGATCGTGAAGATCGACAGGCTGCACTTCGACCGCTTCTCGTCGACACCGCTCGAGTGCGCGGGCGCCCTCGTCGAGTACAACCGCGGCACCGGGCAGTGGACGATGCACTGCAACCACCAGATGCCCGGCATCGGCGCGATCTGGATGGCACCCGCGCTGCGCACCGGCATCGACAAGCTGCGCTTCGTAACCCAGGACATCGGCGGCGCCTTCGGCAACAAGATCTGCCTCCACCCGCAGTTCGTCGCGCTCTGCCTGCTGGCGCGCAAGCTGAACCGGCCGGTGCAGTGGACGGAATGGCGCACCGACCAGCACACCGCGAATGCCCACGGCAACGAACGCATCTTCCGCGACATCGAGGTCGCCGTGAAGGAAGACGGAACGCTGCTCGGCTTCAACTGCCGCGCGATCGACGACTGCGGCGCCTTCCCGCGCTACGAGCCGCTTGGTTGCATCATCTGGGCGCAGGTGACGCCCGGCTGCTACCGCTGGCGCAACATCCGCGTGGACTTCACCCAGGTGTGCACGAACAAGTCGTCCGTGTCGCCGAACCGCGGCTATTCGCGGATGCAGCACCTGTGGCTGACCGAGCGGATCATCGACATCGTCGCGAACGAGCTGGGACTCGATCCCGTCGAGATCCGCAAGCAGAACTACGTTCGTGCGGAGGACATGCCCTACGAGACCCCGAACGGCTGCGTCTACGACTCCGGGGATTACGCGCGCTGCCTCGACATCGCGCTGGAGCTGATCGGCTACGACGAGCTGGAGGAGAAGCGGCGCGACGCGGAGGCCCGCGGCAGGCTGCTCGGGTTCGGCATCGGCTCGACGCTCGACAGCGGCACGAACAACTTCGGCCAGTCGACCCTGCTCAACCCGGAGCTGCAGTTCTCCGGGAACAACGAGGTCGCCACGGTCAAGCTCGACATCTTCGGCGAGATCGTCGTCACGCTCGGCACCGTGCCGCAGGGGCAGGGGCACGAGACGACCGCGGCGCAGGTCGTCGCGGACATCCTCGGCGTTTCGCCCGACGACGTCCACGTGCGCGCGGGACACGATTCCTACTGGAACTCACACGCCGGCTTCTCGGGCACGTATGCGTCGCAGTTCGCAGTCACCGGGCTCGGTGCAGTCAAGGGCGCGACCGACATGCTCGCCGGGCAGATCAGGACGATTGCCGCGGCCGTATTCGGCGCCGGCCCGGACGACATCGAGCTGGCAGACGGCCAGGCACGCCTGAAGGCGAACGCCGAAGCCGCGATCCCGTTCATGGGGATCGGCGCGATCGTCAACGCGAACAACGCGATCCTCCCTGAGGACGTACGCGACGTGACGCTCAACTGCCGCTACGTCTACGTGCCCCCGTTCCAGCTGCCCGACAAAGAGCGCAAGTACGGCAACCTGACGCTCACGTATGCGACGCAGATCCATGCCGCGCTCGTCGAGGTCGATCCCGAGACGGGCGTCTACGACATCGTCGACTACGCGGCGGTGGACGACTGCGGCAAGCGCATCCATCCCCAGATCGTCGAGGGACAGGTGCACGGCGCGACGGCGCAGGCACTCGGCGCGGCGACGCACGAGATCTTCGCGTACGACGAAGACGGAAACCTGTTGACGCCGAACTTCTACGACTACCACGTGCCGCATGCGCTGGACATGCCGCCGATGAGGAACGGCTACATCGAATCCGTGTCCCCGTTTACCCCGCTGGGGGCGAAAGGGATGGGCGAGGGCGGCGGCGCAGGCATTCACGCGGTCTGCTCCGCGCTGCAGGATGCGCTGAGGACGAAGGGGAATCCAATCGTTTCGCGCAGCTGCAATTCGTACCATCAGGTCTGGCAGTACATGCAGGATGCGCCGCGCGGCGTCGAGGTGGCGGACGCGTGAGGGTCGAGGGCACGCGCTCCTTCACTGCGCCCCGCCACAAGGTGTGGGAGGTGCTCAACGACCCCTCGCGCCTCGCGAAGACGATGCCCGGAGTGGAGTCGTTCGACGTACGGGACGACAGGCACTGGCGTGCGAACGTCAAGATCCCGCTCGGTCTCGGCGGCCTGCGCATGTCGATCGACTTCACGAAGCTGGAGGAACGCGAGCCGGAGTTTGCGAAGCTCGCGGCCAAGGGAAACGGCGTCGGCGCGATCATGAACATGGAGACGGCGTTCAACCTGAGCGAGTCGAGCAGCGGCACGGACATGAAGTGGGAGGCAGAGGTGAAGATCGCCGGCCCGGTTGGCTCCATGGGCCAGCGCGTCCTGCAGCCGATCGTCAACCAGCAGGTCAACCACGTGCTGGCCGCGCTCGACGAGCAGGTGAAGGAGGCGAGCGCCCAGTGAGCGAAGAGGAATACGAGGACGCGGGCCCGCCGGCGGAAGGGCCTGCCGAGCCCGAGGGAACGAGCGGCGCCGACGAGGGGATCAGCCCGCTGTCGCCGGAAGGCTACGACGAGGATCCCGAAGGACCGACCCAGTCCACCGAAGAGGGGCACTGAGCGAGCGCGAGCCGCAGGCGCCGAGGATCTCGCTCGGCCACGAGATCCACCAGCTCGACGATTCGCTCGCCGGAATCTTCCTCGCGCAGGCCGTCGACCGCGGGTTGACCATTGCCCGCACCGAGGCCTGGGCGACCTCCGCGCGGACGCTGCCGGAGCTCGGTCCCGTCGAGCGCCGCGTGAGCGGTGAGGGACGCGAGGCGGTGCTGCTCGAGCTCGACGGCGCACTCGTGCAGCTCGGGCTGTACACCGGCTCCGTCTACGCATTCGTGGCCGCCGACGAGCAGGCAGACGTCGACCGCGCCGTGGCACGGCTGCGCGAGGCGCTTCCCGCGCCGGATCCGTCGTCCGCACACGAAGTGACCGTGACCTTCTGGACCTACGGCCCGCACGGTCCGATGCCGTCGTGGCGCTCGATCGCCGTGCCGTCCTGGGACGAGATTCACGCGAACTACAGCGGCCGCACGCGGGCACAGCTCGAGTCGATCATGCGCGGCTTCCAGCCGGCTCACGGCGGGCAGCTCGTTCTCTGGCATGGCAACGCAGGCACCGGCAAGACCTTCGCCCTGCGGGCCCTCGCGTGGGAATGGCGCGAGTGGTGCGATTTCCACTACATCGTCGACCCGGACTCGTTCTTCGGGCAGCACGCGGACTACCTGATGAGCGTGCTCCTACAGCCCGGCTACACCGGGCACACGGTGGCGTCATCGCACGGCTTCATCGCGTACGCGCCGATGACGCTGCAGGTGGAGGAAGCCGTTGCCGACACCGACGGTGACGAGGAGGAACGCGGCTCGAAGGCGTGGCGGGTGCTGATCCTCGAGGATACGGGCGAGCTGCTGTCGGCCGACGCACGCGTCGCGATGGGGCAGGGCCTCTCGCGCTTCTTGAACGTCGTCGACGGGCTGATCGGCCAGGGCCTGCGCGTGCTCGTGCTCGTGACGACCAACGAGCCGATTCGACGGCTCCACCCGGCGGTCGCCCGCCCAGGACGGAGTGCCGCGAACATCGAGTTCGTGCCGCTCACTGCCGACGAGTCGAATGCCTGGCTCGAGTCGCATGGAAACGAGGCGCGCGTCTCGGACGCGACGACGCTCGCCGAGCTCTACGGCCGGCTCGAAGGGATCGAGCCCGGAACGATCAGGCTGGTCGGCTTCGACAGCGGCGACTGACGAGGCCTCAGCCGCGGGCGCGCTGCCAGAGGAGGCGCGGACTCCCGTCGGTCTCCGAGTGCAGTGCGGCTGCATCGCCCTCGCGGCCGACGACCTCGAGAAAGCTTGCGACCTCCGCGACATCCAGCCCGCGAAGCGGGAGTAGATGGTGGGCCGAGTGATACGCGAGCGCCGCGAGAGGCGCCGGGAGCTCCGCAGTCTCGGCGTAGGTCCCGACGACCTCGAGGTGGAACTCGGCGAGCTCGCCGGCGACGAAGGTGAGCAGCTCGAGCGACGAATCGTCGGCAGCGTGCAGGTCGTCGAGCACGAGCAGGATCGGCTGCGCTGCGCTCGCGACGCGGAGAAGCTCCCCGACCGCGCCGAACAGCGCGAAACGGTCATCGGTCGTGGGAAGCTCGCCGACTCCGCGCAACGCCTGACGCCAGGGCCAGTACGCCGGCGCATCTCCGTCCTTCCAGCAGCGGCCCCAGAGGATGCGCGCGCCGCGCTCCTTTGCACGGCTCGCGAGCTCGTCCGCCAGCCGGGTCTTGCCCACGCCGGCGGCTCCAGAGACGAGAAACAACCGTCCCCGGCCGGAGATCGCGTCGTCGAGCCCCGTAAGAAGCTCCGCCAGCTCGGCATCACGGCCTACGAACGGCCCCGCGGCGCGGCGCCCGGGCCGGGTGCTCGCCGCCGGCTGCACGGTGGGCGCTTCGAGCGACGGATCATGGCGGAGGATCGCTCCCTCGAGCTCACGTAGGGCGCGTGACGGCTCGATCCCCAGCTCGTCGAGCGTGCCTCGAGCGTCGCGGTACGCCTCGAGCGCCTCAGCCTGTCGCCCGGAGCGGTAGAGGGCGAGCATCAGCTGCCGACGAAGGCGCTCGCGCAGAGGGTGGGCGGCGATGAGCGCCTCCAGCTCGGGGACGGCGGCCGTCTCGCGGCCGAGCGCGAGATCGGCGTCGAGCCGATCTTCGTTGGCCGCGATCCGGAGCTCCTCGAGCCGCGCGATCTCGGTCACCGCGAACGGCTCGTACGCGAAATCGGCGAGGGCGGGTCCCCGCCAGAGGGCGAGCGCCTCCTCGAGCGCGCTCCGCGCCCCGGCCGCGTC
>Ga0137368_10009303_pt1 | contig 10051 bp, 11 predicted proteins | sample SagtaG_13_FD_104917 | JGI IMG/M metagenome (GOLD analysis project Ga0137368, IMG submission 104917) | Vadose zone soil microbial communities from Sagehorn Ranch, Mendocino, California, USA - Sage1_L_100_16 metaG | ecosystem: Environmental > Terrestrial > Soil > Vadose zone | place: USA...
ACCGAAAAAATCCTCTCGATTCGCAGTTCTACTCATAAATTATTTTTTCGAATTTTTCTTTCGTTAAACCAACTCTACAGTCCGAATCATTCTGGGACTAAGTTATTACTAACGAGAGTAAAAAAAGAATGAAAAAAAATTACTAAATTTGATCAAACTGATATTATGCTATGTTCTGAGATTTTTTGCAAACAACTGCGAGAAGCAAATATTAAAATTAGCTCTCGCGGATCCGTTGGATCATCCTTAATAGCTTGATTGCTAAAAATTACTGAAATAAACCCCTTTATCCCGCACTATTATTGTAATAACTGCAAATGCCTTACTCCTGCTTCAAAGTTTAATCTATTTCCTGAAAATGGATTAGATCTTCCTCCGAAAAGATGTAGGCACTGCCAAAAAGAACTCATCAGTGATGGCCATAACATTGAGGTGGAAATTTTTGCCGGCTACGAAAAGGCACGAGCACTAGATATAGACATAAATGTGGATGCCGACTTTCATCGTCAAAGCCAAAAATTACTTGCAACTACTTGAAGATCTATCCGCTCAAAAGAAAGTGCCATCGCTATCAAAAGTGGAACAATAATCACTCTTGGAAAGTCTCTAGCGGAAAGATTCGTGAATAACTTTTTCGCGAAAGAACATAAACCCGTAAACAAAGATGACGACAAACTTTCCGAAAAAATAAAAAAGGCAATCATTAAGAAAATTACAGGAATAAAATGAGCTGATGGCCAACACCCCGGAGGGATATTACTACTAGATAAAGAAGATCTCTTTCGTATTACTCCACTAAATTACATTCAAACTCAGAAAAAAAAAGTAGAGATAAATGCTATGAGAAACTATAACTCAATAGATCAAATAAAAAAAATAGATGTCTTAGGTCATAACAATCCAAAAATAATAAGAATGATGGAAGAGAAAACAGGAATAGACTCAAATAAGATCAGTTTCTCAGACAAAGAAACATATAAATTATTTTCTGATTCCAAGACAATAGGAATTCCCGAATTCGGAACTTTGCCTACCCGAAGAGTTACCTCTCTAATCTCAAAAAACCAGAAAAAAAAGTTTAGTTTTGGAGATTTAGTGAGAATATCCGGGCTCACCCATGGAAGAAATATCATCTTTAAATCAAGAGGTAAACTAACTGCTCAGTTCAAAGCCTACCAAGAAAAAAAAATATCTTTCCAACAGTTAATCGCTAGCCGGGACCAAATTGTCACCGAATTAATCAAAAAAAATATTGAAGAAAAAATAGCTATCGAAACCGCTGATTCGGTAAAATCAGGTTTTGGAATTCCAAAAAAGTACGAAAAGGAAATCATACAAAAAACAGAAAAATGATTTTCTAACACTTGCAGAGATATAGGATATCTCTTTCCTAAATCTCATTCTACTGCCTATGTAGTTACGGCTTGAAAAATCGCCTGATTCAAAACACATTATCCCGAAATTTTTTATTCAGTATTTCTCTCTTCAATAAGCTCTCCAGACACATTAGTTAAAAACCCAGAAATTCCAAACCTTCTTGAAACACTAACCGACCAGTTAAAACTGGAAAATAAGTGAAATCCAATTGCCAGAAGAAGCCAGAAAAACAAGGAAAAAATAGTTTTTTACCAGACGTTAATAGAAATGGTAAATAAAAAAATCTATCCCCTATCTCCGAATATAGAGTTTTCTCATTACGCACAGTACTTACCAAGAAAAATTGGAGATAGTTATTATATCTCCTTTCCTTTAGCGGCTGTAGAAGGAATCGGAATGATTACCGCCAAATCAATCTATCAAGAACAAAAAACTAACGGGAGATTCATCAATATAAGCGATTTAAAAGAGAGAACTAAAATAAATAAAGCAAATCTAGAAAATCTCGCTAAGACTGGAACACTCCATACTTACTGATGAAATGCAAAAAAACTTCTTCCTTATTAGAGACAGTAAAAAATTCAAGGTTAGGTGAAAAGAAAGAGTCTCGATACAACTGTATCTAAAATTTATCCTTTATCAATACAATCCTAAGGTTGCTAAAACGACGCACTTTTCTACTACTCCGCCCTTTCGAGCCGATCAGAATTCTTTTTAAATTCCTTCCATGGCCAAGATCTATCTTTTTTATTCTTAAAAGTTCCACCGAAGGAGAAATACCTCTATGTATGGCATTAGCAACCGCTGAATTTATTAACTTGGTCAAAAAAAGTGCTCCTTTTTGGTCAACTTCCAAAAGTATCTTTAAGCACTTATCTATAGGCTGGTATCCCCTCTTTTTTCCCTTTAACAAAGAAATCAAAGGCTGAATTCTCTTAGGGGAAATTCTCACTTGATTTAGACTTGCAACAACTTCATTCGAATCTCTTTGTGATTCAATCACTTCTCTTTTCACCTAACCTCTTATTTTTTTTAAAAAATTTTAAGCTTAACCCAAAACTATTTAGTAGAAGACCCTCTAGAAACTCCGGAAGAAATAAGCTTCCGGTGACCAGAGTGGATGACAATCTTCTTAGTCGGGGCATACATTCCCAGTTTATGTCTTCTTTTAACCATCTCGGGAATAATATAGACTCTAATAAACTTCTTGCCATTATGAACTTCGAAAAGTCTTCCGACAAACTCTTTCACAATCAGACAATTCCTTGATTTAGTTTTAATAACAACTTTTTCGTCCTTTAGAGATTTAACCTGTTCAAGTAAATCTTTATCTACATACTTTCCACGTGTTTTCACTTTTTCATTTTTACTTTTTCCCCAGACCAAACATATCTACTCTAATCGTCATCTCTATCGAGATGTTTTCTTTCACATTCTGCTACTTCTGAATTTTGCTCGTTTCTTTCTTGCAACAGGTCGATTACCAAGCCACCTGTTTCTTCCCGCCTTTCCAAGTTTGGAAAGAGCATGTTCCTTATTACTAACCTGGCCAATGTTCGCGGTGCAATTAGTTAAAATCTTTATCACCTTCTTAGAAGGCAACCTGATCGAAGCATATTTACCCTCATGAGAAATAAGTTTAGCAAAAACACCCGCGCTTCTAACTAATTGCGCTCCTTTTCCGGGTCTAATTTCAACATTATACACAAATGATCCTACAGGAATATCTGCTATCTGCACCGACTGGGGGAGCGCCATTCCCTTTTTAAATCCTTCTGCTGCAAGCACAAATTTTTTTGCTCCATCACTGTAATTAACTTGGGAAATGTAAGCACTTCGGTTTGGATCGTGTTCTAGGCTAACTATCTTACCTTGGATTTTCTTATCTTGTTTAAAGTCAATTTTTCGATAACGCCTTTTATGGCCCCCGCCTCGCGAAGCAAAAACGCGGCGGCCTTGATTATTGTCACCTTTTTTTCTCTTGACCCAGCCGAAATTTTTTCGTCCCGGCTTCTTTTTTGAAGGCCCAAATTCCTTTGGACGTGAAACTTTCCGGTACCCCCTTGAAGCATTACCAAATCCTTTTTTTTGTCTAATTACCTCAACCACTTTTCAATTTCTTTTTATATTTTCTCAAAAACAAATCTTTATATTCCGCTAAAAAAAATCTTATTTTTTATTCACTTTTCCTTTCTTTTTTAGACTCAAAAATTCCGAACTAGTTACTAACTTCTAATTTTTTCACCAATCAAATATTCGACTCGGGAAATAATCAACTCTATAACCTCTTTTGCTCCTGGATCCATAAAATAGAAATCCTCTTCGGATAAATTATTATCTCTAGAATTAGAAAAAATAGAGACCTTCGGATAGGAGAAAAAAAAATTGTGCCGAACCGACTCTGGAAGAATAACAAAGGGGCAAAAAGTAGGCCCCTTTTTTTTTGCGACATCTGAATTCAAAAAAGATCTCAGCTCGTGAATACTTTTATTCTGCTCAAAAAACTCATCGCCAAGAGAGGAAATCCAAATAAAAGAAAATCCAGAAACTACCATCTTTTTAACTGTAGGCAGAAAACCTTTAGTAATTAATAAACAAGAAAGAAGATATCTTAAGGAAAACAGTGGCCCTTTTTTTCTTTGGGAGTATAGCAAACGCAAAGCAGAAAAGTTATCGGAAGAAAGAGAGAAAAAATCAATCAATTCTGCTAACGTGAGCTTTTCAACTGCTAAAGTATACGGATCAAGAATTAATTTGCCAAATAAAATATTTGTTACCAACGAATAAAAAAGAGTACGGAAAATTTTTAATTTTTTCTTCATGACTCCAGCTGGATTTAACACCACTATCAATAGCCTATCTTTTTGCGCCATAAACTTTTTTCAAACTAATCGAGCTGCTATCACTGCTCCGAAAGAATGTCCTAACAAAATAATCTTTCTTTTCGGAAATTGTTTCAGTAAAAAATTTATCGCTGTTTCCAACTCCGAAAATAAATTTTCTACTCTATCAAAAACAAATGTTGTAGTATTAATTTCATTTTTTTCCGGTTCAAGAAAGTCTAGAATTGCCGTTTTTAATCCCTTAAACACCATTCTTTTTGCGAGATAGCTGAATGTTTCACCTCTCCGTAAAATACCGGGAATAAGAAGAAAAATTACGTCCTTACTGATTTTTGATCTTTGAATTTTACCACTCACAGAATCCAAAATCACCAGATTTCCTTGCTTTTCCTTATTCTTTTTTTTTTCGGCTGCTTTTTCTTCTTTATCAAAAAAAAATCTATAATGACGTCAATAAATTCCGCCCTTTTTTAAAACAGTTGTTTTCAAAATTCTCAAACCGCGATCAGAAGTTGTGGGTTGTCGGGCATCACGCAAAAAATAATTTAGCCCACCTTTTAAAAATCTGTTAATCTTCACAAACAAAACTCTGAATACCCAAGTTCCGAACCTAACAAAGAGGAAAAGAGAAATTATCCACCGTAGGCAAAGTAAAGATAGATTCTTTATCCATGAAAACCTACTTTCCTTTTTCATTCCCTTTATCAAATTTTTTCAAAATTTTAAAACTAAAAATTCGCCGAGGACTAATTCCAGAATTATAAATCAATATCCAGAATTACAAATCAATAAAAACAGTAAATCAACAGGTCGTACAAAAAAAATCAGAATATGGTGACCCATGAGGGAATCGAACCCACGATGCATGCGTGAAAGGCATGTGCGTTAACCACTTCGCCAATGGGCCATGTTCAGCAAAAACTAATAAAATAAAAATGACCTTCTCCTTTTTTAACTATCTTTTCTTTTTAACTTCCTTTTCTTTTGCTATTTTTTGAGCATCATACTTTCCGATAATAACTTCATATTTCACTCCAATATCTTTCGCCCCCCCTTTCTTGATCAATACCGTAGATGACCGTTTAAGCGTATGCCCCTCTCCAGGGATATAAGCTTTAATTCTCAACCCGTTACTTAACCGAACAATTGCTACTTTTCGAAGAGCGGAATTAGGCTTCCGCGGAGTTACAATAACAACGTTCTCGCAAACTCCGGATTTTTGGGGATTGTTTGCTAAACTATAGGTTCTTTTTAAAGAATTAAAGTTGAAAGAAAGCGCAGAAATGAGACTTCTCTTTTTTACTCCTTGCCTTCGCCTCTTAGAAAGGATGTTGCGTCTCATTTTTTATCTCTTGCAAAAGGATTACTCCTCTAAATAGTTATCCTTCTTTTATCTAAAAAAAGGTAAATCATCAAAGGAAACAAAAAAATTCTTACTAATTATTAACTAATCAAGTTTTTTTTACCAGCAATTACAATTCTTTTTCAAAGAATTCGTAACTTATCTCTGTCGACAAATTTTTTGTCAAGTAATTTATCCATTCTTTGACGAAGGGAACGGGTATACTTCTCATATAACCCTTTTAGAGAGCCGAAAAAGAAAAAAAAAAATCATTTTCTAACTTCTTTCAAAACAATAACTAAAAAAAGACGCACTAGCTTTACAATAACAAAAAATAAAATGATCATCAATACCATCTTAACTATTTCCTTCGTATAATTCCGAGAGCAAAATCCTTTTTGTTTTCCGCTACATCAAATCATTGCTTTTTTTTTATCCTCCTTCTTTGACCATTTGTCTTAAACAAACAAATAAAAAATAAATAAAAAAATAAATAAAAAAACCGAACTTAATCCATAAAATCTTTAAGCTGACACTAACACCCAACGATTCTTTTTTCGTCTTGCCTTAATAATCTTTTTGCTTCGGCTCCGAAAGCCGAACTTTCTTTTTCGCCGTCTTTTACTAGGTTGATAGACCCTCTTCATCTGTTTAGTCTCTTTACAATTCTTCTGAACTCGTTATACCTTATACCAAAAGCTGCAGAATTTATCATACCACCAGTGATATAATGATGCCAAAAGACGGAAGAGACAAAAATAAATTTCCGAATTTTAAAAACATCCGAGCAAAAAATGACGAAATTAACAAAAGAAAATGATTTTATAGCTGATTCGGAATCCGGCAGCTTTCTTTTTACTTTAAAGAATAGAGGTCTGCTAGAAAAAATTATCATAAGAGAAAAAATTTCACCGGACTATAAATTTCAAAAAAGTATTTATCTTGGGATAGATCCGAGTAGTCGCTGCCTCCACCTGGGACATCTTATTCCTTTGGCAACGTTACAAAGAATCTCTTCTAAACTAAAACTAAGAGGAATAGTGGTAATTGGAAAAAGTACAGTACTAATCGGCGATCCGAGTGACCAACTCAAAAAAAGAAAATCTATCTCTCTTAAAGAAGTTCAGATAAATACAGCGGGGATTTTTAAACAAATTTCCAATCTTTTTCACCCCAGAAGAAAAAGTAAAAAAAAACTTGATCTCATTCTAAAAAAAATAAATCCAAAAAAATCTTTTTTTTCTTTTCCTATCTTAGCTAACATCGAAAATAAAACTCTCAGGAACAAAATTCAGAGCTTATTGCCAAACGGCAAAGCAAATAAAAAAGGAGATGATAATTTTTACGACATCAAGTCGTGAGAAAAAATAATTATATTTTCAAAGAATAATCCGCCTGAAATAATGTTAAACAGTCAATGATTACACAGATTAAGACTCATAAATTTTCTTGAAAGGTTTATCCGCTTATTCCCTATTAATAGCAAATTAATAAACCGAAGAAGAGTTAGAAGCAAAAAAGAAACAAACTTCCCGCTTAGCGAACTACTTTACCCCGTGATTCAGGCGTATGACTTTTTCTTTCTTCTAGGTAAGAAAAAATGTTTAGCGCAAATTGGCGGAAAGGATCAACTAACTAATATTACGTTAGGACTTGACTTAATAAAAAAAAAGAGTAAAAACGAAGAGTGAAAAAAAACATGGGGAGTAACGACACCATTGCTCATTGGAAAAAATAAAGAAAAAGTTGGCAAAACAAACTCCCGTCAAGAAAAAATAACGATACCAAATAAAACTGATAACGCCTTCACTTTTTACCATCAACTTATTAACTTAAGCGACAATAGTGCAAAACTACTTCTTAACTCAATTCTAGATATTCCAAATAATAGTTGAGAGATGCTTGCAAACGAGATACTCAAACAACCAAAAGAGAAGATTGCTCAAAAAATTCTTGCGGAAGCATTAACGACGCATTTTTTCGGAAAAAAGGAATTGTGATTAATACTCAATTTAAACAATTCTCTTTACAAAAGAAGAGGACAAGAAAAAAAATACAGCAAAAAAGATATAAAAATTTTTATCGAAGCACTCACTTATTTTTCTCTAACCAAAACCACCTCCCAAACAACTATCGGAAAAATCTTATTAGAAACAGAAATATTCACAAAAAAAAGGAACGTTCTCCTTGCAATCAAAAATAAAAAAATTAAGCTTGATCAGGAGCAAGTAGAAAGCTTTTGAGATAAACTTGTCTTTTTCAAAAAAAAGAAGACTTTTCTCCTCCAAGTAAAGAAAAATTTTTACGTCATTCAACAAAAAATTCCAAAAGCATTGTAAACTATTTAAGTTTGACAAAAGGAACAGTAATAAGTAAACCTTCCCGCTTGTTTTAGCCTTTTAATATAATTTCCACAACATCGGCAAGGCTTATTATTTCGGGCATAAACGAATAGTTCTCTTTGATAACCTCCAAGAGTCCCTGAAGGATTACGGAAAGAAAAAATACTCGTTCCTTTCTTGTTAATCGCTTTTAAAATGATTTTTTTTCCAAAATTAACAATTGCTTCAACCTCCGAGAAGGATAATTCTCTAGCTAGACATAAAGGAGAAATTCGAGATTTAAAAAGAATCTCACAAGCATAAATATTTCCGACACCACTAAATTTACTCTGGTCCAGAAGCACAACCTTTATCACTCTTTTCTTTTCCTGTTGAAAGATTTGAAATAGTCAAGCAGGAGTAACTATATCACTCAAAAAATCTACCCCAATATCCCTTCATTCTTTCAAATCAAGCAAAGACCTTTGACTTTTTACCAATCTTGCCTGAGCAAATTTACGACTGTCAGTAATTGAAAGAGCGTAGTCATTTTTAAACTTCAGAAAAAAAATAAAAAAACGTAGGAAAAAAGGCGGATAGTCATACAGAGTTACCCCGCGGGCTATAAAAATATTTCCGTTAAGCCGAAGATGAACCAGAAGATAGTAGTTCTTCTCAAAAGCAAAAAAAAGCCTTTTTCCGCGACGAAAAATAGCCTTTCATTCTAAACCGATTAGAGGGGTAAATTCTTGATCATTAAAAATAGAGCGTACTTCAGTAATTCTAAGAGGCTTCAAGAAAGATTTTCGGAAATCTTCTAACTCCCCCCTAATTACTTCAACCTCTGGCAATTCGGGCATTGTGATTTCATGAACTCAAAATTTTTTATCGAGATTTTCTTTTCTTTCAAAAATAGGTAAAAAGAAAAATTATGTAGCGGACAAATCCAGCGATAATCAAACAAGTTATAAACCAGTACATTGTCGTCAAGAAGATCAGTGCGTAACTTCATCAAACTAATGTTTCTTATCAGTTGCCTTCTAACAAGACGATTATTAAAAATTTTCCGCAATCGCGGCGGCAAAAAATCCGTCGAGCTAAGTATCCCTCCAAGCGAGTTATACTTTGAGAGAAAATACAAAGCAGTTTCCGAAGATACGCCTCTAATCCCTTTAATTTTATCACTTTTGTCTCCTGTCAATACTCGAAAATCCGAAAAAAAAGAGAACGATTTCTTATTTTCTAAAAAAGAGACCCGTTGAATCGATTTTTTACCAGTTAATAAACGGATCTTTTCTGAAACTAAAGGGCGTAAGTCCTCGTCATTACTCAAAATATCTATGTAATCACTTTTCTGTTCAAAGCGATTCACTACACTTCCGATTAAATCATCAGCTTCTGAAAAATGATTATGCCACCAAACAAATTTAGCTATGGAAAAGAACTCAAGACTAGTTTGAACTAAAGAGGGAAAGAATTTTTTTCAGGGGTTAGAACGACCTTTTTTATACTCCGGAAAGATTCTCTGCCTACTATCTCTAATCCGAGGCTTACTGTCAAGACAAGCAATTACCAAAGAATAACGACGATTTTTTAGAATACTAAAAATTATCCGAAAAAAAATTAAAAAAGCAAACGCAAAAAAACTCTTTCCGTTTTTTGAAGAAGAAACGGTCTTGGAAATATAAAGAGAACGAAATAAAATATTATTAAAATCAATAACTAGTAATTTAATTTTCTTTCGATTATCCAACTTTGGCACTCCAACGAATCTTATTAAACATAACGAAAAAATTGGCCAAAACGCAGCTTCCGCTTTTTATATAGATAAAAATTGTTTCAAACTTCAAGAAATAGGAACTCCGAATTTATCTACCGAAACAATTACTTCAAACTCAAAACCAAGCTCTTCTTTTTGATCGTTTTTAATCCGAACTTGGGGATGATAAATAAATTCATTTTTTGAAAACGGAAAAGAAGAATTCGAAAAATAAAGCCCGCTCTCTTTAATTTTAGCTAAGCTAGCTCTTTTCCGAAGAATTTCTTTCGTACGAGAAGAAGATTTTTCTTTGATTATCGAAATAAGTTTTTGAAATTCAAAAATACAATTCTCTAACTGGTGCTAAAAGCTATGCCCCAAATCTTCTATCAAATCAAGACTAGACCCA
>Ga0137368_10009304_pt1 | contig 10050 bp, 9 predicted proteins | sample SagtaG_13_FD_104917 | JGI IMG/M metagenome (GOLD analysis project Ga0137368, IMG submission 104917) | Vadose zone soil microbial communities from Sagehorn Ranch, Mendocino, California, USA - Sage1_L_100_16 metaG | ecosystem: Environmental > Terrestrial > Soil > Vadose zone | place: USA...
CGATCGGGGTGACCTCGGCGACCATCAACCTCGGCGTGAAGCAGCTTGCCCAACGGCGGCGTCCCGATCGCGTCGGGCCCGTGTTTGGAGCCCGCAAGGTTCGAATGCCGGAATCGACCTCGTTTCCGTCCGGCCACGCCGCGTCGGCCTTCGCGTTCGCCTACGCCGTCGGCCGGCATCTACCGGGGCTGGCCGTGCCGATCCGACTGCTCGCAGGCGGGGTTGCCTACTCCCGCGTCCACACCGGCGTGCACTACCCGGGGGATGTGGTGATCGGCTCCATCCTGGGAGCCGGAACAGCAGCGATGGTCGCTGCGGCTTGCGACCGCCTCTTGCCCCCAGCCACCTCTGCTGGTAGCGGGCTAGCCGTTCCCAACCGAGGAGCCGAAGAAGGTCCTGCTCGGGGAGCCGATTGGCCTGGCCGGCAGCTGGAGCACATGACGGGTGATCACGGTCTGGGCTAAGCGAACCTGGCTGGAGATCCGGAGCGGATCGCTCACGACGGCTTCGGGCTTGCCGAGGTCGCGGACTTCAACGCTGGTCATCGGTGATCCTCAGGACGCGACTCCGTCTTCAGCATGACATCAGGAAGATATCGCCCATGCTTGGTAGGGACCGAGCCCGCATAGGCGGCGCTGAGACTCGAAGCGGTTCGGCTTCTTACACTGTTCCCCTTTGTCCCAGCGTTTCCGCTGGTCACGGCGTGGCGGAGGCGGACGGGAATCGAACCCGCCTGCCAGCTCTCGCCGGCACACCGGTTTTGAAGACCGGGGGGCCCACCAGGCGCCCTGACGCCTCCGGCGAGGAGGATAGCGGGCGGGCCGGACGTCGCACGGACGAAGGACGCTTGGATCACAGCACATGCCGGCTAGTCCGAGACGGACTAGGTGCGTGGTATCGTTCGCCTCGTCGCTCGAAGCGGAGGTGCGGACATGTCGGTGGCGCGGGTGGATGTGGTGGTGTTGGGGCTGCTGGCGGAGGAGCCGCTGTACGGGTACGAGCTCATCGAACGGTTCCGGTCCCGGGCCATGGGCCGGTGGACCGAGGTCGGGCGGGCCTCCGTGTACCAGGCCCTGCGGCGGCTGGAGGACTCGCGTCTGGTCTCGGGGAAGGACCAGGCGGGGGAGGAGGGGCCGGACCGGCGTGTGTACCGGATCACCCGGCCCGGGCGGGACCGGCTCCACCGGGGGCTCCTGGATCGGTTCGGCATGGACGCCGGCTACCGGTCGGATCCGGCGGTGGCGCTCGGATTTCTCCACGCGCTCCCCGCGGCCGAGGCACGCGCCGGGATCGTCGAACGGGAGGCGGTGCTGCGGGGCCTGCTCGACGTCCTCGCGGCCGACCGCGATCGGCTGAGAGCGGCCCGGGGGCCGGCGAACGGGGTGGCACGCCGGATGCTCGACCTCCAGGAGTCGCTGGCCGGCGCCGAGCTGGCCTGGCTGGCCGCGCTCAGGCGGGACCTGGCCAGGCTCGTGCGGTAGCTGCCCAATTGCCGAACGGTGCGGTCGACAATGGATCGTTGCTTGCCCGGCTGAAAACGGACAGGGCTCCTCCGGGGGGGTGTGGAGGAGCCTCGGAAAGGGCGCAGGGGGGGAGGTTCTTGGGTCTGCGCCTCAGCGGAGAGTACCCCCATCCGACGCCGGCAAACACCCCGGATCGCGATTTTGGGACACTTTTTTCTCATCGGGGGCAACGTGGCTGGTCACGGGCCCTTTCGAGGAGTCCTGGCACCAGTCAGGACGGCCATCCGGTGCCTTCGCCGGGCCCCGATCCTGTCCTACCATGGCTCCCGACATGGAAGCCGCCTTCTTCGATCTCGACAAGACGATCATCTCCAAGTCCAGCTCCCTGGCGCTGTCCAGGCCGCTGTACCGCGCGGGAATGGTCTCGCGTTCGGCCCTGCTGAAAGGCATCTACGCGCAGCTCGTCTACCTGCTGATGGGAGCCGACGAGAAGCGCATGGACCGGGCCAAGGAGGCCATGGTGGCCCTGTCCAAGGGGTGGGACCAGACGGCCGTGGAGGAGATCGTCCGGGACGTGCTCATCAACCTCATCGACCCGTACGTGTACCAGGAGGCCCTGGACCTCATCGCGCTCCACCGGGCCCTGGGACGGGAGGTGTTCGTGGTCTCATCGTCGCCCGAGGAGGTCGTGAAGCCCCTTGCCGAGCACTTCGGGGCCACCGGGGTGATCGCCACGAGGGCCGAGATCGTGGAGGGGAAGTACACCGGGAACCTGGAGTTCTACGCCTACGCGGCGAACAAGGCCGAGGCCATCGTGGAGATCGCCGAGCGGCGGGGGCTGGACCTCGCGAGGTCCTACGCGTACTCGGATTCGGCCACGGATCTCCCGATGCTCGAGGCGGTGGGAAACCCGGTGGCCGTGAACCCCGACCGGGACCTCCGGCGCGAGGCCGAGAAGCGGGGCTGGCAGATCCGGTACTTCCGCCGTCCCGTGCGGCTCCGGAGCCGGCTCCAGTCCGTCCCCCGTCCGACCGTTCCCGTGGCGGCGGTCGCGGCGGTGGCCGCGGCCGCCGTGTTCGTGGTGTGGGTCATCGCCCGTCCCCGCCGGCGCGAGGACTGAGCGGGAGCACGGGGCCGAGACGACCGTCCGCGGGGCGGTTCCCCACAGGATTTCCACCGGATCTCCGCTCGGGGCGGCGGGTTTTCCACAGGCAGGCCGGGGGCGTAGAATCCCCTGTGGTCGCTTCGGCGACCGCGAAGGGAAGCGGACAACCCACGCGCGTCCTGCCGCGGGAGGCATGTCCGGGCCCCCAGGGAGTGATCCTGCGGGTCCCGGACAGGAAGCAGACGGCGCATGATCTCTGCTTCCCTTCGCAGTCTCTCGGGGTCCCGTTCGCGCGGCGCGTCAGGCGCGCGGGGAGTCGTGGAACTCGAAGTGCATGCCGTCGGGGATGAGCCAGTCCCCGCCCCACGCGAACCCCCACCGCCGGAAGATCGCGACCACCCGGGGGTCCATGGTGGGCCGTTCGCCGTACGGGTTCTCGGCCACGTCGAGGTCGATGGCCACTCCCCATGCGTGGTGCGACAGGCCCGCCCCGGCGTGGTGGAGAGCGAAGCGGGGCGAGTAGCACCCGCCGTATTCGTTCGGGTGGATCTCGGGCGCCAGGCCGTCCCGGACCACCTCCCGGAGGGCCCCCCGGAGCCGGGCGAACAGCCCGCGGTTGCACCGGACCTCGCCGAGGATCGGGACCCGTTCGGTGGCGATGTGCGTGGCCTCCCACGCGGGGTCGGTCTGGAGCTCGCCGCCCTCGGGCCGGGCCGCGAACTCGCCGAACAGCTGCTTCAACCGGACCTGGGGCAGGACCGCGTCGCCCTGGCGGAAGTACGGGGTCTCGCCGGGGGCCCGGACCCGGAGCGGCTCCGCCGCGGGGAGGATCGCGCGGAGGCGCCGGACCAGGCCGAGCTCCGAGATCCCGTCGGCGGGCTGGAGGAGCGCGTAGCGGTCGGTGCGGACGCCCAGGCGCGCGGCGGTGGCCCGGGAGACCATGAGCTCGTTCGCGCCGACCAGCTCGTCCGCCACGACCGCGGCGACGCTCACCTGGTTCGAGCCGAACACCAGCCGGCCTCCGTCCCCGAAGCCCCGCACCTGCGAGCTCATCCTCCCCATCACGCCCCGGCCGCGGGCCAGGGAGACGACCAACCATCGGTCCGCGGGCGGCAGGAACGGGGCGTACTCGGCGGGGTCGACGCCGGCGACCTCCACCGGGATGGCCAGGCCCCCCGGGGGCCCGTCCACCACGGTGCCGTCGGCGGCGAGGCTCCGGGTCATCCACGCGACATCGCTCGCCACCACGACCGAGTGCTCGATGCCCGGCACGTCCCGGACGGCGTCGCGGAAGCCGGCGGGCAGACCGCCCGGGGTCCACGCCAGGAACGTCCGGGGGGCCTCCGGCCGGACGACGGGGGCGGCGAACCGCGGTTCGGGGGTGGGAACCCCGTGCGCGTGTGTCGACGGCCTGGCGAGCGTGCCGGGTTCGGTGGCGATCTGGCCGGAGCTCTGGAGCGACAACGTGAGCCACGCGCCCAGGAGGAACCCGACGAGCAGGGCGGCGCCGGTGCGCGCGGCCTTCATCCGTCCCCCCGATCGCGTGCCGGGTCTGCCGGTGGGGCCGGGGCCCCACCCGGGCTCCGAAGCGATGCGCCGATCGAGAGCAGGCTCGACAGCCCGCGCCCGGCGCCGTCGAGCGAGAAGTACACGCCGTCCGCGACCCACTCCAGCAGGTTCCGGGAGGGAGTGAAGCGGCCGGTGGCGCCGCCGACGCGCACGGAGTACTGCCTGGCCGAGGAGGCCGCGGGCAGCCCTGACGCCGGTTCGAGATGCAGCCGGAGCCCGGTGGAGCCCGTCTCGGTGGCGAAGTACAGCGTCACGCCGCGGACGCCGGCCACGTCCACCCGTTCGACGGCGGTCAGGCGGTAGCCGGCGGGGAGCGCCTCGGGCAGGGGGATGGCGAACGGAACCTCGGACCGGGCCTCATCCAGGCTCACGCGCGTCGTGGACCCGCCGTGCGACCGCTGATCCACCCAGGTCCGCGGGACCTCGCGGCGGGATGCCGCGACCGACCCGGCCACCTCCAGGAGGTCCTTCTTGGCGAGGTTCGATTCGATGGACACGTCCACCCGGCCGGCGTGGAACGCCAGGTGGTGCCCGCCGGACCCCGTCCCGGCATCGAACAGCGCGGAGCCGCCGCCCGGGAGACGGACCTCCTCGGCGGTCGAGCTCACGCCGAACGCCTCGGGCTCCTTTCCTGTGGAGCGCCGCTCCCGGAGGTTGAGGTACGTGAGCCCCCGGCTGTAGGAGATGACGGCGTGCGTGGAGGGAGGGACGAGGGCGTGGAAGCCGGCACGGGGCCCGTCCGAGTTCCCGGGGGGCTGGCCCCGAGGGGCTCCGCCGGCGTCGGCGGAGCCGGCCACGGCTTCGTCGGTGAAGGGCAGGCGCCCCTGGGGGGCGGGATCGGGGGCGACGACCACGCGGTACAGATCGAGCCCCGCGGTTCGTTCGGGGATGACCGGGGCGAGGTCCCAGTGGGTGTCGAGGTCCCTCAGCAGGACGGAGGTGGCGCCCTCGCTGGTACTCGGGCCCCTCGGGACGGCGAACAGCCCGGGCCGCGGCGTCCCGAGGTCGAGCGCGGTGGCCGATGCCTCGAAGATCTCGCTCGAGGCGGGCTCGAACGGGAGGCCCTGGCGGGCTGCCCACCGGGCCCGAGCCGGGCTGGGGTCGGGCAGCACGACGTACCGGAGCGGGAACCACCCCGCCCGGTCGAGCCACAGGTGGACGCGGTCGCGGGGATGGAACGGACGCCACGCCCCGGCCTCGTGCAGGAGCGAGAACAGGGGCCGGGCCCGTGCGTAGGGGAGCTCGACCTCGACGGCCGGCCGATCCAGGACGCGCCCGGTCCGCAGGACGTGGAGCGCGCTCGAATCGGCGAGCGCCTGAACCGGGACCACCGCGTCGGTGGGGACCGCGGCGGCCGCGGAGAACGGCGCCCGGTGGTCGACGCGCTGCACCTGCGTCGCGACGTCGGGGCAGCTCGGATAGGCCGACATGGGGCACGGACCGGGACCGGACCGGTACCACCGCGAACCGTTCACCACGAGCGACGCGTCGTTCCCCGCCCACCCCTTCGCCGGGTAGGCGGTGTGATCCGCCAGATCCAGCCGGAACCGCTCCGGCGCCTCGAACCAGACGTTGGCGGTGAACCGGCGAACGGGGACCGCCGGCCGGAAGTGCCACTCGGTCACCGCGTACGTGGCGTGGAACGTGCGGACGGCGGCAGCCGCCTGGACCACCCGGTTCGGGATCGCGGCGGCGGGAACCGGCCGGCCGGACTGGGTGACGACGCCCGGCCCGGTGCCCGTGACCAGTGACCCGACCAGCGCGCCGGCGATGAGGGCGGTGCCCAGCTGAAAGGCCTCGCGACGGCGCCGCGGCCGCCGGCGCGGGGCTCGACCCGGGGCAGGCTCCGGGGCAGGCCTCGGCGCCGTCCGGGCCGGGTCCGTTCGGATCGTCTCCGGTCGGGCGATGTCGGCCGCGTCCACCGCGCGCAGGCGCCACCGAGCCGGCCGTGCGCGGCCGCGGCCTGCCTCCAGCGAGATCCGCTGCATGATGGGCCCGACCAGATCGGGGACCGGCTCGGCCACGGTGATCCGCGCCAGCTCCCTCACCCGTTGAGCGCCATCCGCGAAGGCGGCGCACGCGGGGCAGGTCTCGACGTGCGCGTCGAGCGCCTCGGCCAGGGCCACGGCCGAACGTCCACCGTCCATGCGCTCCGACCAGGCCAGCTCCGCCCGCTCGCACCTCATGGCGCGACCCTCGCTCCCGGGGTCGGTCCGGCGGCGCGTGGGACCCGAACCCATCGGGCGACCGCGCCGTCAGGCCTCATCGACGGCCTCCTCGTCGGTGAGGTGGCGGATCAGCACCTGGCGAGCCCGGTGCATGCGGCTCTTCACCGTGCCCACCCGGACCTGGAGGACGTCGGCGGCCTCCTGGTAGGAGAGCCCGAACACCTCCACGAGCACGAACGGCTCCCGGTGCCCCGAGCTGAGCGCCCGCACGGCCGAGAGCAGCTCGGCCCGAAGGGAGGGGTCCGGGGTGGTCGCGACGATCGGTGCCCGCTCGGGGGTGGGGATGTCCCGGGAGCGCCGGAGCGCGTCCATGCTGCAGTTGCGGGCGATCCGGAGCAGCCAGCTGGAGAACTTCGCCTCGCCCCGGAAGGAGCCCAGGAAGCGGAACGCGCGCAGGAAGGTCTCCTGGGTGACGTCCTCGGCCGTGGCCCGGTTCCCGGTCAGGTGGTACGCGTAGCGCCACACCTCGACCTGGTAGAGCCGGACGAGGTCCTCGAACGCCCCGAGGTCTCCCTGGAGGGCGCCGGACAGCGTGCGTGGATCCGGATCCTGCACGACGTCACACCTCGCCCCACCGGCCCGATGGCCGGCGCGCCAACCCTAGCCCTCCCGTACGGCCTCCGCTCACGCTGCTGAAACAGACTGGTCGGGGCGCCGTCCGGTTCCATCGAGCGGGGGCTGCATGCGTGGTATGGGGTCCCGCGAGCGCCGCATGCGAGCGGGAGCCGCCTGCGGCGGGGGCAGATCCGGTTCGATCGGCGGCGCTCCTGGTCAGCGTGCGGGGCGGAGGCGGGCCAGCAGGTCCTCGGCCCGGCGGGACGCCTCGACGTAGCGGCGGCGGGCCACCGCCACGTTGACCGCGCGCAGCTCGCGGCAGATCTCGTGCTGGTCGATGATTCCCCCTTCGATCACCCCCTCCAGAGCGGCCTCCAGCTCGCGCACGGCCTCGGCCAGCTGCTCCACGGGGTCCGGTCGCGGAGGCGGAACGGGGGGACTCCCGCCCCGGGCGTTGGCCCGCTGCCGGGACCCGGTCTCACGACGGCGCCGGTAGTCCTCGAGCTGGACGATCTCTCCCATGGCGCGACCCTAGCGGGAGGGTCTGACATGAACTCCGGCGCACGGGGGACGGTTCCATGAGGCCGTCGTTCGGTGCGGTCGTGTCTCCCGGCCCGTCCCCGGGCAGCCGGGCGGCGCGTTCCGGGACCTACAATCCGGTGGTGGATCGCGAGGCGGTCGCGGAGCTGCTGGCAGCGCTTGCCTACGGGGAGCAGGTGGCGGCGGCCCGCGCCCGGGCCAACGCCGCGTTCGCGCCCGACCAGCGTCGCCGGGAGGCGCAGCTCGGGATCGCCGAGCGCGAGGAGCGGAACTGGCGGCTCATCGAGGCCCGGATGCACGAGTTCGCCACCCCGGACCTGACCCCACGGTTCCAGCCGTTCTTCGACGCGTTCTTCGCCGGGACCGAGCCCTCCGACTGGACCCTGGCCCAGGCCTTCCACTACGTGGGCGACGCGTTGGTGTCGGACTTCGCCGACATCCTGGTGGAAGTGCTGGACCCGGTGTCGGCCGAGATCATCCGGCGAACCCTGGGCGAACGGGAATGGCAGGAGTCGTTCGCGCTGGAGGAGCTCAGCCGGGCCATGGAGGAGGACCCCACCCAGGCCGAGCGGATCGCCGCGTACGCGAAGCTCATCGTGGGCGAGGCCATCACCCAGACCCGCCGGGCTCTCGTGCAGACCACCCAGCTCCGGTCGCTCCTGGGCGGCGACGAGGGTGAGAAGCGGATGGTCCTCGATCTGCTCGAACGCCACCGAGCCCGCCTGGACCGGCTCGGCGTCGAACGGGTCGAGATCGATTAGCGCTGGCCACGCGCCCCGGATAGCTCGATCCGACTAGTCATTCCGGGTGGTTGCCCATCCCCGGACACGATGGGATCTCCTCCGCCGTCGACCTGTGGAAAACCGGCCGCTCGGGCGATTGGCGGGACGGTGCCGCGCGGCTAACGTGGCGACTGTCCGAAACGGCCAGCCCGCATCACCGGCCGGTCCGGGCGGATCTTCCCCCTCCTTCCCCTCGCGTCTTCCCCTGATCGTGGATCGCGTTGGTGTCGTCGTGCCCGAGGAGGGGCCGTGCAGAGCATCGCCAGGATCGTGCTCGGAGTGGACTCGCCGGAGCTGGCCGATGAGGTCGTCGACTTCCTCGACCGGGGCGGGCGGGCCCGGGTCGTCGCCACGGCGGGGTCCCCGGACGACCTCGCGGCCGCCATGCGGGACCACCGGCCCCACGCCGTCGTCGGGACGCCCGCGATGGTGCGGGCCGCCGGAGGGGTGAACGGGAGCCAGTTCCTGGCGCTCGACACCGCGGAAACGCTCGCCTCCCTCCGTGGCGCGCTCGAGGTGGGCGCCCGCGGGTACTACCTGTGGCCATCGGAGCGGACGGCTCTGGGCGACGCGGCGGCCGCGACGGCTCCGCCGCCGGAACGTGGGAACGGCGGGGAGGCGGTGGTGATCGCCGTCCATGGGCCTCGCGGCGGCGCCGGCACGACGTTCGTGGCCTCCCACCTGGCCCTCGCGTTCGCCGGGCGGGGGCGCCGCGTCGCCCTCGCCGACCTGGATCCGCTGTACGCGGATCTCACCGTTGCGCTCGGGGTGCCGCCCGACCAGGAACCGCGAACCGTGGCGGACCTCCAGGCGGTGGCGCACGAGCTGTCGGAGGAGCACCTGGGGGAGGTGCTGTGGCGTCACCCGGCGGGATTCGACGCGCTGCTCGCGCCGCCCCGGCCGGTCACGGCCGAGGCCTCGACCGGGCCCGTGTACCGCGCCGCGATCCCGGTCCTGGCATCGAGCCACGACGCGGTGGTCCTGCATCTCCCGAGGGCCATCGACACCACGTCGGCCGAGGCCATGCAGGCCAGCCGGCGGGTCCTCGTGGTGCTCACGCTGGACGTGCTGGCCTTCCGTGCCGTCCGCCGCTCGCTCGAGCTCATGCGAGAGGTGGGGCTCGATGAACGGGTGGAGCTGGTCGTGAACCGGGCCACCCGGTCGGAGCTGTCGGTGCAGGACGTGGCCCGGGCGTTCGGACGGGCTCCGGTCGCGGTGATCCCGGCGGACCGCCGCGTGGGATCGGCCCAGGACCGTGGACGTCTCCTGCGGGGACGGGGCGGCGCCATGCGCCCGCTGGGGCGCCTGGCGGCCCGGCTGACGGCGGAGGTGCAGCCGTGAACGACGTGGGGATCGAAAGCGACCCCCTGGGTCCGGTTCGCCGGGCTCTCCACGACCGGCTCATGCAGCGCGTCGGCGGCCGCGGGATCGAGGCCATGCACCCGGCGGCGCGAAGGCTGGTCATCCGCGAGGAGGCCCTGGCCATCCTCCGCGAGGACGGCCACCTGCTGCCGCAGGAGGCCCTGGCCCGTGTGGTGAACGAGGTGTCGGATCGTGTCGTCGGCCTCGGGCCGATCGAGTCCCTGTTGCGGGACCCGGAGGTCAGCGAGGTCATGGTCAACGGGGCCGACGACGTCTACGTGGAGCGGAAGGGGCGGCTCGAGAAGGTGGGGTGCGGTCTGTTCGAGGGGGAGGAGGCCGTGCTGCACGTGATCGAGAGGATCGTGGCCCCGCTGGGTCTTCGGGTCGACGAATCGTCACCCTGGGTGGACGCGCGACTTCCGGACGGCAGCCGGGTCCACGCGGTC
>Ga0137368_10009312_pt1 | contig 10045 bp, 6 predicted proteins | sample SagtaG_13_FD_104917 | JGI IMG/M metagenome (GOLD analysis project Ga0137368, IMG submission 104917) | Vadose zone soil microbial communities from Sagehorn Ranch, Mendocino, California, USA - Sage1_L_100_16 metaG | ecosystem: Environmental > Terrestrial > Soil > Vadose zone | place: USA...
GAGCGGCTCTCGGCGCAGCTGTTCGCCGCCGCGCTCGAAGCCGGGGACTGTCGCGCCGCCTACGTGGACGCGACGGCGGTGGTGCAGACCGACGGCACCTTCGGCAACGCCTCGCCCGACTTGGGCGGTACCGTGCGGAGCGCGCGCCGTACGCTCGGACCGGTGCTGGCGCGCGGTACGATTCCCGTGGTGCCCGGCTTTCTCGGCGCCGCGCCCGACGGCCAGGTCGCCACGCTGGGCCGCGGCGGCTCGGACTTGACCGCCACGCTGCTCGCGCGCGTGCTGGGGGCCCGCGAGGTATCGCTCTGGAAGGACGTGCCGGGGCTGCTCACCGCGGACCCCCGGATCGTGCCCGACGCGCGCGTGGTGCCGCAGGTCCACCTGCGCGAGGCGGCGGAGCTCGCGTACTATGGCGCCAAGGTGCTGCACCCGCGGGCGCTCGTGCCGCTGCTCAAGCAGAATGTCGCGATCCGCATCCGCCCCTTCGCCGACCCCGCGTCCCTCGGCACCGAGATCTCGCGGCGCCGCACGCTCGAGCAGTATCCCGTGAAAGCCCTCTCGGCCATCCCGCGGCAGGCGCTGCTCACGGTCACGGGCAGCGGGATGCTGGGCGTCCCCGGCATCGCGGCTCGCACCTTCGCGGCGGTGCACCACGAAGGGATCTCCGTGTCGCTCATCACGCAGGCCTCGTCCGAGCACTCGATCTGTTTCAGCGTCCCGGAGGAGAGCGCGCAGCGTGCGCGCCGCAGCCTGGAGGAGACGTTCCAGCGGGAAATCGCGCGGCAGGAGATCGACGGCGTCGAGGCGCGCACCGGCCTCGCGACGCTCGTGGTGGTGGGGCTCGGCATGGCGGAGACGCCGGGCATCGCCGCCCGCGTCTTCTCCGCCTTGGCCGAGGCCGGCATCAACGTGATCGCCACGGCCCAAGGATCGTCGGAGCTGAATCTGTCGCTCGTCGTGGACGGTAAGGAAGCGCCGCGCGCCCAGCGCGTGGTGCACGCGGCGTTTCAGCTCTCGAAGATCGGCGGCGGCGCGGTGGCGCACCCCGAGCGCAGCGATGTGGTACTGTTGGGCTTCGGGCAGATCGGGCGGGCACTCGCGCCCATGATCGCGAAGGTGAAGCGGGAGGCGCTCACGCTCCGCATCGTGGGACTGATCGACTCGAGCGGCCTCGTGTTCGACGCGCACGGCTTCTCCCCGCGGCGACTCGCCGCGTTGGGAGCGGCGAAAGCCAAGGGCGCGCCGCTGGCGAAGGCGGCCGGCGGACGGCGGGCGAGCGCCGCCGAAGCCGTGGCCTTCATCGCCCGCCATGCCCTCACCAACCCGATCCTGGTGGACGTGACGGCGGACGAGACGACCGACACGCTCACGACCGCGCTCGGCGCGGGGATGCACGTGGTGCTCGCCAACAAGCGCCCGGTCACCGCCGACAAGGGGAAGTACGACGCGCTCCGCGCCGCCGCCCACGCGCACGGGCGCGGCCTGCTGCTCGAAGCGACTGTGGGCGCCGGCCTGCCGATCATCGATACCTACCAGAAGCTCGTGGAATCCGGGGACCGGGTCTCGAAGATCGAGGGGTGCCCGTCGGGGACGCTCGGCTATCTGTTCGGAGAGCTGGGCCGCGGCGCCGCGTTCTCGCAGGCGTTGGAGGGCGCGATCGCGAAGGGCTATCCCGAGCCCGACCCCCGCGACGACCTGTCCGGTATAGATGTGGCGCGCAAGGCGCTGATCCTCGGGCGGCTGCTCGGCTTTTCCGGCGAGCTCGACGACATCGCCGTCGAGTCCCTGGTTCCGGACGGCGCGGAGCGGCTCAAGCTCGGCCAGTTCCTCGCCTCGCTCGAGCAGTTCGACGCGGCGTGGGCGAAGCGCGTCGCGGCGGCGCGGGCGCGCGGCGGGGTGCTGCGCTACCGCGCGATCGTGACGCGCCGCAGCATCCGCGTCGGCCTCGTCGTGGTCGAAGCGTCGAGTCCGATGGCTTCGCTCAACGGGACGGACAACCAGTTCATCTTCACGACGATGCGTTACCGGAAGAACCCGCTGGTGATCACCGGGCCCGGCGCGGGGCCGGCGGTGACGGCGGGAGGAATCCTGAACGATGTGCTGAAGCTCGCCGGCGCATGAGCCTCCCCTCCTCCCCCACCTGGCAGGTGTGCGCGAGCTGCGGCAGCGAAATCCCCGAGACCGATCCCCACCCGCGGTGCCCGCGCTGCCGCGGGCTGTTGGAGCTGCGTCACCAGCCCCCTGCCCAGGGCGGGAACGCGCTGCGCGCGACGTTCGACGCACGCTGGGGTGTACGGCGCGGCGCCCTCGCGTCGGGTGTGTGGCGCTACAGCGAAGCCGTCCTCCCCACGGCCGGCGAGCACATCCTCTCCTATCCCGAGGGCAATACGCCGCTGCTCGCGAGCGCAGCGGTCGCGCGGTGGGCCGGCGCGCCGGACCTGTTGCTCAAACATGAAGGCCAGAACCCCACGGGCTCGTTCAAGGACCGCGGCATGACAGTCGGGGTGACGCAGGCGCGGCGCGTCGGGGCGCGCGCGGTCGCATGCGCCTCCACCGGCAACACGGCAGCGGCCCTCGCCGCGTATGCCGCGCTCGCGGGGCTGCCGGCGCTCGTCCTGGTGCCGAAGGGGCAGGTCGCGCTCGGCAAGCTCGCCCAGGCCCTCGCGTACGGCGCCCGCACGCTGCTCGTCCGCGGCAACTTCGACGCCTGCCTCGAGCTCGCCGACCAGGCGAGCGAGCGCCTGGGGGTCTACCTCCTCAATTCCGTGAATCCGTTCCGGCTCGAGGGCCAGAAAACCATCGTGCTCGAGCTGCTGCAGCAGCTCGGCTGGGCGCCCCCCGACTGGATCGTGGTGCCCGCGGGCAACCTCGGCAACACGGCGGCGTTCGGGAAGGCGCTGGAGGAAGCGCGGGCATGGGGGCTGATCGACCGGGCGCCGAGACTCGCCGCCGTCCAGGCGGAGGGCGCCGCACCGTTCGCGCAGAGCTTCCGCGAGGGATTCCCAGCGGCGCCGGGTCGAGCCCCACACCGTGGCGACGGCGATCAAGATCGGCAACCCGGTCTCGTACGAGCGCGCCGTGCGCGCCATCCGCGACACGAACGGGGTCGTCACGACCGTGAGCGACGACGAGATTCTCGAGGCGAAGGCGGTCGTGGACGGTGCGGGGATCGGGTGCGAGCCGGCGAGTGCCGCGGCGCTCGCCGGGACGCGGCGGCTGATCCGCGAAGGTGTGATCCGGCCGCGCGACCGGGTGGTCGCGGTGCTCACGGGACACGTGCTGAAGGATCCGGAAACGGTGACGCATTATCATCAGGAGCTCGAGCCGCGGCCGGCCCGCGCCAACCGGCCGATCGAGATCGAGGCGCGTCTTGCGGAGGTGGAGCGGGTGATGGGCGGCTGAGGCCGCCCGTCAGAATTCGGCGAGGTACGCCTCGTCCCAGGCGACGTCGAACTCACCCCGACAGCGTCGGCACGTGAGACGGCGCGGACGGCCGTGCAGCGCCGCGCGCTCACGACAGCTCGGGCACACGCCGTACTGCGGTCCCCACTCGGCCGGCAGCTCGCCGGCCCGTTCGGGGCGCGGCACGACGGACCACCGCGTGGGCGGCCGCGAGACGACCTGGACAAGATAGTGCGGGACTTTCAACGGCTTGCGGTTGACGTCGAGAATAGCTTCGAGCGCTGCGAGGCCCGCCACGCGGTACCAAGCGCCGCGGCGCAGTGCGCAGTTCACATCCACCTGGAGACGACCCCATTGCATCTTGGGCACGGCCGAAAATACGTCGGGCGCCGCCGGGCGAGCGTGATATAGGCCACACCCCCTTCGGCAAGTTGTCTCAGGGATCCGCGTGGTGCTCCATCATCATGTCGGCCATCATGTCAGCGCTGCCCGAGCGGAACGTCGCGGCCAGGTCTTGTTGGTACAGCGTATCCCGGGTATCGACCGCCGGCCACTCCGCCCCCCGGTCGGGGACGAACAAGCCGGCCACCGCCCCCATGCCTCCGTCGCGGATGTATCGCCCCGTCCGGTTCTCGTACACCGCCGTCAGCCGGTAGCGGTGCGCGGGGACGACGTGGACCCCGAGCCGGCGCCAGTTGTAGAAGCGAGCCAGCGGGAACGCGAGGACGCGTCCGGCGGCGTCGGTGACCGGGGCACCGCGCCACAGCACCGTGCCGGTCGTCATGTCCTTCAGCTCGAGGCTGACGCCGTAATCGTGCATGTGGCCGCCCAGGCCGAGGATGGTGCCCGGGATCGCGGGACTGCCCTCCCAAAAGCGCTCGGTGCGGCCGGGGAGGAGATCGAACGCCTTGCTCCCCGTCGGCGGGCGACCGAGCGGGTACTGGACGTCGATGGCCCAGGGGTAGGTGCGGTACAGCGGCCAGGGCCGGCCGCCGGGAACGTAGCGCAGCACGACCCGCACGTGCACCCGGTGATAGGCCACGTCCGAGGTGTTGGCGAGCATGGCGCCGGCGATGAGCCGCTGGCCGCGCGCGAGCGGCAGGCCGAAGAGCAGCCGCGGGACCGTGATCGCCGGGGTCTCCTTGCTCGCGGCGAGCAGATGGAGCCCGATGGGCAGAAAGAGCTCCCTATGGTCCGGATCGCTGAGGTTGAAATGATGCAGCATTTCGCGCGGCAGCAGGCGCCCCGCCTCATCCACCACTTCCACGTGCGAGCTATGGAGCGACGCGTCTACGGGCACCAGGACCTGGCAGAGCGGAAGCCCGACCATCGTCTCGCCGCCACGGCCGACCGCCGGCACGTCCACCGCAGGCAGCTGGATCACGAGCTGATGGGCGCCTGAGTCCACGAGCACCGTCGCACGGGGCAGCGTTTCAGGACCAGGGCCGGGGGTGGGGGAGGGGGCGGGGGCGGGGGCGGGGCGCCCCACGAGCAGCACAACGAGGAGGAGAATGGCCCACATGCCGGCTGTTCCAGGAGTCAAGAGAGGGACAACATACGGGCTGAGGCGGGTTTTGGCGACGGTTGGCGGCGCCGCGGGGAGTGGCCGAGGACCCACAATCCTATCTCCGTTCCTCATAACTGAGCGAAGACGGGGGCACGGCTCACTCCCCGCGAGCCGACATGCTCTATCGCAAGGGTAGTGCCACGGCTCGCAACGAATGGTCGTCGAGACGGCGAGCGCGACTGAGGCAGGTTCGTCGCAGCCGTGTCGCAGAGGTGCGACACAAAGTGGACAGGGCGTGGCGGGAGCGTGTAGGAATCGAACCTACCGAGGTCCATCCGGACCCCAGCTGGTTTTGAAGACCAGTCGGACCACCAGGCCCGATCCGCCCCCGTGCACCAACCCCGCGGAACTAGAGCACCCTTCTGAGGCAGGTCACCCCGGCGTGACGCCGGTCACTTGCCTCCCGGGCCCAGCACACCCATCATGCACTGCCATGCTCGCCGCCCTGCGCACCGTCCTCATCGTCGACGACGACGCCGTGCTGCGAAGCTCGCTCGAGAGCGTGCTTGGCTCGCTCGGATACCGGGTCTTGAGCACGGGCAGCCCGGATGCGGCTTACCAGCTGCTCGCGACGGAATCGGCCTTCGCGGTCCTGCTCGACGTGCGCTTGCCCACGATGTCGGGCCTCTCGCTCTACCTCGCCATGACACACCGCTGGCCGCAGCTCCAAGGCCGCGTCGCGCTGATGACGGGGGACGCCGACGCGCCCGACGTGCGCACCTGGACCGAACGGAACCCCTGCACCGTTATTCGCAAGCCGTTCACCTTCCGGGAGATCACGGGCTGGCTGGACGCCGTGGCGCACCCGCTCGACGACGCCGCCGCGGCAGGGTAGTCGCTACCTGGCCTGGGCGATCGCCACCGACACGGTCGCGCCGGCAATCGACAACTCCGCCTGCCCCGCTCCGACCGGTTTGAACGTCACCTTCGCCGCGCCGCCATCCGATTCGACGCCGACCATTTTCAAGAGCTGCGACTGCAGGTTGAACCGATTACGCATCTTCTGAATCATCCGCGCCAGATCCGCCGCCGGCACCGGGTTGCCGTACGCGTCCTGCGCGGAGACCCGCAGCACGAACGCAGCGCCGGCGGTCACTACCACGGTGCCGCCATCGACGCGATTCCCGTCCCGCTCGAGGATGACACCGGCGGGAGCCGCGGGGTCCACGGAGAGCCCCGCCTGCCTCTGGAGCGAGTCCACGGTGGCGGTGACGAGGGCCGGGCCGGCCTGCTTGCCCAGGGTCACCTCAACACGGGCGAGGCCGGCCGAGTCGGTCACGACGCTGTCGGTCGCGACGTCGGCGTTGACCGCTCGGAACGTCACGACTTTCCCGACCAATGGTCTGCCGAGGCTCGAGCGCACCTGAACCACCAGCGGCTCGTTCAACCGGGTCCGCACGATGCCGCGTTGTCCCGCGCCCGACACGAAGCCCGTTGTCGCCGGCGCCATCACGTCGGTCCAGACCACGTCCACCGATGCCAACGGCTGGCCCCGCACCCGGATCGTGAGCTTCCCCTCGTGGTGCACTGCGGCCCGCTCGATAATGAACGCCGCCCGCCCCAGCGAGTCCGTGGAGCGAGCCTCGGCGGCTATCCCCATGTCCGAGTTGTCCGGTTGCAGGGTGATCGGCTCGCCCGGCACGGCGTTGCCCAACGAGTCCCGCACCGTCACCAGCAGCGAGATGGGTCCGCGCTCGCCGGCCCCCAGCTCCACGCGGCCGGGCTGTGCGGTGGCGACGGCCGGCCCCGCGGGGCGGACGACCACCTCGAGTGGCGGTGTTCCCGGGAACGACGCACCCGAGCCGGTGACGACCTCGAGCGTGTAGGCGGCGGGGAGCCGACCGACCGGGAACCGGAACACCGCGACGCCGCTCGCATCGGTGGTGGCCTTCGCGTCCTGCGGCGGCCCGCCCGGAATGCCGGAGGTCCCGCGCAGCACCAGGGGCACACCCGCCTGCGCAAGCTCACCCCGCCTCACCTGCACGCGCGCAACCGCCTCGCCCCCAACGGGGACGCCCAGCCGCGCCGGTAGCAGCACGGCGGCGAGGGGGAGCGTGGGGGCGGCGCGCTGCGCCGCGGACGTCGCGCATCCGCCGATGCTGCTCAGCACTTCCGCGTCCGCGCCGAAGTCGCGCAGATCCGCCCAGTCCCGCGGTGTGGGTCGAAAGGCGACACAGTTGCGCCGGATCAGATCCGCGACCTCGGTCCTGGAGATCAGCGGGTTCGAGAGCAGGCGGATCACGTCCGTCTTGCGCAGCGGCTGGGACCCCTGCGTCGCCACCGGACACGGCACCGCGCTCACGAGGAGGGCGAGCAATGCGACGGCGCGCATCACGGTCGGGTGCAGGCCGAGCGCTCGAACCGTCGCTCGACCCCGTCGACGTCGGTATAGAGCGCCCGGTCCCGAGCCGCGCGAGCCGAGTCGAGCGGCGCCCCGCTGTCCCTCCGCACGCTGTTGTACGTCGTCCACCGCTCTTCGACCAGGATGAGTCCGTGCGCCAGCTCGGGACATTGCATCTGACGGCTGGCAAACAGGCCCGCACGCAAGTCGAAGGCAGCGATCGCCAGGGCGAGCGTGTCGGCGGCCCGGTCCACTCGCTCGAGCGGGATCGCCGCCACCGCCGCGGGCGAGCCCGGGGACGCGGGCGATGCCACGGCCGAGTAGAGCCTGAACACGCCCGCGACCGCCAGGACGCCTGCGGCGGCATACGCGGCCCATCGTCCGGCGCGACCGACGCGCGGGCCGGACGCCGCAGGTCCGCCTGCCTCCGCATCGTCGGCGCCACCGAACTCGTCAGGCCAGAGGAGGGGAGCGGGCGCCGGAGCGGGCACGGCGCACACGGCCGTCGCGGCAGAAGTGACGAGCGCCGTCTCCTCCGTGCGGTAGTTGTCCCAGCGCAAGCGCGTGTGTTTGCTACCATCCGGTCGGAAGGCCGACGGATCGATGAGCTCATAAAACGGGAGGCACTCTTGCGCCCACGCGCCGCTCGCCGAGCGACGGAACACGCCGCCCACGGTCGCGTCGCCCGAACCCACCGCCACCGCCACCTGCCAGGGCTCGGCGAACACCGCGGCGTGGGTCTCCGCCTCCGCCGAGGTGAGCCCTGCCTCGGTGGTCCAGCGGCCCCGGTACCAGCCGACCAGTCGATCGCCGGTCCTGCGCACGACGTCCTGCGCCACCACCCACCCCTGCAGCAGTGCGGCCTTGGCATCGTCGCCGGTCCCGCCCGGGAGCCGGATGGTCGACTCGACGACGACGTACGAAGCGCCCGTGTCCGGAGCGCGCAACGGGCGCCCGGTGAGGAGACCGAAGCACGTCTCACGCCCGGCCGCGCAATGCTCGTGCACCGCGGCCAGCGCTCGCTGCGCGATGAAAACGGGAAGGAGGCCGGCGCCTGGCTCTGCAGCGGCGTCGATCGGCGTCCATAAGATCGAAGCCGCGAGCGGCATCGGTCGGTCGTCGGAGCCGGCGTCACCCGCCTGGCGTCCGTCAGGGGCATCCGCGGGCTCCGCCCCGCCGGGGACGCGGAATCGCGCTACCCTGCCCTGCACCCTGCGCTTCACTCGCTTCCACATGCGGCTACCCGACGGCGGTCCACCGGTGTTGAGATACTCCGCTTCGGTCACCGCGTCAACCGGTCCGATGCGAACGCCTGCATCATCCGATACCAGAACTCGAGCGCATCGTAAAAGCTCTGCACGCGGAGCCGCTCATCGCGACCGTGCGCCCGCACGTCGTTCTGCTCTTCAAAGACGGCCGACACGCCGTAGGTGGGGATCCCGGCGTTGCGGAGGAACAGCCCGTCGGTCGCGCCCGCCTCCATCACGGGCACGATCGGGACATTGGGGAACTGCTCCGCGACCAGCCGCTCGATGGGGCCCATGATCGCACGCGTGAGGGGTGAGGACGGGCTCGGAATGGGCGCGTAAACCGTACGGAGCGCGATCCGGTCGTCGGCGGCGAGCCGTTCCAGCGTGGCCGCGACCTCCGCATCGGGCTCCCCCGGGAGGATCCGGCAGTTCACGGTCACGCGGGCCGACTGGGGCAGCGCGTTCTCGGCGTGCCCCGCCTCCATCATGGTGGCGACGCAGGTGGTGCGAAGCTTGGAATTATAGAACGGCACCGCCGACAGATGCGCCACGGCCGCGCTGTCCGGCGGGTCCTTCAGGACACCCCGCATGTCGTCGGCGAGGGACCCGCTCTCGAGCGCGGCCGAGCGCTCGAAGAACCCCCGGGACACCTCGTTCAGCTTGACCGGGAACTGATACTGTGCGAGGCGCTCCAGTACGGGGGCGAGACGGTAGACGGGATTGTCCGCCGGCCGCGGGAGGGAGCTGTGCCCGCCCTTGTCCGTGGCTTCGAGCACATAGGTCGCGTACACCTTTTCGCTCGCCTGCACCACGAACATCACGCGGCGTCCGTCGCGCAACACGCCGCCGCCGGCGTCGGTGTTGAGGGCGAAGTCCGCGTCGATCACATCCCGGTGCTTCGCCACGAGCCACGCGATGCAGCTGCCGGCGGTTTCTTCGTCGCCGGTGAGCATCAGAATCAAATCGCGCTGGGGCGTGAACCCCGCCCGCTTGAGCCGGATGAAATCGGCGACGAGGATCGCGTCCCCCGCCTTGTTGTCGGTCGTGCCGCGGCCGTAGAAGTAGCCGTCCTTCTCGAGCAGGGTGAAGGGATCGACGGACCAGTCCGCCCGCCGGGCAGGGACCACATCCAAGTGGGCGAAGCCGACGATCGGACGCCCGCCCCCCCCCGTGCCGCGGTAGCGTGCCACGAGGTTGCCGTGCTTCGCATCGGGGCCGATCAGCACGCGCACATCTGCCGCGGGAAATCCCGCCGCGAGCAGGCGCCGCGCCATGGCGCGTGCCGCACGTGGCGTGTTGCCGAGCGAGTCCGTCGTGTTGATATCGACAAGTTCGCGGAGAATGTCGCGCGCCAACGTGCGATCGGCGGACGGCGCCTCGGTCTGGGCGACCGCCCTGCCCGGGAGGGACCATAGCAGCGCTCCCCCGATCACCAGGGCGAGGCGTCTCATCGGACCGTCGCGATGGCGTCGATTTCCACCCGCA
>Ga0137368_10009315_pt1 | contig 10041 bp, 9 predicted proteins | sample SagtaG_13_FD_104917 | JGI IMG/M metagenome (GOLD analysis project Ga0137368, IMG submission 104917) | Vadose zone soil microbial communities from Sagehorn Ranch, Mendocino, California, USA - Sage1_L_100_16 metaG | ecosystem: Environmental > Terrestrial > Soil > Vadose zone | place: USA...
GCGCCAATCGCGTCGGCAACCACATCACCGACCCGCAGGTCGCGCCTCTCTTCCGACCCACCGAACGTCACCAGTCGCTACACCATCAACATTCCGCCGTTCACACCGATCGTCTGGCCGGTGATGAACGACGCGTCGTCCGAGCCGAGAAAGACGATCGCGCTCGCGACTTCGTCGGGATCTCCGAGGCGGCCGAGCGGGGTCCGATCGACGATCGACGCCAGGGGAACGCGCTCCAGCACGACGGCCGTCATCGCGGTGTCGATCTGCCCCGGGGCCACCGAGTTCGCGGTGATCCCGAACGGCGCTCCCTCGCGGGCGACGCACTTCATGAAGCACGCCACACCAGCCTTCGACACCGCATACGCAGCGCTGCACGCATAGCCGCCGACGACCGCGGCGGCCGACGAGACGCTGACTATGCGTCCGAGGCGTTGACGCTTCATGTATCCGAGGGCGGCGCGGCTGGTGTGCACGACGCCCATCAGGTTGACCGCGAGGATCGAGTCCCAGTCCGCGGGCGAATCCGCCTCGATCGGCCCCTGACCGTCCGCCCCCTGGTGGTACACGCCGTGCGCGCCGACCAGCACGTGGATCCCCCCGTGCGTTGCGGCAACGCGGTCGAACGTCTCCGCAACCGCCGCCTGATCGCACACGTCGAGCTCCGCCGCCGACGCTTCGAAACCCCGCGCGCCGAGGTCGCTCGCGAGCTCGAGAAGCGACCCCGACGGAAGGTCGGCGCACACGACCGTTGCTCCCTCCTCGGCCAGCCGCGTCGCTGTCGCACGGCCGATTCCGCCTGCCGCGCCGGTGACGACGGCGACCCTGCCCGCCAACCCCCTCATGCGATCGACGTCTGTGTGGGGGCCGGGGGCGCGATCTGCGCGAGCGGCTCGGCGAAGTGACACGCGCTCAACACGCCGGGCTGAACGCGCTCGATGAGCGCGGGTACCTCGTCGGCGCAGCGCTGTTGTGCCTTCCAGCAGCGCGTACGAAACCGGCAGCCGCTCGGCGGATCCGACGGGTCCGGGAGCTCGCCCTCGAGGCGGATGCGCCGGTCCGGCTCGAGGTCCCTCCTCCGTGCTGCGACGGGGACGGCCGACAGGAGCGCCTGGGTGTACGGGTGCGACGGGTTGTCGCACAGCTCGGCCGCCGGACCGAGCTCGACGATCTTGCCGAAGTACATGACCGCTATCCGGTCCGTTACATGCTGAACGACGGCGAGATCGTGGCTGATGAAGATGCAGGCGAGGTTCGAATCGCGCTGGAGCTGCTTGAGCAGGTTGAGAACCTGGGCCTGGATCGAGATGTCGAGCGCAGATACCGGCTCGTCGCAGATGAGGAGCCGCGGGTCGACCGCGAGCGCGCGGGCGATGCCGATGCGTTGGAGCTGGCCTCCGGAGAACTCGCGCGGGTACCGGTCGAGTGCGTCTGCGTCGAGCCCTACACGCTGCAACAACTCGACCACGCGGTTGCGCCGGAAGCGCTTCGGCGCTGCGCCCGGGACGCCGTCCCATGCCTCGGCCACGATCGCCTCGACAGTCATACGCGGATTCACGGACGAGTACGGGTCCTGGAAGATCATCTGGATGTCTTTCCGGACCCGGCGCATCTCCTTCGGCGAGAGCGCGAAGATGTCCCGGCCCTCGAACCACGCCTGGCCGGACGTTGGCTCGATCAGCCGCACGAGGGTTCTGGCGAGGGTTGATTTCCCGCAACCCGACTCGCCGACGATGCCCAGCGTCTCCCCCGCGCCGATGTCGAAGCTGACGTCGTCGACCGCGTGGATGAGGGCGTGTTTCGCGCCGAGCACTCCGCTCCGCTTGCCGCGGAAGTGCTTGACGACGTTCGTCACGCGCAACAGCGGTCCTGCGGGCGTCATCTCATCCAACCTCGATCGCCACGCGTGCCGGGCAGCTCATGCGCTCACGGTCGTGTGGACTTCGCCGAGCTGGAGGACTTCCTCGGAGTAGTGGCAGGCGGCAACGCGACCGCTGGTCGGGCTGCGGAGGATCGGCGTCTCGCGCTGGCAACGCTCGCGCATGTGTGCGCACCGGGGGTGAAATGCACAGCCACTCGGTATTGCCGAGATCTTCGGCGGAGCTCCGGGAATCGTCGGGAGCAGGCCCTTCCTGCGGTCGCCGAGAGACGGACGCGACTCCAGGAGGGCGCGAGTGTACGGATGCGCCGGGAGGTGGTAGAGGTCGTCGGCAGGCCCCGCCTCGACGATGCGGCCCGCATACATGACGATCATCCGGTCGACCGAGCTGGCGACCAGCTCGACGTCGTGCGTGATGTGGATCAGTGCCATCTGCCGCTCGCGGCGAAGGTCACCCAGCAGGTCCATCACCTGGGCCTCCATCGTCACGTCCAGCGCCGTCGTCGGCTCGTCGGCGATCACGAGCTTCGGGTTGAGCGCAACAGCCATTGCAATGACCGCGCGTTGTCGCATGCCGCCGGAAAACTCGTGCGGATAGCTGTCGAACCGTTTCGCCGCTGCCGGAATCCCCACTTGCTCCATGAGCGCGACGACCCGCCGCCGCGCCTCCGAGCGCGAGGCGCCCTCGTGGACGCGAAACAGCTCGGCGATCTGCCAGCCGACCGTGAAAAGCGGGTTGAGAGCGGCGAGCGCGTTCTGTGGGATGAGCGCGATCTCCCGCCCGCGCAACCGCTGCCACGCGGGCTCGCCCAGCGGAACCAGATCGGTGCCTCTATAACGGATCGCACCGCCAGCGAGCTGCCGAGCCCCGGTCAGCCCGAGAATGGACCGCGCGGTGACGGACTTCCCGGACCCGGACTCGCCGACGAGGCCGACGGCCTCACCGTCGTCGATCGTGAAGCTGACGCCGTCGACAGCCTTGTACCTCGCTCCGCCGACCTCGAACGTCACGCGTAGGTCTTCGATCTCCAGTAGACGGCCGGCAGCATCCACGTCGTGTCGCGCGACGGAAGCCGAGGCACGACGGTGACTCCGGAACGCGGACCGGAGCGGGGCCACGCTACGCGTTCATCCCTGCGCGAACGCGCGGGTCGAGCACGCCGTACAGGATGTCGACGACGAGGTTCATCACGACGTAGGCGAACGTGATCAGGATCACCACCGCCATCACCGCCGGGAAGTCGAGGTACGTCAGCGCCCGAACGCCGTAGAGCCCGAGCCCCGGCCACGAGAACACCGTCTCGGTCAGCACGGCGCCTCCGAGCAGCGCGCCGTAAGTGAGGCCGATGACGGTCAGGGCAGGGAGCATTGCGTTCCGGAGCGCGTGCACGAGCACGATGCGCCGGAAGGTGAGCCCCTTGACGCGCGCCATCACGATGTAGTCGTGGTTGAGGATGTCGAGCATGCTCGCGCGCATGACGCGCGCGATGACGCCGGCCCCGAACAACCCGAGTGTGAGCGAAGGGAGGACCAGGTGCGTCATCGCGCTTCGCAGCATTCGCCAGTCGCCGGCGAGCACGCTGTCGACGATGACGCTGTGCGTCACGGTCGGTGGCGGCGGGATCTCGAGCGAGTATCGCCCGCTCGCGGGAAGCACGCCGAGTTCCGTGTAGAAGAGGCGCACCATCAGCAGACCGAGGAAGAACACCGGCACGGCGGTACCGAAGAGGGCGAGAAAACGCCCGAAGTGATCTACGGGCGAGTTGCGGTAGACGGCAGCGGCGATGCCGATCGGTATTCCGATGAGAATCGAGAACGCCAGCGCTGCGGTCGCGAGCTCGAATGTGGCGCCGATACGGTCCGGCAGCTCGGACGAGATCGGTTGCTTCGAGAAATAGGATCTCCCGAAGTCACCGTGGAGCAGGCCCTTCACGTACAGGGCGTACTGGACGGGAACAGGCTTGTCGAGACCCAGCTCTTTACGGAGCTGCTGGACCACCTCCTCCGGCGGAAAGTCGCCCGCGAGCTGGACTGCAGGGTCGGCGGAGCTGAGCTGAGCAAGCGCAAACGTCACGATCGTGACCGCGAAGAGAATCGCGACGAGCGCGACGAGCCTCCCGGCGATGTATCTCACCATCCGGTGTGAGCCCCTTCGGTCCGCGCGTGGCAGGGTTGGCGGCCGTCGCGCGGCGCCGCCAACCCGGGTAACCGGAAGTCCGCCCCGTGTCGAGTCATGCGTTGTCTACGGAAGCCGGACCTTGTCGAACTCCACCATCCAGATCGGAATCCACGGGAACTTCACGCCCTTGCGGGCGACGGTGATGTCCTTGGGCCGGAAGAGAAACGCGTAGGGTCCCTCGGCCGCCACGATCTCCTGAGCTTGGATGTAGAGGGCGCGCCGTTTCTTCAGGTTGAGCTCCTGGCGCGCTCTCGTGATCAGGTCTGTCACCCGGCGGCTGTTCCAGTACGTGCGGGTGGTCGCCTGAGCGTTCCAGTCGCCGTGGGGCGTCATGATCGCGTCGGGGTCCGGGTACGAGGGTCCGAAGTTCCAGTACACCATCGGCAACTGCCTCGCCCTGTACTTCGGGAACACCGTGGCGGATGGTTCTCCGCGTAGGGTCACCTTGATTCCGACGCGAGCCAGGTCGGAGGCGATCTTCGCGGCCGTCGAGTCCTCCGGTACACCGAGGACCGCGCCGTCGGACTGGTAGTACATGTCGATCGAGAAGCCCTGCGGGTAACCGCCCTGTGTGAGCAGGTTGCGCGCGGTCGTCCGGTTCTGCTTGTACTGGGTGTTGAGCTTCGCGTCGTACCCGAGCATGCCCTTGCCGATGACGCCGCCGATCTGGACGGCGTTTCCGCCGAAGAGCTTGTTGATCAGGCCGTTGTAGTCGATCGCGTACCTGACGGCCTTGCGGACCTTCGGGTTGACGAACGGCGACCCCTGCATCAGGGGCAGCGTGAGGTAGTAGTTCTGAAGTCTCTGGCCCGTGATCACCTTGTAGCCGGCGCGCTTCAGGTTCGCCGCTTCCGCGGGCAGGACGCTCGGAACGACGTCGAGATCGCCACCCCTCAGTAGGCTGACCGCCTGCGACGGCGACTGAATGTATTGCAGAGACACACCGTCCAGCGACGGGCGCGGCCCCCAGTACTTTCGGTTACGCGTCATCTGCAGGTTGCTGTCCTTGACCCACCGGCTCACGACGAACGGGCCTGACCCGGCCGTATTCTCCGCGAGCCAGGGTCGTGCCAGATCGTCACCTTTCTCGTGAGCCTTGACCACCTTGGAGTCGAGAATGCTCGCGGCGTGACCCGAAAGGGCAGTGAGGAACGCGGGTGCCGGATCCTTCAGCGTTATACGCACGGTTCTCGCATTGACGACCTGCACGTTGTCGCCCGTCAGGTACGGCGTGATCTGGAAGCCCTGTGCGGCGGTCGTGAACGCAAAGACGCGGTTCAGCGAGTACTGCACGTCCGCTGCGGTCACGGGGTTGCCGCTCGCGAAATGTGCCTTTGGATTCAAGAAGAACGTGTAGACGCGACCGTTCCCACTGATGGTCCACCGCTGCGCCAGGCTCGGGACCGGCTCTGCCTTCGCGAAGTCGAAACGCGTGAGCGTCTCGTACACCGTGTGCAAGACCGTGAGATCGGTGAGGGACGCAGCGTTCGGCGGATCCATGCTGAGGTTGGGGGTCACCGCCATCCTGAGCGTCCCGCCGGCAGAGGATCTTCCAACCGCACCGGTCGCGAACACCGCGGCGCCGACGATCAGCGCCGCTGCAACCGGAAAGACGCTGGCGCTGCGGCGGCGACGTTGCGTGAGCCGTTTCATTCTCGTGCTCTCCTTTCGCAGGCAGAATCACCCAACTGCGTCTGACGTGCAGTCATCCTCATCGCTCCCTTCCTCGGACGGCGAACGATCAGGCCGCATCACAGCCGTCTGCTCGCGGCTCGTCAGGGTGCGACCTCGACGGGTGAGGTGGATGCCCGATCCGCAGTCTTCTCACTTCTCGATCCCCTCCGGGCGCGCGCGTCCTGCCTGAGGACCGGATCCATCATGTCTCGCACGGATTCGCCCAAGAGATTGAATCCAAGAGCGGTGACAAGGATGGCGAGTCCGGGGAACGTCACGATCCACCACGCAGTCGTGATGTAGTTCTGGCCCTGCCCGATCATGAGGCCCCACTCGGGGTTCGGCGGCCGAACGCCGAATCCGATGAAGCTGAGGCCGGCGATATAGACGATCGCATGACCCACGTCGAGCGTTGCCTTGGCCACGATCGGGCCCATCACCGGCGGAACGATGTGGCGACGGATAATCCGCCGGTCCGTTACGCCGAGAACGCGCGCGGCAGCCACGAATTCAGCATGTCGTTCGGCGACTGCGATGCTCCGCGCCACGCGCGCGTACTCGGGCCACCAGGTCGCGGTTACCGCAAGGAACGTGTTCCTCAGGTTCGGGCCGAGCGCGGCGGCGACCGCCATCGCGAGAATGAGCTTCGGGAACGCGAGAAATGCATCCGCGACCCGCATGACGGCGCCGTCGAGCCGTCCGCCTCGATAACCGACGACAACACCGGCAGCGACGCCGATAATCGCGGCACAGCCCACGACGGCGACGCCGAGGCCAACACTCACTCTCGCGCCGTACAGCACGCGACTGTAGATGTCCCTCCCGAGCTCGTCGGTGCCGAAATAGTGAGCTCCTGACGGCCGCTGGAGCGCAGTGAGCAAATCCTGCGTCGTGGCACCGTACGGCGCGATGAGCGGCGCCGACAGTGCGGCGATCCCAACCAGAACGACGATCGCAAGGCCGGCAGCTCCGATCTTGTGTGTTCGAAGCAGGAAGACGAGCGCCGATCGCGGTCGCCGCCAAAGCGCATCCACATGACGGCGTCCGGGCGGCTTGCGATCCGTGTCGACCGGAGCGTCGGTCGACTCCGGCGCGGACTCGAGGGCGGGACGCTTCATGCTGGGCTCCTCGCAACGTGCCACTGCCCCGCGAGCAGTTCGCGCAGGTTCTCGCCCGCGATCAGCGCTCGCTCCTCGTCGGAGATGAGTGCGTACTGGACGGCGGTGATCGCTGGTCCCGGACTGGCCCAAGGGAGGCCCGAGCCGAAGAGGAGCCGCTCCGCGCCGACCTCACGAGAGAGGAACTCCACCCCGCGGTGCGTCGTGAAGAACGAGAGCTCCGCGTAGAGATTCGGGCACTCTCGCATCAGCGGCACCGCGACCCGCACCGCCGAGAAGTTCAACCGCACGACGACGACGGGCAGCGTCGGAAAGGACCGGCAGATGTCGTACAGGTTCCGGGCGGAGAAGCCGTGTCCGGGTTGGTCGGGGTACCGACCAAGGTCGCTCGCGCCGACCAGCACCGGGATTCTCTGCTCCGCAAGAGCGTCCCACAGCGGGCCGAGCGCCCACGTGTCGGCGAGGTAGCCGTGGTAGGGCGGCCGCCAGGCTCGCACTGCTCGGACGCCGGCCTCGACCAGCTCGGCGACGGTGCGCTCGGGTTCGGGATAGTCGACCGCCGTGTGCATCGGAATCACCCACGCGGGGTGAAGGTTGTCGTGGCCGTCGAGAACCTCGACGATGGTCTCGTTGCCCTGGTCGAGCGCCCTTTCCGCCGCGCGCGCGTGACACACGAGCCCTTCGGCGATGCCGAAGTACTCGAGCTCCGCCAGCAGGCCCTCGACCGTGTCGACGTGGCCGGACGGCTGTGGACGTGTCAGCTCACCGACCATGCAGTTGGCGTCGAAGAACCGCACTGGGGTCATGCCTCCCCCAGCAGCGCGCGCATGGTGCCGCCGAAGATCTTCGCCTTCTGCCGGTCACTCAGCTTCGCGCAGGCAACGTGCGCGATCTCGGCCGTCCAGTCGTGGAACGGCGCGTCCGAGCCGAAGACGACCTTGTCGGGACCGAGGCGCTTGACGATGTACTCGAGTACGCCGTAGAAGCGCGCCATCGCCGAGATCTCGAGGTAGACCTGCTCCTCTGCAAGCGCGACATCGATCGCCTCGTCGAGCATCGACCACGAGTCGTACGCGCCACAGTGGCCGATCAGGATCGGGAAGCCCGGATGCCGTCGCGCCACCTCGCCGATCATCGTCGGGCTGCACCGCGAGGCTTCGCTCGTCGGCCCGGAGTGGATCAGCACCGGCACGTTGCGCCGCGCCGCGAACTCCCACGCCGGCTCATACGCCGGACCGGTCACGGGGTACCAATGCTGGTACGACGTCGGGTGGACCTCGCCGATCCCCTTGACGGCCGGATTCTCGAAGCACCAGTCGAGCGTGCTCGTCATCTCGTCGGGGTAGCGCGGGTTCACGAGCACGAAGCCCACGAGGCGGTCGGGGAAGCGGCTGACCGCGTCCAGCATCTCCGCGTTGGCCTTCGTCGACGAGATGACGCTGATGCACGCACGGTCGATGCCGATGCGATCCATCGCCTCGATCATCTGCTCAGGCGCCGTGTACTGGAACGACACGCCCGGCGTCCGCTCGTCAAGCAGGTGTGCGTGCGCATCGATGATCTCGACGTCGACGAGCGGCTCCCCTGCGATCGCGGCCTCGTGGAGCGAAGTGCGCGTGATCGTCGTCACGCGGACCCGCTTCGTGACGACGCCTCGAAAGCACGCGCCGCCGATGGGGTCGCCGCGAGGATGTCGTTGACGTCCCAGTGGCCCGAGCCGACGATCCGCGGCGTCGGAGTCACCGGCACGTCGATCAGGCTCGGCCCTCGCTGCGCGAGCGCCTCCTCGACCACCGGAGCGAGTTGGTCGCGGCCGTCGATGCGCCACGCGTGCGCCCCGAAGCTGCGAGCCATGCCAACGAAATCGACGACGTAATCCTCGCCGGAGACGTCCTCGAAGTACGTCGCCTTGTGCCTGTTGAAGTGCTTCGACTGGTAGACGGCGATCGACGCGTAGCCGCGGTTGTTGAGCACGATCCAGGTCGCGTCGATCCCGTTTGCCACCGCCGTCGGGAGTGCCGCGAGACAGGCGAGAACCGCACCGTCGCCGACGAGCGCGACCACCGGCACGCCGGGCGCGCCGAGGCGTGCCCCGATCGGGGCGGCCACCTCCTGGCCCATCGTGCCGAACCCGCTCCCGACGATCTGGGTCCGCGGGCGCTCGAACGAAAAGTGCTGTCCGACCGCGTGGCGGATGCCGACGCCGGACACCAGCACCGTCTCCGGCGCTAGAAGCTCCCGCAACTCGGCGAGCAGCGCCGCCGGCTCGAACGGAAACGCGCTCGAGGTGCGGGCATCGGCTACCTCCGCCGTCCACGCCGTCTTCAACGCCTCGGTCTCCGCCACCCACGCTGAGCGGTCCACCGGCCCCGACGCGTCCAGCGCGTCGAGCAGCTCGGCGAGCGTCCGGCGAGCGTCGCCGACGAGGCCCACGGTGGCAGGAAAGACCTTGTCGATCTGGTTTGGGTCGATGTCGACGTGGATCAGGCTCGCGGGCGGGATCTCCGCAAAGAACTCCGACCGTCAAGAGCTCGCGTCCATCTCGGGAAAGCGCGTGCCGACCGCGAGCAGCACGTCGGCCCGCCGCACCGCGTCGTTGCCCGGGCGCGTTCCGACCACTCCCGTGAAGCCGAGGGCCCGCGGATGCGACTCCGGCACGATCCCCTGGCCGCTCATCGTCGTCGCAACGGGGATGCCGTGGCGCTCCGCGAGTTGGAGGACGACATCGCTTGCGTCCGAGATCAGCGCACCGCCGCCGACGAACAGGAGCGGGCGCTCCGCGTCGCGCAGCAACCCCGCCGCGCGTTGAACCGCCGCTGCGTCGGCACCGCCGCGCGGGACTGCGAACGGCTGCGTCGCGGGCTCGCGCTCGAGGACCGGCGTCGAAAAGAGGTCGAGCGGCACGTGCAGGATGACCGGCCCCGGGTTGCCGGTCCGGGCGCGCACGACGGCACGGTGGAGCTCGTGTGCGAGGTCGTCGGCGCGCGCGACGCGCGTCACGCGCTTGGAGAGATTCCGGTACAGCTCCGGCTGACCGTCGTCGACATGGAGCGCGAGCTCTTGCAGCGCCTCTTTGCCGGCGTACCCGTTCGGGATGCCGCCGGCGATCACGACGAACGCGGACGAGTCGAGGAGGGCGTCGCCGAGCCCGGTCGCGAGATTCGTGAACCCCGGCCCGACAGTGGTCGTCA
>Ga0137368_10009316_pt1 | contig 10041 bp, 7 predicted proteins | sample SagtaG_13_FD_104917 | JGI IMG/M metagenome (GOLD analysis project Ga0137368, IMG submission 104917) | Vadose zone soil microbial communities from Sagehorn Ranch, Mendocino, California, USA - Sage1_L_100_16 metaG | ecosystem: Environmental > Terrestrial > Soil > Vadose zone | place: USA...
GATCGCCGCGCTCGCGCTCTCGGGCTGCAAGAAGGAAGGCGTGGAGGGCCCGCTCGCGGGCTGCCTCCCGGTGAACGGCTACTACTCCTCCTGCACGGCCGACGCGCAGTGCTGCTCGTTCGGCTGCCAGTACGGCAGATGCGTCGCGAATCCGGTCGAGGGTGGCATCTGCGCGACCCACGGCGACTGCCAGTCGCCGCTGGGCTCGCCGCGGCTGTGCGTCGGCGGGCGCTGCGCGACCGTCCCGGGCGGCTGCATCTCGGGCCTCGCGTGCGCGGCGAGCGCGCCGTGCTGCACCGGGTCCTGCACGAACGGGCTCTGCCCGATCGACAACCCTCCGATCGCGGTCACCGGACCGGACATGGTGGTGCCGTTCCGGATCCCCATCCTGCTCGAGAACCACAGCTATGACCCGGACACGATGTCCGCGGTCGGCGTGTCGTACACCTGGGAATGGCTCGAGAAGCCGGTCGGGAGCACCGCGGCGTTCACCGACCCCTACGGGCGTCCGGACTCGACCTGGTCGACTCCGAAGTTCACGCCCGATCTCCTCGGCACCTATCGCATCCTCCTGACCGCCTGGAGCGCAGGCCGCCATGGGGCCACGGACGAGGTCGACTACACGGCTGTGAACACGCCGCCCGAGATCGTCGCCATGGACCCGGACATCCTCGGGACGTTCTACCAGTCGCGCAACGGCGTGCCGCCGCTTACGACCACGGCCAGCGTCGCGGACGCCGACGGCGGTCCGGTCTACTGCACCTGGTTCAAGAAGGGGCCGACGGACCCGGGCTACACGCAGGTCTCCAACCGGACCACCTGCGCCGCGGCGAGCGGGGCGCGCGCCACCGGAACGTCGATGTACCCGCTGAGCGAGGACCAGGCCGGCACGTGGGAGATCAGGCTCACCGTGGACGACACGGTGAACACGTTCTCGAAGAGCCGCTTCGTCAACGTCCAGAACGACGCCCCGGTGCTGCTGCCGGAGCCGTCGACCGCGAAGATGGCGACGCGCTACGGGAACGTGGGATCGACAGACCTCGTCCCGCTCAAGGGCAGCGTCTACGACAAGAACGGCGACACCGTGACCTGGCAGTGGAGCATGACCGGGACGAAGCCCGTCGGCAGCACCGCCGCGCGCTTCGTGCCCGTCGCGGGCAACCAGCAAAACATCGACTTCGTGCCGGACAAGGAGGGGCTCTACACGCTGAACCTCCACGTCGACGACGGCCACGGCGGGACTGCCGACAAGGCGGTGGACGTGATCGTCGGTCCGTACGTCCTTCCGCTCGGGCACGTCTACGATGCCGCGTTCGCCGCGGCGAAGCTCATCATGATCGGCGACGACGCGGGCGCGGGGAGGCTCTGGATCGTGGACCCCGCGGTCCCGGCGGTCACCTACACCGTGAACCTCGACTCCCTCCCGACGGCGCTCGGCGTGAGCGCCGACGGCACGCAGGCGGTCGTCGCGCGCGCCGGCGCCGCGTGGGATCTCGTGAACCTCACGACCGGCACGCCCTCCGGCGCGCCGCGCACGGGGCTCGGCACGTACGGCGGCTCGGGCGCGTTCGACGCGAGCTCGGTCGCGTGGGCGAACGGCCGCGTCTACGTGACGAGCGCGGGCGGGCGGCTCCGCCGGCTCCTCCTCTCGGCCACCGCGATCCCGTACGACATCGTCCCGGAGCAGCCGGCGTCGTTCACGCTGGATCCGAGCACGCGCGCCGTGGGATCCGCCACGTACCTGTGGCTCCTCGGGAGCAATGGCTCGCTCACGCGCTGCCTCGCCGACAACAACGACCAGATCCGCGATCCGGTGAAGAACCCGACGACGGGCGTCGCCTCCGCCTCGGGGATGTGGCTCTCGGCGACCTCGGCGGACCTGTTCTTCGGCGGCAAGCTCGACGTCCACGAGGCCGACTCCATCGTGGCCCCGTACCTCGCGTACCTCGGCGTCCTGCCCGCCGTGCCGACGCACGTCGGGACCATGGACGACGGCGGCACGCTCGTCGGCGTCATCTCGCAGGTGACGAGCACGTCTCTCACGCGCTTCTCGGGGACGGGGTTCACCGAGACGACCCCTGCCCTCGTCATCCCCTTCATCGGGGAACTCGGCGAGAGGCGTGACCCGGAGGGCCGGTTCGCTTTCGTGACCACGGTCGGCGGCGTGACGACCTACTACGCGATCGTGGCCGTGGACCGCGGCACCCCCTCGATGACGGACGATCTCTGGGGGCTGTTCACCATCGTCCCGGCCCCCTGACGAGCACCCGCGAGGCGGCCGCCCCGTGCGGCCGCCTCGCGCTACACTCCCGCCATGATCAAGACGCTCGCGGTTCTCCGCACGATCTTCCTCGTCTTCATCGTCGGGTACACCGTCCGCGCGATGCCTTGGTGGACGAGCGTCGCGCGGACCTTCGACGAGCAGTACGCGCGCTGCTCCGACGCGCTCTCGCTCCTCATCCGCGCGTCCTGGTTCGCCATCGGCTGGATCGCCCTCGAGACGCTCGTCGGCTGGTGGATGGCGACCCGCCGCCCGAAGCTCCACGCGGCGGTCCCGAAGCCCGGCGGCGAGCCGCCGTTCGCGCCGCCCGGCCACCCGTGACCGCGGCGGGGAGCGCCGGTGCTCGGCCTCGGTCCGCTCGTCACCCGGCTCGCCTCCTGGCTTCACCGCCGGGACGTCTCCGTCTGGTACGACCGGCTCTACCGGCTGCCGCTGTCGGGGATCGAGGCCACCGCCGGGATCGAGCCGCGGCGCGCCGACTTCGCCGCCTGGTGGCTCGGCGCGTCGGGTGCGGTCGCGCCCGGCGCGTTCCGCCGCCCGCACCGCATCTCGTACGAGAACCTCGCGCGCGTCCACGCGCCGGAGCTGCTCGAGTCGCTCGGCCGACCCGAGGCGCTCGCCGCGATCTTCTCGGTCGACCCGAGCGACGTGCCCGTCGACGAGGTGATGACCACCGTGCGGCTCGCGTGCGGCGGCACGCTCGGCGCGGCGCGCGAGACCCTGCACACCCGCGCGCCGGCGCTGAACCTCCTCGGAGGGTTCCACCACGCCGCGCCCGCCGTCGCGGGCGGGCTCTGCCCGGTGAACGACGTGGCCGTCGCGGTGGCGACGCTCCGCGCCGAGGGGCTCCGCGGCGAGGTGGCGATCCTCGACCTCGACGCCCACCCGCCCGACGGGCTCTCCGCCTGCCTCGCCGACGACCCGGACGTCTGGATCGGCTCGCTCTCCGGCTCGGACTGGGGCCCGCTGCCCAGGGCGGACGAGACGGCGCTGCCGGAGGGGACGGCGGACGACGCGTACCAGGACGCCCTCGCCGCGCTCCTCTCCCGGATGCCGCGGCCCCGCCTCGCGTTCGTGATCGCGGGGGGCGACGTGCTCGCCGGCGACCGCTTCGGAAAGCTCGGCCTCACGCTCCGCGGCGCCCGCGACCGCGACCTCCTCGTCGCGGCGGAGCTGGACGGCGTTCCCTCCGTCTGGCTCCCGGGGGGCGGCTACTCCGACCAGGCCTGGCGCGCCCTCGCCGGCACCGGCATGGCGGTCGCCGCCGCCTCCCGCGAGGAGATCCCCGCGCGCTACGACCCGATGTCCGCGCGGTTCGCCCGGGTCTCCGCCGCGCTGTCGCCCACCGAGCTGACCGAGACGGGCGACCTCACCGCCGAGGAGATCGAGGAGGACCTGGGGATCCGTCCCAGGCGGCAACGGCTCGTCCTCGGCTTCTACACCGCGGCGGGGATCGAGCACGCCTTCTACCGCTACGGCGTGTTCGACCACCTCGAGCGGCTGGGGTACCGCCAGTTCCGCGCCGAGCTCGACGCGCAGGGCGCCGGGGAGCGGATCCGGATCCTCGGCCAGGCGGGCGGGCAGGAGCACCTCCTCGTCGAGGCGGTCCTCGAGCGGCGGAGCGTGGCGGGGGTGGACGTGCTCTACGTCCACTGGCTCTCGCTCAGGAACCCGCGCGCGAGCTTCAGCGACGTGCGCCCGCGGCTCCCGGGTCAGGAGGCGCCAGGGCTCGGGCTCGCCCGCGAGATCGGGACGATGCTCGCGCGGATGGCGATCCGGCTCGGGCTCGGCGCGGTGGTGTTCCGCCCCGCCCACTACCACACCGCCTACGCCGCGCGACACGCGTTCGAGTTCGTCGATCCCGCGCGGCAGGGGCGGTTCGAGGCGCTCGTGCGCGACCTCGCCGGCGTGCCGCTCCTCGAGGCGACCATCGCGGTGGCGGAGGGCAAGGTGCGGATGGACGGGGCGCCCTACGCCTGGGAGGCGGACGAGATGGCCTCCTGGCTGCGCGAATCCCCGGTCGAGCCGGGCGAGGTCGAGCGGGAGCGGGAGCGGGTCCGGTTCACCTACGACCGTGGGTGAGCGTCACTCCGAGAGGATCTGGCGCACCTCGCGCGCGATCTCCGTGCGCTCGGTGCCCTCGAACCCGAGGTGGACGGCGCGCACCACCCCGGACCGGTCGAGCACCACGGTGGTGGGGAGCCGGGTCACCTCGAGCTTCTCGGCGAGCGACGCGCCCCCCTTGTCCCACAGGACGGGGAAGCTCACCGGCGTCCGCGCGAGGAACTCCTCCACCGCGGCGCGGTCCTCGTCGAACGAGACCGCGTACACCTCGACGCCGAGCGGTCTGATCTCGGCCGCGAGGTCGCCGAGCATCCGGAGCTGGTCCCGGCACGGCTCGCACCAGGTCGCCCAGAAGTCCACCACCGCGGCCTTCGCCCACCCTCGTGAGACCCGGACCTGGTGGCCGTCGAGGTCGCGCGCCGTCACGTCCACGCTCTTGCCGACGAGCGAGGAGCTTCGCACGGTGCGGGGCCCGGCGCAGGCGACCGCCAGAAGACATCCCAGCAGGAGGGTTCGCATCGAGCGGCGATCATAGTCCGTCCGGCCGATTCGCGCCGAAAGTCAGCGCCGGAGGGCGCGCGGGTGGTGGATCACCTGCACGACGATCCCCTCCGGTCCCTTCACGTAGAGCGACCGCGCCCCGTCACGATGCGTGCGCGGCCGCGCCACGATCTCGGCGCCTACCGCGTCGAGCCAGCGCTCCCAGGCGTCCACGTCCTCCTCGCGCGCGACGAGGAGGCCGAGGTGGTCGAGGAGCCCCGGCGCGGACACCTCCTGCACGCGGTGGAGCGCGAGGTTGTCGTGGTCGCGCCGCAGGTAGACGTTCTGCGCGTCGGGGCGCCACTCCACCTCGTAGCCGAGCGCGCGGACGAAGAACCCCTCCGCCGCGGCGAGGTCCTTCACACGGAGCGCGGCGTGGCGGAGACCGAGGGAGGGAGGGCGAGGCGGAGGCACAAGGCGTTCCGTAACGGGCGGGCCCCTGGCGCGCCGCGGGGGCGAACCCGTTCTTCGAAAGGGGGACATGGATCGTGCTCCGCACCGCGCCCGAGGACGCGCTGCTGCGGCGCCGGCTGGCGGGCTACGCGGAGTACGCGCGGCGGGTCCGCGCGCGGCTCGTGCCGGGGTGTGGTAGCCGCCGGTCCGCGACCGCCCCCGCGGGCGATCACCCGAACGCCGCGGACGGAACCTCGTCGACGCGGATCAGGCCGCAGCGGCGCCAGCCTTCCGACAGAAGCCACGTCCGGGGCTTCGAAGTCGGCTCTCTCTCCGGCGGTGGGGCGAATCCGTCGGGCAGCGAGCGCCACCCGTCGAACCACGGACCGGAGGAGCGCGGGTCGATCCATGCGGGGGACCGGGTCCGACGTGCTCGAGCCCGAGACGCTGACCCGGGTCAAGTTCCTACTCGTGCATGCCTTTCATGAGAACGAAATCGATATCGCACGCCGTGTGCCGCATCTCCTTCCAGGGACGATATTCGTCAGAGCCGTACCATGCCTGGAAGGCTGTCTCCGTCGGCCATTCTTGGATCACCAGAAGACGCGGGTGCCACGTTCCTTCCACGGCTTCGTTATCGTTGCTGCGGAAGAGAATTCGCCCGCCATAGAGCGCGAGGCTGGGCAGGTGCCCACGGATGTACTCTCCAAATCGCGTCCCATCTCTGATCGTGACGTTCAGGACCGCATAGATCGTACTCACCTGTTGGCTCCCGTATGGTGATCAGCCGTCGCGTGTCTCGTCCCGATCATGCCCCAGACTGCGCGGGACTGAACCCGTTCCCCAGCATGGCCATGTCCAGGTAGCGGCGATCGGTCCAGATCGCGGTCACGTTGAGCGCGACGGCGGTGACATTCTAGTCAGGGACACGAACCTGAACCGTTCACAGGCTTTGAACTGGTCGGATGCGCCTCCGGGTGGCGCCCGGGGCCTCGCGCGCGACTCCACGCGATGCTTTGCCGCGAGCGGACGCGCTCCATCCGACACGGTGACCTGCAAGACGCCGGAAACCTCCGCCGGGCGCGGCCGGGGAGGTCCCCCTCGCCCGCGCGCAGGCCCGGAGCCGACGTGCCCACGCGTACCGCTGCGGACGGGGGCGCAACACCGTACGTCAGCCGGCGTGCACTTCACGTGACGACGCCGCGCGCCGGCGCCGTTCTCCAGGCACCGAACCCTTCCCGCGCGACGTCGGCACGTGCGGAAGTGCGCCGGCACCTGCGCTTCGGGGCCCGTCCGACAGTCCGCCGCCGGTTGCGGTTCTCCAGGGTCGAGCACGGGCGAGGGGGACCTCCCCGGCATCAGCGCCCGGGGGGGGCCACGTCCGTCCACGCGGGCCGGCGACGGAACTCACCGCTTCCCGAGCGCGTCCAAGAGCTTCCCCCAGATCCCGCCGAAGGCGCCGTTCGACATCGCGACGACGACGTCGCCGGGCCGCGCCGCCGCGGCGAGCTCCGGCACCATCTCGTCGACGGTCGCGAAGGCGCGGGCGGGCCGACCAGCTGCGGCGAGCGCGCCGGTGAGCCCGTCCACGTCGAGGCGCTCGCTCTCCGGAACCTGGTCGGTCGGCGCGGGGCGGAGCAGGAAGACCTCCGCCGCGTCTCCCCAGGTCGCGGGCGAGGCGTACTCGCGCTGGTGGAGGTTCCGGCGGCTCGTGTTCGAGCGCGGCTCGAACGCCGCGAGCAGGCGGGCGCCGGGGAACGCGCCCCGGATCGCGGCGAGCGTCATCTCGACCGCGCGCGGATGGTGGGCGAAGTCGTCCACGACGACGACCCCGCCCGCGGCGCCGCGCACCTCCTGGCGCCGCCTCACGCCGCGGAAGGCGGCGAGCCCGGCTGCGATCTCGTCCGGCGAGAGGCCGAGCGCCGTCGCGGCGGCGGCGACGCCGAGCGCGTTCTCCACGTTGTGGGCGCCGCCCACCGGGAGGTGCACCTCCGCGAGCGTGCGCCTCCGCCGGACGAGGGTGAAGCGCGCGCCGTCAGGGGCGAGCCGCAGCCCGCGCGCTTCCCAGTCGGCGCCGGGCCGGTCGAGCGCGTAGGTCTCGACGGTCGCGCGGGAGCGTCGCGCGATGCGGAGCACGCTCGCGTAGCTCGCGCACGCCGCGAGGAAGCCGTCGCCCGGCAGGAGATCCACGAACCGCTCGAACGCGCTCTCGTAGTGCGCCTCGTCCCGGTAGATGTCCGCGTGGTCGAGCTCGCAGCTCGTGAAGATCGCCGTGCGCGGCCGGTAGTGCAGGAACTTCGGCCCCTTGTCGAAGTAGGCGGTGTCGTACTCGTCCCCCTCGACGACGAAGTGCGGCCCCCGCCCGAGCCGGAAGTTCGAGTCGAAGTCGCGCGTCACGCCGCCGACGAGGAACGACGGATCGCGCCCGGCGTGGTGGAGGAGCGCCCCCATCATCGCAGAGGTGGTGGTCTTGCCGTGCGTCCCGACCACCACGACGCCGTGGCGCGGCCCGATGAAGACCTCGCCGAGCGCCGCGGGGAAGGAGACGTGGGGCAGCCCGCGCTCCCGCATCGTCGCCGCCTCGGGGTTTACCGCCCGGACGACGTTCCCGACGACCACGAGGTCGGGCCGGGCGTGGTCGAGGTTCTCGGCGCGGTACGGCGTCGACACCTCGATGCCCCAGCGCTCGAGCTGCGTGGACATCGGCGGGTAGACGTTCTCGTCCGAGCCCGTCACCTCGTACCCCGCCGCCTTCAGCATCCCGGCAAAGGAGCCCATGCCCGTGCCGGCCACGCCGATGAGGTGGACGCGCTTCACCCTGGACCAGTCGACCGACACTCAGTTCTCCTCGATCCCGACCCCGGAACCATCGACGCCACCCTTCCGTTCCCCGTTCCCCGTTTCCGTCTTTCCCCGTGCCCGTGCCCGTGCCCCTGCCCGTGCCCGGTCTCTCCCCGGTCTACTTGATCCCAAGGGCTTCAGCGACCGCATCATGAAAGCGCGGCCGGAATGGCCTGATCCGCTCGTTGTCTCGGGTGGGGTGCACCCGGTTCGTGAGGAGGGCCACCACCACCTCCCGGTTCCGATCGATCCAGAGCGAGGTGCCGGTGAACCCGAGGTGTCCGATCGAGCCCCACCCGCGCCGGCCAAGCCGCGTCCCGAGCGACGAGCCCTCCGGGGAGGGCGTGTCCCAGCCGAGCGCACGCGTCGTGCCGGGGATGTCGTCGCGCTGCGCGAACTCTTCCGCGACGCCGCCCGGCACCACCGACCCGCGGCCGAGGAGCGCGTCGAGCCAGGCCTGGCCGAAGGCGGCGACCTCGAGCGCGGTGGAGAAGACGCCGGCGTGACCCGCCGCGCCGCCGACCGCCCACGCGTTGTCGTCGTTCACGGTCCCCTGGTTCACCTCCCGGCGGTGCTCGCAGCGCTCGGTGGGGACGAACGTCCGACCCGCGGCGCGCGCGGCCGCCTCCGCGGGAACGAGGCCGTCGAGGAAGAACGTCGAGGTGAGGCCGAGGGGACGGAAGACGCGGCGGTCGGCGAGGACGGAGAGCGGCGCCCCCGCGATCTCCTCGAGGAGGAACCCGAGGGCGAGGAAGCCCGGATCGCAGTAGACCGCCCGCGTCGCCGGGGGCGCCTCGAGCGGCTCGGCGAGGACCGCCGCGCGCACGAGCTCGCGCCCCCGCGCGAAGGGCTCGCGCAGCGAGCGGAAGGGCGGCCGGTTGCCGGGCGGCAGGAACGCCGCACCGGCGACGGGGTCCGCGGCCGCGAGCTCGAAGTAGGGACGCCAGCGCGGGAGGCCCGACGCGTGGGCGAGCAGGTGGCGCGCGGTCACCGCCTCCTTGCCGCCGGCCTCGAAGCCGGGCAGCCGCGCCGCGACCGGCTCGTCGAGCGCGAGCGCTCCCTCCGCGACGAGCTGCGCGGCGAGCGTCGCGGTGGCCATCACCTTCGTGAGCGACGCGACGTCGAACAGGTCGTCGCGGCGCAGCGGCCGCGCGCCGGGGACCGGGATCTCGCCGTGCCAGCTCGCGTGCACGAGGGCCCCGCCGCGGAACACGGCGGCGGAGAGCGCGGGCGCGACGCCCCCGCGACGACCCTCCTCGAGCATGCCCGCGATGCCCGCGAGGACGGGGGTCATGGCGGCGTCCGCGCCGTCCACCCGTCGAACAGGAGCCGGGGCGGGCCCTCCTCACCCGCCGGGCCGGGCGCGACGAGCGTCGCCCGCGCGCCGAGCGGCACCGCGAAGTTCGCGTCGTCGTGGCCGACGGGCAGCCCCTCGATCGCGGGGACGCCGGCCGCGAGCACCGCCTCGCGCACGACGTCCGCGGCGAGGACCCCGGCGTCGTCGCAGGCGGTGAGCTGCCCCACGGCGATGCCGGCGACGCCGTCGAGCGCGCCGGAGAGCCTGAGCTGCGTGAGGCAGCGGTCGATCCGGTACGGCTTCTCCCCGACGTCCTCGAGCAGCAGGATCGCGCCGTCGAGGCGCGGTGCGAACGGCGTTCCGGCTAGGTGGGCGAGGATCGTGAGCGTCCCGCCGAGGAGCGGGCCCGACGCGCGGCCGGCGCGGATCGTCCGGGCGGCGACGACGCCGGCGCCGGGCGCGGGGAGAGCCCACGCCCCCGCGCGCGGCGCGCCGCCGAAGAGCACCGCCTCGAGATGACGCACCGCGTCCTCCGGCGCGCGCCCGAGCTGCGTGACGACCGGCCCGTGCACGGTGGCGAGCCCGGCGCGGTTCAGGAGCGCATGGAGGGCGGTGACGTCGGAGA
>Ga0137368_10009321_pt1 | contig 10038 bp, 6 predicted proteins | sample SagtaG_13_FD_104917 | JGI IMG/M metagenome (GOLD analysis project Ga0137368, IMG submission 104917) | Vadose zone soil microbial communities from Sagehorn Ranch, Mendocino, California, USA - Sage1_L_100_16 metaG | ecosystem: Environmental > Terrestrial > Soil > Vadose zone | place: USA...
CGATTATCGGCGCGGTGAGTATTTCCAGGAATTGGTGACGGTGGCAAACAGCGCCAACCCTGCGTGGCAAAGCCTCAGTGTCATCGCGAGCCTAAGCGGGACAAATACAACCAACAGCGGCAGCGCTTATGTGCCCAAAGCGACGGAGACGTTTGGCTATGATCCGGACGGCAATCTGACTAACGACGGCCGCTGGAGCTTCACATGGGATGGAGAAAACCGGCTGGTAACGATGGATCCCAGCGGCACGGTAACGGTGCCGGACAGGGCCAAGCGAAAATTGGAATTCGTCGCGATATTTTCCGCGATGACCGGGACCGGCGCCATTTCCTGGAGTGGCTCCAAGAGACGGTGAGCCTTTTTGGGGTGCGCTTGCACGCCTACGTACTGATGTCCAATCACTATCATCTGCTGGTCGAAATCACCGAAGCCAACCTTTCCCGGGCCATTCAGGAAGCTCCATCTGCCACGCCGTAGGGCAATGAGAAAGTAGCCCAGGGCAAAGGAGCGCAGCGAGTACCGCCCGGGTAACCGCGCCCCACCAACAACTCCCTCTTTCCACGGTCCGCCGCGCCAGCCCGCAGGCTGGCGGACTGTGGAAAGAGGGAAACAGATTTGTAAGGAATCGAACGGCTTCGAAGTCGTCACTTCACCACCATGTGCGTGAACGGAGGCACGTAGGCCTGGAGATAAACCAGAATGCCAACCAGACTCGCGAGCGCAATGCTGTGGAAGAAGACGTAGCGCAAGATCGAGCCTTCGTGCCCGTACCAGTTCGTGGCTGTGCTGGCGACCACGATGCTCTGGGCGTCCACCATCTTGCCCATGACACCTCCCGTACTGTTTGCCGCCGACATGAGCGTGGAGCTGATACCGGTTTGTTCCGCAGTAATCTTTTGCAGGCTGCCAAAGAGGACGTTGGAAGCGGTGTCCGAACCGGTCAGCGCCACACCGAGCCAGCCGAGCAGCGTTCCGAAGAACGGATACAGTGCCCCCGTCTTGGCCAGAGCAAGGCCGAGCGTGGCGTCGGTGCCGGAGTATTTCGTGACGTAACCAATCGCGAGCATGGCAGCGATGGTGACGAGTGAGAAGCGGACACGCACCAGCGTTTCCCAATAGGCTCCGATCAGTTCGCCGAGCCGGAAACCCATGAAGAAACCGGCGATAATGGCCGATGCCAGGATCCCTGTGCCCGTGGCCGAGAGCCAGTTGAAGGTGAATACCGCTTCCTCAGGTTTCGTAGGCTTCTCTGGCGTCGGTGTCGGCACAACCGGCGGTGTCCGGATGACGACGCTGTGCAATCCAGCCACGGAAAACTTTGGCGCGGAGACGTTGTTGAGAATTCTCTTCACCTGCGGAATTCCCCAGATGAACACCAGCAAACTCAACAACACCTACGGCACCCAGGCCCGGATGACTTGGGAGCGTGATGTCGAAGAAGCAGGATCGCGGACGGCCGCGGGCGCGGGGTCCGGTGCGTTCCCGTTTGTGGCTCGCGCGGACAAGGCCGTCCGCGGTCCGTTGACCGCGTCGGCGCCAGCGTCGGTGGCCGTCCAATTGTCCCGCGGCCGCCAGCATTTCAAGAGGATGCCCAGCGCCGCCATCGAACACATGGAAGCAATGATGTCCACCAGCCACGGGCCATGGAAATTCGAGACCAGAAATTGCGGGATGGCAAAGGCAACGCCGGCGGTGAGCGCCGCGGGCCAAACCCCAAGCATGCCGCGGAAACCGGCGAAAGCCCAGACGACCCAGAACGGGACGATCAAGGAGAAAAGCGGCAGTTGCCGGCCGGCCATGGCCGAGAGTTGATGGAGATCGAGACCGGTGACGCCGCTCAGCGCAATGATGGGTGTGCCGAGCGCGCCGTAGGCGACCGGCGCGGTGTTGGCGATGAGCGACAGTCCGGAAGCTTGCAGCGGTTTGAAACCGAGTTGGATCAAAATCGCCGCCGTGACAGCCACCGGCGTGCCGAAGCCGGCGGCCCCTTCGAAGAAGGCTCCGAAAGAGAACGCGATCAGAATTACTTGAACCCGCGGGTCGGGGGCGAACGAGCCGAGGCTGTTGCGCAGCACTTCGAACCATCCCTTCTTTACCGTGAGTTGATAAAGGAAGATCAGGTTTAAGATGATCCAACCGATGGGAAAAAGCCCGTAAGCGGCGCCGTAAGCCGTCGTCGCCAGCGCCGGCTTCAGCGGCATTTTGAAAACGAAAAGCGCCACCGCCAACGCGACAGCCAAACCCAACAGGGCGGAGAAATGGATGCGGATCTGGAAGAATGCAATCGCGCCGAGGAGAACGACGACCGGCAGGGCGGCGACCGTTGTGGATAGAAACGCGTTGCCCAACGGATCGTAATTCTGCAACCAGGTCATGGAATGTGGTCGGCAAGAAGAAAGAGCGAATTCGCACGGTTGTCGAGCCCGAACCGGCCCAGCGGAAGCTCCAAGATCCAAGTTCCAAACAGCAGATAAACACCAAACTCAGAACTCCAAATCGCACAATGAGAGACGGCCTCGGCCTCGATTTTTGACGGCGAAACGCTTGGAGCTTGAAATTGGGAGCTTTTCTGGGGCTTGGTGGTTGGTGTTTGAATCTTCCGGCGTGCCCCTGCCACTCCTACAAGGTTCGCCCTCACTTCGCGACGCTGTCGCTCAGCCAATCCAGGTAGCGTTGATTTCCCGCGCTGATCGGCAGGACGATGAACTCCGGCGTGTCGTAAGGATGCGTCTCGAGGATCAGTTTCTCCAGCGCCTTGAGTTTTGCGCGGGTCGTCTTGAAAACGATCAACACCTCCGCGCTCGACTCCAGTTTGCCCTCCCACCAGTAGTGCGATTCGATTTTGGGAATCAGGTTCGCGCAGGCGGCGAGGCGGGCTACAAGCGCACTTTTAGCAAGTTCGCGTGCCGTGATCAGCTCAGGAGCTGTAACCAAGGCAATCGAGTAGTTGGTTTTCGCCTGCATGCGGTGGTGTTCCAGATCGATCCAGGCAATTCTTTGTGTCACCACAATTCACACTCGCCTTGTTCGAAGAAGCGAATTGCGCCCGGCCATGTCCCTGTACTGCGTCGCCTTTCGCGGTGATCATGTGCGCGGACTATTATCGGCCCGCGGCGATCCACCCGCCACCCACGACCAACTCGTCCTGATAAAATACCGACGCCTGGCCCGGTGTGATCGCGCGCTGGGGAGTGTGGAGTTTTACTTTCGCCGAACCGTCGGACAGCGGCGTCACGCTTGCGGGCGTGCCGGGATGGTTGTAACGAATCTTGGCGGTCACCTCGATGCTGTCCGGCGGCGTATCGAAGGGAATCCAGTTGCAGCGCCCCACCGTGAATTCGTCGCGCTGCAGGGCGGAGTCATCAGCGACCACGACACGGTTGTTCGCGGCGTCGAGTTCGATGACGTAAAGCGGCTTCGGACTGGAAATGCCGAGGCCTTTGCGCTGGCCAATGGTATAAAACTCCACGCCGTCGTGGTGGCCGAGCACGCCACCATGCAGGTCCACAATCTCGCCTCGATGCGGCTCCACGAGTTTCGCCTTCTGCAGGAACGCGCCATAGTCGTTGTCCGGCACGAAACAAATTTCCATGCTCTCTTCCTTCTCGGCGGTCTTCAGATGCGCCTCGCGCGCAACGTCGCGTGTGCTGTCCTTGTTCAATTCGCCGAGCGGGAAGAGGGAGTGCCGCAATTGGTCCTGTCGGAGCGAGAACAGGAAGTAGCTCTGGTCCTTGCGCAAGTCGCGTCCCCGCTTCAGCAGCACGCGGCCATCCTCCCGCCGTTCCAGCCGCGCGTAGTGGCCGGTGGCGATATATTCGCCGCTCAGTTGTCGGGCGCGATGGATGAGCGTGCCGAACTTCAAATGCTGGTTGCACATCACACACGGGTTCGGCGTGCGGCCGGACTTGTATTCCTCGGCAAAGTAGTTGATGACGAGCTTCTGGAAATCCACCGCCTCGTCCACGAGATAGAATGGGATGCCGAGCCGATGGCATACCGCTCGGGCGTCGGCGACTGCCTGCGGCCCGCAGCACTTGTCTTCCGCGCGCGAGATGCAGTCCTGCGGCCAGAGCTTCAGCGTAATGCCCACGACGTCGTAGCCTTGCTCGAGCAACAACGCGGCCGCTGCGGAGGAATCCACTCCACCACTCATGCCGACGATCACGCGTGTCTTCTTGTTTTCCGTCACCGACCGGCAAGCATACGTGGCGTGGAAGCGAGTGTAAAGCAGGGCGGTGCAGCGCTGCCGTCCGGATGGCGCATGATGAAAACGTCAGAGCGTGGTCTGAAGATGGGGAGCGCGGGCGACTCGCCCGCCCCGGTCGGCGACCCGCCGGCCGGACCGTGTGTTCTGCGAGGGCGCCGAACCCCGCGCGCGAGGCGCGCGCGCGCTCCCCGGCCCACTGCGAACGCATATGACGGAGACGAACCTCGCCGTTCCCTTTCCGAACACCCGCTCCCTGGCAGACGAGAATCCAGTGTTTGTCCATTGTTGGGCGGGTCGAGGCCGCACGGGCACCGTGGTGGGCTGCTACCTGAAGCGGCGCGGGCTGGCAACGGACGAGAATGTCAGAGCGAAGATTGCCGAGCTGCGCCGGTTGATGCCCAGCGGGCACACGACTTCACCCCATACGCCCGAGCAGGTTCGCATGGTGACGAATTGGAAGAAGGGCGTGTGATGTCGCGGACCGGCGATTGCCCGGTTACGCGCCTCGGCCCAGCATGCGGTCGAGCGAATCGGAAGTTTGATAGATAAGCGCCTCCGGATAGTGGGCGTAGGGATGGAAGTATTCAAAAGTCAGGTAGCCGCGATAGTTCACGCGGTCCAATGCCTCCAGCACCGCCGGCCAGTTCGTTGTGCCGTCCAGAAGCGGCCGAAAGCTTTCGAGCGAATGGTCCGTACCTTTCTTGGTGAATTCCTTGAAATGGATGTTTTTGATCCGCTGGCCCAGGATCGGAATCCAGTTTTCAGGGTGCTGAAACAGCATGATGTTGCCGGTGTCAAAATGGACCCGGACATACTCGCTCTGAAAACCGTCCACGAAAGCGTTCATCTCCATGGGTGTCATGAGGTAGCCGTTGAAGAAGATGTTCTCGATGTTCAGAAAGACCTTCAGTTTTTCCGCCTGGGCGACCAGTTTCCCGATTGCCTCGCGGGCCCGCTGATCACAGACGTCGTTGGGAACCGGTTCGTGGTCCGTGCGCCAGGGAATGTGCACGGCGCCAGGCACGACCAACAGGTTTTCCACCGCGAGGTCGTGCGCTGCCTGGGCCATCTTGCCGGCCAGCTCCAACCCGCGGGCTCGCTTCTCCGGATCATTGCTGGTCAGCGGATACGGCCAGAACAGGAACGAGCAAAGACCGCTGATGGCGATGCCAATGGAATCGGCCATTTTGCGTATGGCCTGAAACTCTTTCGCGCCTGCTTTTGGCGAAAGGTCGTTATCCAGGTCGTAGTTCAGCTCAATCCCATCGAATCTGGCGTCCTTCGCCAGTTGCAGGCATTCTTTGAGCGACATCCGGTCCGGATACGGGAAGGCCCAGAGGTTGATCGACTTCTTCATGTCGTAACGCTTGGGTGAGGCGCGTCGGGAATCGGGTTTGGGACCCGGCGCGCCGAGCAAGGCGTCGGGGCCGAATGCCGTCAAGCCGGCTGCTGCGATGGTGGACATAATCGCAGTTCGGCGGGAGACGACATTTTCATCGGATTCGGGTTGGGTACCCGGTCGGGGCGCTGCGACCGAGAGGGCAGGATTGGATGGAGGCGAGGAGGAATTCATGGTTGCTTCTTACAAGATTTGTGGCGGCTTTCAAGCGGTTCGCGTGGACGGGTGGCCTGGAAGGTCGCAGTACCCTCCAGCCCTCGTCGAACGAGGCGCCTGGGGCAACGCCCCAGGAACAGGTGCAAGAAGAAGGCGAGCTAAGCGCCCGCGGGCGCGATTCAGAAGGCCGCCGCCACGAGCCACGTGCGGACCCGACTGACCGGGTGGCAATCCCACTCGTTTCTTGCCTTGGATTTTTCCCCGGCTAGCGCCTATATTTTGCCCGTGAATCAGCCAAACCCGACTTGCGCCGCATGACGTTGAAGAATTACTCGAATATCGGCCTCGTTCGATCCTGTGCGTGCTGTATTCTCGCGGCGCTGCCTGTCCTCACGCTCGGCGCCGCCGCCGTGCCGAACGTCGATCACGCCAAACTTCCGGCCGAGGCCGTGAAGGTCGAAATCTTCGAGGACATCCCCGACCAGAATTCGTGGGACTTTACGCCGCTCGCTCCGAGTGAAAGCTATTCGGAACCGGCGTTCGGATTCGTCGTAACGCCGACGAAATATTCAAGCCACGGGTTGAAGGAGGACCGTCCGGCACCGTTCCTGTTTCGCGCCTCCGCTCGAGTCACGCTGCCTGGCGGCGAACATCGCCTTCTGCTGCGTGCCCGGGCGGGTGCCCGGTTATGGATGGACGGACAGGTCTTGATCCGGACCAAATTTCCGGACCTGAACGCGGACGGGCACGAGGAGGTGCCGGAGCTGCCGGCCGCCGTCGCGCCGGACGTTCGCTATCTGCGCCCCGGCCATTTCGAAAGCCTCACGACAATCGCGTCGGATGGGCGTCCGCACCTGTTTGTTCTCGAAGCCATCATCGGCAATAAGGGTCGCCGACCGGAACTGGGCGAACTCTCCGTCAGCGTCGCCTCCGCAGGAGAGTCGTTCCGCCTGCTCACGCCGGAGCCGCGGCGACTCATTCCTTTGACCGAGGAAGGTTGGGCCGCCTATGACGCGGAACGCCGCAGTAGCCACACGGCGCAAGACGCGCAACGGCGTCAGTTTGCCGCCGTTGCCGAAGCGAATTACTGGTCAACGCGCCACCAACTCGCCCGCGAACAGATCGCTGCCCGGCCGGCTCCCCTGGCTCCCCAGGTCTCCAAAGAGATGCCGGCGCGCAATCCGATAGACCGTTTCATTGGCGCAAGACTCGAAGCCGCAAAAGTCAAACCCGCGCCGCTGCTCGACGACTATTCGTTCCTCAGGCGCGTCTCGCTCGACACCGTCGGCACGGTGCCGACGCCGGAGCAGATTGATGCCTTGATGCGGGACGGGATCGAAAACCGCCGCGCCAACGCGATTGAGCGGCTCCTGAACCATCCCGGCTGGGCGGACCATTGGGTGAGTTATTGGCAGGATGTGCTGGCGGAGAATCCGGGCATACTCAAGCCGATGCTGAACAACACCGGCCCATTCCGCTGGTGGATCCACGAATCGTTTACCGACAACAAACCGATGGACCGCTTCGTCACCGAGTTGGTGATGATGGAGGGCAGCGTCTATTACGGTGGTCCGGCCGGCTTCGGCATGGCCACCGACAACGACGTTCCGATGGCGCAAAAGGCTCAGATCGTCGCGCAGGCGTTTCTGGGGATGCAGATGCAGTGCGCGCGTTGTCACGATGCGCCGTACCATGACTTCAAGCAGAAGGATTTGTTCAGCCTGGCTGCAATGCTGAAGAGGGAGCCGCAACGGGTGCCGTTGACCAGTTCGGTCCCCACCAATTCGAACATCGTCATCGGGCGCGTGGTGAAAGTCACACTCCAGCCCGGTTCCAAAGTTGAACCTGCCTGGCCGTTTCCGGAGGTGATGCGCGACGAGTTGCCGCCGGAAGTGTTGCGGAATCCGGCTGATCCGCGTGAAAGGCTGGCGGCGCTGATTACCGACCCGCGCAACGCGCGTTTCGCGAAGGTCCTCGTCAATCGGGTTTGGAAGCGTTACCTCGGCTGGGGCATGGTGGAACCGGCGGATGATTGGGAAACCGCCCGACCGTCCCATCCCGAACTGCTCGAGTGGCTGGCCCGTGAGCTGATGACGCACGACTACGATCTGAAACACATCGCCCGGCTGATCCTCAATTCGCACACCTATCAGCGCGAAGCCGCGCCCGAGGGATCGAAAGATGTTAAACCGGAAGAACGCCTCTTTGCCTCGCCGGCGCGCCGGCGTATGAGCGCCGAACAAGTGGTGGATTCCCTCTTCACCGTGGTCGGCAAGCGCTTTGACTGCGAAGAGATGAACCTCGATGTGGACTGCCGCCGGCCGGTCAAGGATTTCAACAACCTCGGCACGCCGGAGCATGCCTGGGAATTTACTTCGCTTTCCAACGAACGGGATCGCCCGGCACTGTCGATGCCGAAAGCGCAGTTGGTTGTAGATACGCTCACCGCTTTCGGTTGGCGGGAATCCCGCCAAAGCCCCCAGACGGTCCGCGACAGCGCGCCCAACGTCCTCCAACCCGCGGCCCTCGCCAACGGTCTCCTCAGCAACAGCCGCGTCACGCGGTTATCTGACGACAACGTCATTACGGCGCTCGCCCTGCAGAACCAACCGCTGCCCGAACTGGTCCGTGCCGTCTTCCTTCGGTTGCTGACGCGCCCACCGACCGGCGAAGAGGCGGAACTCTTTCTAGCTTACTTAAAGGACGGCTATGACCATCGCACAGGCGGGCTGTCGGAGGGTGGGGCGGCCAGCAAACCGAAGCCGCGGCGCCCGGTGTCGTGGTCCAACCACCTCAGTCCCGACGCGACGCGGATCAAACAGGAAATGGAACGCGACGCCCGCGTCGGCGATCCGCCAACGCAGCGCCTCCGCGCCGAGTGGCGCGAGCGACTGGAAGACGTGCTCTGGGCGCTGATCAACTCACCGGAATTTGTATTCCTGCCCTGACGATGAGAAGTCAGCGACCGTCGGCAAAGACCGAGGCCTGAGATGAAACGTTCAAATCAGGGTGGGGGGAAACGGCGCCTTGCTCATCACGGAGCGGCGTAAGACGGCCAACCGTCGAACACTGTGACTGCCCTGCCTGAGCCGGAGGTTTCCCAAGGATGACTATGAGTGCAAAGATAATTGACCCACCCTGTTCCCGCCGCGAGTTCCTGGCGCGCACGGGAAAGGCGGGGCTTCTGGCATCGACTGCATTTGGCCCACTCGCGAGCCTTGTTCAGGCCGCGCAGAAAAAGGACGACATCGTCTATCCGAAAGGCAAGGCCGAACAGTGCATCTTCATCTGGCTCGGAGGCGGCGCCGCGCACATCGATACCTGGGACCCGAAGCGATTGGGCGACTCGGGCCGCAGAATCACTGGCTCCGCCTATCCCGCCATCGACACCGCGGTCCGCGGCGTGCAAGTCTGCGCACACCTGAAGCACTGCGCGCCGATTCTCGACCGCTTTATTCTGCTGCGCACCGTGCATCACGATGTCATCGACGAACACGCCGCCGCCACGAATCGGTTGCATACAGGCCGGCCTACCAGCGGCACGGTCATTTATCCCTCGATCGGTTCTATTGTCGCCCGCGAACGTGGCCAGGCGGCGGAAGGAGTGCCCCCCTACATCGTGATGGGCTATCCGAATGTGACCCGCGGCCCCGGATTCCTGGGGGCCAAGCACGGCTACATTTACCTCACCGACACCGAAGCCGGACCGAGCGGTTTGACCCGCCCCGAGTGCATCACGGCCGGGCGACAGGCTGAGCGCGAGGCGCTGCTGGCGAGGCTGCGGCAGAGATACCTGGCCCGGCGCAGGGAGGACAAGATCGTCGCCGATTACGACGCCGCGTTGGGCGAAGGGTTCCGCCTCGCCGGCGGTGACTTCATGAAGGCGTTCCAACTGAGGTCCGAGCCGGCCACGCTTCGCGAATCGTACGGCGGCGAGTTCGGTCAGCGCTGCCTGCTCGCGCGCCGGCTGGTCCAGACCGGAGTCCGTTTCATCGAGGTGTCCTTCAACCTGAATTTCATCAACGGCACCGGCTGGGACACCCACAATGAAGGCCACAAGAATCAGCATCTCCTGATTGATGACTTGGACCGCGCGCTGGCCACGCTCGTGTTGGACCTGGAAGAGCACCGGCTGCTCGACCAAACGTTGATCGTGGTGGCGACTGAATTTGGCCGGCCGCCGGAGTTCGACAATGGTGGCGGCCGCGGCCATTACTCCAAGGCGTTCAGCGTCGTGCTGGCGGGCGGCGGATTGAAAACCGGCCAGGCCATAGGA
>Ga0137368_10009322_pt1 | contig 10038 bp, 9 predicted proteins | sample SagtaG_13_FD_104917 | JGI IMG/M metagenome (GOLD analysis project Ga0137368, IMG submission 104917) | Vadose zone soil microbial communities from Sagehorn Ranch, Mendocino, California, USA - Sage1_L_100_16 metaG | ecosystem: Environmental > Terrestrial > Soil > Vadose zone | place: USA...
AAGAGCCCTTCGGTCTTCGGAACGGCCCCGCTGACTGCCTGTTCAGCCACTTGCGTCTCCTCCTGGTGACGGGACCGCGATCCTACTGCGGTCCGATGCCAATTCCCCCTTCACTTCGCGCTCCACTGCGCGCACCGTCTCGCGCATGCGCTCGACGATGAGGTCGAGCTCCGCGTCGGTGCTCGTGAACGCCGGCGCGAGCAGCGTCTGGTCACCCGCGTACCCGTCGGCCGTGGGCTGGGTCGAGTAGACGAGCAACCCTCTTTCCAGTGCTTCCAGGTCGATCCTCCGCGCGACGCCGAGCGTCGGGTCGGGGAAGGACTGGCCGTCGCTCGGATCGACGTACTCGACTCCAAGCAGGAACCCGCGGCCGCGCACCTCGCTCACGAGCTCGCAATCGGCCAGAGCCCCATCGAGCGCTCGATGCAGGCGGGGGCCCGCTTCCTGCACGCGCTCGATGAGCCTGTGCTCACGTAGATAGCGGACGACGGCGAGCCCGACCGCACAAGAAAGCGGAGCGCCGTCCCACGTATGCCCGAGCTCGAACGCCCGCGATCCCTCTGCGACTGCTCCATAGACCTCCTCCCGGCAGAGGACAGCCCCGACGGGCGCGAACCCCGCGCCGAGGCCCTTCGCCGTCGTGATCACGTCCGGAACGAACGGAAGCCCCTCGGCAGCGAACCACGAGCCCGTCCGTCCCATCCCCGTGACCACTTCGTCGAGGCAGATGAGGAAGCCCTGCTGGTCGCGCCGCGTCGCCAGTCCCTCCCAGAAGGCCGCCGGCGGAGAGTAGGCGGGCAAGGAAGCCGCGCTCACCGGCTCGCAGAAGAACGCTGACACCGTTCCCGGTCCGGCCGCCTCCAGGGCCAGGTCGAGCGCCTCGAGGGCCTCCTGGCCGGTCGGGTCGAAGCGCTTGGTCGAGGGCGGGATGTGAAGGTGTTCGGTGAGGTAGGGCGTGTAGTGGTGGTGGAGGGCCGGCCGGCCCGTGAGCGAGAGGGTCACCGCCGTTGGCCCGTGGTAGGCCTGGGCCGGGGAGACGATCCGCCAGCGGTCTGCGTCCCCGCGCTCGACGTGATAGCTGCGAGCGAGCCGGACGGCGGTTTCGTTCGCCTCCGAGCCTCCGCTCACGAAGTGGACACGCGTGAAGCCCTCCGGGGCGAGGCCCGTGAGCTCATCGGCGAGCCGTTCCTGGGCGGGACTCGTGAACTGTTGGTTGTAGAGGAAGGAAACCTTCTCGGCCTGGGCCCGAGCAGCTTCCACGAGCTCGGGCACGCCGTGCCCGAGACTCGCCACCATCGCGCCTCCGCCGATCGCATCCAGGTACGAAGTCCCGGCCGCGTCGTAGAGCCAGACACCTTTGCCCCGCTCGATGAGGGGGTAGCGGCGGTCGAGCTCTCGGAGGAAGACGCGCGTGTCCTGCTCCGTGATAAAGGCGCCGGTGGTCACGCAGCCTCCCCTGCGATCCCGCACCAGCGCGCGATGGCGCGCGCATAAAGCTTCGCTCCCAGCTCGAGCTCGTCGATGCCGACCCATTCGTCTGGGGCATGAGCCCGGCGGAGGTCCCCCGGCCCCAGAGCGGGACTCGGGGTGGCCGCGAACAACGTGAGGAGCGCTCCGTCGTACGTTGTGTCGATTCCTTCGATTGCGACATCGAGGCCGAGCTCCGAGCCGGCTTCCGTGGCCTCCGTGAGAATCGGCGCGTCCTGGTCGATCTCGGACGGCGGGTAATCGGTGTACCAGCTCCAGGAGGGCGGATGTTCGGCCAGCCAGTCGTCCGCATGAGCAGCTTGCTCGACTGTTGCCTCGAGCTCGCCTCGCGGGATCGATCCGTACCCAGTGGAGTCGGCGTTTCCGGGGAGGTACGTCGTATTGACGGCCACATCGCACCGCTCCGGGATGTTCGAGATGAAGCTTCCGCTCCGGATCATCGTGGGGTTGACCGACGGCGTCCCGAGAAGCGGGTGGCGCTTGTCGGCCCTCTCTCCCCAGTCCGCGCTCAGCCGATCGAGTGCGGCAAGGCCGAGGGTGGCCTTTTGGATCGCGTTCACGCCCCCGCCCTCGCGCCAATGCGGTTGATTCATCTCGGCGTGGGCCGAGCGTCCCTCGACCGTGAGCGTTCCGTGCAGGAGTCCCCGCGTTGCGACCCAGAGGTTGAAGCGGGTCGGCTCAGGGACGAGACCGGCTTCGGCGCGGTAGCCGCGGGCGATTGCGGCGACGGTGCCCATGGCGCAGGTCTCCTCATCCGGGACGGCTTCGAAGAAGACATCGCCCGCGAGCCGAACCCCGCAAGCCTTGAGCGCCTTGAGCGCGAAGAGCGCCGCGCCCACACCGCCCTTCATGTCGACGGCGCCACGTCCGTAGATGCGGCCGTCGCGCACCTCGGCGGCAAAGGGTGGGGAGGTCCAGCGCGATTCCTCGCCGGCGTCGACGACGTCAATGTGGCCGTTGATGACGAGGGAGCGGCCTCCGCCCGCCCCGTGCAGCGTGCCGACCGTCAGAGGGCGTCCACGCCAGTGGTGCCAGGGCGGCATCATCGGGTGCTCCCTGAACTCGGCGGGGTCGGGCTCCCACTGGTCCACCTCAGCCCCGAGCCCGGCCAGCTGCCCGCCTACGTACGCCTGAAGAGCTGCTTCGTCGTTCGTCGTATGGGTAGAGCCGGGGGAAAGGTCGACCGAGGTCGTGTCGAAACCGACCAGCCGCCGAACGATCTCGACGAGCTCGTCCATTCCCGCCTCGATGAAGTCGTCGACAGCGTCCACTGAAAGGACCTGAGACAAGGCCAAAAAGATCCTAGGGCCTCGGAAGGATGCCGGTCAACCGACTAGAGGGCTTGCAGAAGCGCCTTGATGCTGCGGTCGGTGTGCTCTACGTGGAGACGCATCGCCGCTCGGGCTCTGCGCTCGTCCCCATCCCGGACCGCTCGGACAATCGCTTCGTGTTCCTTGTTCGAGCGGTCGTGCCAGAGCTCCGAGTCCGGAAGCGCGACGAGCGGTCCGCCGAGGACGATGCGGAGCCGCTCGATCTCCTTCAGATAGAAGCGGTTTCGCGTGGCGCGGGCGAGGGCGAGGTGGAGGTCCGTGTCGTGCTGCATGAAACCTGCGTCGGTCGGCGCCTCCGCCGTTCGGCGGCAGGCGTTCTCGATGCGGGCGATGTCAACTTCCTTTCGCTCTCGCGCGGCCAGTCCGGCTGCCGCAGGCTCGATTTCGAGGCGGAATGTGAGCGCCTCTTCGATCAGGCGCCTGTTCTTGCGCGCCTGAGTGAGGATGCGCCCGAGTCCGCGCTCTCCTCTGGGAGTCTCCCGGGCGAAGGTCCCGCCACTTCTTCCGCGGCGCCGCTCGACGAGCCCTTCGGCCTCCAGGTCTGCGATCGCGCGCTGAACCGTGGCGCGGCCCACCGCGAACATCCGCGCCAGCTCCCGCTCGGACGGCAGCGCGTCACCGGGGGGGACTAGCCGGAGGACGAGTTGCCGCCGAACCTGCTCGGCCACGTACTCGTGAGCCCGAACCTGCTCGATCGGGTCGAACCGAAGCTCCGGCGCTGTCGCGCTCACAGCGTCGAGACCTCGAGCTTTCCAGGCAGATGACGGAGGTAGTCGACGCGGTCGTCGATGTCCTCGTCGAGGCCGATGGGTGCGAGGAGGAGGCGTTCTTCCGGCTCGGCCGCCTCGGCCAGGATCTCGCCGCTCGGGGCAATCGAGCGGCTTCCGCCGACGAAGGTCAGGCCGTGGAGATTGCCGACTGCGTTCGCATATACGAGCGGGAGCCGATTCTCCAAGGCTCGGGCCCGAGTCCCGACCTCGTGGTCGACGTAGAAGGGCTCCATGTTCGCTGACGCGACGGCGAGGAGCTCCGCGCCGGCCAGGGCGAGTGCCCGCGCGGGCTCAGGGAACTCGGCGTCGAAGCAAATGAGGGGTCCGACTCGCTTGCCGGCCAGCTCCACGACCATAAGCCCTTCCCCCGGCTCGAACGCTTGCTGCTCGGCGCCGAAGAGCTGAGTCTTGCGGTAGACCGCGGCGAGGCGCCCGTCTCGATCGATGCACGCGGCAGCGTTTGCGGGGCGCCCACTCCCGCGCTCCTCTGCAAAACCGATCAGCACTGCGGTGGAGGTCTTCGCGGCGGCATCGGCGACAAGCCGGAGTTCCGCGGCATCGGCGCGGCGCGTGAGGTGCTCGAGTTCGGAGGTCGTGTAGCCGCTGAGAAAGAGCTCCGGGAAGACCGCGATGTCCGCCTCCGGATGCTCGCCCAGAGCGGACGCGGCCCGCTCGGCGTTCGCCCGCACGTCCCCTTCCACCGAGGCGAGCTGGGCGAGGAGAGCGAGCATGGGGAAAGGCTACGCCACGACGGGCTGGGTGGCATCGACCGCGCGGCGAAGAGAGGCCACGTACTCACGGAGGGCTTCGGGACCTTCGTCGTGGGCGACCTCGACGGCTCGGCTGCCGACGACGACCCCGTCCGCGAGGGCCGCGGCCCCGGCCGCGTGCTCGGGCGTCGAGATGCCGAAGCCGGCCAGGAGCGGCACATCGGTGACGTCGCGGGCCCGCTTGACGAGGCCGGCAAGCTGGTCCGAGACCTGCCCTCGCGCCCCCGTGGTGCCGGTCACGGAAACGAGGTAGAGCCAGCCGTCCGTTCGCTCTGCAGCGAGGCCGATGCGCTCCGAGGGCGTTGTCGGCGCGACGAGCTGGACCCGGCGCAGCTCGGGCGCGGCCTCGATTGGCAGGTCGGCCACGATCAGGCTCGTTGCGCCTGCCTTCTGGGCGTCGGCCTGGAAGCGCTCGTAGCCGTACGCCTCGAGTATGGACGCATACGTCATCGGAATCAGCGGGACCTCCACGCGCGCACGCGTCTCGGCCAGGCACTCCAGACATGCCCGCGTGCGCATCCCCTGGGCGAGCGCGCGTTCGCCCGCGAGGCGGATCACGGGGCCGTCGGCCAGGGGGTCGGAGAACGGAAACCCGATCTCGAGCAGGTCGGCTCCCCCCGCGACGGCGGCGGCCGCGAGCTCCGGCGTGTCCTGGCCGGCCATGAGGTAGATCGAGAGCTTCTTCATCGGCCGAGCACCGTCGCCAGGTCCTTGTCGCCGCGGCCGGAGAGCCCGACGAGGATGAGCTCGGCGTCGAGGTCCAACGCCCGCGCGAGCGCGTGGACGGGCTCGAGCGCCGGGATGATGCCCTCGCGCTCGGCGAGAAGGTGGAAGGCGGCCACCGCTTCCTCGTCCGTCGCCGCCCGGTACTCGGCCCGCCCCGTATCGCGCAGAAAGGCGTGCTCGGGCCCGACGCCGGGGTAGTCAAGGCCCGCGGAGATGGAGTGCGCGTCGGCGATCTGCCCGTCCTCGTCGGCGAGGAGCGAGGAGCGAGCGCCGTGCAGGACTCCGGCGCGTCCGCTGCCCAGGCTCGCAGCGCCGGCGGCTTCGACCCCGACCAGACGCACCTCCGCGTCCTCCAGGAAGCCGGCGAACAGCCCGATCGCATTCGAGCCGCCGCCCACGCATGCGACGACGGCGTCGGGGAGCCTGCTCTCGGCGGCCAGCATCTGCTCGCGCGCCTCCCGGCCGATGACCGACTGGAGCTCGCGCACGAGCTCGGGATAGGGATGCGGGCCGACGCACGAGCCGATCATGTAGTGCGTCGTCTCGACTTTCGTGATCCAGTCGCGGATCGCCTCGCTCGTCGCCTCCTTGAGCGTCCGCGTCCCGAACTCCACGGCCCGAACCTCGGCGCCGAGCAGGTGCATGCGCTCGACGTTGGGCTTCTGGCGCTCCATGTCCTCCGAGCCCATGTAGACGACGCACTCGAGGCCGAAGCGCGCGCAGACTGTCGCCGAGGCGACCCCGTGCTGGCCCGCTCCCGTCTCGGCGACGATGCGCTTCTTCCCCAGACGCCGTGCCACGAGCGCCTGCCCGACCGCGTTGTTGATCTTGTGCGCGCCCGTGTGACAGAGGTCCTCGCGCTTGAGGTAGATCGTCCTCTCGTCGCCGAGCCGCTCGGCGCGGTAAAGCGGGGTGGGGCGCCCGACGTATGTCGCCTGGAGCTGCTCGAGCTCGAGCCGGAAGCCGGGGTCGTCCTTGATGTCGTTCCAGCCCTGCTCGAGCTCGTCGAGGGCCGGCACGAGCGTCTCGGGGACGTAGCGGCCGCCGTAGGCGCCGTAGAAGCCCTTGGCGATCTCGATATTCATCCAGCTGCCTCGACGAAGGCGCGCACCTTGCCGTGGTCCTTGATTCCTGGCGAGCTTTCCGTGCTCCGGCTCGCGTCCACCGCCCAGGGGTGTACGGAGTCGATGGCAGCGCGCACGTTCTCGGGCCCGAGCCCGCCGGCGAGCAGGACACGGCCGTCGACGTCGGCCGCTCGCTGCAGGTGGCCCTCGTCCTCCTCGAGCCACGGCAGGTCGAGCACCTTCGCGACGGCTTCACTCTTCCGCAGGAGAACGCCGTCGCGCGCCCGATGGCCGTTCTCTTCCGCGTAGAGCTGGATCAGGTCGGTGCCCGCATCTTCGGCCTCGCCGACGAACACGCTCACCGACAACATGGTGTCGGGCACCGGGAGCGGCCCGTCGGCCCGGCGCGGGCTTTCCGCGAGCACGAAGCCGGCCAGGTCGGCACCGGCCTCGGCAGCGACGGCGACGTCTTCCTCGCGAGTCAGGCCGCAGATCTTGACGAGCGGCCGCCTCAGGAGATCGGCGAGCTTGGCCGCCGGATCGGGCGCACGCATCAGAGCGGATCCAACGAGGACGGCGTCTGCGCCCGCGAGTTCGGCGGCGGCGGCATGGGCGCGGTTCTGGATTCCACTCTCCGCGACGATCACTCGATCGCGTGGGGCGCGTGCGACGAGGTCCAGCTGGGCACGCCTATCGATCTCGAAGGTGGCGAGGTCGCGCGCGTTCAGGCCGACGACTTCGGCGCCGAGGGCCTCGGCGCGGCGTAGCTCGTCCGCATCGTGGGCCTCGACCAGAAAGTCCAGCTCTGGAACCGAGCTCATTAGCTCGAGCACCGTCGGGTCTTCGAGATCGCGGAGGAGGAGGAGCGCCGCGTCCGCGCCTGCGGCCCGCGCTTCCTCGAGGTGTTCCCCCGTGCAGAAGAACCCCTTCGCCAGCAGTGGAAGCTTGGTGGCGGCGCGGGCGGCGCGAAAATCGTCCCAGGTGCCGCCGAAGCGCTCATCGACGAGGATGGATACCGCCGCGGCTCCTGCCTCCTCGAAAGAGCGGGCCAGGACTGCAGGCTCCGCGTCGGGTCGCAGATCGCCCGCTGACGGGGAACGCCGTTTGACCTCTGCGATCGCGCCGAGCCCGGGCGCCGCGAGCGCGTCCGCGAAGCGTCCCACTAGCGGCGTCCCATTCGGACATGTCCGGGGTCAGACGCCGGACAGGTCCAATCTGGCCTCGGCGAGTCAGGCCAGGAAGTGCCTGGTCTGCAGGCCTTTTCGTTCGCGGTCAGGGCCGCCCTTTCGTCCGAAAAGGCCATGTCAGGGGTCAGACCCCGGCCATGTCGCATTAAGCCGCCACCTCCTTGGTCTGCGAGAACGTGATCAGCTCGTCGAGCCGCTCGCCGGCAGCGCCCGAGTCGAGCGCCTCGCTCGCGACCCGATAGCCCTCCTCGAGGTCTCGCGCGTGCCCGCCGGCCGCGACGGCCCCGCCTGCGTTGAGTAAGACGGCCTCGCGCTTCGCGCCCTTGGCGCCCGCGAAGATTTCGCGAATAGTCCCCGCGTTCTCCTCGGGCGAGCCCCCCGCGAGGTCAGAGGGCCGGCAGCGCGGAACTCCGAAGTCCCGCGGGTCGATCTCGCGGCTGCGAATCTTGCCGCCGGCGACCTCGCAGACGAGGTTCGGCCCGGCGGGGGAGAGCTCGTCGATCCCGCCGGCGCCGTGAACGACGAAGGCGCGGCGGGCGCCGAGGCGCGACAGCACCGTCGCGATCGTCGGGACGAGCTCCGGTGCGTACACGCCCACGACCTGCGCCCGCGCCCCGGCGGGATTCGTCAGCGGGCCGAGCACGTTGAAGACGGTCCGAGCGGCGAGCTCTCGCCGCACAGGGGCGGCGTGGCGCATGGCCGGGTGGTGCGACGGTGCGAAGAGGAAGCCGAACCCGAGCTCGTCGATCGAACGTTCGATCCGCTCGGCGGGCAGCTCGAGCTCGAAGCCGAGTGCCTCGAGGACGTCCGCGGAACCCGACGACGAGGAAACTGCTCTGTTGCCGTGTTTGGCTACGCCGGCGCCCGCGGCTGCCGCGACGAGTGCGGCGGCGGTGGAGATGTTGAACGTGCCCGCGCCGTCTCCGCCCGTCCCCGCCGTGTCGACCAGGTCGGCCCGCTTCGGCTTGACGGCCAGGACGTGCGCCCGCATGGCTTCGGCACAGCCGGCGATCTCGGCGGCCGTCTCGCCCTTCAGGCGGAGGGCCACCAGGAGCCCGCCGATCTGAGCCGGCGTGGCCTTCCCTTCCATGATGTCGCCCATCACGTCCCGGGCGGCGCTCTGCGAGAGATCGCGGCCGTCGAGCAGGCGGGCGAGGGCTTCCTGAACCGTCATCTTCGCCCGTCCAGGAAGTTCTTGGCCAGAGCGGCCCCGTCCGGAGTGAGCACCGACTCCGGGTGGAACTGGATGCCGTCGACGGGCAGCTCACGGTGGCGCACTGCCATGACCTCGCCGTCGTCGGTCGTCGCGCAGACCTCGAGCTGGTCCGGGACCCTCGCCGCGGCCAGCGAGTGATAGCGCCCGCCCTGGAGCGGATCCGGCAAGCCGGAGAACAGTCCGCGCCCGTCGTGGGCGATCTCGCTCGCCTTCCCGTGAACGAGCCGCTGGGCCTGCCCGACCTCGCCGCCGAAGGCCTCCACGATCGCCTGGTGGCCGAGGCAGACGCCGAGCGTGAGAACATGAGGGCCCAGGCGCTTGATGATCTCGACACTCGCGCCCGCGCCCTCAGGCCGGCCTGGCCCGGGGGAGATGACGAGGTGGCTGGGAGCGAGCAGTTCCGCCTCGTCCGCGTCGATCTTGTCGTTGCGCATCACCGTGACTTCGGCGCCGAGCTCCTCGAAGAGATGCGAGAGGTTGTACGTAAACGAGTCGTAGTTGTCGATCAGCAGAATCACGCGTTCGTGCCTCGCTCGGCTTCGTCCAGAGCTGCTTCCAACGCAGCCAGCTTACGCAGGCACTCCTCGTGCTCGGAGCGCGGGTCCGAGTCGGCGACGATCCCCGCGCCGGCCTGGAGCCGGGCGATCCCGTCGGCCAGGACGACGGTGCGGATCGCGATGCACGTGTCGAACGTGCCGTCGGGAAGGGCATAACCGACGGCACCCGCGTACGGCCCCCGGCGATAGCCCTCGAGCTCCGAGATGATCTGCATGGCCCGCACCTTCGGGGCGCCCGAGACCGTGCCCGCGGGGAAGCAGGCACGGAGAAGATCGAAAGCCCCGCACCCGGGCCTGAGCTCCCCGGCCACCTCCGAGACGAGGTGGGTCACGTGTGAATAGCGCTCCGGCTCGAGGAAGCGGCCGACCCGCACCGTTCCCGCGCGGCAGACCCGCGAGAGGTCGTTGCGCCCGAGGTCGACGAGCATGACGTGCTCCGCGCGGTCCTTCTCTGAGGCGAGCAGCTGCTCGGCGTCGCCGGCACCGGGCTCGATCGTGCCTGCGATCGGATTCACGCTGGCGCGCGTGCCCTCCAGCTTCACCAGCGTCTCTGGGGAGGAGCCGACGAGGGTGACCACTCCCAGCTCGAGGAGGAAGTGGTACGGCGAGGGGTTGATGCGGCGCAGCGACCGGTAGAGCGCGAGCCCCGAGACGCCCGTTTTCCGCTCCGCCCGTTGCGAGAGGACGATTTGGTACGCGTCGCCCTCCCGGATGTAGTCCTTCGCGGCGCGAACCTGTTGCTCGTATTCGGCTTGACTCGGAGTGCGGCGGGTGGCCTCGGAGCGTTTGGATGCAAAGCGGGGCTCCTCAAACGGTTGAGCCATTAGCCGCGCGATCGAATCCCGGTCTCCGGCCAGCACCTCGGCGACGCTCGAGGCGTGGTCGAAGCGAACGACCGCGTCGGCGACCAGGAAGCGGCTCTCCGGCAG
>Ga0137368_10009336_pt1 | contig 10031 bp, 10 predicted proteins | sample SagtaG_13_FD_104917 | JGI IMG/M metagenome (GOLD analysis project Ga0137368, IMG submission 104917) | Vadose zone soil microbial communities from Sagehorn Ranch, Mendocino, California, USA - Sage1_L_100_16 metaG | ecosystem: Environmental > Terrestrial > Soil > Vadose zone | place: USA...
CGCCACGCTCGTCCTCTACACGGGCAATTTTGGTTACGAGCCCGCTTTCGCTCAGATCTTCCAGTTCAACCTGAAACGCCTCGGGATCGACGTCGAGATCAAGTACGTTCCCCATGCCACGTACCAAGACGTAGTCGGTACCCGGGGGGAGCCCTTCGACGTCGCCCTCTGGGGCTGGATCCCCGACTACGCCGACCCGTTTGCCTTCTTCGGCCCCCTGCTGGACGGCGACAACCTGGCGCCGACCGGGAACGAGAACGTCGCCTACTTCAACCGGCCGAAATACAACCGGGAGATCGAGCGCATCGGCGGTCTGAGCGGCGTAGCTCGTCGCAACGCGTGGGCCAACCTCGACGTCGAGATGATGCGCGACGACCCGCCTTTGGCTCCCGTAATGACCTTCGCCTCACAAGACTTCGTCTCGAAGAGCTTCGGCTGCTACGTCTTCCAGCCCGTGATCGGCCGACCGGACCTGGCCGCCGCCTGCAAGAGGTAAGAGCGAGCACCCGGTCGGAAGACCACCGTGAAAGCGGCGGTCGTCATCACCTGTGACTCGCATCACGTCCGCCGCCCTCGTGGGTCGAGCGTGGTCGCAGTGACACCGCTGTCACCGAACTTCTCGACCGTCACGAAGCGGTCGTTTTCGTGAACGACAGTCTCAACCGCGGGCAGGTCGTGACCGCGGAGCACGGCGAAGTGGGTCGGCATGCGGCGCAAGCGCTCGTACTCCGTCTGAGTCAGCTCGATCCGGTCCTGGCACTCGCTCGATCCGCATTCGCAGAAAATCGAGAAGCCCTCAGCCAAGCCGAAGTTGCCGGCGATCTCGTTAATGCGTTCGTTGACCTCGCGGAACAGCGCCTGGCTCTGCGCGATCTGCCTCGCTTTTTCTCTCGGCACCTCACGGTGTGCAGCCATCTCGAGCCCTCCAGTCGGACCCATCGCTAGGAGCGGCGCCGAGGTGCTCTGACGAAAGCGGAGTGGTCGGTGCCTGCTTTCGCGACGCCGCGACTGACGATGTAGGCCGCGCCGATGATCGTCACGAGCAGCCATGCGCGCCGGTCGTTGAGCGTGTCAGAGATCGCTGACGCGATCAGGATCGCGACGATCAGGAGGAGCATGGCCCAGAACTCGGTTGTCAACAGCGCCCATTTCGTCTCGTCGTGTGTGCCCGTCGTGCGCTCGCCGACTTCCTCGGCGCGGCTGCCGGGATCCCTTGTCATCAGTGTTCTCCTTCCGTCAGGTGTCGTGGGACGTACAACAGGTCGTCAGTGCTCTCGGTCATGAGCGTCACCTCAGCACCGGTCCGGAGGATCGCCTCCGTCCATGTTTCGCGAGCTGTGACGGCTGCGGCCAGCACGTGCAGCTTCAGTCGTCGGTTGCGCGCCTCGCGGCGGAGGCGCTCGAAAGCCTCGTTCACATCGATGTCGAGCCGCTCGGCGAGCATCCCTTTCGCCTGCTCGATGACGATCCGGGTAGTGAGGGCGGTCGTGCTCATGTTTCTGTTGGGTCGTCGTCGATCCGCGTGATCGTGAGGAGGCGATCGAAACCGGTCACCTCGAACGCAGTCATCGGCGTCTGCGGCCCGACGAGGACGAGCAACTCACCTCGACGCGCGTGCTGGCGCCGGCCGGCGGCGAGGAGCAGGGCGAGCGTGGTCGAGTCGATGAAGGTGACCGAGCGGAGGTCGACGGTGACGCGATCGCTGTCCGACTCGGGTCCGATCGCCGCTGTCAGCGCGGCCTCGATTTCGGGCGCGCGGTAGAGGTCGAGCTCGCCTGCGAGGACGAGAGTCGCTGCTCGATTCCCGTGCCGCTCGAGGGCGAGCGCGAAGTCGTGCGCCGGTCCGATGGCCCCCTGTGCGCCGTTGCGAGGATTCTTCATCACGATGGGTGAGACTAGCCGATAGTTGAGAAAAGAGCAGGTCAGTGATGAGGTATCTGATGAGGTATACGCATCGGCCTGGGCAAAATACTGTATTGCCTTTCCGAAAGATGATGAGGTAAGGTGCAATCGTCTTGCCGGAAGGCGATCTCCCCATCTACAGCATCGGCGCCGTGGAGCGCATGCTGGGCATCCCGGCAGCGACGATCCGGAACTGGGAAGAACGCTATGGGCTCGTGAAGCCGGAGCGGAGCGGCGGCGGCCACCGGCTCTACACGCGTGCCCAGGTCGAGCAACTCCGCTTCGTCAAGGAGCGACTCGATCGAGGACTGCAGCCGGCTGAGGCCCACCGCCAGCTCGGCGAGCAACTCGAGGGCGGCGGCGACTTCCGCTCCACGAATGAGAGGGAGCCGGCGCCTCGCCTCCTGATCCTGCTGGCCGAGCGCGATGCCTACGCAGCAGAGCTCGCCGAGTTCTTCCTTCAGACCGAGGGTTACGACGTCGTTCTCGCCCTCGATGCCGACGACGCAGCGCGCAAGTTCGAGCAACTCTTGCCGCACCTCGCCGTGATCGAGCTGCTCATCTCCGGCGGCACGGGCGCCGAGCTCTGCCGCCGTCTGAAGGAAGCCGGAGTTCCTGCGTGCCTGGCAATCTCCACGCTCGACACGCGGGACCAGGCACTCGCAGCGGGCGCTGACGCCTTTCTCCAGAAGCCGCTCGACCCCCTGCGGTTCGTCTCGACGGTCAAGGACCTGCTCGGGAAGAGCGCCTTCCTGCAAGCGGCAACCTCACGATGAGCGCGCGCCTCTTGAGCGGCCATTCGCGCCTCGACGCCGTGCTCGGCGGCGGCCTCCCTGCGAACGCAATCAACATGCTGATCGGGCTGCCCGGAACAGGCAAGACGATCCTCGCCCAGCAATACGTGTTCGCGAACGCGACGCCTGAGCGGCCGGCCCTCTACCTCGCGACGGTGTCGGAACCGTTCGACAAGATCCTTCGCTACGGCCAGACCTTGCGCTTCTTCGATCCCGAAGCGGTCGGTCGGTCCATCTTCTACGAGGACCTCGGCTCGATTCTCAACGAGCGCGGCCTCGCCGGTGTCCTCGAGCAGGTGAGTGCGTTGATCAAGGAGCGCCGTCCGGCGATGATGGTGATCGACAGCTTCAAGGCTCTGTCGGCCTATGCGGATGCCGCCGAGTTTCGCCACTTCCTCCACGATTTCGCCGGCCGCCTTTCCGCCTTCCCGGCCTCGTCTTTCTGGGTCGGCGAGTACGGCGCGGACGAGATCGGTGTGGCACCAGAGTTCGCCGTCGCCGACGCTATCGTCTGCCTCTCCACGACGCGAGCGGCCGAGCGCGAGACGCGCTCCCTGCGCGTCCTCAAGCTCCGGGGAAGCGAATTCGCTCCCGGCGAGCATGCCTACCGCCTCTCGGCTAACGGGATCGACGTGTTCCCGAGGCTCGCCGACGCGAGCGACATCTCCACGTATCCGCTCGACGGCGCCCGGCACTCATCCGGCATCGCGGCCCTCGACGAGATGCTCGCCGACGGCTACTGGCCGGGAGCCTCGACGCTCTGCGCGGGCCCGTCGGGCTCCGGCAAAACGCTGATGGGCCTGCACTTCATTTTCAACGGCGTCCGTCAGGGCGAACCGGGCGTGCTCGCGACCCTCCAGGAACACCCGACCCAGCTCGCGCGGATCGTCCAGGGGTTTGGTTGGTCGGCTGACGAGGATGGCGTCGAGCTCATGTACCGCTCGCCGGTCGACATCTACACCGACGAGTGGGTCTACGACCTGCTCGAGGCGGTGGAGCGCACGGGCGCACGCCGCGTCCTCATCGACAGCCTCACCGATCTCCAGTTCGCCTCGCCGGACCAGGTCAGGTTCCGCGAATACATGTACTCGCTCGTCCAGCGCTTCTCGCGCCAGGGCGTGAGCCTGTTCATGACCTCGGAGCTGCCCGACCTCTTCCAAGTCAGCCGCCTCTCCGAGTACGGCGTCTCACACCTCTCCGACAACGTCGTGGTGCTCCAGTACATCCGCGACGAGTCCACCGTTCGACGCGCCCTCACCGTCCTGAAGACCCGCGCGACCCGCCACGAACCGGAGATCCGCGAGTTCAAGATCACTCCCGAAGGGATCGTCCTTGGCGACCCGTTCAACCCGGCACAAAGATTCGACTAGAACGAGTCCGGCCGGCAGCCGGAAGGGAGCGCGGTCGCGCGTCAGCGACCTTTTGCTGCTCGATGAACTCCACGCGCACCTGCCGGTTGGCATGCTCGTCAACGACGCCGAGACTCTCGAGATCCTCCACGCCAACCCGCCGCTGTCCGGGCTCGCCCAGGACCACGACCCACACGTCGCCGTTACCGAACTCGCGTCAATCATCGAGGAAGTGGCCGCCACCGGAAGGCCGCATCACGTGTCCGAGCTCCGTCACGAGTCACCCGGGCAAGAGCCCCGCTGGTGGAGCGCGACCCTCCACCGCATCGACACGGATCGCTGGGGCTGCATCGTGGTCACGCTCGTCGTCGACGTCACGGACCAGGTTCGCGCGCGAAGTCTTCTCGAGGAGCGCGAAGCCCGGCACCAAACCCTGCGTCAGACGATCGCCGCCGTTCCCGGCCACAACCTCGTGTTCTCGCTCCAGCGGTTTGCCGACGCCCTCGTCCGCGCCGTTCCGATCGACGTCGCAACACTCGGACTGCTCGACCCGGACGCCAATCTCCATCTCGTCGCTGCGAGCGGCCTTCGTCCCGCTGAGATCCGACGCCTCGCGCTCGAGCCCATCACCGCACGTCGCGTCGAGACGATGGTCGAAGACAACCGGCATTCGCTGCTCGGATCGCTCGGCCTCCACTCCATCGAGGTCCGGTGGCTCAATGACGGAGACGACCGGATCGGCGCGCTGACGATCGGTGCGCGCAGCACGCAGCGCCTGTTGGAGGATGACCTCGCGCTGCTCGACGCCGCGGCGGCGCAGCTAAGCAGCGCCCTCGGGACGATCGAGCGAAGCTCGCGCTTCCTTCGGAGCCGTTCCCTCGAGATGGCTCGCCTGAGCGCAGAAGGAGACAACGCCCGCCAAACCCGAGCGAACGAGCTACGACCACGCGAGCTCACGATTCTCCGTCTCTACGGCGACGGCCTCGGAACAGACCAGATTGCCGAACTACTCGTGCTCTCGTCGCACACGGTCCGGACACACGTCAGGAACGCTCGCCGCCGCCTCGGCGTCAAGTCGCGAAGCGAGGCCCTCGCCCTCCTCAAGGCCACCGACGAAAGCGATAATCAGTTCGCCTCGTAAGCCTCCGCGTCGCCTTCGGATGTCTGCCGGTACTCCTCCCCGTCGTCGGCGGCTCGATCGGGACGAACCCGCCGCCTGAGCCGCGGTTGTCCGTCGCGTACACCTGCACGTACCGTCCGGTCGCGAGGATCTGGGCCGGCGAGCGCGCGCGCGACCGCCTCGCCGAGGTCGCGCGCGCCGACGTCCACGCATGGATCCTCTCAGAAGCCGGACTGCGGCTCGATGTTCTGATTCAGCCGAAACACGTTCGTCGGGTCGTACTCGTTCTTGAGCGCGACGAGGCGCTTGTACGTCTCGTCGCCGTACGACGAGCGCGCCGCGTCCGCGTCGCCGAGGTAGTTGACGTACGCGCGGCCGGTCGAAGCGTCCGACGCCGCGTCGATCACCGCGCGTGTCCAGTCGACGTGCGTGTCGGCCGCGTCGGGGTCGTGCCAGCCCGTCACGACGTTGAGGAGGAACGGCATCGCGCGTTCCACGAACGCCGTGTCGCCGTCGCCGACCCGGGCGAACGCGCCGCCCATCTGGTGAACGTGGATCTCGCACAGCGGCCCCGGCGCCTCGCGATGGAGCTCGCCCAGCCGGTCGATGAGCTCGTCGTCGAGCCGGGCGAGGTTCGTCGCCTTGAAGTACGCGTGGATGCCCTTCGGCCAGAGCGGGTCGATCAGTGTCTGGATCACCGTGTACGGCATCGGACCGAGCAGATCCGCGACCGGCTCGGCGGCGTCGCGAAACTCGCGCACGTGGCCGTCACCCTCTTCGACCGGTCCGGCCGAGGTGCGATGAACGCGGCGACCTTCTGGCCGTGCCACGCCTCCGGGATCACCGGCAGCGGCGGTGCAGTCGTGAGGTTGAGGATCGCCGTGATGTCGTCGGACGCACCCGGCGCCCACTCCCGGAACAGGCGAAGGAGGTCGCCGTCGGCGTCCGCCGAGTAGAAGATCGGCCCCGCATAGACAATCGGACCGACCGCATGAAGCTCGAACTCGAACTGCGTCACGATGCCGAAGTTGCCGCCGCCGCCGCGGAGCCCCCAAAACAGGTCGGCATTTCTCGCTTTCGCTCGCGTGCACGAACCGGCCGTCGGCCATGACGACGTCGGCGCCGACCAAGTTGTCGCAAGCGAGGCCGCATTTCCGCATCAGCCAGCCGATGCCGCCGCCGAGCGTGAACCCGGCGACGCCCGTGGACGAGACCAGGCCGCCGGTCGTTGCGAGCCCGTGCGCCTGCGTCTCGTGGTCGACGTCGGCCCAGACCGCACCGGCGCCGACGTTCGCCCGGCGTGCGGACGCGTCCACATGCACGCCGTTCATCAGCGAGAGGTCGATCACGATGCCGTTGTCGTTGGTGGAGAAGCCCGCGATGCTGTGGCCGCCTCCGCGCACGGCGATCGTCAGGTCGTTGCTGCGCGCGAAGCCGACCGCGGCGATGACGTCGGCTGCGCCGGTGCAGCGGACGACGAGCGCCGGCCGGCGGCCGTCGTGCGCGCCGTTCCAGATCCGGGACGCCTCGGCGTAGCCGGAGTCGGCCGGGGTCACGATCTCTCCCCGCACCGCCTCGCGCAACTCCTGAACGGTCGCTTCCCCGAGCACCGATGGAATCGTCTGACTCATGTCACTCCCTTCGTCGTGTTTGCACGGGGAGTTCTATTCAGGGCGCCTTTGCCCGGACTTAGCGGCGTCTTAGCAAAGAGCGCGAAGCCGCTCCTCGACGGAGGCGACGCCCTGTTCGTCGCGCGTCGAGGCATAGCGCTCGCGCGCGTCGGCGAAGAGCGCCTCGGCCCGCTCGGTGTCGCCCTGGAGCACCGTCACCTCGGCCAGTCCGGCGAGGGTGTGACCGATCCAGCGCTCACGCTGCGTCTCGCCGAGCACTGCGAGCGCCTCGCGCAGCGCCTCCTCCGCGCCGTCCAGGCGGCCGCGCTCGAGGGCGAGGTCCGCCGTCCGCCAGAGCGTGCTCGCAAGCCCCCAGCGGTCGCCGGCACGCCGGAAGATGTCGCGTGCCTCGGCGAGATGCCGCTCGGCGGTCTCGTAGTCGCCGGCGGTCGTGTCGATCAGTCCGAGGCCGGCGAGCGCGAGCCCGAGACCGCGCCGGTCGTTCAGTTGCCGCCGCAGGAGGAGCGCACGCTCGAGGCACGCCCTCGCCTCCGGGAGCGAACCCTCGGCGAGCTCGAGGTATCCGCGCCGGACGATGACGTCCGCCTGGCCCCGCTCGTCGTTCGCCTGCGCGAACCGCTCGGCTGCCTCGTCGAGCAGCTCGCGCGTCCGGGCGAGGTCGCCGCGCGCCCGCGCGATGGCCGCCAGGTTCGCGAGCACGTAGCCGACTGCCGCGTCGCACGAGACCTCGGCGAACGGCTGGAGCGTCTCTTCGAAGACGACTCGCAACCCGGGCCGGCCCGCGGAGTCGCTCGACCGCATGTCCGCGACGTTGATCGGGGACGGGATCCGTTCCGGCGAGCGGGCGAGCGTCCGTAACGACGCGAGGCTCTGCTCGAGCAGTTCCTGTGCGCCGGCCAGGTCGCCGAGAACCCAGCGCGCGACGCCGAGCGTGTAGACACCGATCGCCTCCCGGGCCGCAAAGCCCTCCCGGCGCGCGAGCTCGAGCCCACGCTCGAGCCAGGTCGCCGCGTCGACGATCTCCTGCTCGTTCGCGACGCCGAATTCCCCGAGCAACTGCATCGCGCGCCACTCGGCGCCCGTGTCGCCGAGTTCGGAGGCGACCGCGTACATCTCCTCTGCACGCGCCATCCCGCGCACGAGCGTGCCGCCGCGGAAGTCGAGCGCCGCTGCGGCGAACAGAGCCTCGGCCCGGAGCGCCGAGTGCTCGGGAGCAGCTGCGAGCGCCTGAGCGAAGCGCCGCTGCGCCTCGTCGAGGTCGATGCGGCGCAGCCAGAACGGCCAGAGAGCGACGCAGAGGCGGAGCGCGTCGTGCGACTCGTGCGTGAGCAGTGTGTCGAGCGCGGCGCGCAGGTTCGCGGTCTCGCGCTCGAGGAGCGGCGAGTCCCGCTCCTGCTCGGCGAGCGCGAGCGCCCAGGAGGCGTGCCTTTCGGTGATCGCGGTCGTCTCGCCTGCCTCGTCGAGCCGCTCGCGCGCGTAGAGGCGAACCGTCTCGAGCAGGCGGTAGCGTCGTTCGCGTCCGCCTTCGTCCGCGACGACGAGCGACTTCTCGACGAGTCGCGCAAGCACATCAGCGCTGCCCGCGACGTCGAGGCCGTCGCCGCTGCAGACCGTTTCGACCGCGGCGAGCTCGAAGCCGCCCGCGAAGACGGCAAGCCGGCGGAAGAGCATCCGCTCGTCGGGCTCGAGCAAATCGTGGCTCCACTGGAGCGTCGCCGCGAGGGTCTGCTGACGCGTCGGCGCTGCACGGCTGCCTGAGCGCAGCAGGCGGAAGCGGTCTTCGAGCCGCTCGGCGATCGCCGCGGGGCTGAGCGCTCCCAGCCGGCCGGCGGCGAGCTCGAGCGCCAGCGGCAAGCCGTCGAGCCGGAAGCATATGCGGGCGACGTCCGCCGCGTTCTCCTCGTCCAACACGAACGTGGGTGCCGCCGCCGTCGCCCGCTCGACGAAGAGCTTTGCTGCTTCGTAGCGCAGCAATTCGCCGGGCGGGAGCGGCTGCTCCGGGTCGGGGATGTCGAGCGACGGGACGCGGAAGACGACCTCGCCGGGAATGCGGAGCGCCTCGCGGCTCGTCGCGAGCACGGTCAGCCCCGGCGCGGAACGGAGGAGCACATCAGCGAGCGCTGCGCTCGCCCCGAGCAGGTGCTCGCAGTTGTCCACGACGAGCAGCAGTGTGCGCGGCACGAGGAAGTCGATCAGCGCGTCGACAAGGTCCTGTCCCGGCAGTGCCCGCACGTCGAGCGCCGCGGCGACGGCGTCGGGCACGAGCCGAGGATCGGCGACCTCGGCGAGCGCGACGAGCGCGGCGCCGCCCGCGGAGGAACCCTCGGCGCCGCGCGCGAGCTCGAGCGCGAGCCGTGTCTTGCCGGCGCCGCCGGTTCCGGTGAGTGTCAGCAGTCGGGTTTGGCCGAGCAGCGCGCCCAGCTCGGCGAGCTCGCGCCCGCGGCCGACGAACGAGCTCGCGTCGGTCGGGAGCCCGGGCGGGCCGTCCGTGGGGCCCAGGGCGGCGAGTTCGTCCGTGAGCTCGGCAACCAGCTCGGCAAGCTCATCCCGCCGGTCCGCCGCCCAGTCGTCGTAGCGGTTCTCGGGGAGCAGCTCGCCGCCGTAGATTGCAAGCGCGTCGCGAAAGGCGGCCGTCGTTCCCGCACGGCGCGCGTCCGACGCGGCGAGCTCGAACCGGTCGACGTCGACGTCCGCGGCGAGGGAGAGCACCTCGTCGCGAACGTTGATCGCGTCCGGGTCGAGAGCGCGACGCGCGATGTGCACCGTCTGGTGCAGGTTGTTCGCCGCAGCCGCCGGCGCACGGTCGCGCCACAGGACGTCCATGACCTGCTCGCGATGCAGCCGGTGATCAGGAGCGAGGGCGAGCAGCTTCACGAGCTCGCGCGCCTTCTTCAACCGCCACGCACTCTCCGGCACCGGCTCGCCGTCGACGGCGGCAGAGAAGCCACCCAGGAGCGTGACGGTGATGTTGGGCACCCGCCGAAGCAACCTTACCGAGGGACGCTGCGGGGCGATGGGGCGCCGCTGCCGGGCAGCGCCGCCCCAATGCCCACGTCAGACGACCTTGAAGCTCCCGTGCATGAAAGACTCGTGCGGGTCGCACTCGAAGTTATACGTGCCCTTCTTGAGCGTCGCGACGATCGACTTCGTCCCGGTGAAGCCGACTGCGGTAATGACCTTGTCGAGGCCCGGGCCCTCGAGGTGGAAGTCGTGGATCGACGACCGGTCGCTGATC
>Ga0137368_10009338_pt1 | contig 10031 bp, 11 predicted proteins | sample SagtaG_13_FD_104917 | JGI IMG/M metagenome (GOLD analysis project Ga0137368, IMG submission 104917) | Vadose zone soil microbial communities from Sagehorn Ranch, Mendocino, California, USA - Sage1_L_100_16 metaG | ecosystem: Environmental > Terrestrial > Soil > Vadose zone | place: USA...
CACCTCTCGCGCAAGGTGAAGAAGTGCTCTCGCGGGTCGGCGTCGATGAACAGCTGCACCGAGCCCGGCCCGTGGGGGCCCTCCCGCAGGACCGTGGGCGGGATGGCCGGCCACCCGAGCGACCGGCACAGGACATAGGCCGCCACTTCGCGCCGGCACAGCGTTCCTTCGGGGAAGTCCCACAGCGGCGTCTCCCCGTCCCGCGGCTTGTACACGGCGAGCACCGTGCGCTCGGGGTCGGCCACCTCGGTCAGGAAGGTGTAGTTGGAGGCATTGGGCATCAGGCCCAGCGGCCGGATCTCGCCTTGAGTCAGGACGCGAAGGACGCCGTCCGAGATCTGCGCCTCGCGGCTCACTGCTCGCCGCTGCCGTAATGGCCGTTGAGGGCCGGACAGCGATGGCCTTCGGCGTCGATGGGGTTCCCGCAGAGGGGACAGCGAGGACGCCCTGCCGCACACACCAGCGCTCCGTGACGGGCCAGCGAGAGCATCTGCTCGCGGGTGGCCCAGAACCGTACCCGGCCGACGCCCCGCTCATCGGCACCGTCGGTCTCCAGGTCCTCCAGCTCCTCGGGCCCTTCCAGCTCCTCCGACTCCTCAACTTCCGCGGCCCCGAGCTCCACGCCGAATTCGGCCAGGCCTCCGAGCCCGCCGGCCTCCTCCTCGGCCCCGGCCTCCTCTTCGTCCTCGGGCAGGAGCTCTTCGGCCTCGAGCATCAGTAGGTCCCGTTCCTCCTGGTAGCCGATGGAGAGCCTTCCCGCGCGCCATTCGGGCTCGAGGGGCTGGTCGAGTCCCATCAGCTCCTCCGGCGGTCCCTGGCCGGTCTCCTTTCCGACCCTGGAGAGGATCTCCACGACCGAGGCCGCCAGGAGCTGAACCTGTTGCTTCTCCACGACGAGGGTCACCAGCTGGGCGTCCTTGCGGGCCTGGAGGTAGAAGGTCCGCGACCCCGCCTCGCCTACCGCGTCGGCGGTGATGCGGTCGACCGGATCGAGCTCGATCAGCATCACTCCATCCTAGGAGCGTTGTCGACCGCTGCCGGGTCCGGGACGGCGGCCGTCTCCAGTGGAGCGGCCTCTCCGGGCGCGGACAGCCAGATCCTCGAGGCTTCCGGTGTCGTTGACGCGAAGGATGCGCGGGATGCGGTCGCCCAGGAGGACCGCGGAGACCGATGCGGGACTGACCACGATCCGCTGGAACAGGTCGATGTGGACCCCTGTGTAGTGCGCCAGCGCCAACCGGATCAGGTCGGCGTGAGAGACCGCCGCCACGGTGCCGGTGGGATGGCGGGCGGCCAGCATCTCCAGGGCCGAGACGCCCCGGCGCTGCGCTTCCACCAGCGTCTCGCCCCCGGGGAAGCGAACGGATGACGGGGACTGTTGAACTTTCTTCCACAGGGCCGTCCGGGTGAGCTGGGCGAGGCTTCGCCCGGTCCACCGGCCGTATCCGACCTCTTCGAGTTCGGGGATCGGCCGCACGAGCAGTCGACGGGGCAGGGCGATCGCCCTGCCGGTCTCGACGCATCGCTCCAGCGGGCTGGTGTACACGGCGTCCAGGCGGAGCGGAGCGAGGCGCTCGGCGAGCCGCACGGCCTGAGCCTCGCCGTCGGACGAGAGATGGATCCCGGGCGTCGATCCGGAGAGCCGGCGCCCCGTCGCCTCGGTGACGGCATGCCGGACCAGGAGCACCAGAGCCATCAGGAGGCGCCCGCGCTCGCGCCGGCGCCCGCCAGCGGCAGCCGGACGGTGAAGTTCGAGCCGCGGCCGAGATGGCTGTCCACGTTCACCGTCCCGCCGTGGTTCGCCGCCACGTGCTTGACGATCGACAGGCCCAGCCCCGTCCCCCCGGTGTCCCGGGAGCGAGCCCGGTCCACCCGATAGAAACGCTCGAAGATCCGGGCCTGGTCGCGCGAGGGAATCCCGATCCCGCTGTCGCGCACCTTGAACACGGCACTCCCGTCCTCGCTCGACACGCTGACTTCGACCCGGCCGCCGGGGCGCGTGTATTGGATCGCGTTCTCGATCAGGTTGCGCACCAGGAGAGCGAGATCCCGCGGCGAACCGCGAACGGCGACGTGGCCGTCGGTGTCGATCGCGAACGACAGCCCGGCGTCCTCGGCCCGGTCTTTGAGGCGGCCGGCCTCCTCGGCCACGAGCCGGTCGAGGCGAACGTCGGTTCGCTCCCCGGCTTCGCTCTCCAGACGGGACAGATCGAGCAGGTCCGCGATGATCCGGGAGAGTCGCTCGGCCTCCCGGCTGAGCTGGACGGAGAAGCTCGCGAGCGCGCCCGGGTCCTCCCTCGCCGCCTGCTGGATGGTCTCGGCCAGAGCCTGGACCGCGGCGGCTGGAGTCTTCAGCTCGTGGGAAGCATTGGCCACGAAGTCTCGCCGGATCGCCTCGAGCCTCCGGGCGGCAGTGACGTCGCGCAACACCAACAGCACATGTCCATCCCCCGGTACCGGCACGACGGTGGCTCCGATCACCCGCCCTCCAGGATCCTCGACCTCGACAACCTCGGCCGACTTCTCGGAGCGGACACGATCGACGGTCTCTCGCAGCGAGGACGGCATGACGTCGTCGTCCACCAATCCGGGGAACATCGTGTCCGCTCGGTCGTTCTTGTAGACGATTCGCAACCCATCGTCGAGCAGGACCATGCCGTCGTCGAGAGAGGAAAGGATCGAATCCGTGACCCGGTGTTCTCGTTCCAGAGCCGACGCCCGCGCCGCCAGCTCCTGCGCTCGCGCCGCCTGCCTCCCGGAACGCCTGGCCCCGACCAGGAACACGCCGACCAACATTGCTACAGCCAGCGCCAGCCCGACCGCCAGGATGATCGTCCACATCGCGGCTCCAGTCTAGGAGGAGCGGCCCGGGTGGAAATCACAGGACCGCAACGGAAGCGGCTCGCAGCCGGGTCCTCCGGGGCGGGTACGATTCGCCCTGCGCGCCGGCCGGAGGTGCCGGCCGGTGACGAAAGGAGCCTCCACGAGCGTCCTCCAGGCCATCGTGCTCGGCATCGTCCAGGGCCTCACCGAGTTCGCGCCGGTCTCCAGCTCCGGGCACCTCATCCTGGTCCCGTGGCTCTTCCGCTGGCCCATCCTCACGAACGAGTCCTTGAACAAGACTTTCGACGTCGCTCTCCATATGGGCACCTTCGTGGGGGCCCTCGCCTACTTCTGGAGGGACATCTGGAAGTACATGAAGGCATGGGTTCGCTCGATGCGACATCGCTCGTTGTCGGATGTCGACGAGCGGCTGGCGTGGTTGCTGGTCATCGGAACCATCCCCGGGGCGGCAACCGGAGCCCTGTTCGAGCAGCCGATCGAGAACACACTCGGTCAGCCGTGGCTGATCGCGATCGTGCTGGCAGTGTTCGGCGTGCTGCTGTTCGTCGTCGATCGGCGGGCCTCGCAGCGACGGGAGATGGCCAACCTGAGATTCGGAGACGCCATTGCCATCGGGCTGGCCCAGGCCGTCGCCCTCCAGCCCGGTGTCTCGAGGTCGGGAGTCACCATCACGGCAGCCAGAGGGCTCGGGTTGAACCGCGAGTCGGCCGCTCGGTTCTCCTTCCTGCTTTCCATCCCCATCATCGGAGGCGCAGGCGCGTACAAGGGCCTGAAGTTGCTCGCGGGAACGGAACACATACCGCCGGGGTTCGGAGGCCCGTTCGCCTGGGGGATCCTGGCCTCTGCGGTGAGTGGGTTCCTGGTCATCTGGGGCCTGCTCGCCTATCTGCGCCGCCGGGACTTCGCGCCCTTCGTCCTGTACCGGTTGGCCGCGGCGGGTGTCGTCGTGGGGCTGATCGCATCGGGGGTCCGCCCGGCCACGGTCTAGCTGAGACCCGTGGTACGAGTGTTGTTCTTCTGCGGCTCACGTCGTAGCCCCTCGTGGGCGTCGAACGTTCATCCGTTCGCCTTCCACCCGTTCGCCTCGGGTCGGCTTTTCGCCACGTTCCCGGACTAGAACTCAGGGGTGGATGTCCCGAGTGCGCGACCGAAGGGAGCCTCCCGTGATCGCCCCAGCCGAAGCCGATGATTGCCCCGAGTGCGGAGCGGCAGGATCGGTGGATCGCGGGTATTGCGCCGTGTGCTCCGCGGAGATCGATGCGGCCACCGCTCGGCATGGCTTCCTCCCGAGGCTGCCGATCCTCCATCCTTCCATCCCCCTTCGCTTTGCGGACGTGATCGACGAGCTTCGCACCATCGCCTCCATGGCTTCGGGGGCCCGACACGTGCAAGGGGCGTCGGTGGCAGCGGCGTGCCGCCGGGCCGAATCGCTTCTCCTGGTGCTGCGGCGGCAGTTCCTGGAGGACGTCACGACCGGCTCCCTCGGCGCTGCTGGCTCCGCCGCGCTTTCGGATCCAGCCGGAATGTTCACCTCTCGTTCACGTTCGGGCCGTGGCCGGTTCACCTCATCTGGATAGCTTCGCAGTCGTGGGTTCACCGCCAAGCCCGAGCAGCCGCCTCCAACCGACGGGCGGCTTCCCCGGGAGGGGGTTCGAGGCCTCCCTCACCCCCCTCGCCTCGAAGCCCCTCCCGAGGAACGGGTTCGGGCACCGACCTCGGAAATCCGGAAAAGGAGGTTCCATGCACAGGTTCGCCCGCTTCTTCGGAGCCATCTCCCTGACCGCGGCCATCGCCCTCATCGGCGCGGCGTGCGGTGGCACCAGCAACTCGGCTTCTGGGTTAACCGGCAAGGTGGTGGTCTCCGGGTCCTCGACCGTCCAGCCCATCAGCTCGCTGGTAGCCGAGGACTTTTCGGGACAGAACTCCGGCGTGACCATCAGCGTGGACGGTCCCGGGACCGGGGATGGATTTGCCCTGTTCTGCAAGGGCCAGACCGACATCAGCGACGCATCGCGACCGATCAAGGACGAGGAGAAGGCGGCCTGCCAGCAGGCGGGGATCAACTTCATCGAGCTCAAGATCGGGCTGGACGGGATCACCGTGATGACCAACCCAGCGAATACGGCCGTGAGCTGCTTGACCAAGGCAGACCTGTACGCACTCGTTGGGCCTGAGTCGACCGGCTTCAAGAAATGGTCCGACGCGAACGCTCTCGACAAACAGCTGGGAGGAGCTGGCAACTTCCCGGACAAACCGCTCGACATCATCGCTCCCGGTGAGGAGTCTGGGACCTACGACGCGTTCATCGAGCTGGCTTTGAAGGGGATCGCCGACGAGCGCGGAAAGCCCGACGACCAGACCAGGCCGGACTACCAATCGTCGGGCAACGACAACGTCATCATCCAGGGCATCGAGGGCTCCCCTTCCTCCTTCGGCTGGGTGGGCTACGCTTTCGCCGAGGAGAACGCCAGTGGGGTGAAGATCCTCCAAGTGGACGGTGGCAAGGGATGTGTGGCCCCGACCCGCGAGACCATCGCCGATGGGTCTTACCCTCTGTCCAGGGCTCTGTATATCTACGTGAACACGGGGAAGGCGAGGGCGAATGCCGCAGCCAAGGCCTACGTGGACTTCTACCTCCAGGGGCTGAAGGACTTCGTGGCCCAGGCTGGCTACGTCGACCTCCCCAGCAGCCAGATCCAGGCCACACTCCAGGCTTGGACCGGAGCCGGCGTCTGAGTGAACTCGAAGACTGATCCCCATCGAGAGGGAGGACCGGTCCTGGTGGACCGGTCCTCCGGCTCTCTGTCCCTGGCCGACCTTCGAGGAAGCGACCGGCGTCGGCGAAGGGAGCGCGCCATCCGAGCGGCGTTCTTCTTCGCGGCTGGGGTGTCCGTGCTGATCAGCGCCCTGATCGTAGGGAGCCTTGTCGGCCGGGCCCTCACCTTCCTCCGGACCGTCGACCTCGGCAGTCTGTGGAGCTTCGGATGGTTCCCTCGCCGGGGCCTGTTCGATATCAGGACGATCCTGGTCGGCACGCTCCTGGTCAGCGGAATCGCCATGCTGGTGGCGGCCCCGATAGGCCTGGGGGCGGCGATCTATCTCTCCGAGTACGCAACGCCCCGGGCCCGGCGATTCCTCAAGCCGATCCTCGAGGTCCTCGCCGGCATCCCAAGCGTGGTGATGGGGTACTTCGCCCTGACGTTCATCAGCCCGGAACTCGTACAGCGGATCTCGCACGGAGCTGACGTCTTCAACATCGCCGCGGCCGGGGTGGGAGTGGGGATCCTGGTCATCCCGCTGGTCGCTTCGGTGGCCGAGGACGCGATGTTCGCCGTCCCCGCGGCCCTCCGAGAGGCCTCCTACGGCCTCGGAGCCCGGAGGATGACCACTGCCGTCCGGGTGGTCGTGCCGGCCGCGGTGTCAGGGATAGTGGCCGCGATGATCCTGGGAATTTCCCGAGCGATGGGGGAAACCATGGTGGTGGCCATCGCCGCTGGGGCGACGGGAGGATCTCTGTTCACCTTCGACGTCTTCGGCCCGGGACAGACGATGACCGGGGCGATGGCCTCGCTGGCTACAGGCTCGGACCAGGTGCGGGGGGCCACCGGCGCCTACCCCAGCCTGTTCTTCGTTGGCACACTCTTGTTCCTCTTGACGTTCGCCTTGAACGTAGCGAGCGAGCGGTTTGTCCGCAGGGTCAGGAAGCGCTACTGATGGGTCTGTACCGGCCGGACCTCGGGACCGAGATCTCCCTCGGCGGGGGAGCTGCCACGGAGGCGGTTCGCCGAATCCTCCACGGCCGGCAACGGGACGTCCGGGGCCTGGCCTTCCAGTCGGCCCTCCTGCTCACCCTCCTGATGTCCCTCGCAATCATGGTCACGCTGATGGCCCAGATCGGGGCGACGGGGTGGCGGGTATTCGCCGAGCGGGGCACCGACTTTCTCACTAGCCCAATGTCCTCACTGGCCTCGCGGGCTGGAGTGTGGCAAGGCCTTGTCGGGTCGCTGATGCTGATGGTCTTCGTGGTGGTGATTGCCTTCCCACTGGGGATCGGGGCGGCCGTCTACCTGGAGGAGTACGCTCCGGACAACCGGCGGACGCGGTTCATCGCCGCGAACATCCGCAACCTGGCCGGTGTCCCCTCGATCGTCTACGGGCTTCTCGGCCTGGCCATCTTCGTGCTGGTGCTTCGGCCGATCACCGGGGGGCTTACGGTCGTCTCCGGGGGCCTCACCCTCGCCGTTCTCGTCTTGCCCATTGTCATCATCACTGCTTCCGAGGCCCTCCGGGCAGTGCCGGGCAGCATCCGCGAAGCCGGCTACGCCGTGGGAGCGTCACAGTGGCAGGTCATCCGAAGCCACGTCTTGCCTGCCGCCGCCCCAGGCATCCTGACCGGCACCATCCTGTCGCTGGCCAGAGCCCTTGGCGAAACCGCGCCCCTCATCCTGGTCGGGGCGGTAACCGGCTTCTTCTTCCAATCGAGCGGGAACCTGCTGGCGCGACTGCATGGCCCTTACACCACGCTGCCGACCATCGTGTACACCTGGTCGAGGCAGCCGGGCGAGGAGTTCCGGCACCTCACCGCGGCGGCCATCCTGGCATTGATCATGGTCATCGTGGTCGTGAACGTCCTAGCCATCTACCTGCGAAATCGGTTCCAGCGAACGTGGTGAGCGAAATGAGCGCTGTGAGAGACTCCCGGGAGGTCGTTGGCCTGGGAGGAACTCGGGTGATCCTTCGAAGAAACGAGCCGGATACCGTCGTGGTCGATCAACCGAACGTAGTGTTCGATGTAGACCGCTTGTCGGTCAACTACGGAGACTTCCAGGCGGTTCGCGATGTCACCCTGAAGGTTCAGGAAAAGAGGATCACAGCTCTGATCGGCCCCTCCGGCTGCGGAAAGACCACGGTGCTCCGCTGTTTCAATCGGATGAACGACCTCATCCCCACGGCTCGGGTCGAAGGCACCATCCTTTACCACGGAGTCGACCTCTACGACCGTCAAGTGGATCCGGTGGAGGTCCGCCGCCGGATCGGGATGGTGTTCCAGAAGCCCAACCCATTCCCGAAGTCCATTTATGAGAACGTGGCTTTCGGCCCGAGGGTCGGAGGCTTTCGGGGGAAGATGGACGATCTCGTTGAGGAATCGCTGCGCAAGTCGGCCCTGTGGGATGAGGTCAAAGACAAGTTGCGCGACTCGGCGATGGCGCTGTCCGGCGGCCAGCAGCAGCGTTTGTGTATCGCCCGGGCCATCGCGGTGGAACCCGACGTAATCCTCATGGACGAGCCCTGCTCCTCGCTGGATCCGGTGGCCACCCAGCGGATCGAGGACCTGATGCAGGAGCTGGTAGCGGACTACACGATCATTATCGTGACCCACAACATGCAGCAGGCTGCCCGGGTGAGCGACCGCACCGCGTTCTTCACCGTGGAAGTAGGGGAGAACGGCCAGCGTACGGGGGTCTTGGTCGAGTACGACCGGACCGAGAAGGTATTCACAAATCCCTCCCAGCCCCGAACGGAGGCCTACGTCACCGGAAGGTTCGGATAGTGCAGACGGCGCGTCGGAGGTTCCACGATGAGCTCGCCGCCCTCGAGGAGGAAGTTGTGGCAGAAGGCGGACTGGCCGAACGCGCCCTCGGCCGATCGATGGAAGCGCTCGTGCGCAAAGACGATCGGCTGGCCGACCTCGTCGTCGGGGAGGACGATGAGGTTGACGCGAAGTACCTGGACATCGAGCGGAGAGTCATCGACCTCCTGGCGATGCAGACGCCGGTGGCGGGGGACCTGCGGTTGGTTTCGGTGATCATGCACGTCAACTTGCATCTGGAGCGGGTAGGGGACATGGCCGTGAACATCGCCAAGATCGCCCGCGCCACACGCGACCTCCCCACCGACCCGACCGTCTTGGCCCATGTCGAGGAGATGGGGGACATCGCCCGCTCCATGCTTCGGACCGCCATCGACGCCTTCGCCAGAAGGGACCTCCAGCTGTGCCTCTCGCTTCCCAAGATGGACGACCCGATCGACGATCTGAACCGAGGGATGTACCTCGAGGTGGTCGGCCTGGCTCGCGATCCTCGGATGCTGGAATGGGGCGTGCAGATGCACATGGTGGCCAGGCAGCTCGAGCGGGTCGGCGACCACGCCGTGGACATCGGCGAGCAGGTGGGCTTCCTGCTGACCGGCGAGTTCCGTGAGTTCACCGACGCCTCCCACCCGGTCAAGCGCGTTTAAGGGGACCAGGGTCCTCCTCGTCGAAGACGAGCCGGCGCTCGCCGACACAGTCGCGTACGCCCTTCGGCGCGAAGGTATCGACGTCACGGTGGCGCGAGACGGCGAGCAGGCGCTGGAGCGCTTCCGGGCCGAAAAGCCCTCGCTGGTGCTGCTCGACCTGATGCTGCCTCGCCTCTCCGGCCTCGACGTGTGCCGGCTCATTCGATCCGAATCGACCGTCCCGATCGTCATCCTCACGGCCAAGGACGCCGAAGCCGACAAGGTGGCCGGGCTGGAGCTCGGCGCCGACGACTATGTCACCAAGCCGTTCTCCATGCGGGAGCTGGTCTCGAGAGTGCGGGCGCACCTGCGCCGGGCGGGGATGACCGTACCGGAGGAGGTCACCAAGCCGCTCTCCGGTGGCCGGGTGGACCTGGATCCGGAGCGCCACGAGGCTCGGGTGGACGGGGAGCTCGTGTCGCTGACCCCGAAGGAGTTCCAGCTCCTCGAGACGTTCCTGACCGCGAGGGGCAGGCTGCTCACGAGGGACTTCTTGATCGGCGAGGTGTGGGGGCCGGATTACGTGGGGGACACGAAGACCCTGGACGTACACGTCAAGCGGCTCCGCCAGAAGATCGAGGCCGACCCGCACCGGCCCCGCCACCTCCTCACCGTCCGCGGCCTCGGATATAAGTTCGTGGACTAGCTTGTTTCTGGCGGAGAGTTCTCCTCAGGAGCAGCAATGAAGGAACGCCCCGGCAACTACGCCGAGCAGGCCCGGACCTACGACAACACGCGCGGCGCCAGCCCCACCGTGGTCAGGGCCGTGGCGAAGTACCTCGGCTCCCGGGATGGCATCCTGCTCGATATCGCCGGCGGGACCGGCAACTACGCGCAGGTCTTCCAGGCTCGCGGGTTCAGGGTCGTGGTGGTGGACGCGTCCGTCGACATGCTGCTGCACGCGGCGCGCA
>Ga0137368_10009339_pt1 | contig 10031 bp, 13 predicted proteins | sample SagtaG_13_FD_104917 | JGI IMG/M metagenome (GOLD analysis project Ga0137368, IMG submission 104917) | Vadose zone soil microbial communities from Sagehorn Ranch, Mendocino, California, USA - Sage1_L_100_16 metaG | ecosystem: Environmental > Terrestrial > Soil > Vadose zone | place: USA...
TGCGGTAGGCTCGTACTGTCGCGGGTGAGAATCGCCGCTCGTCAGCCAGATATGCCTCGAACACGTCGATCGACCGGGAGAGCGTCAACACCGGAGAAGAGTGTAGCGCTTCGCTAGAATCCCGAGACCATGGAGCTTCGCCCCTTCCGCGCGCTGCGCGGGACGCCGCCGTTCAAGGAGCGCCGGCCGGGTCTCTGGATCGACCGCCAGGTTCTTAGAGAGGACGGAAGGACAGTCGTCCTCCCGCTCCTGGTCGGCCTGGTCAGGCTCGGCGACGCCTCCGGCCCGCAATTGCCGGCGGAGGAGGTTCCCCCCGAGGCCATCTCGAAACGCGTCGGCGCGCTTGTGGCGGCGAAGGCCGATGGAGATCCCTGCATCCTCGTCACGCGAGCCCCGCTCGCAGGGGCACTCTCGACGACGCGCCGTCCCGATTTCACGATTGAGCCGGCTGACGGCCCGCGGCACGACTTCTTCCGCATCAACGACTACGCCCAGCACGTGGAGCTGCAGGGACTCGTCAAGAACGCCGACGCAGCGCTCCTCTCGGGGCGGATCCTCTGGGAAGCCGCGCAGCAGTTCTCCATCTCGCCGGCCGCCGCGAAACTGCCGGGCGCGAGGTTCAAGCTGTGCGCGATCGCCGACGAGCGGCTGGTCAGAGAGACCGGACTGCAGCCGGAAACGCCGGCGGGAGTGCTCTCGTTTCCCTTCGAGGACCCGGTCTACTAGAGGAGTTTTCAGTTGTCAGTTTTCAGTTGTCAGTTTGACCCGGAGCCGAGAACTGATCACTGAGCACTGATGACTGAAAACTATTTCTTCTTGGCGAAGCCTCGGACGTCGTTCTTGACGAGACTCTCGATCTGTTCCTTCGTGAGCTTCTTGCCGAAGGCCGGCATGTCCTCGCTGCCCTGCGCAACCTGCTTGATCAACTGATCGTCCTTCTTGGAGGACTGCCATTCCTCGTCGGTGAAATCGCGCGCCATGAGCTGCTTGCCCTTGGGAGTATTGCCTGTCCCATCCTGCCCGTGGCACTTGGTGCAGTATTCGAGGAAGAGAGCCGAGGGGTGCTGATCGGCGGCAAAGAGCGCGACGACGCCGACAGACGCGATCGCGCCGAACACCAGGGCACCCAGGATCCGAATCTTCTTCATGTCTTTCTCTCTTTCATCCCTTTCGGGTGTTCTCGAGATCGCGGAGGATGTGTTCCGGCTGCCAGGTCTCCCCGTAGTAGATCGTGGAAAGCCGGCCCTGAGGGTCCAGAACCGCCACCGCCTGGGAATGGATCATCTGGCCGTGCTCGGGGTAATACAGGACGCCGAGACTCGACGCCACCCGGGCAACGTCCTGCGGCGACCCTGTCAGGAACTTCCATCGCTTCGGGTCCGCGCCCGCCTTTTTCGCGTAATCGGCCAGCACCGCCGGCGTGTCGTGCTCGGGATCCACGGTGACCACCAGGAGGTGCCCGAATTTCCTTTGCGCGAGCATCGCGTCGAGCTTTGAGAACTTCGCGGTCGTCATCGGGCAGGCCGTCGCGATCGGACAGCGCGTGTAGATGAAGGTCACCGCCACGGGCTCACCTCGCATCTGCGAAAGACGGACCGTCGCGCCCGTCTGGTCCTTCAGGGCGAAATCGGGCACCGGGTCGCCAACCTGCACGCCGCGATTGGGCACCGGCGTGACGAAGGAGGAGCTAGAATCTTTCGCCGCCGACGCCGTCGCAGCCGGAGCGGCGGGCGTTCCCACAAAACCGCGCGTCAGGATCTTTTCGAGCCAGAAGCGATCCTTCTCGACGACCAGGGTCGCGACGATACGGTCTTCCGGGCGCAGCAGCCGCAGGACCTGCGGGTCGTCCCTCACCGGAAAGTCCATGGTCATGCCTTGCATGTATCCCTCGATGGCCTCGTGCTCGACGGTCACCTGCGAGCGTGTCGCGTCTACTTCGCGCACGATGCCCCGAAGGCTGAACCGGCGGGTATTCTGAGCGTCCGGCTTCTCGCTCCGGCGGCAGGCGGCCGGAAAGAGGGCGAGAAGCAGGACAAGGCCGATCGGCGCGAACTTCACGGTGCTCCTTAATCGCCGAAAGACACCGGCTATTTCAAAGTTAAGGGATTTCAAAGGTGAGCGAGGCCCAGAGACTCTCCCAATCGGCGCCGGTCTCGGGCGGGGCAGGCGCCATGTGCACGGCCTTGACGAGCCACACACCCTTGCGAGCAAGAACGAAGGTCACGCGGCCCTGGGCGTCGGACCGCGCGGAAAGCGTGTTGTCCGGATCTTCCAGAGCGATCGCCTTGACGAGCGCGCCGACGAGCGGCTTTCCTTCGTACAGGATTCGAAATGGCATCTTCCCCCCGGGACGCGTCTTCAGGGGATTGGAATCCGCGACGAGTTCCAGCGTGAGACCCAGGATCCTGTCGAATCCCCCTTGCCCCGATCCGTTTCCTGCCACGAGCGACTTGGCGCAACGCGAATAGACTTCCTTGCCGGGCTTTCCGCGCTCGTTTCGCGCGCCTCGAGCTTCTAGAACCCGGTCCAGTCCTTCCTCGGCCAGATATTTCTCGAACTTTTCCGGCTCGAGCGTGATCGGAGTTTGCTTGCTCCGATAGCCGATCAGAAAGAACCCCGGCGAAGAGATCCGCGCGAATCCCGCGGGGTCGGTCGCCGGGAGGCCCCCGATCGGAGTCTCGCCTGCGGCCGAGGACAGGACGAATCTGGCGATCAGCCTATCGGCGCGGGCGACCGGGTCACCCCGAAAATGCTCGCCCACGCGAAGGGACACGGCCAGCTCCGAACCGACCGCCGGACGGAAACTGGAAGGCTCGATCCAGAAATCATGCGCGAGGACGCGCGCGGCCGAGGTGCCGCAGAGAAAGAGCGCGGCGAGAAGCGCGCGTCCCGGTGTGGCGGCGATTGGCGCTCTCCGAGGAAAAGTCACGACAGTGAAGCCGAAACGGTCAGGAAGTCGGCGAGTCTCCCGCGATCGAGATTCCCGCCGGAGAGGATCACCCCCACGCGAGCGCGCGAGAAATCGGCCTTCTCGTGGCGCACGGCGGCGGCGCCGGCGACGCCCGAGGGCTCGACCAGGACCTTCATCCTCTCCAGCATCCAGCAGAGCGTTTCGATCATCTCCTCGTCGGATACGAGAAGTATGCCGGCCACGGTTTTCTGCACGATCGGAAACGTGAGCCTTCCGGGACTGGGGACCTGCAGGCCGTCGGCGATCGTGCGGGGGACGCCGATCGAGACCCGCTCCCCTTTCGCGAGCGAGAGCGCCGTGTCGTTGGCGGTCTCCGGCTCGACCCCGTAAACCGTGATTTCCGGGCGCAGATGCTTGGCCGCCGTGGCCGAGCCGGCGATCAGACCCGCGCCGGAGACGGGAACCAGGAGAAAGTCAAGATCCGGCACCTCTTCCATCAACTCCGCCGTGGCCGTGCCCGCGCCGGCCATGATCAGGTCGTCGTCGAACGGCGGCACCAGGAGCGCGCCGCGTTCCTTGACGAGCCTCTCGCCGATCTCGTCGCGGCTCTCGCCGTAACGATCGTAGAGGACGACCTCGGCGCCGTAGCCTCGCGTTGCGGCGAGCTTGGCGGCGGGGGCGTCTCTCGGCATCACGATCGTGGCCTTGACGTTCAGGAGCTTCGAGACGAGAGCCACGGCCTGCGCGTGGTTTCCAGAGGAATAGGCCACCACCTCGGAGACCCCCCCGCGCTCCATCTCCGTCTTGATCTTGTTGTACGCGCCGCGGAACTTGAAAGCGCCCGCGCGCTGGAGGTTCTCCGCCTTGAAATAGACCGTCGCCCCGGCCTCTTCGTCGAACTGCCGCGAACGAAGCACAGGCGTGCGGATCGCGACACCCTCGAGGCGCCGCCGCGCCGCCGCGATGTCATCCCAGCTCACCATGACGAGGCCGTCACCGCGCGACCTCCTGCGGCACCTCGATCTGCGATTTCCACTCGCCGATTGCGGTCAGAGCCCGATCCGCCATCATCTTCCTTCTTGACGCCTTGTCGCGGATTGGCGAGTGCGAGGTGTCCTCGATGAGCCCGAACGTCACGTTCATCGGCTCGAAGGGTTTCTCCGGCGGCCGCTCCGAGCAGTGCCGCGCCAGAGACCCGATGGCGGTGGTGTAGGGAACGGCGACCGGCTCTCTGCCCTCCAGAAGCTGCGCGATCGTCAGTCCCACCGCGAGCCCGGTCGCCGCGCTCTCGACGTACCCCTCGACACCCGTGATCTGACCGGCAAAGAAGATGCGCGGCTCCCGCCGCATCCGCCAGAAGCGGTCCAGATGCGCCGGCGCGCGGATGTACGTGTTCCTGTGGAGCATCCCGTAGCGCGCGAAGGCGGCGTTTTCCAGCCCCGGGATCTTCCGGAAGATCCTCTGCTGCTCTCCGATCTTCAACTTCGTCTGGAACCCGACGAGGTTGTAGTGCTCCTTGGCCAGGTCGTCCTGACGCAGTTGCACCACGGCATAGGGCAGGCGCCCGGTGCGCGGATCGGCAAGGCCCATGGGCTTCAAGGGTCCGTGCCGCAGGGTCTCTTCCCCTCGCTCCGCCATCACCTCGATGGGCAGGCACCCCTCGAAGTAGATCCCCTTCTCGAAGTCGTGCACCGGCACCGTCTCGCCGGCCAGCAGGTCCGAAACAAACTCCTCGTACTGCTGCCTCGTCAGCGGGCAGTTCCAGTAGTCCTCCCCCTCTCCCTTCCCGTAGCGAGACATCGCGTACATCTTCGAAAAGTCGAGCGAAGAGGAGACGACGACCGGCGCGATCGAGTCGTAGAAGTAGAGGTCTTCGGTCTCGAGAAGCTTTCCGATCTCGCCATCGAGCGCCTCGGAAGTCAGCGGTCCCGTCGCGATGACGACGTAGCCCTCCGGCGGGACCTGCCGCATTTCCTCCCTCACGAGCTCAATTTCGGGCCGCGACGCGATCGCCTCGGTCACGAGGTCGGCGAAGATCGCCCGGTCCATAGCCAGAGCGTCGCCCGCCGGCACGGCCGCCGCGCGGGCACAGCGGATGATGACCGAGTCCAGGACCTCCATCTCGCGCTTCAACAACCCGATCGCGTTCAACGGGTTGTCGGAGCGGAAAGAGTTTGAGCAGACCAGCTCGGCGCACCTGTCCGTCCGGTGCGCCGCTGTCCCGACCTTCGGCCGCATCTCGAAGAGCCGAACGCGGTGCCCCCGCCGCGCCAGCTGCCAGGCGCACTCGGATCCCGCCAGCCCCGCTCCGATCACCGTGACTGACATCGACATCGGATTCTACGTGTCCGGGGTGACTCGTCTTGTTCCGAGGCCGGATCTGTATTACAGTGTCATACATGGCCGTGACGATCCGCCTCGAGCCGGACCTGGAGCGACAGCTGGATCGGATGAGTCGCGAGCTCAAGCGGACCCGCAGTGAAATCGTCCGCGAAGCCCTGCGCCGCCAACTTGCGCTTATGCGTTTCGAGAAGGCCCGCCGCCAGTTGATGCCCTTCGCCGAAGCCAGGGGCTATCTCACCGACGAGGACGTCTTCCGCGACGTCTCGTGAGGGTTTTCCTCGACACCAACGTCATCGTCAGCGCGCTAACAGCCCGGGGGCTCTCCGCTGACGTTTTTCGCCTCATCCTGACCGAGCACGATCTCCTCACGGGCGAGGTGAACCTCAAGGAGCTCCGCCGCGTCCTCCGAGTCCGAATGCGCATTCCCGCCAAGCGAATCGACGAGGTCGACGAGCTCTTACGCCAACACACGGTCATTCCGATCCCGGAAAAGCCTCTGGACATCGAACTGCGCGACCCCGACGACAGATGGGTTCTTGCCTCTGCGGTCGCCGGCTCGGCCGACGTCCTCGTCACCGGCGACCAGGACCTCCTGAGCATCGCCGAGGAGGCGCCGCTGCCGATTCTGAACCCGCGAGCCTTCTGGGAGTTAATCCGCAGGCCCAGCTAAGGAAGAGCGGTTCCCTCGTCATGACACGTGCTGGCGAAGGCAAATGGTATATACTCTCGATATATATCTAAGGCGCCGGCAATCATGAAGCGCAAACTCGTCTCCTCGCTGCCTCGCTCCCGTTCGCGGGGAGGAGGGGCGCGACACGCGAAGGTCTTCTGGACGGGACGAAGCCAGGCTGTTCGGCTTCCCAAGGAGATGCGGTTTTCCACGCCGGAGGTGACGATCCGCCGAGAGGGCCAGGCGGTGATTCTCGAGCCGCTCGAGGTCAAGCGGGACGCGAAGGGCTGGCCGCTGGATTTCTGGTCGCTCGCGGGAGCCGCGCCGGAGTTCGACGTCGGCGACCGCGCGACACCGCACGAGCGGCCGGACCCGTTGCGCCCGGGCCGATAGTCAGCAATGGCGATCCGGTATCTCCTGGATACGAACACCGTCAGTTTCCACATCCGCCACTCCTCGGCCCTGCTCCAGCGTCGCCTGCGAGCCATCCCTGCCGCCTCCGTCGCCTTATCCGTGATCACCGAGATGGAGATCCGATACGGCGTGGCGAGAAACGCGACGCTCAGGATTGCCCCCTCGATCGAAGGCTTTCTCCAGGGCATCACCATCCTCCCGCTGACCTCGGAGGCGGCCCGCTACTACGCCCGAATCCGGGCAGAGTTAGAAGCCATCGGCACTCCGATCGGACCGCTCGATCTCTTGATCGCTTCCCACGCGCTCTCTCTCGGCGTGACGCTCATAACGACCGACCTCGGCGAATTCCGCCGCGTCACCGGCCTGCGTTGCGAAGACTGGACACGTTGAGGCTGACGGCTCGCGTCGGGCTGTAGGACTTTTGGATCTTGACTTACTTCTTCTGATATGTAAGGATTATCTTGCGTGTGGGAGGCTTATGGAAACTGGTAACGTTACGACAAAAGGACAACTCGTCATCCCTGCGCGGATCCGTCGGCGGTATGGGATCAAGACCGGTACTCGTGTGCGCTTCGTCGAGCGAGAAGGGGAGATCGTTCTCCAGCCCGTCACCAGCGCCACGATCCGCAGCCTCTGTGGGATCCTGAAAAGCGATTCCTTCGTGACAGCAGATCTTTTGGCTGAGCGCGCGCGCGACCGCGAGCACGAGGAGGGGAAGGTTGCGAAGTTCCGTTCTAGATAGCTATGCGGTGCTGGCGTACCTCTTCGCCGAAAAAGGGCATGAGAAGGTCGTCTCCCTCCTGGAGAAGGCGGCCGACGCGGGAAAGAACGCTCTGATCGCCGCGCCCAACTGGGCCGAGGTCCGCTACCAGGTCGAGCGACGCTTCGGCACGCCGCGATGGAAGGAGATCCGCGAGAAGCTCCTTGCCTTGCCGGTCGAGATCGTCATCGCCGACCAAAATCTTGCGGAAGCCGCCGGCGAGATCAAGGCGCACCGAAAGATGTCCCTCGCTGACTGTTTCGCCGCAGCCCTCGCCAAGGATCGGAAAGCGGATCTCTACACCGGTGACCCCGAATTCAAAGCCGTCGAAGGCGAGATCAGGGTTGTCTGGATCTGAGGCCAGAGCAGTTATGCTGAGCAGCGATAAGCAGAGAGGCCGGGGTACAAGCACCACAGCGAAATCCGATCTTCCCGCAAGCGTTCACGAAGCGCTCGTCACTCTGCTCAAAAGCCCGTCGCTCCGCAAAGCACGTGCCCTGGAAGATGCACTCCGATCCTCAGGAGCGGGAAGGCGTGTATTCGGAAGGATCAACCAGAAAGCCTCCCTGGAGGCCAATTCTGAGAGCGACCGCGGCATCGCTGAGCGACTTGCAAATGCCTTCGACGCCTCGCTCACTGCCGCGAGGCTCGCCGTGGGGATTGGAAAGAGCACGAAGGAACTTACGCCCAGAAAGGCGGCACAGCGGTTCTTCTCGCCGACCAAGGACAAATCCGAATGGAAACCCCAGGATCAGCGCATTACAAGCGAGCCGCCCATGGTCGAATTCTGGCTCGAACCGTCAGACGCAAAGGTTAGGTACAAGCGGTACCACACTACGGAGGGTCTTTGTACGGTCGTGGTACAAGACTCGGGAGTCGGGATACTTCGTGAGGAGATGCCCTCCACGATTCTGGATCTCAACAGCGACTCCAAGCTCCAAGCCTTCGAAGCCATCGGCCAATTTGGGCATGGGGGCAGCAGCTCGCTCGCATTCTGCGAATCAGCACTCGTAATCACTCAGCCTCGCGTATCCGCGGGCTCCGGCGATTTCTCCTGGACTCTTATCGTTCCGGAGCGGGCCGAGGGAGACTCAAAGCAGGAGCTAGTCCGGTACTGGTTCTGCGCCTCCGACTTCCTTCCCGTCGTCGCAAGCCTCAGAGACTTCTCGGATCTGAGGGCCATGCTCCCGGGAACGGCTGTCTGGCATTTCGGCTACTCGCGCGGCGGGTGGATTAAGCCAATCGCCGGGCCTGAGCAGAGCAATCCCTGGGGGCGTCTCGGCCGACTGTTCTTCTCATACCCGCTTCCTTTTTACGTTCGGGGCGAGCTAGCACGAACCGACACGATAACCGGCCAACGTCTCCTGAAGGGGGCATTCTTCCGACTCCTCGAAAGCGATGCAGTCGAATACGCCTCCGGTGAGCGCTCGGAGTCGTTGATTCTGGATGGCACCAGATTCGGAGAATTCCACGTTTTCATTTTTGCCCTAAAGGAAGGCTCAAGCATACGGGACTACGTGGATCAGAATCATCCCGTGATCGGAACCCTGAACGGCCAAAACCACGGCGAAATGACACGAACGATTATCAGTAAGGCGGGTCTTCCCGAACTGTCAACGAGCACGATCATTGAGGCCCGCCTCGACCATCTCGACGTGGAGGCTCAGGGCAACATCATCAACAATTCCCGAGAAGCGTTTAAGCGTACGGAGTTTACCCGGGAGCTCGAGGCGCGTCTGCTCGCTATGCTTGAGGAAGATGAAATTCTCAAAGAGCTTGAACTCGCACGTCAAGAGAAGAAGGCTCGTGAAGCGAGTGCTGATATGAGCAAGCGCCTATCGGTGTTTCTGTCTGCCATTCTGTCCGACGCCAAAGGGAGACCCGGCCCAGCAAAGGGGGGCGGTGCCCCGGGTAAGAGCCGGGCTGGGGTGAAGCCGCTGCCGGAGATTCCAGCCGCGGATCCACCGACCGTGCTCGAGTTTTTGTATTCTTCTGCTCTGACTGTCCCTGAAGGCGTCACTAAACTTGCGAAATTTCGGAGCGACGCACGTCCTCCCAAGTACTCGTTTTACGGCGACAATCCTCGTCTCTTCGTCGAACTCCGCGGCGCGGGGCCTCTCCGCGACAGGGTTGCGACCACAGGAAAAGCCGATCTGAACTTGAAGGGTTACGGTTCTGTAAGCATCTCCTGCGCCGACGACCCCGGACGTCCGATTACCGAAGCGTTCGACGCCGCTGAGCTCCACCTCACGCTCCAATCCGCGTCAGGCCGCACGCTTCACGCGGTCCTGCCCGTTCGAGTCGAACCGAAACCCAGCGAAGAGGGAAGACGGCGCGAACCCGACGTACAGGTGGAACTGCGCTTTTCCTGCCCGGACTTGGCGGATGCAGACGAACTCAAGCAACTATTGGCGGAGGAACACGTCTCAGAGATGGGCCCCGAGCTCTCGCAGAAGGCCGAGGTCTTGAATCTTCTCCCATCCCTCGCCGCTTATGCAGGCGACCGGACCGATAGGCGTGGGGAGTCGGTCCTTCGCGTGGAAATCAACGCTGCGAATCCACGCCTACGCGACCTGATGACTTCGTCCAAGACGGCCGAGGAGAGACAACAGGCGAAGGAGCGCTATTGCAGAGACGTCGTCCTCGACTGCTACCAGCACGAATTCAGCCTTGAGACGATCCCCGACGAGGTGACCTACGCGGCAACGACACATTCCGAGGAGGAGATCCGAGCTGCTGAGATCTATCTGAACCACGACAAGGCAATTCGGTTCGCGCTGGCTGAACGCGAACGCGATCGAAAGGCGCAAGGCTAGCAGCCCGTGGATAAATCGGTCATTTGGACTCACGCGACAGTGAGTAGAGGGTTTGAGGAGGGAGGCCGCGTGTCGCGGCGGTCGAGGCTGAAAGAGCCGACTTGGTCGTATAGGGAA
>Ga0137368_10009350_pt1 | contig 10024 bp, 11 predicted proteins | sample SagtaG_13_FD_104917 | JGI IMG/M metagenome (GOLD analysis project Ga0137368, IMG submission 104917) | Vadose zone soil microbial communities from Sagehorn Ranch, Mendocino, California, USA - Sage1_L_100_16 metaG | ecosystem: Environmental > Terrestrial > Soil > Vadose zone | place: USA...
ACGACATCTGCTCCAACGATCCTGTGACGCTCACGGGGCAATCGGTCCAAGGACCTTCATTTCGCAACAAAGTCCGCCAAGATTCCAAAATAACGTGGCGGGGCGGTCTCCGCTAGGCACTAGTGGCCCGTCCACGCAGAATGCGGGATCAGGAGCTCAAGTTGCCATGCAAATCGCCGGGTCTTTCAGCCGTCGCGAGCGACCCAGCCTCCTCCGTCTCGTCGTGGCGGCCGTTCTCCTGGGGGAGTGCACAGAATGACCTGGGGAAGATCAAAAGTAATCACCGAAGCTAAGGAGCTACCTCGCGTATACGCCGATATCAATGAAGAGCGTTCGAGCCAGCACCCACTGGGTTCGAGCCGATGGTGGAGCGTTCAATGGTTTCTGGACAGCAATCTTGAATACTGGGAGAGTCATGATCAATCGATTTCTGCTGACGGCCTCGTTGCTTGCTGCATTTGCCGCCGGCGTTGGCGCCCAGCGCCTCGCAACCGGGGTGAGCATGCGCGGCAAGGTGATGGACGCGAACACCATCGCCGAGTCGGTCGAGTACTGGGAAGTGCGCGGCGCCGCCGGCGAGAGTGTCGTCATCGCCGGTCGCAACAATTTGCCGATCATCCAGTGGCTGCGGCAGGCCAAGAACCGCTCGATCTTCGTGACTATCGATATGGCGCCCGCAGCGTCACTTCGATAGTGGGGCACCGATGACGGCGCGAGCCGCCTCGTTGCCACGCTGCTGTCATCAGACGCGGTTGGCGCAACTCCGCGCGCGCAGGAGCGCGTCTCCGCGAGCGACCGAGGACCAAGACCGATTAACGGCGATCCGGATCGAACACGTCGATCGCGATGACTTGCCGCACCCACCGGACCGACCGCTTCTCACCCGGCACCACAACCTGATAAGGGGTGGCATTGGCCGGCAGCGGTTTGCCGTCCTTCGAATCAGCGACCAGGACGACGCGATCGCTTAATCCGCCATCGAGCTCGGCGAGAGCGAACGTCACGCGATAGCCATCGGCGCCCGTGACGATCACATACTTTGTGAGATCCTTGCCTTCGAGGTCGGCACCTGAAGGCACTCCCGCCCGTATCAGGAGATCGATGAGCGCGACACCGCCGAAGACGCCCTTTTCATCATGGGTCTCTACGGAAATCGCCTGATGCCGCATGCTGGCAAACTCGGCCTCGGAAAGTGCCAATGGTTGTGAGACCGCGCCGCCGATCTGCAGTGTCGCCCGCTGAGCGCCGAGATTGCTCACGACAGCCGTAAAGGTCAAGAGCGGAAAAGCGCGCGTTGGCATCATGGGTTTGCCGCCGTCCTGCGACCACATTGATTCCCATCGGGCAGCGACGGAACTCGGAAGAGAGGATCAATCGAATCGCATATCTGCCGATCTGCCGTGAAGGGTGAGCCCGTCTTGCGGTGGCAGCGGTGCGGACTCAGCCGCCACCGGCGCCGCGATATAGCTCCTCCGAGAGCGGACGGTCAAGCCAGGTTTGGCCACACGGACGTCCAGGGTGTGGGTTCTGCCGTCCAGAACTGCTGGTGCGAATGCGAGCAGGTATTGACTTCGCAGTTCCTCGACGACGCGCGCGAATGTCGGAGCCAAGTCGGCGGTCTTCACCAGCTCGAAGTACCCACCTGGCACTCGTATCGAGCATGACGACCGCGGTGAACGGCTGTGGGTCGTTCGAGAACATGGACAACGCGATTGCTTTGCCGTTATCGGTTATCGAAAAGTCCGCCTGACCGAGATCAGGCACCAAACGGCCGCGAGTATCGACGACCGTCGCGTACACCGGCACGGTGCGCGTATGCGAACGATAGAGAGGTTGCTCCTGGCCGGACACGCTATCCGATAGAACGACACCGATCGCTAGCAGTGCGATCACAGAAACAGGTCGCATCGACATGGCGCTCACTCTAGCAAATTCCTGTGCCCACAGCACACCCTCTCCCCGCCGGCCTCGACTACCATCTGACGATGGACGTCGGCTTGCTCCTGAAAGCGGTGTTGCTGGGAATTGTCGAAGGCCTCACAGAATTCCTTCCGGTGTCGTCCACCGGGCATCTCATTCTCGTTGGCGATCTGCTGAACTTCAACAGCGACGCGGCCAAAGTGTTCGAGGTCGTCATTCAGACCGGCGCGATGCTCGCGATCATCTGGGAATATCGGCAGAGGCTGACAGGTGTCTTCCGCGGGTTGACGTCCGATCGCCGATCGCAGCAATTCGTCATACATCTCGCGATCGCGTTTGCTCCGGCCGCATTACTGGGTGTCCTACTCGGCAGGCACATCACGGAATACTTGTTCAGACCCATTCCGGTCGCGCTCGCGTTCATCGTTGGCGGCGTCGTCATTCTGTGGGCTGAGCGACGGGAACATCGCATACGAATTGCCCGAATCGACCAGATGAGTTGGCGCGATGCGCTCAAGATAGGCTGCGCGCAATGTCTGGCGCTCGTCCCCGGCACGTCCCGTGCCGGCGCCACCATCATCGGCGCACTGTTGTTCGGATTCTCGCGAACAGCCGCCACAGAATTCTCGTTCTTTCTCGCGGTCCCAACGCTTATAGGCGCCGGTGCCTACCAGCTGTATAAACAGCACGCTCTCCTGACCACGTCAGACCTCTATTGGTTCGGCGTGGGATCAGTTGCCGCATTTGTGTCAGCGTCCGTCTGCGTCCGATGGTTGCTGCGGTACGTCAGCTCACACGATTTCAGCGTGTTCGCGTGGTATCGAATTGCCTTTGGAATCGCCGTGATTCTGACTGCGTATACCGGTCTCGTGAGCTGGACGGGGAACTGAGGCGCGCCTTGACGTGAGGGTGAGGCGCACGGCCACGGGCCGTCGTCGCAGGGCTGCTGCCGCAGACCTGTTCCGTTCTCACAGCAGCGTGCCGCGCATGACCAGCGCCGCCACGCTGAAATAGATGACGAGGCCGGTCACATCGACCAGCGTGGCGACAAACGGTGCTGAGGATGTGGCAGGATCGGCTCCGATCCGCTTCATGACGAACGGAAGCATCGATCCGGCAACCGTGCCCCAGAGGACGACACCGATCAGGGACAGCGTGACGGTGAGGCCCACAAGGACCCAGTGTGTTCCGTAGGTGCCAAAGAACTGTTGCCAGAGCGTCACGCGCAGCAGGCCGATCGTGCCGAGGAGCGCTCCCAACGCTGCGCCCGCGAGCAATTCACGGCGCATGACGCGCCACCAGTCGGGCACCGTGACTTCGCCGACGGCGAACGCACGGATCATCAGCGACGCCGCCTGCGAGCCGCTGTTGCCGCCGGATGAGATGACGAGGGGGACGAATAGCGCCAGAACGACGGCGCGCGCAATTTCCTCCTCGAAGTAGCCCATGGCGGTGGCCGTGAGCATTTCGCCGAGGAACAACACGACAAGCCATCGGCCTCTCTTCTTGACCAGCGTCCAGAACGGTGTCTGTGTATACGGCTCGTCGAGCGCCTCGAGGCCGCCCAGTTTCTGGATGTCCTCCGTCGTCTCGTCCTTGATGACGTCAATCACATCGTCAACCGTGATCGTGCCGACCAACTTGTTCTGATCGTCGACCACAGGGATGGCCAGCAGGTTGTACGACGCCACCAGGCGTGCGGCGTCCTCCTGATCCATATCAGCATGTGCACGGATCACCTCGGTCGCCATGAATTGGCGGAGCGGTGTATCCGGTGGCACCAGCAGGAGCCGGCGCAGCGAGGTCACGCCGACCAGATGTCGCTCGTCATCGATGATGTACAGATAGAAAACCATCTCCAAACCCGCCGACCGTTGAAGAGCGGCTACCGCTTCGCCTGCGGTCGCGGTCTCCGGCAGGGCGAAAATGTTCGGATTCATGATGCGGCCGGCAGTGCGGTCCGCGTGCTCCAGGAGGCTGCCGACCTCCTTCTTCTGCCGTATCAGCTCGCGGACCTGATCTGAGAAGCCTTCCGGGAGGTGCTTGATCAGGGGCGCTGCGTCGTCGGCGGGAAGTTCTCCGAGCAGCCGTGCGACTTCCTCGGGCGCGCGATAGGTGAGCAGCGATGCGCCCGTTTCCGGATCGAGCTCCGACAAACCTTCCATCGCGAGTCTGCGGTCCCTGCCGGCCAGCAAGTCGAACGCAGTGCGACGGTCGCGGTCGGCGAGGTGCCGGAAGATGTACGCCACATCAACAGGATGCTGCCGCTGGAGCAGTTTCAGCAGGTTGTCGGCGGCTCCAGCGCGCAGCAGTCGCGCGACCGATCGCAGCAGGACATCGTAATTTGGAAGAGCCATCACACCTCCCCGCGACTTGCGATGATGCTGTCTGCGGCGGGCGACTAACGGCTTGCTACCGCAGCGTGAACGTCAACTCGATTGTCACGAGCACCGGCACGGGCTCGCCAAAGCGGCGACCTGGGAGGAACTTCCACTGCTTCGCTGCCTTAATCGCTTGCGCGTCGAGCCCGAAGACGTCGTCGAGAGACTTCACGACTCTTGTGTCGCCGACGGTGCCATCCGGCAAGACGACACATTCGAGCAGAACGACACCTTGCACTTTGGCGCGCATTGCCTCGACGGTGTAGTCGGGCTTCACTTCGCGCAAGAGTTGCGGTGTCGACACGCCGGTTCCCGGCTTGTAGGCGCCGCCGCCCGTTCCTCCACCGAATCCCGGCCCCAACCCGGATCCTCGTCCCTCGCCGGCACCCGTGCCAGTTCCGGAACCAGCGCCGCCGCCCGTACCTGGACCCTGGGTCGTCACCGTTGAGGGTGCCGCGGCAATGAGTCCCGGAACGGACTCAGTTGACCGGAACCAGTGTAGCGTTCGCAATGGACCTATGCGTACGTGCGCCAGGGTACGAAGTCGATCGGCTCTTGTTCCTCAAGGATCATTTCGAAGGCGGTTACTTATATCGCGATACTGTGTTCTTCAAGGAGACGCCTCCCACCGAGCAGCATGACGAGTGGACGTTTGAATACTGGTTTGCGAATCAGCAATATCGCCAGCGTCGCAAAGCGAAGATCATCGAGAAGCTGGCCGATGCACTAACCTTCGAAATTCCTATCGAGCAGCCGCATCCGCCGGGAATCAAGGCGCGCGTGAGAGTACAGACGAGTTATTGGAACCAATGGCATACCGCCACCTAGTTCGCTGGGCCCTCGCGAGTGCGAGTTACCCGGAGCGGTCTTCACGCGCGCTCAACGGAATGCGGTGCTTGGAAAACTCTGCGGGGTTCAAATTCACGGCCGCGGGCTCCGTTTACGATCGAAATCCCCGGAACACTCGTAATTGTCGAACGCATCGATCTCAATGACGCGGAAGATCGTGGCGGTCTGTCGCCGCAGAGGACTGCTCAATCGCATTCTCAAAGACCGGCATCAAACCAACGAAGGACAAGAAATCGTCACCAGTGAAGGACAAGAAATCGTAACCAGCCACTTTCCGATCGTCCTCGAACGCGAGACCAATGGCGTGCGGGATTGCTGGCCGATCTCGAGGACAGACTGGAAGCGAGCGCGGAGATGTCGCGTTCTTCAGCGCGAGATTGTGGTCACTTCATCCCCGTGGAGTGCCCGGCGGGGGTTGTGGATCACCGAGACATAGGCTGTAGACCAGATTGCGGCTACGGCCGCGCATGAATCAACTGAAGCAGTATGCCTGGCGTCAGCAGCTCTGCGACGACCGGCGCGACAGACGCTTCATCCGCCCCCCGGTCTTTGATGGCAGTGCGTGGCTGGCCATCGAGATCGACCGTCACCTCCGCATAGTCACCGACCGCGGTGTCAATGGCAGGACTCCCGGGTTGCGGACGGAACACTCCCTTGGCTTTGGCTTCGAGAAGCGGATCGACTTCGTCGTACGTCCCTGTTGGCATTGCCCCTGCGCCAGCGGTTTCCCAGACGATATTGCCTTCCCACACGCCACCCGCGTAGGGACCACTGAGACTCGCCGCGGCGCCGCCGCCCTGAAGGATGTTGTTGGCGAACACCGTGTTTGTGGCGCCAAGGCCACCGGTGCGGCCGGTCTGGAAGTAATTGCGCGTGCTGTTCACGACCGTGTTGAACGCGATGACGTTGTCGTCCGGCCTGTCGTGCGATGTCAGCGGCGCGCCATCCGCTACCTCGTCATCGCCGTTGCCGATGTTGATGCCGATGGTTTCTTCGAAATAGTTGCTGAAGATGTGATGACGGTCGCCAAAGATCCGCATGCCGGCGGAATTGCGGAAGAAATTGCCGTACACGACGCAGTCGTTGCCGTGACGTAGCGTCAGCTCACCGCCCGGTGAATCGAGAATCGTGTTGTAGCGGTACGTGTTCGCGCTCGACTTGTTCGAAATGAGCTCGTTCTCACCCGTGCAGCGGACGAACAGGTTGTGCTCGATCAAACCGTAACCGTTCGAGAGGCTCAGCCCGCTGAGACCGAAGCGGATCGTCTCGGCGCCATTGCCACCCGGACTCGTGAAGTCGTGGAAGTAGTTGTGATGAATCCATACGTACTGAGCAATTTGGCTTCCCGATCCACGTACGTCGATCATGTTCCCGAGCGTGCTCTTATTGCGGAACTCGTTGCGAGCGATTTCCGCATAATCGCTGGCGATGGTGAGATACGCGCCGCTGCCGGTGCACTCGAAAAAATTCTGGGTCAAGCGGATGTGCGTCGCGCCGAATCGAATCTGGTCTCGGCCAGAAATGTGCGTGAAGAGAAAACCGCGGATCTCGACATAGGCGGCGGGGCTGACGACGTTGAACCCGTGCGTTCCCGTGATCTCGACGCCACCGATGGTCTGCGCGACGATCCTGATCGGATCGGTCGCGGTCCCCTGCCGGTTGACAGTGATGTAGGCGCTCGTCGTGTAGACGCCATTGTGCACGACGATGGTGTCACCGGCGACCGCGCTGTCGATGGCCGCCTGCAGGTCCGGGATGGAGGCGACTTCATAAGTGGCGGCCGACGCCATGCCCGCGCACGTGATCGCGGCGACGGTAAAGAACGAGCGCAGAAGCGTCGCATTGCATTTCATCCCGTGATGCTACTCCGTCGTTAGCGGTTGAGCTTTCGGAGTGAACGTTACCTTTCGATCCGCATCAATGCCTGATGCAGGCAGTCAATCCTGCTCATGAAGAGCCTCGAGAAGATGAACTTGACATCAAGCTACTTGACGTGAAGATAATGTGTTCAGAGGGAGGCGGCTGTGAGAGAACGATCAGGCGACAGCTCGGGCGTTCACGTCTGGCTCGTGCTCATGAAAGCGTATCGCTCGATGGTGCGTCACGCAGAACGGAACATCGTTTCCCTCGACATGTGCATCTCGGATTTCGGGGTGCTTGAAATGCTGCTGCACAAGGGACCGCAGTCGGTCGGCGAGATCGGCCGGCGCATCGATCTCACGAGCGGCTCGATCACCACGGCGATCGATCGGCTCGAGCAACGCGGTCTCGTGGCGCGGGCCGCGCACGCGAGCGATCGGCGGGCGCGGGTGGTCCATCTCACACCCGCCGGAAAGGCGCACATCACGAAGGAGTTCGCACGGCACAAGGACGCCATGGATCGTGCCGCCCGCGGCTTGTCGAAGGCCGAACGCGGCACGCTGATCGAACTGCTCAAAAAACTCGGCACGGCGGCCGAGCGTCAGCTGAGTGAAGAAGAGAGGGAATCATGACGACCATTCGAACAGCTCATCCCGCGTTCACCACCACCGCGCCTGGAAAGGCCTTGAACATCGCGCTGTGGACGCTGCAGGTGCTGGTGGCACTGGCGTTCGTCGCCGCGGGGTCAAGAAAGCTCTTGGGGACTTCCGACATGGTTGCACTCTTCGACGCAGTCGGGATCGGTCAGTGGTTCCGCTACGTTACCGGATCGCTTGAAGTGCTGGGCGCGCTACTGCTCGTTCTCCGAGGCAAGGCCGCGCTCGGAGCCGTGTTGCTGGCGTGTGTCATGGCTGGAGCCATCGTGGCGCACCTCACCGTGCTCCACACAGCGCCAACCGCGCCCCTCGTGCTCTTTGCCTTGGCAACCCTGATTGCCTGGGAAAGACGATCGCAGTTGGCGCGTCTCGTTGGCTCCTAGAAGGGAGTTCAAAGTGACCGAAACTCACGCGCTCACATCGCCCACTCCTATCCAAGGGCAGCCGCGCAGGATCGTCCGCCGCACCCGAAGGAGCCGCCACGGCTCGATCACGCGGCTGATGAGTCCGAGTGATCTTGGTCAGGTGCTGAAACCGTTCGTCTTCCTGGATCTCTTCGACATGGAGAAGGCCTCGTTCCCCGGGATCGGCCTGCATCCACACTCAGGCATCGCGACGGTGACCTACCTGTTCGAGGGCAGCGTCCGTTACGAAGATACGACCGGAGCGACTGGGGTCTTGCCGGAAGGCGGCGTTGAATGGTTCAAGGCAGGTCACGGAGCGTGGCACGGCGGAGGACCCGGCGACACCGGCCGCGCGCGTGGCTTCCAGCTCTGGATCGCGCTGCCGTCCGAGCAGGAGCTCGGACCGGTGGAAAACGTCTACCTGGCACCTGACGGCGTCGCGCGCGACGGGCCGGCGCGCCAGTTGAAGAACGAAGGCCGCTTATAACACTGCTCTATCGTAGGAAAAGGAATCGTCATGTCATCCAACAACGGAAAACTGATCGCCGTCATCGGTGCAACGGGCCAGCAAGGCGGCGCGGTCGTACATGCCCTCCAAGCTGCCGGCCAATTCAAGGTGCGCGCGCTGACCCGCAATCCAGGCAAGCATCGCGACCTTGGCGACGAAGTCGTCCAAGCAGATTTAGACCGCCCGGAAACCCTTAGAGCTGCATTTGAAGGGGCACATGGCGTGTTTCTCGTGACGAATTTTTGGGAAGAAGGTACCGACGAGCGCAAGCAGGCAACGGCGGCCGTACAGGCTGCCAAGGATGCCGGCGTCAAACACTTCATCTGGTCCACGCTGCCTGATGTCGAAGCCATCAGCGGCGGGAAGTTCAACGTTCCCCACTTTACCGGCAAGGCCAGGATTGATCGAATAGTCGAGGAAGCCGGGTTTGCGCATCACACGTTCGTCATCGCGCCGTTCTTCTACCAGAACCTTGTTGGCCCGCTTGCTCCGCAAAAGCAGGCCGACGGATCGTTGGGCTGGGCTCTTTCTCTCGATCCAGGTGTGCGTTGCATTCACATGGGCGACATACGCGAACTTGGCGACATCGTGGCCGGCGCATTCGCACACCCGGATCAGGCAGGCAACGGCGAGTACCTGCCACTCGTCGGTGATTTCATGAGCTTCAACGAAATCGTCGAGACACTAAATCGACTGGGTCACCAATTCACGTTCAACCAAGTGCCACCGGAAGTGTTCGCGACTCTCTTCCCTGGGGCCTCCGAGATAGCAGAGACGTTCAAGCACTTCCAAGCTCATACCTACCTGGGTTCGGATTCGTCCGACCGGATTGCGCTCGCAAACAGAATAGCCGGCAGGCAACCGACTAAGTTTTCGGCGTGGGCACGAGCGAACTTCCCGGCGCAGGCACCTTTAGGTGCGTGACGATTTCATACGGCAGTCGCGTTCCAGACGACAGACTCAGCGCCCGTCGCAGGCGACTCGAGGGTGATGAGAAGGGAGGTTGTGGCCGCGAGTACAACACGGCTTTCCGTTCGTGCATCGCCAGCGCGAGATTGCCCATCGGAAACCGACGGCTTTCGAGCCCGATGTTCCAGATGGAGTCGAGCCACATGCGGAGTGGCTTGACGCGGCGGCGACGTCTCGCGCCTCTGGTTAGTTGCAGCCGGAGCTGTGGACGTCCGCACCCGGCACGGCGATCATGGTGCAGTTGCCATCCGAGGCCATCCCGGTGCCGCTGCCGTCGCGCCAGGACCACGAATTACCTTGCGCATACGGTTGTTGGACGTACTGTTGTTGGGCCTGCAGTTGTCGTTGCATCAATAGTTGGCGGCTCACAATCGCCAGTCTGAGATTGGCAAGCGGATACGGGTTGCCTTCGTCGCCCATATTCCACGTATACCCGTCGAGCCAGATGCGCCCTGGACTCAACCGGCCGTCGAACAG
>Ga0137368_10009354_pt1 | contig 10022 bp, 8 predicted proteins | sample SagtaG_13_FD_104917 | JGI IMG/M metagenome (GOLD analysis project Ga0137368, IMG submission 104917) | Vadose zone soil microbial communities from Sagehorn Ranch, Mendocino, California, USA - Sage1_L_100_16 metaG | ecosystem: Environmental > Terrestrial > Soil > Vadose zone | place: USA...
AGCCGGAGGTTGTTCTTCTGCTTGTCCGGCCCATGGCATTCCGAGCATCGTTTGACGAAGATTGGCTCGATGTCGCGACGGAAATCGATCTTCTCGCTGCCGGCCGGTTTAGGGGAGTCCGCCCAGAGATGAGCGGTCAGCGCAAGGAGCGCGGCGAGCTGCCGGGATGATTTCATGCTGAAACGAGTTTAGGGCCGGCGTCCGGGAAGTTCCAGCTTTTGGTTGGGCCGGGCAAATCCTAACCAATTATTTGGGGGCTGTAGCGTGATCAACCATCCAATGGACATCAGGATTGTTGGGCTGATTGAGCCCATGTTGACGATTGCGTTTCACCGGTTGAAATGTCCGTGGGTCACGCCACATATGCTTCTGGACATGGCCATCTGCAAACGCGAAGTTTGCGCTTCTGCGATGCCGGCACGCCGGCAGGTCGTTCCAGCCCCAGCTTCGCACATCGATTCCCCCGAGCAGGAAGTGGCCATCATTAATACTGTCCTCGTGTTCTTCCAGCAGTACATAGGTTTCGGATGGACCAGGTTTGAGGAAGTCGTCGGGTTTGTAAAAATGGTAAGCGTAAAAGGGGTCGCTGAGGCGCGACACCTCGCCTCGTTCGTTCGTCGGATCCCCTACATACTCATTCATCGAACAGCTGCGCACGCGCGGGAAGAGTGTGGATCCGCGTGTGACATACGACTTATCGGCGGGGCACTTGAAAATCGCCGCGCTCTTGAGATATGGCGCCACCATGGTCTGTTTTTCATCGATTAACTGTGCCGTATTCGTGCTGTCGGAAAGTTCGCCAAAGAATACCGTTGGAGGTGCCGTTGTTGCCCGCGATCACGCCCCCAGTGCCATCGAGATCGTTGCGTTGATTAATATCGGTGGCGGTGTTGCCGGAGCTCGCGTAGCTGTGCAGCACGCTCAATGTTGTGGCGTTAATCTGATTAACCCGCCAATAGCAGGGATAGTAGAGCGAGCCTCCGGAGAATTGCCCGGATTGGCCGATCACCGTGCAGGTGTCGTTTACGGAGTTACCTTGGCACGAAGGCGAGGAGAATCCCACCGGGGGATAGAGATAGGAACTGCTGCCGTTGTCCCATTTAAAGCCCAGAAAGTTGAGATTCGGCGGCGCGGCGGAGACGAAACCCACGGCCTGACCACGCCAGCCGCCCGCGCCGTCCGGAATGGTGTTGATACCACTGCCGTATATAGCCAGTCCACCCATGTTGCCGAGATCGATGAGCGACCAGCCGTTCAGCGGCATTTGATTGGCGTCGTCCTCCAGCACGGTGAGCGTCTGGGCCGAAGGCGTGCCGACGGCATACGAGCCGTCCGGCGACGCCAGCACGGTAACGGTGACGGTTGACCGCCAACCCTGCGAAATCTCTTCCGAGAATCCGACTCCAGGTGTATGTTGCGGCCGGTTTGAGTCGGCCGGTCTAGTTTATGAGTGAAGGTTCCAGCGGTATCTTTGTGGCCTGTACCGAACGCGGCGCGTTTGTGCGGGTGATGGGCCGCGGAACGTATCGGAACGCCGAGCCATTGCGCCAGTTCGGGCAGGAAGCGATCGGCCGTGGCGGTAGGAGGATCTTCCTGGACCTTGCCCATTGCCAGGGAATGGACAGCACGTTTCTGGGGGTGCTGGCGGGATTTGGTTTGAAGCTGCGGCAGCTTGGCCGAAACGATGGCCTTCACCTGATGAATGCCGGCGAGCGCAACCTTCAGTTGTGCCAATCGTTGGGGTTGGACCGCCTGGCGCGGATCGAAGCGGGAGCCCCGACGGCCAGCGAAGAGACGCTGGAGTTTCGCATGCTGCCCGATACCGACCTGACAGCCTTGAACAAGCCGGCCGACCAAGCCGGTACAGCCAGCGTGATGCTGGAGGCACACGAAGACCTTTGTCGCGCGGACGAACGCAACGAGGCGAAATTCAAGGACGTAAAGAAACTCCTCCGCGAGGAAATCACGCGCAAGGCAGGCCAGGAAGGATAGAAGCGCGGACAAGTGTGTCTGCGACCACCACGTCATTCCGCCGGGCTAAAGCCACGGTGCTCATGAGGGGTCAGGGACGCATGAAACATCCAGGCTATGGGCCGGTTTTGTTCTGCTTCGCCTTTTTCACTTTCGGCGTGGTGGGGCTGGACTCCGATTCGGTCGCAGCGGCTTGCCCGTTGGCGCCGACTTTCGCAAAACCCTTGGTGACGTTTTCCGCAATGAATTTGTTGCCCAGCGCCTGGGCGCGCGGTTCGGTAAAGGCAAAGGCGGTATCCACGCTGAGCGGGTCTTTGCGTTTGGCGGAAAAGTCGGTCCAGTAAACGACGTACGGGACGACGTTCTCCCCGCCTTTCTGCACCACCACCAGTTTGCGCACCGCTTCGGCCTTCGTGTAAACCTCGCGGCGGATAATTCGCGCTTCCTGCGGGAGGGATGGTTTGAGCTCGGGTACGCGCGGGTCTTTGATGATCTGGTCGAACCGGGCGCCGCCCGAAGCGATGTCTTTGTCCAGCCGCAGGCGGCTGAAGATCGGAAAGGTCAGGCGCGGGCAGGGTGTCAGCCCCATAAAGTTGAACTGATTGGTTTCCCAGGCGAAGAACTGCGTGCGATGTTCGCGCTCGGAGCCGAGGGCGGTCACCAGATCGTCACCTTCCAATTCCACCACGTACTGCGGCTTCACAAAACTCACCGTGCGTCCGTCCGAGTCGGTCATTGCGATTGGCGACGCCACGCGAACGGATGAAAACGTCCCCAGAAGTTCGACGCGCTGCTGGTCGGTGAGTCCCGATCCGATGCGGACGAAGGTCTGGAAGAACCGTGTGCCGTTCCTTTTTTCCGGGTAGGCCAAGGCTGTGAGAATCGATGTAACGCCGATCTGGCCTTCGAACTCGCCTTCGACGTAGCCGATAACAGCCGCGTCCACAGTCAGATGTGGCTTGACCTTGTACAAATCGAGTCGGTTGAGTCGGCGTATGACCAGCCCTTCCTGTCCGCGGCCCAATTCCTGGTCAAACACGCGCCGCACTTCCTTCTCGGGTACGATCGCCCCCTCGGCCCGATGAAACGGACGGCTGGCGTCCGTGCCAAAATATTTTTCCAACAATGCCCAGGCTTGGTTGAAGTTCTCCAGATTGGACCGGAGGTCTTTGCCGTCGAGCATGATAATGTCGAGGAGCGCGAGCTTGAGGGATCCGACTTCGGCTTCCGTGCCGTTGAAGGACACCCGGATGACCTCCGAGATGCGGGCGCGTTTGCCGTCGCCGGTTTCCGGCAGATAGAGTTCCGCGCGGAAGAGGCCTTTTTTGACGCCCTTTTTCTGCAGTTCGTCCTGCAGTGCCTGCAACGCGGGAAAGCCAAGGCGCACGCGGCCGGAAGGCGCGTTAAAGGCGAAGGCCTCCTTTCCCTGCTCGCAATATACGAACACGCCTTCGCCGTCGTACTTGGTCGTTTCGAGGATCGGTTCATCGCCGGTAAAGCGCCGGAGGAGGTCGTCCGGTTTCAGGGCGGTGATTTTCCGGCTGACGGTGGTTTCGTATTGAGAAGCAATCTCGAGGAGGATCGCATCGGTCACGGCGCCGCTGGGCGCCATGCGATACCCGCCGCATCGGTTCACCAGCTTGGAAGTGTCGAGCATACGCTTCAGGCCGGCGCGACCGCCGGACGTTTGAGTTCCTGGTCGGAAAGCAGGATGAGCAGTTTGTACTTGTCTTTGTCCGGCCCGGCGCCGATTTCGCCGTAGAGAAATCCGCGGTAGGGACTGCCCTTTTCCCTCATCACGAGCGGCTGGTTGCCTTTCGCGCCGGCGCCCAAGAGCGCCATCTCCTGCTTCTCGTGCAGCTCGCGGGCAAGGCCGAAGAGAAAGTCCATCGTCACGCCGTCTTCATGAACGATCTGGTAGGATTGCTTGAAGACAAACTGGGTGAGGGCCTGAGTGATCGGAATCCGCTTGCCGATCTTCACAGGATAAACGTCAGCGATGTTCGCCTTGCGCGTGAGATGCGGGCGGCGTTCCTTTTCCTGGCCGTCCAGGTCAAACACCAGGTCCAGTTGGGTGAAATCCGACACCGGTTTGCGCGCGGTATCGGCCGGATCGTAATAGGCGGCGGATAACGATTCGGGATCGAGGATCTGCCCGGCCTGCGCGAGGTCGAGTTCCGGATCGGCGCCGACCAGTGCCTCGGGCTTCAACGCCGTGGGGTCGAGCGCCGTGTTGACGCCGGTGGTCAGCTTGAGTGGCGTGACCAGGCCGGCCGAAGTTTTCTCGACTGTGTTGACCTCCCCGCGCGTGGCGGGGAGCCATTTCAAGGGGACCTTGGCGCTCTTGCCGTGGAATTCGATGTGAATGGTGTCCATACCGTCGCGTCCTCAGAGCATGGAAAAGTCGAGTTCCTCGGATTCCTCCTGCGGTTCGGATTCGGCGTCAAAAAACTCATACGCAACGTTGAGACCGACAAAGGCCGTCTTCTTCATTCGCCCGGCCAGGAGATAGGCCTCGCCTTCCTTGACCAGCAGAAAGGCTTCCTTGGGTTGCAGCGCCTTTCGATAGGTAAAGGCTGTTTGATAAAGGCCCGGCGGCAGGGTGACATTCTCGAGCGGGTAAACATCCGTCACATTGAAGCCAACCAGTGTTGTGAGCGAAACCGGGGTCAGTGGACTCTCCTGGTCAAAGGAACTGGGTTGAAGCTGGGCCGGTTTGCCATCGATTTCGGTAACGACTGCTTCCACCGGAGTTCCCTGCGGATCCACATAGGCGGTCGTCAGTTCGTCGCGCCGGAGCAGATGGCCGTCCGGGCGAAGGATCCCTCTGGCCAGCGGGCGCCCGTCCTTCTCAACGATGCGTTTGGCGTAGCCATACAATGATTTCTTGTCCACCTTGCTTGCCAGCCCCGCGCTGATGGTCTTGCCGTTCAGATTAAATTTGAGCTCTTTCATCGTTCCTTCATTTTGGTTTGTAATCCCGCGCACAGAAAAAAGATAGTATTTTGTGCGCCGCCCGACGGGCTTGTCCGGAATCCTCAAAGAAGCTCCCGACCACCATTCTTTACCACACGTTTTACTCAGCACGCGCCTTTGCTAAAGGCCGTGAAACTTTGATCGCACGCGAAATGAAACTTTGAATGCACCACCGCAGGGCGCCGTGTTTATGCTGCTTTCGAGTTGCTTTTGCGATGGGAGACGAACGGCTAAAATTGGCACCCTGCCCGCTGTGCCGACGATACCGAGATCCGTCTGAGTTTTGGCTCGACCTGGGCATTGGCCTGTCAGTAGGTTTTGCGTCAAAACTCATGTCCGCTGATCGTCGCCACGAGACGCTTCTCACCAAGCTCGCGATTAATAGGTTCGCTGACCTGGCTCTGGAACGACGAGATCCGGCGAATTCTCAAAGGTTAAACGCAAGGCAACTCTGCAACCTCGTTCTGCCCGGGTTTTTGATTCTGGCGTTACTCTTGAGCTGGCGTGACGTTCGCGCGCAAGAACTCGTGCTGCCCACCGATGTGCCGCGTTCTCCCAACGCCGCGGCCCGACTTCTCACCAAAGCACAGCCGAGTGGATTGTTTAAATTGGGGCCATTCGATTTCTACCCGCGGCTCTCCGGGACCGTGTACTATGATGACAACATCAATGGCTCAGCCAGTAACACGCTGCATGATATTGCCTGGACAGTGGCCCCGGGATTCTCGGCTGTGGCCAGGAACTCCGACGTGGAAAGGGAGAAATCGCTCACGTTCGAGTACACACCTGTCTTTCGGTTTTACGCCGACCACGATGAGTTAAACTCAATCGACCACGCCGGCCGGGTCGCGGGCCGCTGGTCCGGGAGCAAGCTCGGCATCGGATTCGATCAGGCTTTTCTGGCGTCTTCCCAATCCAGCCCGGACGTCGGCGGGCGGGTGGACCAGTTTACCGCGACGAGCGGCCTCACGTCGGAATTGCGGCTCGGCTACAAGACGTCCTTGCAGGTGGATGCGGCCTTGGCCCTGGCGGATAATGAGACGTTCGCGTCCAGTCGTGATTGGTCGAACAGCGACTGGTTGAATTATCGCTTGAGTCCGAAACTCACTATCGGCGCCGGGGTCGTCCTCGGCTATCTGGACGTGGAGCGGGGCGCGAATCAGGCCGTGACGGGCAATCCCGACCAAACCTACGAGCAACTCCGTGCGCGAGCAGTTTGCTTTGTCAACGACAAGGTGAATCTTCGGGCATCGGCAGGCGCTGAATTGCGACAATACCGCGGCGGGGCGGGCGACACCTTGTCGCCGGTATGGGACCTGACCGGAGTCGTTCAGCCCCGGCGCGGTACAACTCTGACCCTCAGGATCTTTCAACGGTATAGCAGTTCGGCGCTGTCGGCGGACCAGAATTACCTCGACACCGGAGTGGGTGCCACCGTCGCGCAGCGATTTTTCGATCGCTTCGTGGCGACGATCGACGGCGCTTACAGCCGTGCCGACTATCGAGGGACGGTTGCTGGTGTGTCGGCCCCGCGTCTGGATAACATCTATAGCGTGCGGGGAGGATTGGACGCCTTTATTACGGGCAACTGGACGGCCGGGATCTTCTACTCGTATCAGCGAGACGATTCGAGCGATGGCTTGTTTTCGTTCGTCAGAAACCAGTTCGGCGTCCGAAGCTCCTGGAGCTTTTGACGGAGTGTCGATGCGATCCGAGGACGGGACCGCGCCCCTCCCATCGCTTGATCGGTTGCGTTGGAAACTTCGCTGGCGGTTCTGTTCAACCGCAGCGAGGCAAGGCGCTAACGCTGTTGGGAAAGGAAATCGGCTGCTTTGCGGCGGCCCGAGGCTGCGGTTTGAAGGCGGCGACGTCGTCGGTATCCTCAAAACACGCTACCGATTCGATTTCGGCGACTGGTCGGCGGGCAGCCGCGCATAACGCCAGCACAAGGACCAGCGCCAAAAGCGCCCAGATTGCGGCAGCTACGATGAGAAATGTCATCATCGAATCTGCTAAAAGCATCAATCATACCCCGCAAAAATGCCGAGCCTCGTCTCTGTACGATTGGCACATGTGTATCATGATCAGACAAAACCGTCCGAAAACGGTGCCTCTCCGAATGGTCCGTCCTTGCGCTGCAGGGTGGGGCTCCCCAGTGACGCTGGGTCAGGGGACCCGCATGTGCATACCATCCTTGCCAAGCCCCCAACAACTCGGAGAGACGGGTCCGAAAATAGGCCCACGGGCGGGATAGTCGCAAAAAAAAATGCATGAACCTGGGCGGTTCATGCATGATTCAATCAAGCTCAGCCAGCGTGGGAACGGCGACGCGGCGGGCTTGTGGTCAGGCGGTCACATCACTACTTTAGCTCGGCCAACGTGCGTTTGGCCTCGTCGGCAAGCTTGCCAGTCCCGTTTAAGGCCAAGGCCTGTCGAAGTGTCTCCTGACTATCTCGGGTCTCTTTAAGTTTACCTTGCGTCATGGCCAGATAGAACAGCAACTCAGCGTCGCCCGGCCGTTTCCGTGCACTTTCTTTCAACAAGTGAGCCGATCGTTCGTGGTCACCACGTCGATAGAGGACAATCCCCAAGAGCTTGGCGACCTCCGGGTCATCAGGATAGGCGTCGCGCGCCTTGATCGCGCAATCATAGGCGGCCTTGTAGTCGCCGAGCCGCTCGATTTGAAGCCGGGCGAGGTGTTTGTATGCCGGAGCGAAGGACGGGTATCGCCCCAGGATTTTTTCGTAAGCGAGTTTGGCGTCGGCGGCATTGCCCTGTAGTTCGTAGATCGTGGCGGCGGCGAGCAGTGTCGGAGCGTGGTCGGGCTCGGATTTGAGTTTCTCTTGCACGCGGGCGGCGGATTGAAGTGCGGTTCGGGAGTCGCGGCAGAGTGACAGCATGTCAACGAAGTCTTTTGCCGAACCCGCACCCGGGGAGCCAACTCCAGTTCGCAACGTCGCCTGCATGCTTGATTCGGCCTCCGCAATGCGCCCCACGCTGAAGTAAGCCCAAGCCAGATCCTGCAGAACTTGTGCGTCGGAAGGTAGCTTTCGCGCGCTTTCCTGGAGGAGACTGAGCGCCCACTTATGATCGCCTTCGAGGAGGGCGAGCCGGCCCAACAGGTGGGACACGGCGGGATCGTCCGGCGCGAGGTCGCGCGCCTTCTTGGCAAGTTCCATTGCCCGGCGGCTGTTTTTTGAATGATCGAGAGAAAGCGTGCCAAGCCTCTGCAGTACCTTCGCGTCCCTCGGGTTCTGCTTTAACGCTCTTTCGTAAACCTGGATGGCTTGTTCCACCGCGCCGTCCCGCTCGAAGATGGCCGCCAGTCGGTCCGACGCCACGGGATCGTTGGGAAAAGCTTCCAGCCGCTTCTCCAAGTCGGGAACAGCGTTGCGGTCAACCTTTGAGACGTCGAGGGACAACAAGGCCAGCATTCGTTCACACTCCTCTTTGCCGGTAAAATCCTTGTTCAGATCGAGCGCGCGTCGGAGCGCGATCCGCGCGGCGCCCTCCTCTCGCATCAGGTAATGGGTTGCCCCGAGATGAAACTGAACCTCCGGTTCTGCGGGCAATTTCTCCAGGGCGTCCTGGAGCAGGCCCAGCGCCTGAGGATATTCGCCGCGTTGGTGGAGAATCCAACCGAGTGTGTCCGCACTCAGCGGATCGTTGGGCAGCAGGTCGTGCGCTTGTCGCGCCAACTCATAGGCGCGCTCGAGTTTGCCGAGCCGTTGCGAGTAGAGATAAGCGAGATTGTTCAGTGCGGGTGTGAATTTGGGGTTGATTTGGATGAGCTTTTCATACGCATCCCGCGCCGCGACGTGGTTTTTCAATTGGCTGTGGATCATGCCCACCTGCATGAGCGCCGCAACATCCTTGGGGCTCTTGGTCAGGATACGCTCCAGGTTATTGAGCGCCTCCTGGTATTTGCCGGTGGCCACGTAAATGCGCGCCAGGCCGAGGTAGGCCGGTCTGGCCTCGGCGTTCAATTCGAGGGCTTTCAAGAAATCCGCTTCCGCCGCATTCAGGTCGCGTTGATCGAGATGGACCTTGGCAAGCAGAATCCGGAGTGCGGCCGATTGGGGAATCCGCTCGACTTCGCTTTGCACTCGCCGCAAAGCGGCGGCGTTCTGCTTGTCCGCCAAGTCCAGGTCAACCATCTGCTCCAGTGCTGTGAGATTGTCCGGCGCCAGCGAGAGGGCCCGGGTAAAAGCTCTGCGCGCCTCCTCTTTTCTTTTCCGCTCCAGGTGAACCAGCCCTTCGAGCAACGGTGGCTGCGGGCTTTTCGGGAACACCTCCGACATTCGACGATAAGTCGCTACTGCATTGTCCAGATCGCCCTTAGCCCGATACGCCGTCGCGAGCAGCAGGTGAGCTTGCGCCAATTGGGCCTGCTTTTGGAGCAATTTGGTCAAAGCACTAATGGCGGACGGGGCGTCGCCGGTGCGAATATTCAGCTCTGCCAACAGCAGAGTCGCGTCGGTAAATTCCGGGTCCAGACTGACGGCCTGGTTCAATTGGGCGATGGCCTTATTGGGCTCCCGGTTGGAAAGATAGGCGATGGCCAAGTGGTAGCAGACCTGGGGAAGCCGCGGATACTCCGCCTTCACGTGTTCGAATTCGGCAACGGCCTTGGCCGCTTCTCGCTTAGCGAGACTCAATTTCCCACCCAGCATGAGCGCATCGTAATTGAGCGGATCGTGCGGGCCGATCTTCTTCAGAAACACCGAACAGGCATCGTACTCCTTCTGAGCGTAGGCGATTTCGGCCAGGCGAACCCAGGCGGCCACAAAGTCCGGGGCTTTGACGGTCGCTTCCTGCAGAATTTTCTTGGCACCCTCGACATCGCCGGTGCTGAGTTTGTACGCGGCATACCGCAGTCGTCGGGGGGACCGGTCCGGGGAAAGCTCCAGGGCGGACTTGAACTCCTGGTCGGCCCGTTTCGAGTCGCCCTGAACCCAGGACAAATTGGCGAGGGCCTGATGGGCCGAGGCCGACTTGGGATCCAGTTCCAGCGCCCGCTTCAACGCCGCTCCGGCGTTCGTGAAATCCCGCTCGCGCATGTGGAGGGTGCCGAG
>Ga0137368_10009358_pt1 | contig 10021 bp, 10 predicted proteins | sample SagtaG_13_FD_104917 | JGI IMG/M metagenome (GOLD analysis project Ga0137368, IMG submission 104917) | Vadose zone soil microbial communities from Sagehorn Ranch, Mendocino, California, USA - Sage1_L_100_16 metaG | ecosystem: Environmental > Terrestrial > Soil > Vadose zone | place: USA...
CCGTCGTCTACGACGCGCTGAGCCGGCTCGTGCTCGGCTCGCTCTTCGGGCGCATCGCTGCCGACGTCGCGGCGGTCGCCCCGGACGGCGCACGGGTGCTCGAGGTGGGTTGCGGGCCCGGCCATCTGTCTATCCGGCTGGCTCGCCAGCACGGCCTGGACGTGACCGGTCTCGACCTCGATCCGGCCATGATCGAGCGCGCCCGAGCCAACGCCGACCGTCCGAGGGACGGCGACGAGCGCCGGCCATCGTTCCTTGTCGGCGACGTGGCCTCGCTGGCGTTCCCCGACGGTTCGTTCGACCCGGTCGTCAGCACGTTGTCGATGCACCACTGGGCCGACCCCACGGCAGGCCTGACCGAGATCGGCCGCGTGCTGCGCCCAGGCGCCCGGGCGCTCGTCTGGGACTTGGGGCCCTGCGTCCGGCCATTCCACGCACATCTGCCCGATCCGGTCGAACACACGCATGGCTCTTCGCTTCGGGTCGTGAGCGCGACGCCATGGCGCTGGCCCTGGAGGTTCAACCTCACCCAGCGGATCGAGCTGGTCCGCCCATCTCACTCCTCCACAAGCTAACCAGGAACCGGCGCTCCAAGCTCACGCGCCTCGCGCAGCAGCCGGTCGTGGTTCCCGTAATCCAGGCCGTCGCCGGGGCGGCAGGACTGTTCACCGATGACGGTGGGGCACGCGCCAGCTCCCGGGTCCCCGTGCAGGAGGTCCAGCCGCTCCCGACATGGACACGGCCGAGGTGGCTCAGCGCGCTCGTGATGGCCATGATGCGCACCCTGGAGTGCAACGTCTGCTGGGCTCGACAGTGGCATTGATCACCGTGACGGGGCGCCGGACGGGTCGGTCCCACACGACGTCGCTTGCACGGGGTCCAATGGAGGTGCCACAGTCCGGACATACGCCTTGAAAGGAGGGAGCGGTGCCAGTTTATGTCTCGCTCATCAAATGGACCGATCAGGGCCGGTCCAAGGCAAGCTCGCTCCCCGACCGAGTCGCCGAGGTGGACAAGCGCATCGAGGCACTTGGCGGGAGAAGCATCGGGAACTGGCTCACGATGGGCCGGTTCGACCAGATCGCCGTGGTGGAAGCCCCTGACGACGAGACGGCGGCCAAGCTCCTCATGATCGTCGCGGAGCGTGGGAACGCCTCGACGGAAACGCTGCGGGCGTTCACCATGGGGGAGGTCCGGACCCTGCTTACCTAGCTCTGGGTCGGCGCTCGCAGCGCTCACGGCCTCCAGCCGCAGGCCACTCTGATCGAGACCGTGCGGAAGTGCACACGCCGAAGGTCCCCGTTCGTCAACGGCGCGTCGACGGCGCCGGTAACGATCAGGCCGACCGCGAGCCCCTGTCATCCGTGGAACCGACCCTAGACGCTGGGTGAAGCGGGTATCGGTGGCGCGAGCTGCTCATCCGTGAGGTCTGGCGGATGCGTGGAGTTGATGAACGCGAGGACGACTCGCGCGAATTCCTCCGGCCGGTCGTGCTGGGGCCAGTGCCCGACGTCCTCGAACACGTGCAGGACGCTGCCCGGCATGGCCTGGTGGGCGGCTCGGGCATGTCGGACCGGAACGATCGAGTCCCGCTCGCCCCAGATGATCAGGATCGGCCTGAGCGACGCTAGATGAAGGCGGTTCATCGCGCTCACTCGCTGGCCGCCGGGGTCCACCACCGAATGAAGCGTGTGGAAGAAGGCCCGTCGGGTATCTCCGTCCATCAACGACACGTACCCCTGCCAGATCTCGTCGAAGGACGGAGGAAAGGGGATCCCGACGTTCCGCAGCCAGTTCACCACAGCGGTGCTCCTGGACTGCACGGCCGGAGCGAAGGCCGGAGCGAGCACGTGCTCCGCCCCCGGGAAGCTCAGCGCGCGAAACAGAAGGCCGACCTCCTTGCCCAAGCCTCGGCTCCCCACGAGCACCAGCCGCTCGCAGCGACCGGGGAACTGGTACGCGAACTGCAGGGCCACACCACCGCCGAGGGAGTGACCGATGAAGGTGGCCCGGTGGTGCCCCAGGGCTGCCATCAGGTCCCTGATGCCGTTTGCCAAGGCTCCGAGCGAGTAGTCCCCGGCGGCCTTCGTTGAGCCGCCGTGGCCGAGAAGGTCCGGGGCCACGACGGTCGTTCGCTCGGCGAGGGCGGGCATGACCCGGCCCCACGTCGTGGAGCTGCTGGCGATGCCATGGATCAGAATGACCACCGGGCCCGACCCCGCGGTCACGTATCCGATGTCTTGACCGTGTATGCGGATGTGCTGGAGCTCCACCGGCCCTTCCTTCCGGCGCTGGCCGTCACCGCGAGAATAAGCCCGCGTCGCCGTGACCGACCTAACTCCTATTCGAGCTAGACTCCGCGCGCGAGCGGCCACCCGCGCGCCAAGTGGTGGGTGGACGTCAGCACTGCCGATCTTGAAGCCTCCCTACAGGTACTGAGGCGCATGTTGGAGCACTTCCCCTCGTTAACCGTCGTTGGGCCGGAGAAGGACTCCGGAGCAAGGTCAGGAGGCCGGATCGCGGTTGCTTTTCTAACCTGGGGCCACGTCCGTTAAGGTGGTGTACGAGTCCACCGCTCCAACCTCTCAGTCTGAGCAGTTAGCCGGCCGCCACTAGCTCGCGTCTCACCTCCTCCCCGACGTCGACGTCCCCCTCGATCAGGGCCATGCGGGCTTTGGCCAACGACTCCTGGCTCATGTACCGGCGGGCCACGGCCCACTCGAGCTCCTATGTTCAACAACAGCGTCGCGCCATGGGTGCGGAGAGTCTGGAAGATCCGGTCGGAGATCCGGCGCTTGAGACACCGGAGCGCCTCCTGGGTCGTCTTGCCTTCCTGCTTCTTCTGCAAGTAGTAGGCGCGACCTGGTGGATGACGAGAGACCTGGGTGAGAGCGGCGAAGTGGACGATGCGGTTCAGCTGCCGGTTACCGCCCCTGTTCAGGCGATGCCGCTCCACGCGGCCGGAGCTCGCGGGTAGGGGTGCCGTTCCGTTGGCCATGGCGAACTGGGCTTTGGTGCGGTACCTCGTGATGTCGCGGATCTCGGCGAGCAACTCCGCCGCGGACAATTCGGCCACGCCCGGAATGGTGGTGAGACCGGTGTTGAAGGCCGCGGCCAGCTGCCGGATCTCCTGCGTGATCTCCTCGAGCTGTCGCGTCAGCTGTCGGAGCCTGACCACCCGCTGACGTGCGACTCGAGCCCGGACCTGCCCCTCGCCGGCGAGCAGGCGTCGGGCCCGATCCAGGTTTCGCTCCGTTGTCAGCCCGTCGGGTGAAGAAACTCAGGCCGCGGCCCGATACTCGTGAATGAGCCCACCCAAGACTTCTCTCCGCCGAACGTTCAAGGCCCTCAGTTCCTGAAGGGTTCAGAATCCCCGATCCGCCCGATCGCCGGCTCGCCGGTAGCATGCGCTCTCCTCGACGGGAAGGAGATCCATGCTGTTCTCGCTGCTCTACTTCCTCGTTCGCCACGCGCTTGGGACCGGACCACGTCCGAAGGACGAGAGGGACATCGAGCTCCTGGTACTTCGACACCAGGTGAAGGTGCTTCAGCGGCAAGTGAAGCGCCCTCGTTTGCGTCGTCTTGACCGGATGCTGCTGGCGGCGGCGAGCCGACCGATGCCGAGGAAGCCGTGGCCCGCGTTCGTGGTGAGGCCCGAGACAATGCTCCGCTGGCACCGGGAGCTCGTCAGGAAGAAGTGGACATATAAGAGGAGAGGTCGCCCCGGCCGGCCACCGATCGATCCGGAGGTCCGGGACCTCATCGTCCGATTGGGCAGGGAGAACCCCCGGTGGGGCTACCAGCGGATCCGCGGCGAGCTGCTGAAGCTGGACATCCAGGTCTCAGCAACGACGGTCCGGACGATCCTGCTGCGCCTAGGTCTGGAGCCGTCTCCCCGTCGGGGGGTTTCTTCGGCAGGCGCGGCCCCACTGCGGCCCCACCCCAGGTCAGAGGTGGTTGCAGCGGACCCTAGGATCCGCTGGGGACTCGGATGGGGAGGAGGGAGAATTCACCCCTGACCAGGCACGTTGGCAATCCGGTTGTCAAGGTCCCGCCAGGCGAAAAGGGGGCCCTGACCAGCGGAAACGCGTGGGGCGGGGTGGACTCGAACCACCGGCCTGCGGATTATGAGTCCGCGAAAGGCCAAGCCATCTACCAGGAAGAACTGGCCGAAGAAGCCGACTGATCACGCATGACCGTTCTTGCTGCCTTCCGCAAGTTCTCGTCAGTTTCCAACCTCCAGGGGTACCAGTTTGGGGTACCAGTCATCGCAACGGGAGTCGCCCGATACCGACACTCCGGACTCAGTCGCCCGCAGGGTGAGCCAGAAAGGGCGGCCCAGACGGAAGCGCCACCAGTGATCGGGCGATCGAGACGAGTTCGTCAAGCGTCATCCCAACTCCTTCCAGCTCCACGTGTGTCCCGTTCTGCACCAAACGGACGTTGGGCCTGGCCGGGTGGACCGTTCGATCCTCGCCCACCATGAGGTCACCCTGAGGCCGAAGTTCCTGGTGCCTACGGACAGGGAGCGGCTCGGCCGACTCCCTAAGGGTCAGGACTCGGCCCGCACCTGCAAAGTAGGGGATCTGGACCAGCGTCGGCATCTCATGTCGTGGGTTGGCCGGCATGATCGACGCCCGCTCGCCCAACTCGAAACGATCCTCAGGGCCAGGCATGGGGGGATGGGCCGGCACCAGCACGGTGAATGGGAGTTGGTCCTGGAGCTCCTGAAGCGGCACCAGCCGATCCTCCACAACCCGTTCGAAGGGCTCACCTCCGGGTGCCTCCAGCACAAATGTCTCGGGAGGGAGCTCTGCGTCGAAGACGACTTCATGCATCTCGAGGACCTTGAACGGCTCGCCGTCTAGGAACGCCTCGGATCGAAGCAGCACGCCGACCTCTGCATCGACGATCAGGTCGTACGCGTCGGCGCCGGAACCGAGCCCGTGGAGAGACCCGTGCCAATGTCCCTCGGGATCCTCGGGAAGCGGGGTGGCTCTCACCCCGAGGGCCGGGCGTCCGAGGACTCTCACCGTTCCCTCGATGGCCAGCCGAACCGCTGGCAGGATGCCCGCCGTGTGCACCAGGGGCTCCCCCGGTCCTGTGCCGTGGCTATGTCGCGGATCTCCCTGATTCGTCCTCGCTCCGTACGACGGACTCGAGCTCCACCAGGTATCTCCATCGATGACCGCCGTCACCGTCTCGTCGCCGGCCAGGAACTCCGCGCGCACCCGATCCGGTGGGGCGAGCCACAGCCGCCACGGCTCCTCCCGCTCTGCGTACTCCTCGGTCTCCGCCTCCCGGCCGAAGAGAACGGTTCTCCCCCCGCGACGCGACCGAATCCCGCGCTCGAAGGCTTGGAGTGTTCGAGGGGCGTGCCACCAGTGCCGGCCGGAGGCTCGAAGGGTCCTCCACCTGGAATCGCTGGTGTGGAGCAGCTCCAGCAGGTCGGCAAGCTCGCTCACGGCAACGGCTCCAGCGAGAGGGCCATCGCCACCACGGCGTCGAGGGACAGGGCCGAGCTCACCACCATACCGATCCGGTCGCGCTCGACCAGGGCCGTGGCCCGGTACCAGGATTCACCCCGATCCTCCCTGACCCGCAGGTCTACGCCACCTTCGCGCACCACTCGCCAGTCCGGCCAGGCCGAGGGCTCCTCGGCCAAGACCCTCGGCCCTACAGACACCTCCACGAAGGACCGAGCTCCTGGATCCACCACGTAGGAAAGGTGCACGCCGTCGGCCGGATCCTCAGCTGGGAGCACGCAGCGGACGAGGCGGGACCCCTCGGGGAGTGCACTAGGGACAAGGATGGGGAAGCCGACCAGATCCTTGGCCTGTTCCAGGCTGACCGGACGCGGCGGCAGGACCCGGGCCTCCTTCGGGATCTCGCCGCCTGGGAACTCCATGCTGAAGGTCTCCGCCGGGATGTCTGCGTCGAAGACCATGTGGGTGTAGCGGATTGAGCCCGCCCGCAGGGCAATCCCTCGGTCGCGGTCGATCGCCACCTCAATCCCGTCGGGGCCGATCGACCAGCCCGGAGCGTGAATCTCCTCGCCCGAGCGGGGGGTCGCACGCATGCGGATCACGGCGCGACCTGCCACCTCCTCCTCCCCGATGACCTCGAGGCGGGCGAGGCCAAGCAGGGGGGTCGGATCGAGGAGATCGACGAGCGCGCCGCGGTTCCCGAGCGTCGCCTCGTCGTCGTTTCCGGCGTGGCTCCCGTGCTTCGGATGGGACATCCACCATCCCGTCCCCGCGTGCACGATGATGAGCGCGCCATCGTCCGTCTCATCCTCGCTCCGGAGACGATCGGGGCGGACCACCCACAGACGGAGACGTCGACCTCCATTCGCGACGCCGGCACCGACGAGCGACTGGAAGCTCCAGCGGCTTTCGTAGATCGCTTCGAGCGCATCACCCAATAGGCCCACGGGTCACATCGTAGGCCTGGCTTCTGAGGAAGCCCTAAGGGATCTCGCCGGATGCCAACAGGATGAGGGAGATCCCCAGAGCAGCAATAGCGAGTAGGAGACAGGGCTCAGTCTCGGCTCCCTCGACTCGCCTAACCGAATCTCCTCCGCGGCGTTAGCCGAGGCTGAATCTCGGCCCGCCGAGTCGCCCGCTCGCCGCGAGCCACCGGTCCATGAACCTCTCCATCGCCAGTGCGAGCTGGACCATCGCTTCCGTTCCGAGCCGCGCCGTTTCTCCAGCGAGCCCGCGCGCCTCTTCGTAGGCGGGATACCCGATCCCCAGGCTCCGAGTCCGCCCCGCCGCCATGGGTTCTTTCTTGGAACGCCAGCTATGCCGTGGCTCTGGGGGCGCCAACGGTGGAAGTCTTCGCCGCGGCGATCTACGAGATCCCGCCAGGCCCGCCCGGTCCCGAAGCTCAGGACTGGCTCAATCAGGTCAGTTACCTCCTGCGCCTCGTTGCTTCCCGCAACCCTGCCGATCTTCCTCACCGTGTCCGCGTTCATCGACACCCAATCCCTCGGCTCTTCCGAGCCCCCGAGCACCTCGCGGGCGGCGCTCGGCGTCGATGGTGTCGGACTTGCCTCGCAGTCGACGATCCGCCTTGCGAGCCGGTCCACCTCGATGACCCTGTGGCCGTGGCGACGCAGGAAGCTCGCCCAGGCCGGCACCGTAGGAGCCGCAGCCTTCGATGCCAACAGCCATGACGCGACCCTGTTCCTTCGCCCAGGTGAGCAGTTCGCTGTAGCCTGCGGTCGTCGCCTGAACGAACCGCTCCCCCCAGACGTCCCCCGAGGCCGTCGATGCTCACCGCGACGTGTTGGTCCTTGTGGGTGTCGACACCGACGATGATCTCGCCTCGTTCCAGTGCGAAGCTTCCCATGGCTGTTGATCCTCCTTTACAGGTCAACGGTCGGCTCCGCTGATCGGGCGGGCCGACTGGACTGCGATGGGATCCTGGTGCGATCAGGCTCTTATCGGGTCACTGCCCGCCCCGCTGCACTGTTCTGCTCGGACGGTCGACACGTTAATGCCAGGGCACGAGGCCGATCGTAAGCAGTGTCAGACCACTCGAGCAGCAACACCAGGATCATCGCAATCGCAAGCTATTCAGCGGGTCCGGCGCGTTGATCGAGTGAAGCGCTTGCGCGCTCAGAGCTGCCGAAACGCTCTTCCCCTTGTCGCTGTTCTGTCGGTGTCCTGGAGGCAGCCTCCGTTGGGGATGTCCGCCTCGCACGCCCCCCGCCGCGTGCCGCCTCGGTGGGCGCGGCAACATCGGTGCCGGTTGCTGCTCGCACCGCTCGCCACTAGCCTCCCCGAGCGTGACCGTCACCGTCGGCGAGGCGCTCTCGATCGAGGACGTCGTTGCCGTCGCCCGTGGCGAGCGAGTCGAGCTGTCGCCCCGGGCGCGGGGGCGGATCGAACGGTCCCGCGAGGTCGTTGAGCGAAAGGTCTCGGCCGGCGAGACCGTCTACGGCGTGACCACCGGCCTGGGGAGCCTGGCCAACGTCCGCCTGGCGCCCGGCGAGGTTCGCCGGCTCCAGCACGATCTCCTCCGTTCGCATGCGGTCGGCGTCGGACCCGCGCTGGGCGATCAGGAAGTTCGCGCGATGCTCCTGCTCCGGGCCCATGTCCTTGCCCTTGGACACTCCGGCGTCCGCCCGGTGGTGGTCGAGCGCCTGCTGGAGTTCCTCGATCGGGACCTGCTGCCCGTCGTCCCCGAGCAGGGTTCGCTCGGTGCCTCCGGGGACCTCGCCCCGCTGGCCCACCTCGCCCTCCCCCTGATCGGCGAGGGCCAGGTGTCGTTCGAAGGCGAGCCGATGCCGGCCGCCGCCGCCCTGGACAGGGCGGGCCTGGAGCCCCTCAAGCTCGAACCGAAGGAAGGACTGGCCCTGGTGAACGGGACCCAGGGCATGCTCGCCATCGGGGCCCTCACGCTGGCTCGGGCGAAGGCGCTGGCCAAGGCGGCGGACGTGGCGGCCGCCATGACCGTGGATGCCATCCTTGCCAGCGAACGGCCCTTCGACGAGCGGCTCCAACGTCTCCGCCCCCATCCGGGCCAGGCAGAGTCGTCGGCGAACCTGCGCCGGCTCCTGGAGGGAAGCGAGATCGTCGCCTCGCATCGGGAGAGCGCCCATCTGGTCCAGGACGCCTTCTCGCTTCGATGCGCCCCCCAGGTGCACGGCGCGTTCAGGGACACCCTCGCCCATGCCGAACGCGTCCTCTTGATAGAGATCGCTTCGGTCTCCGACAACCCTGTGGTCACCAACGATGGCGAGGTGCTCTCGGGAGGGAACTTCCACGGGCAGCCAGTGGCCATCGTCCTCGACGCGCTGGCCGCGGCGACCGTGGCCCTCGCGGCGATCTCCGAGCGGCGGCTCTATCGCCTCCTCGACCCTGCCACGAACAACGGGCTTCCGGCCTTCCTGGTCGAGCGGTCGGGCCTGAACTCTGGCTTCATGATCGTGCAGTACACGGCCGCCTCACTCGTGTCTGAGTCGAAGTCCCTGGCCCACCCCGCCTCGATCGACTCGATCCCGTCGTCGGCCGGGCAGGAGGACCACGTGAGCATGGGGATGACCTCCGCCAGGCACGCCCGTGCGTGCGTGTCGAACGCCGAGCAGGTCGTCGCGCTGGAGGCGCTCGCTGCGGCCCAGGGGATCGATCTTCGGACACCGCTTCATCCTGGCACGGGTTCGTCGGCCGGTCATGCGGCGATCCGGGAGGTCGTGCCGTTTCTGGAGGCCGATCGAGAGCTGAAACCGGACGTCGACGCCGCCATCGAGCTCGTCCGGTCCGGGACCCTGCTCGGAGCTGTCGAGCAGGGGATCGGCCCTCTTCAGTAGCCACACGCCCGACACGGCCCGCAGAGTCGTGTCTAGGGCGAACGGATGGTTCCGTACCCAGATGCTGTCCTCTCCCTCTAGCGAGCCGTAGCATCGCCGCTCGTGGGAAAGGGCCTGCTGCTCGCCCTGCTCCTGCTTATCGCAGTCGATTCCTCCACCCGGCCAATGTGGGGACTACTGCGGCGTCAGGGGGAACCCGCCCGCCTCTCGCGTGCCAGGACCTCAACCGTCCCTGGAGGCCGGCGCGGTCGTCGACTCCTCGCTGTGGTCGGCCTCGCTCGAACGGCGGGTTCGCGTGCTCGTCTACAGGCCGCCCCGCTACCGGAACGCGGACGACCGGTATCCGACCCTCTACCTCCTCCCGCGGGAAGTCGGATGCAATCGACGCCGAAGCTGCCGCCCGCAAGGTATTGGCCGGCGAGGCGGCTGCCCTGCCGAAGGACACCACAGGGATCGTCGAGGCGATCCGGCAGCTGAAGGTTGCCCGCGACAGCGCGGTCAAGGCGAGATCCACCGCACTTGTGCAGCTGGGCGGGCACTGTTGCATTGGCTATGGAGGCACGTCGTCAGCGAGACTCCGGCCATGAGATCTCACCGATACCCCCGTCCCCAACCGGCGCCGCGCTCAGCCTTCGCCGGGTACCGGTTCCCGTCCGAGGTCATCACCCTGGCGGTCCGATGGTACCTGCGGTTCGGCCTCTCCTA
>Ga0137368_10009360_pt1 | contig 10019 bp, 13 predicted proteins | sample SagtaG_13_FD_104917 | JGI IMG/M metagenome (GOLD analysis project Ga0137368, IMG submission 104917) | Vadose zone soil microbial communities from Sagehorn Ranch, Mendocino, California, USA - Sage1_L_100_16 metaG | ecosystem: Environmental > Terrestrial > Soil > Vadose zone | place: USA...
ATCGAACGCTGCGGCCGCCGCTGCGAAGGCGAAGTTCGGGCGGAGTCTTATGTTGGCGAGCAACTCACCACGCTAGTGGTGCGTCCCGACGGCGCACGCGTATCGCGCGCTGTCGCCATCCTGCCCGACATGCTTCCCGAGGAAGACCTGCGTCGCCTGCGCGTGCTGCTGCGTTACGGCGATGCATCGACGAAGTCGTAACGCTGTAGTAACGCTGTAGCCCGGGGCAGCGCTCCATCGGCGCGCGATTCCGCGATTCGCTGGCTACTCGCTCCTAACGCGTAGCCCGGGTTGAGCCGTGAGGCGAAGCCCGGGGCGGCGCTTCATTGCTCAGCCACGCCTGCCCATCGATCACGCCGCCACTCTCCCTCTTCGGCTGGCCGTGCAGCAGATAAAGGTAAAGTGGCACGAACGCTTCTGGAGGCGGTAGCCGCGTGACGTCATCGCCGGGATGCGTCTGGGTGCGCAACGGCGAACGCATCGGACCCGGCACCACGCCGTTGACGCGCAGATTCGGCGTGTTTTCCCATTCATCCGCCAGGATCGCCAGCAGTGCCGACAAGCCCGCCTTCGCGACCGCATAGGCGCCCCAATACGCCTTGGGTTCTTGGCCGCGCGTGTCGAGCGTAAAAATTACACTTGCGTCCGGCGTGGCGCGCAGCAGCGGCAGCAACGCCCGCGTCAGGCCGAACGGCGCGACCAGGTCGACGCGCAGCGTCGAGAGCCACTGATCGAACGTCTGATGTTCGATCGGCGAGAGCGCTCCGAGTACGACTGCAGTGTGAACGATGGCGTCGACGCGACCGGTCTGTGCCTGCAGCGCGCTCGCGACGTTGGCAAAATCCTCAGCCTTGGCCGTGGCGAGGTCGAGCGGCAGGATCGACGGCTCCGGGTGGCCGGCGGCGGCGATCTCGTCGTAGAGCGCTTCGAGCTTGCGCACGACGCGGCCGTGCAGAACGACTGTGGCGCCCTGTGCCGCGCACGCGAGCGAGAGCGCACGACCCAGTCCGCCCGCGGCGCCGGTGATGACGACGACGCGACCGGCGAGTGCGGAAGAAGATGGATTTTCGGGATGAGGCAGCGGCATCGCCGTTACGGTCGCGAAGGCCGCACGATGATAGCCGAAGATGCTGGCGCCGCTTGCAATACTGCGTGCCGATGCTTCGAAAATCGCGCGTCGGTTTGCCAAAGAAACCAACGCCCACTATAATTTGCGACTCGCTGTGGGGCTATAGCTCAGCTGGGAGAGCGCTTGCATGGCATGCAAGAGGTCAGCGGTTCGATCCCGCTTAGCTCCACCACCCGCCTCCCGATTTTCCCGCCTCGTCCCCATCGTCTAGAGGCCTAGGACATCGCCCTTTCACGGCGGTAACAGGGGTTCGAATCCCCTTGGGGACGCCAGACATATCAATTTATGGCGATATAGCGGCAACCTAAACCGGTGCGATTCCCGAAATCGTACCCGAAATAACAGAGAACGCCATGACCAAGGAGGACGCTGAGGATTTTCTCGACTTCACTGTTCGAACGCCTGTGTATAGAGCCGGAACGGCCACCGTGGTCGCCTTGGGTTCCTTCCGCGAAGCGAACACGGCTTCGACCAGCTAACTTGTAAGGGGCGTCATGGCATACCCTACCGATGTAACCCAGCCGCGTCTTGGTGTCGAGGCATTTGAAGAGAACGATGCGGCTTCGCAGCTGAGTCAGGCGGCGTTCTTGCTCCTTCTTGGCCAGGAACTAAAACGTGCTAGAGAAGGCGGGCCTTCAAGAGAGGCTGAGGAGGCCGTGGACCCAGATAGACGGCTCTTCCGAATACCACGCATCGAGTTCGAGGGCCGCCGATACTCATTCCTTGATGAGTCGACCCGTAAGTTGGTAGACGAGATGTTGCTCAGAGCAAAACAGACCCGTCCAGAGCGAGACCCGTTGCACGACTTGTCTCGGAACCTTGCGTTCGACCTGCAAAGGGCACCGCTCGAACGGCATGCAGCAAGCTTATTGCTCCTCTGTGCAATGCGATTTGATCCAGTCGTTAGGGTAGCCTCGGCAGCCGCGGCCTTTGAAATCGCGGCAAACGCCTTGCCGTTAATCGCGATACTCGCAGAATCGACTCTCGATGAAGATCCGCTCGTCCGGGATCTCTCGGCAACCGCACTTTCGAGAATTTATCCCGAACATCCGGCGCTGCGGCGGCTCGCTCCGCCGTCCATGCGCGGCTCTGACCGACCCGATACTCGTACATCGCTATTAGTACACGGTACGTTTGCGACTAACGCCGCCTGGTGGCAACCTGGCGGGGACTTTCATACCTATTTACTTCAGCAAGTGCTCCCGGATTTGTACGCAGGTTCTGATCGGTTTGATTGGTCAGGCGGATACAGCGATGCGGCCCGGCTGATTGCCGCGAGCGATCTTCAGTCGTGGCTCGCTAACCACAATGAAAAGAATCCTTTGCTGATGGGGCATTCTCACGGGGCCAACGTAATCTCGCTAGCGACGCAGCTCGGTGTAGGCACGCGCGAGGCTGTCTTGCTATCGTGCCCAGTTCACTGGCCAAAGTATGCGCCCGACTTTTCTGTTGCGCCGAACGTAGTATCGATTCGGGTTCACATGGATCTCGTGATACTAGCGGATCTTGGAGGACAGAAGTTCATTGACCCACGAATCCGAGAAAATGTATTGCCGGTATGGTTCAGTCATCCGGCAACGCATGATCCCGCTATCTGGCAGAAGTACAACGTGCCAGCAATGCTCTAGCCATCGGTGCGATGCAACTCGGTCGAACACTAGTTGTTTTTGCTGAAGGAGCACTGTGGAGACTGACGCATCAGGGCTCACTCGGGCAGCGTCTAATTGAAGCGCTCGGCGAACCGGACGAAAACGTGCGCTCGGTCGCGGGTATCATGCTCGCCAAAGGCGGCGCCGCCGCGATTCCAGTGCTGTATTGGGCACTGGCAGAGCGGAAAAACTTGCCGGAGGTCCTGTTGTTACTAGGCGACGTCGGTGATGCAACCGTGGAAACGGAAATTGCCCGCTTCGCTTCCGACGCAGACGCGCGGATCGCACGGGCGGCGAAGGATGCCCTACGGGTCCTCACCGTGCGCCACAGTAGCAGCTTCCGGTCTGGTTAATATCCCGCCGCCGCTTTGTCGGTTAGATGTGGCACCTCGGCGTCATCGCGCGAGCCGGGCGCCGACGCTGGTCTGCTGGCGTCAGCTCCGCCGCGGGTGTGCATCGCGCCAGCATATCGCGGCTAGCAGGCCGGCCAATTGCAAGCGACTGGATTCAAGCTTTCCCGTAACGCCGCGGCCGCGTAGCGAGCAGATAGGTGTGTCGGTATCAACCCGACAATTTAGAACGCCCCTGCGCCGATCTATGTGATCGGCGTAGGGCGTCCAGCTCCTAGTGCCTGCGCTCGCCACCGGTTAGCGCTCGGATCATCGCGTCAAATAGCGCGATCACGGCGCCGGCATTCCCGTTGGCATCCTGAGCGAACCTCGCGCGCAGCGTCATCATCGCAGCGATGCTCGCGGCGTCCTGCTCTGGCGGTATCGCTGCTTCGGGTGTTTGCAGCGGAAAGTCAACGCAAGCACGGCGATTCAGTTCCCAATCGCAAGCGTGCCCGATCCACGCGAACAGGCCCGGCACGACCTTCGGGTTTTTGCTTGTCACATCGATCAGCACACACAGTTCGCCTTCGTTGAGTTCGGCGAGCGCAGCGGCAACGGGTATCAGATCAACGGCATCGCTGCTCAGGGGCATTGGCACCGGCACGGCCTCCAGCAGAGCGCTTCGTCGGCTCCTGACACGTGAATAGGACATGCCGTTTGCGGTTCTGCGGGGCGCTCTGATGCGATTGGGCTTCACTGGTTGCCTCCGGCTGACCGAGAGTTCGAGACCGAAAAAAGCTGGTGCGCCTTGCCTCGTCAGCACTGCGAGCAACCTTCGAGCCATCGGCATTGTTTTCGTTATTTTCCGATGAGTTACCAATTTGCGCTGGGCGAACTCGAGCCGCATATGTAAAGAAGATCGTCAGTGGACCACTTTGTAGCGTTCACCCGGGCGGCCAAAGAAAAACCCCGGGGGAGCGGGGTTTTCGCGCGATTTAGTGCGGCCCTTCAATTGCGGCTCGGCGCCTCGTGACGCCGCCGCCGCTTGCCGGCTCATGCGCGCTCAATTCGGGCAGCGTAGCAGCCGCGCCGTGCGTTGTGCACTTGCAGGTAACTGGTTTGTGGATTGGCGAGGAATCGCTCGAACATCTCGGCCGCCTGAGCGCCTTCATAGACTTCGGCATCGATCATCATGTGCTGCGCGTCGAAGGCGCGCACAGCCAGGAGCCGCGACGCAAGCACCTCCGGGACGATGTCGACCGCCTCGAAGGCTCGATCGGCGACCTTGCGCACGTAGATGGCATGGGTCGCGCGGTAGGGCGTGTTTGCCGGCTGGTGCTCGAAATTGAGAAGAAGAAGTTCCTCGCCAAGTTCGGCGTGCTGCATGCTCACTCGGCATGGCATGCGCGGATCATCGGCGATGATGCGGCGAGCTCCCAGCTGATGAAGCCGGGCGTCGGGCATGGTGAAGAGCGGACGGAACTGACCCGGCGAAAGTCCGAGAACGCGAAATGACATCGTCGGTCTCCTTGATGTAATCGGACTGGATCCTAGTCCCTTAGCGGGTGCGCCGCCGCCGGAATTCGGGCGTGCAATTCGTGCACTGCGCCGCCGGACTGCGCTCGACGTTAGCGCGTCATCGCGAGACTTTCTGCGTGCCGCGCTTAGTCGGTCGCGGCATGCTTGACGCGGCCTGTCCCGGTCAGGTGTTCACGTCGCCGACGCCCGATCAGATGGTCGCCGCCGTCGAAGCCGTGGAAACCGGCAGCGGCTGCCTGTTCATCGTCAAGAACTACGAAGGCGACGTGATGAATTTCCAGATGGCCGCCGAGCTCGCGGGTAAGGACAGTGCGACGGTCGTGACCGACGACGACGTGCCCGTCGAAAAATCGACCTGGTCGACCGGTCGCCGCGGGTCGCCAGGACGTTGCTCGTGGAGAAGGTCGTCGGGGCAGCGGCGGAGCAGGCGCCTCGCTGTCGCAACTCAAGGCACTGATTTACTCCGAGTTGCGGTTAGAGTCCGCAGGTAACGATGCGCTTTCTTTCTCCTTCGCCAAACTGAGGTGAGATTGACACCGGGTCAGAAAAGGTTTGTAGTATACATGATCAGAATGTGTTCTCACGATCCTGTGGACCGCGTGTTCTATCGGGCGGATCAGTCTGCAGGAGCGCTGGAATCGCAGTTGGCACTCGCGATAATCGGGCCGCGATCGCAGAGGTGCCGCATATGTGTACGCGACTCGAAATAAGGAGAACTCGATGGCAACCGTCGCAGATTACGTCACATTCGCAGATGCGGCCGTCACCCTCCCTGAAGTCGCTGGCAACGTCGATTTTCCCATCAGTTTGCCCAGCAACTTCAATTCTGGTATGGCCGCGATCCTCACCTTCATGTTGGCTGTCGGAAATGGGAACGGGTTGACGCTCGGCTTCTGGATCAAGGACGCGCCGCCAGGGTCTGGCTCCACAATGATTGGGCAAATTGTAATGAACGGCAATTACTATGGCACGATACAAGAGTTACTGGGCGGCGCATCGCTGGCAAACGGCAAGATCCTCAGGTTCATGCGAACGGGCGGCACCGGCACCATGAAGATTTCCGACGTGGCGCTCTGGTTCCAGGTCAACGTATAGCGGGCCAAGCGTCAGTAACCCGAGTCGGCTGATGGGTTGGTGGGTTCGCGCCCGGCACAAGCTGCAGGTGCCGAAGCTGCAACGGCGCTATACCGAGTAGGAGATAACTGGCGCGCCGGAAATACGGCACGTCACGCTGCGTAGCGTGGAGCCGTTCAACGCATTCCGGCCGGCGCATTAGGGTTGTGCACGGTGCCCGCGTTGCGTTGGGCACGTGGACGCAGGCCACTTGATCGATCGGCTCGGCGGGTCCTAGCGTGACACCTTTAGGATAACGGAATGATCGCTCGCAAGGCGCCTTTGCGAGACATTTCTCGCCGAAGCTAGCCGCGGCGTCTCGAGATTCGCTCGTCGGGTGGTACCACGATGATGTGCAGATTGGACATGCCCGCCGATTCCTTTGCCCAGCGCCAAGGTGAACGTGATCTAAATTCAACCTTGAGGCACGGCGTCGGCGGTGCGCAGGTATCACGGACAACGAGCGCGTAGCTGTTCAGTCCGTTCGTCGTGCCGCCATTTTCCTATCGCGATTTTTGCGGCATTTGACGTGATCGCTGAGCGCCCGATGCGGCCGACTTGGCGTTCCTTGACTTCGCTTGTGCCGGCTCCAGTTTGGGTCCGCGCGCCAACGATGCATTCAGGGCCGTTGCCAGCGCCGCCTCCCCGCTCACGAGATCGGCCCACGCCAGTTCGTAGCCCTTGCGTCGCCCCTTCGGCACCAGGTTTAAGCCCGTCGGCGATAGGGTAAGGGTGTATGGCTTGCCTAGAATGTTTAACTCCCGTCTTAGTTGACCATCGAGTTTGGTTGTCATTTAACTTGCTCCTCCGTGGATAACTCGGCGAATAGTCTAGCGGCCCGGACTGATTCACTCCCCATTTTCAGCGCCAGGGTAAAGTTAGTAAAGTCCGCTTTCCGACAGGAGAGCGGACATGAAGAAGGCGTTCACGCTCACCGAGAGCGAAGCGCGACTCGGCGAGCGGGAGCAAAAGTACGCCCTGGGGGTACGGCGGAGGCTTACCATTGCGTCGCAAGCATAGCGACTCGAGAAGCAGTCGACCTTTATTTTCATGGGAGGTGACACGCGATGCGAAACGCCAAGACGGTTCTTCCTGCGATTGCCATGGCCATCGCAACACTCGGAGCAGCCACGCCCGGCTTCGCGCAGAAAATGCTCGCGAGCTATCCGACGCTTACGACTGAGGCGGCACTGCGCGCAGCGCAGGCTGCACTCGCCCAGTGCCAGAAACAGGGCTACACCGTGGCGGTTGCTGTCGTCGATCGGGGCGGGCAGCCACTCGCCATGCTGCGTGACAATCTCGCGGGTGCGCACACCTCGCTGACCGCGATCAACAAGGCCTACACTGCCGTCAGCTTTCGCACCGACACAAGCGAGCTTGCGGCGACGACGCAAGCGGGCAAACCGGCGAGCGGCATTCGTCAATTGCCGCAGGTCGTTGCGGTCGGCGGGGGATTGATGGTCCGGGCGAAGGGTTCGCTGGTCGGCGCGATCGCGGTCTCGGGTGCGCCTAACGGCGACGCCGATGACACGTGCGCGAAAGCCGGTATCGCGACGATCCACGACGCGATCGAGCTCGAGTAGCGAGCGTGCTAGGAACCTACGTCGTTCAGGATCCGCCCGTTCGTGGCAATGATCCGCGAATAGAAGCGCGCGCTGTCCTTGAGCGTGCGCTTCTGAGTCGCGAAGTCGACGTGCACGATGCCGAAGCGCTTGGAATACCCTAGCGACCATTCGAGATTGTCGAGCAGCGACCAGACGAAATACCCGAGCAGATCGACGCCGCTCTGGAGCGCAGCGTGAAGCGCCCGGGTATGCTTGCGCAGATAGTCGACGCGTAGCGGATCCTCCACCCGGTCGCTCTCCGCGGTCGGTGGATCGAAGAACGCGGCGCCGTTCTCGGTGACGTACAGCGGTAGGTTGCCGTAACGCTCCTTGACTTGGACGAGTGTGTCGGTCAGCCCCTGCGCGAAGACCTCCCACTTCGTTTCCGTGTACGTCGCTCGCGGCTGCCGGACCGGCGCTGCACGGAGCGGCCAGGCGTCGGCATCGAAGCGCGTGACGTTCCTCGTGTAGTAATTGATGCCGAGGAAATCGATCGGCTGCGCGATGAGCGCGAAATCCTCGGCCGGCCACTCGGGCCAGGCTTCGCCGAAGATCTCCTGGAGCTCGTCGGGATAGTGCTTGAGGAATACCGGGTCGAGGTATTGCCGGTTCATGTAAGCGTCGGCGCGCGCGGTGGCAGCGCGATCGGCCGGAGCGTCCGACGCGGGATACTTGGGTTCCAGGTTGACGACTAGCCCGATGCGATGCTTGCCCTCGGCGCGATAGGCCTGCACCGCCGCGCCGTGCGCGCGCAACAGATTGTGGGTCGCGATCGGTGCCTCGAAGCGGTTGCGGTGTCCAGGCGCGATCGCTCCATGAAGATAGCCGCCGTCGGTGACGACCCACGGCTCGTTGAGCGTCGCCCACAGCTTCACTCGATCGTCGAGCTTGCGGAACATGATCGCCGCATAGTCGGCGAACCAGTTCGCGCTGTCCGGGTTGAGCCAGCCGCCCAGATCGTCGAGTGCGGCGGGGAGATCCCAGTGAAACAACGTGAGCGCAGGCTCGATGCCGTTGGCGAGCAGCGCATCGACCAGACGGTCGTAGAAATCGAGACCGGCTGGATTGACCGCGCCGCGGCCGCGGGGCAGGACCCGACTCCACGACGTGCTGAAGCGATACGCCTTCAGTCCGAGCTGGCGCATCAGCGCGACATCGTCGGCATAGCGCCGGTAATGGTCGCAGGCGACGTCGCCGGTCTCGCCGTCGTGGACGAGGCCCGGCGTGTGCGCGAAGCGCTGCCAGATGCTCGGTCCCGCGCCGTCGGCCAGAGGCGAGCCTTCGATCTGGTACGCCGAGGTCGCGGCACCCCAGAGGAACCCGGCGGGAAATTCGATCGTTGATGGCATGTCTTCTTCGTCGCGCATGAGCTTTCGGATTAGCGCTGGACCATGACCTCTGCCGGGAGTTCGCGGATCACGAGCTCGCCATTCTGCCAGCGCGCGAGCCTGCCGTTGACACGTGTTGAGCGCGGCGGTTGCGCCTCGGGCCAGATGAAGACGAATCCGCCCGGCGGAATGCGCGCTCCGGAGGCGAGGTGAAGAAGGGTGCGCGAACCCTGCTGCCGGAGCGAATAAGAGAGCTGACCGTAGGGCGTGCGCAGGCTCTCGACCGCGATCCCGCGGCCTTGCAGCCATCGCGCCGGGATTCCCGCGGCGAGCACGAGCGCGCGGTCGCCATCGCGCTCGTAGGCGAAGAGATCGAGCGTAGAGCGAATGAAATCGGACGCGACCCATGCATGCGGCATGTCGCCGACGAATCGAGCCTGTCTCGCATCCCGTCCCACCACTTCGGCCCATTGATTCCACGCGGCCGGGCGTCGACTGGCGAGGAAGAACTCGAGCAATTCGGCTGCCCGATCGCGCCAGCCCAGGCGCACGAAGGTCGCGACATTGCGCAACTCATAGGGCGTGTAATCGTCCCATGCGCTGCGGCCGTCTCGCCGGTCACTAAACTCTCTCCAGTAACGCTCGTAGGTCGAGTGCACCAACGTGATGGGCAGATCCTGCGCGTCTCCGCGCGGCGCGAAGGCGATGCTCGTCGACGTCGGGTCGAAGTCGCCGAGCTCGGCCGAAGCCGGCACGTAGGCGATGCGGTGCGCCGCGGCGGCTGCAGCGAGCGACGCGGCGAGATCGCGCCGGAATTCCTCGCGCTGAGCCGAGAAACGGGATGCGGCGTCGTCGCGGCCGAGCGCGACCGCGATCGCATGGGCCGCGTCATAGCCCTTCGCCGCCCAGAAGTCATCCCAGTAGGAATGCATCGGCTTCGCGGCGTAGCCTTCGTGGCTGATCGACGCGGGGAGCATGCCATAAAACGCACGCTTCTCCTGCGCCAAGTTAGCTTCGGTGCGCTCGGATTGTCGCATCGTTTCGAGGTAGCGCGCGGCGCTTTCGACGTGGGGCCACATCGCCTCGAGCAAGGCGCGATCGTGCGCGTAGCGATAGATCTCGGCGGCAAGGAAAATAAACTCGCCGGGACTATCGTTCTCCGGCACGGGGTCGGCGCCGCGCCGGTCGACGCAGCAGGGAATTTTGCCATTGGCGAACTGATACGGTGCGTACCAGCGCAGGTAGTCGGCGGCCACGTCCGCATGGCCGAGACGCAGCAGCGATTCCGAGATCATCGCCCCGTCGCGGATCCACGAGCGCGCGTA
>Ga0137368_10009361_pt1 | contig 10019 bp, 6 predicted proteins | sample SagtaG_13_FD_104917 | JGI IMG/M metagenome (GOLD analysis project Ga0137368, IMG submission 104917) | Vadose zone soil microbial communities from Sagehorn Ranch, Mendocino, California, USA - Sage1_L_100_16 metaG | ecosystem: Environmental > Terrestrial > Soil > Vadose zone | place: USA...
GGCTCTTCGCCGGGCTCTCCCGCAACGTGGTCGTGCTGTCGTGGGTGAGCTTCTTTCAGGATGCCGCCTCGGAGATGCTCTACCCCGTGCTCCCGTTGTTCCTGACCGGAGTGCTCGGGGCGCCGCCCTCGGTCGTTGGCCTCATCGAGGGCGTGGCGGAGGGCACGGCGTCGGTGATGAAGGCGGTCTCGGGACGTCTCGCGGACATCCGGCGCCGGCGGCCCCTGGTGGCTTCGGGCTACGGGATCTCATCGCTGTCAAAGCTCGTGATCGGTTTGGCCACGGGATGGCCCCTCGTGCTGCTCGCTCGATTCGCCGATCGGTTCGGCAAAGGGTTGCGGACCTCGCCTCGGGACGCGCTCATCGCGGCCGACACCCCCTTCGAGCATCGGGGTCGGGCGTTCGGATTCAATCGGGCGCTGGACACGGCCGGAGCGGTGGTCGGGCCGCTGACGGGACTGGCCCTCTACGAAGCTCTGGACCACCGGCTTCGGCCTTTGTTCTTCGTGGCGTTCGTCCCCGCGGCGGCGAGCGTGGCGTTGATCGGTCTCGTTCGGGAACACGGCCCGCCTCCCGATCGCGGAAGCGCTCGGCAGCTTCGAGGGCCCCTGCCGCGCCGGTACTGGCGAGTGGTGGTCTTCCTGACGCTGTTCGGCCTCGCTAACTTCTCCGATGCCCTGCTGATCCTCAGGGCGAAGGCCCTCGGCTTGAGCTTCGTGGGAATCATCTTGGCCTACACCCTCTACAACCTGAGCTACGCGCTCCTCAGCTACCCGGCTGGCGTGATCTCCGACCGTGTGCCGAGGCGGCTGGTCTTCGCCACGGGATTGGGGATCTTCGCCGCCGCGTACATCGGCCTGGGGGCGGTTACCTCTTCCGGGTGGGTGTGGCTCCTCCTGCCCCTCTACGGGGGATATACGGCGTTGACCGACGGCGTGGGGAAGGCGTGGGTCACCGACCTCCTACCCGAGGAGCGGGTGGGAAGCGGCCTGGGCCTGTATCAGGGACTTGCCGGGGGTGCGGCGTTGCTTGCCGGGGTATGGGCGGGTCTCGCATGGGGGTCCGACGGTCGTCTCCCGCTCATGGTGTCGGGGGTGGCGGTGGCCGGACTCGCCACCGTCCTGTTCCTGGGTGGAGCCCGTTTGGAGCGTGGCGGCACCGCGAAGGCTGCCGATGGCGCAGCATCGGAACCGCCTAGTGTCGGAGGATGAGGTGCACGCCACTCTCCGTCCCGCCGCTCCGGGCCCGAGCTCTCGTTAAACCACTACATGAGCCCGGAGTCGCTGTTGCCCTGGTTTCCCCCGGCGGATGGCGCGCCGATGGCGACTGTCGATCACCGTGACGTGCTCCTCATCGCGGGCGACGACCCATACGAGTTCAGGGAACCGAGGACGTCATGCATCCGCACGTCCGACCCGACGAAGAGGGCGGCTGCCTCCGCCGAGTTGGGGTGTCGCCTCCCTTCCACCTGACGGTCTGTTCATCGCCACCTCCACCAGGCGTGCCTGACAGCGGTGAGGTCAGGCAGGGATCCGAGCCGGTCGAAGCGCTAAAAGTGCCCACGACCAGGCAGTTCCCGGACTCTTCAGGAGGCGCCCGACGGTGACGAGAACAATGGGGCGACCTACGACCAACGGACCATGGTGACCGCCAAGCACACGCCGAAGCAGCTCGGGCAGATGCTCCTCGAGCAGGGGCTCCTCACGCAGCAGCAGCTGGACACCGCCCTCCGGCAGCATCGGAACACGCCAAAATCGCTCGGCCGAACCCTGATCGACCTCGGTTATATCCGGGAGCGGGATCTGGTTCGCGCGCTGGCCAAACAGGTTGGATTGGACTTCGTCGACCTCAGAGTGCACCGGATCGATCCGGTTGCAGCGGCACTGCTGCCCGATCAGCTGGCCCGCCGATACCGCGCTCTGCCCATCGGCGAGCGCGACGGCAAGCTCCTCGTCGCCATGTCCGACCCCGCCAATCTGTACGCCCTGGACGACATCAGGGCGGTCACGAGCCGCGAGGTCCAGCCGGTCGTGGCGACCGCGAGCGACGTGGAGGACGCCATCGACAAGTTTGCCGGAACCTCATCCGGCCACGTCCAGACGGTCTCGCAAGAGGATGAAGGAAGCCCCCCCGGCGGTGTGCCCCCGAGCCTCGACGAACAGACCGCCGTCCTTCGAGCGCGGACCGCCCACACTGGGTCGGGATCTCAGACCGGGACGAACGTGCCTCTCGAGGCTTCGATCAAGCGACTGATCAATGCCACGTGGGTTCTCGCTGGCGCGACGATCAGCCTGATCTTCCTCACGATCGTGCTGATCGCCATCGCCGCGAGGTCATAGGACCGTCCGAGCTGCTGCATCGAGCATCCACAAGTGCGGAGGATCAGAGCCGTGGAGACACGGGAGTCTTGACTCCGGCTACGATCGCCTTCCCGTGAGCGATAACTCGCGCCAGGAGGTGGCCCGGAGGGCCGGGGTCGACATCGACTATGTCGACCGGTGGTCGAGCTCGGTTCCTGGGGCCTGGCGCCGGAGACGCGTTCTGGCCGGGTGACGTGCGCAGGGCGCGGGTGACATTCACGGAGATGGGGCCCGTCGAGTTGAGGCGCGTGTCGGGCACCCCCGTCTCTCACTGCCCGACGGGCCGCGTGAGGCTGAGGGCGCGCACCGGCGGTCAGCGACCGCCGATGACTAGCGCAGGACGCGATAGGTGATGTGCGTCGCGAACGGCGACTGGAGCAGGCGCACATGCTCGAGGTTCAGCGTCTCGTCGAAGCCGTCGAACAGTCGCTTCCCTCCCCCGAGCACGACCGGCGCGATCGAGATCGACAGTTCCTCCACGTACCCTGCGCGCAGCGCCTGACGGATCACGTCAGCCCCGCCCATCACGTACACGTCCTTGTCGCCGGCCGCCTCGCGCGCCCGAGCGATCGCCTCGTTCAGCCCGTTCACGAACGTGAATTCCGCGCCCGGGGGAACGTCATCCAGTCGGTGGGTCACGGTGAAGAACGGCACCCCGAACGGGTTGTGGCCACCCCAGGCTTCCGCCGCCTCGAACGTGTTGCGCCCACCGACGATGGCGCCGACCCGACCGAAGGCATCGTCGAGGAGCTCCTTGTCCGCCCCGGTCGCCTCGCCTCTCGGGTCCTCGTCGTAGCTCCACGGACCGCCGAAGACCCAGTAATGCAATCGCTCTCCGCCATCGCCCAAGCCGCGGCCCGGTCCGTCGTTCGGCCCAACGATGTACCCGTCCAGCGAGGTCGTGATCCCTGCGTTCACCTGCGCCATGGGTTCAACCTCCTCGGTCGTCACCATCGGACAGGACCGATGGGGCCGTGGAAACTCATCGGTCCAGCCTTCGGTTTGTGCTCACGGTCGCGAGACCGAGCATCGAGCTTACGTGGGGCCTACTCCAACCGCTCGATCAAGCCGTGCCGGCTCAGATCGGTTCCCTCGGCCGCCCGCGATATCGCCCTCGTGGACCTCGGATCCCGCCGGCCCAGAGGACTCGAGGGGAAAGGGCGTTGTTCGCCGTCACGGATGATGCTCGACAACGCTCGACGTCAGGCAATCGCTCCAGGACCTCCAGCTCCCGGGCGTCCGCCCGTGGCCCTCGTGAGCGCCGCCCTCGCTTCCCCGGCGTCCATACCTGCGACCGCGAACACCTTCGTCCGAGAGCGCTCGCCGCGATGCAGCGACACCCGGCTGGGCGTCACGCCGAGGGCCTTGGCCAGCGCACGGCGCGCCTCCTCGGTGGCGGCGCCACCCACAGGAGCGGCCGCCACTCGTATCACGAGGCCGCGGGCAGCGATCTCCCACCCCGGCCGCGAGCGCGGCCGCACCCGCAGGTCAACCAGCACGCCTCCGGGAATCGCGCGAACGACATCCTGTCTCCGCAAAGTCGGCTCCTTGAGTTGTCGATCCCATCTCCCAGACAGGGCGCCTCCACCCATCTTCTCCGTCCCTTCATTGGTTCATTCCGATCCCATCGACCTCCTCCTCAAGCACGCGAGATCATCCAACCCCCGCGGACTGACCCGATGCGCGGTCCGATGAAATCTCTATAGCCGGGGATCGACTGGCTCGCTCTCGAGCGCGAGCACTCCGAAGACGCACTCGTGGACTCGGAAAAGAGGCTCGCCCCGCAAGAAGCGGTCGAGCGCTTCCACGCCCAACGCGAACTCCCGGACGGCCAAAGACCGCTTGTGCGACAAGCTTCGCTCCCTCAGGCGCTGGATGTTCTCCGAGGCCGTGTACTCCGGCCCGTAGATGATTCGAAGATACTCGCGACCCCGCACCTTCACCCCCGGCTGCACAAGGCCGCGGCGCCCGCGGACGATGCCATCAAGAGGCTTCACCACCATCCCCTCGCCTCCGGCGTCGGTCAGCTCCTCCCACCACCGGACACCCGACGACCCGCTCTCGGGATCGTCGAGATTGACCACGACGTATCGGGTGGGCAGCACGGGGCCCGCGTCACCGTCGGCGAGTCGGTCGACGGTGGTCATGTGCCAGAGGTGATCCCGATCCATGTAGGAGTGGCGCTCGCCGGCGAGAATCTGGAACGGCGCCAGCGCAAGATCGTCGACGGTCTCCACCCTCCAGCAATAACGGCGGTAGGTGTCAATGAAGAGTTCCGACATCCGGAGACGATCCCGGCTTCGGGCGAGTAGCTGCTCGACTTCGACTCCCCTTCCTGCTCCAGCCTCGAGCTCCCGGACCGCGCCGGTGAGAGCCGCCTTTGACGACGCTCCCACCGCGGCGTACTGGGTTTTGAGGAGCTCAAGTGCCTTGGCCGACCAGGGAAGGAGCTCACAGTCGAGCGCGAGCCAGTCCGTCTCAAGCTCCTCCCACAACGCGCTGGCGTCGACGGCGGCGCGGACGCGACGGATCAATGCGTCCTGCATCGCAGCATCCTCGAAGAATGGCCGTCCGGTACGGGTGTAGCAGATCCCCGCTCCGTCGATCCTGAAACGACGCGGGGCGACATCATCGTCCCGGCACACGATGACGACGGCCCGGGACCCCATGTGCTTCTCCTGGCAGATGACCTCCCCCACCCCCTCCTTGCGGTAGTACGAGAAGGCCTCGGTGGGGTGCTCCAGCAGCCCCGGTTCGGCGGACGTGACCGGGGGCGACATCGTGGGCGGGAGGAAGATGAGCCACCGGGGATCGGCCGCGAACCGGCTCATGACCTCCAGCGCGGCCCGAGCGTTCTCCTCCCTATCGTCACGGACCGCTGAAGACGGGTCTCGACGATTCGCTTTCCGAGGATGTCCTCGATGTCCAGCAGGTCGTCGGGCTGTGGTGCTCGTTGACCTTCTTCCTGCGGCAGCAAAGGACGGACCGGTTCGTAGTACGTCTGCGCGGCAGGCACAGCCACGAGTTCCTTCTCCGGGTATCGCAGCGCGGTAAGGCCGCCGCCGAACACGCAGCCTGTGTCGATGTTGATGGTGTTGTTGACCCACTCCGGCTCGAGCACCGGCGTATGGCCGTAGACGACCATGGCCCTTCCCCGGTACTCGGTCGCCCACGGATATCGCACGGGCAGGCCGAACTCATCGGTCTCACCTGTGGTCTCGCCGTAGAGAGCGAACGCCCGAACCGCGGCCGAGGCCCGTCCCTGCATCTCCTCGCGCATCCCGGCGTGCGCCACAATGAGCCTGCGGTCGTCGAGGACGAAGTGGCTGATCAAACCATCAAGGAACGCAAGGGTCTGCTGGCCGAACTCCGGAAGCTCCTCCTCCAGCTGCGCGAGCGACTCGCCCAGCCCGTGCGTCACCTGGACGTCCCGGCCTCGAAGCGCCCGGATGAGTTTGTTCTCGTGGTTGCCGGGGACACACAGCGCCGATCCCGAAGCGACCATCCGCATGACGAGGCGGAGGACGGCCGGGGTCTTCGGTCCGCGGTCCACGAAGTCCCCCAGGAACACCGCCTTCCTGCCCTCGGGATGCGTGGCACCCCAACCGTCCTCGGCGATCTCGTAGCCGAGCTTCGTCAGCAGCGAGACCAGCTCGTCGTAGCAGCCGTGGACGTCGCCGATGATGTCGAACGGCCCGTGCTCGGAGCTTCGGTCGGTCCACGACGGCTCTCGCTCGATCTCGGCCGACTCCGCCTCTTCGGGCGTGCGGAACACGAACACCCGGCGGAATCCCTCGCGGTCGAGGCCTCGGAGGGACCGCTTGAGCTGCGAGCGCTGCTGGCGCACGACGTGCGGGCCGAAGTCTCGATCGGGCCGGGCCGCGTTCCGCTCCATGCACAGCCGATCCGGCATGTCGAACACGATCGCCACAGGCAGGACGTGATGGCCTCGGGCCAGCTCGACCAGGGGCCGGCGCGCCTCGCGCTGGACGTTCGTCGCGTCGACAACCGAGAGCCTCCCGGAGGCGAGCCGCTTGCCAGCGACGAAGTGCAGGGCATCGAAGGCGTCCTTGGTGGCGGCCTGGTCGTTCTCGTCGTCGGACACCAGCCCGCGGAACGCGTCGGAGCACAGCACCTCCGTCGCCTTGAAATGTCGCGTGGCGAACGTTGACTTCCCCGACCCAGATGGGCCGATCAGCACCACGAGCGACAGCTCGGGGATGGTGATCTTCACCGGCTGAACACCGCCATCTGTGTGGGCGACCCGACCTCCGGATCCTCGGGCCCCACGGGCTGGAACCGAACCGTGTAGCCGTTGCGCTCGGCCGCCCCGTTCGCCCAGGTCTCGAACTCTCCCCTGGTCCACTCGAAGCGGTGGTCCCGGTGCCGGAGCGATCCAGCCGGAAGACCCTCGAACCGCACGTTGTACTCGGCGTTCGGCGTCGTCACCACTACCGTGCCCGGATGGGCCACCCCCAACAGGGCGCGCTCGAACGCGTCGAGCCGGGACGGGTCGAGGTGCTCGATCACCTCGACCACGGCCGCGGCGTCGTAGCCCTGAAGTCCGCGGTCCCTGTACGTGAGTGAGCTCTGGACGAGGTCGACGCGCCCCCGCTGCTTCGGAGACATCTCATGAAGCCGGAGCCGCCGGGCGGCCCGCTCGAGGACCGCATACGACACGTCCACGCCGACGATCCGCTCGAACGACCCGTCTCGAAGCAACGCCTGGAGGAGGCGCCCGTCCCCGCAGCCGAGGTCGAGCACGCGGGTGGCTCCCGCATCCTTCAGGGCACCGACCACTGCCTGCATCCGCTGCTCCCCCAGCCCGATCCCTCGCTCGACCTGCTCCTCTTCCTGGTCGTGGGCCCGCACCGCCGAATCCGGATCGGCCTGGTCCTCCTCGAGCAGCCGGGCCAGAGCCTCGCGGGCGAGGTGGGGCTGGTGCCGAAGGTAACGCCGGGTGATCAGCTCGTTCTCCGGATGGTCGCGGAGCCAGCCCTCGCCGCGGCGAAGCAGCTTCTCGATCTCGTCCCTGCTCACCCAGTAGTGTTTCGCGTCGTCGAGGACCGGAAGCAGCACGTACAGGTGGCTCAGGACATCGGCGAGGCGGGCCTCCGTCAATAGACGCGTCTTCAGGTACGGGCTGTCGCCCCACTCACGGAACTGCCCGTCGAGAGGGATGGGCGTGGCGGTCACTGTGTAACTGAGTGGCTCGAACAGCCGTCGGAGCAACTCCTCTCCTCCCCGACATGGGAGCGCGGGGATGCGGACCTCGAGCGGGATCGGCGTGTCGGCGAGCTCCTGGCGCTCGGCGCTTCGTCCGGTCATCGCGGTCCCGAAGACCTTGGCCAGGGCTACGCTCACGAACGACGAGGCCGCGTACGGTCGGTCGTTGACGTAGGGCTCGAGGGAAACGGGCTCGGCCCCTCGCCCCTTCCGCCGAACCAGCCCGATCGGGTCGACCTCAAGCAGCAGGGCGACCGTGCACCGCTCGTCCGTCGCCTCGGGGTAGAAGACGTGCGCCAGCCCGAACCACACGTCGACAGAGCGCACAGCGCCCGGGTTCTTGTGCAGCAGGTATCCGAGATCGGTCGCGGGTCTATGGGTGGTCGTAAGAGTGAGGAGCATCGTCTCTTCCTTGCTGGAGCTACTTGCTAGAGCGCAAACGATTATCCCAGGGCCTCGTAGCCGACCCGGGCCTATCGCCGTTCCAGGACCACCGCTGCTCGCCCCAGCGGAGCACGGGGAGGAACGAAGTCCGTGATCGATGTCCCTGTCAGGCAGTAAGCGACTGCGTCGCCTCGATATTGCCGTTCACGTCCACAGCTCGGAAGCGGATATTGCTGCCCGTGGCCAAGACGAACGGGCCCATGTAGCGCTGAAACGTCCCGAGGTTGAGCCGGTACTCGATGCCGGCCACGCCCACGTCGTCGGTTGCCTCCAGGGAGACCAAGCTGCCGCCTTCGACCACAGCCGCAGTCGCCGTGGTCACGGGAGGTACCTGGTCTGAGAAGTCGAAGGTCGCCCCCCAAGTCACGCGGGCCAGGCGCTGCTGGCCCGTGAGCGAGGGATGGAAATAGTCACGCCTCGAGACGTCCTCGGGCTGGAACCGGTCGGAGAAGACAGCATTCTGATCGAATCGGCAGTGGATATATGTCGCACACACCTCCGCCAGCTGCACGTTGAAGTCGATGTTGCGCTGCCGCACGGTCATTCGCCGCATCGCGTCCGAGGGGTCGGTGGAGCGCGGGCGCCGCAGCAAGGATTGACATGTGTCCAAGGTCCGCCAGGCCACTCGGGCCAGGACATCGTCCTTTAAGATGACCCACAGCCGGAAGACGTCGGGGATGCTCACGACATAGATGCGAGCTCGGGGGGAGCCGGCGGAGAGCGCAGCCATGGCCCGTTCGAACTGGGAACGGAAATCCGCCACCGACGTCATCGCGGCGACCGTTCGGGTGCACAGGTCGTTCGCGCCCATCAGGATCGTCACGTAGGCCACGCCCCGGTCGTTGACCTGTTGCATCTGCGACGCGAGCCCGGCCATCTTTGCCCCGCTCACGGCCTGGTTGTAGTTCCGGCCGAAGATAGTTGGTTGGGCCACGCGGATGCGAACGTAGTGACTCTCCACCGAGGCCCGCGTGCCGGTCGACCAGGAGTTGCCGGGCGCGTCGGAGAACGGCAACGTGCCCGTGTTGTATGCGCGGGTGATGGAATCGCCTGTCGCGGCCAGCGAATTCGGGTACCCGGTGAGATTCGGCGTGGCCTGGACCGAGGTGACGGCAGGCAGAACCAGGATCGTGACCAGCGCGACGGTCTTGATCCAGAATCTCATGGCCCCCGCTCCCTTCTGGCGCATCTGTCCGTCCCGGAGAGGTCCTTGTCTCTTCGAAGAACTCAAGTAGCCCTATGCCGAGAATGCGTACGACACAGCTACCTCGTTACATATTCTCACCGTGGATACTCCCGGGCGAAGAGCACCTGGCTCGGAACCCTCAGCCGGAACAACAGGACGATGTAGCGCGCGTTGGGGGCCTACGTGACGCCTCCATACCGACGAGGTGCTCGAGGACATCCGCGATCAGCGAAGGTCGTGGAAGACTTCCTGACGTCGCCAACGAGCAGTTCAGATGCATCCATGGCCGGGAAATGGCCGCCGCTCTTGAACTCCGACCAGTGTTCGGCGTGCCAACGCGACTCTGCCGAAGATCCGACGGAAGTATCGCGCTCAGAGTCGCCAGGCGCGCACTTGAGTCCATTTCGAGAAGTCGGGTGTCCGACCGCTCTCGATTTCAGAGATCCAAAAGACCAATTGCCGTGCGCCGCGTCTCCACACCTCCCTCATGGCCCTGAGATAGTCGACCACCGCCCTCTTCTCACCGTGCTTCAGCAAGACCGCTGCGAGTTCGGTATCTGGCCCCAGCGAGCTGAGCGTTGGGGGATGATCTTGAGGCGGACCGAGATGCCAGGCGGAGATGCTCGGATGCAGCTCCGACGTCTCCGTGAGAAAGAGCGATCTTGCCCAGGACGATATGTGCCACGTATGACTGATCGGCCCCCCAGTCAACGTGTGCAGGAGCACCCCCAGACACCGCAACGTCGCGTGTTCGAAGGACGTCATTGGCGTACCGCGACGCTTTGTCGAGATCTCCAGCAACC